>Ga0066710_100003896_pt1 | contig 12947 bp, 11 predicted proteins | sample GraSoiAngelo_159_FD_79666 | JGI IMG/M metagenome (GOLD analysis project Ga0066710, IMG submission 79666) | Grasslands soil microbial communities from the Angelo Coastal Reserve, California, USA - 14_1009_16_40cm | ecosystem: Environmental > Terrestrial > Soil > Grasslands | place: USA...
CCCGCCGACGCTCGTCGCAGCGGTGGTGCCGGTGATGGTCGGGGCAGCCTCGGTGGGACGCCATGCGGTCTCAGCGCCGCGCACCGTGCTCGCGCTCATCGTCGCCCTCGGCCTGCAGGTGGCCGTCAACTACGCCAACGACTACTTCGACGGCACCCGCGGCGTCGACACTCCGGCGCGGCTGGGCCCGCAACGACTCGTCGCCTCCGGGATGGCGAGCGCGAGAAGCGTTGCTGCGGCAGCGGCCTGCGCAGTGCTGGTTGCGGCTGCCGCGGGGATTTCGCTCGCGCTGCTCACCAGCGTGTGGTTGCTGCTCATCGGCGCGGCCGCCATCCTCGCCCTCGTCCTGTACTCCGGCGGACCCTCGCCGTACGGATCGCTCGGCCTGGGCGAGGTGGCCGTCTTCCTCTTCTTCGGCGTGGTCGCCACCGCGGGAACGGCGTACGTGCAGCAGCAGACCGTGCCGGCGGCCTCGTGGCTGGCAGCCGTATCGGTGGGGCTGAACGCGTGCCTGCTGCTCATGGTGAACAACATTCGCGACATCCCCACCGACAGCGACGCCGGCAAGCGCACGGTGGCGGTGCGGCTCGGTGACCGGCGCAGCCGTGTGCTGCTCATCGTGACCGCCGCCGTGTCCCTGCTGGTGCCCGTGGTCGGTTCGGCCGCCGGGGCCATGCCGCGAGTCGCAGCGCTGTCCGCGCTGAGCGGCGTCATCGCGCTGAGGCCACTGCGCGCCGCGCAGACGGAGCGCGGCCGCGCGCTCGTCCCGGTGCTGATCGGGTTGTCGCGGTTCGACCTGGCGTTCGCCGCGGTGCTGACGACTGCGTTTCTGGTGTCGTGAGACGAATCGCGTTCGCGGTGCGCCTGCGGGTTCCGGTCATGGGCGTGCGTGAGCGCAACGGCTGGATCATCGAGGGCGCCGCCGGCTGGGGCGAGTGTTCGCCGCTGCCGACCTGGTCGGGCGCCGAGTGCGCGGCCGCCGAAGGCGCCGCTGTCGAGGCAGCCGAGCTGCCCTTTCCTCAGCAGCGACGGGACCAGGTGCTGGTGAACGCGCTGGTGCCCCGCCTGGCGCCCGACGCCGCCGCCCAGCTGGCCGTTGCATCGCGCTGCGCCACGATCAAGGTGAAGGTGGGGGACAGCGACTCTGTGGACCGTGTCGCCGCGGTGCGCGTCGCGTGCGGCCGCCTCGCCCGCATCCGCGTCGACGCCAACGGCTCGTGGGACGCCGACACCGCGGAGCGCGAGCTGAAGCGACTCAGCGCGTACGGCATCGAGCTCGCCGAGGACCCGGTGGCCACGCTCGAGGAGCTCGCCCGCCTCCGCCGGCGCACGTCGATCCCGCTCGCTGCGGAGTCGTGCATTCGCACGGTCGACGACGCCACGCGCCTGCGCGAGCTCGCCGCCGCTGACGTCGTCGTGCTCAAACCACAGCGCATCGGGGGTGTGCGCGCCGCGCTGCGCGCAGCGGAGTCAGCTGGCGTGCCGGCGATCGCCTCCAGCGCGCTGGAGACGTCGGTCGGCCTCGCGGCTGTCGTCGCCCTTGCGGCGGCGCTGCCGGATGCACCGTTCGCGCACGGTGCCGGCACCGCACTGCTGCTCGAGTCGGACATCGCCGCCGAGCCGCTGCTGCCCGTGGACGGCTGCCTGCCGCCACGGCGGGTGACGCCGGATCCCGCCATCCTCGCCGCGGCATGAGCGCCCCCGGCGACGGCGACCTCGCCTTTGCATGCGCGTCGGCGCTCGTCGACGAGCTGGCGCGCGGCGGTCTGTCCCACGCCTGCCTCACGCCCGGGTCCCGGTCGACACCGCTGGCACTTGCGGTGGCGCGCCATCCGAGCGTTCGTGTCCACGTGCACGTCGACGAGCGGTCCTCCGCGTTCTTCGCGCTGGGCATAGCCAAGGCAACCGCCGCGCCGGTGGCGGTGATCTGCACCTCAGGCACGGCTGCAGCCAACCATTTCCCAGCGGTGATCGAAGCGTTCATGGCTCGCGTGCCGCTGGTCATCCTCACCGCCGACCGGCCCCCCGAGCTTCACGGTGTCGGCGCCAACCAGACCATCGACCAGCAGCACCTGTACGGGTCTTTCGTGCGCTGGTTCATCGACGCCGGCGTGCCCGAGGATCGATCCGACAATGCGACGGTGTGGCGGTCGCTCGGCGCTCGTGCCCTCGCCGCGGCGCGGGCCCGGCCGGGTGGGCCGGTGCACGTCAACCTGCCGTTTCGCGAGCCGCTGCTGCCGCGGTCGGACGACTTCGCGCTCGAGAGTGCAACCGGCGATGCGCCGGACACCGTGTCCGCGCCGGCCGCAGATGGCGGCGGGTCGTCGCGCCTGGACCACGAGGTCTCCACGCTGGCGAGGCACATCGCGGGAGCCGAGCGCGGCCTGGTGATCGCCGGCGCGCTGCGCACGCCCGCACCTGAAATGCTGCCTCTGGCGGCAGCTCTGGGCTGGCCGCTCATCGCCGAGCCGGCATCCGGGCTGCGCCGTGCGACCGCGCTTGCGGCAGGCTCACTGCTCGCCACAGACCCGTCGTGGCGCGACGGGCACCGCGCCGATGTGGTGCTGCAGGTCGGCGCGGCTCCCACCACGCGGGGCGTGCAGGCACTCGTCCGCGACGCCGGACGGCTCGTGGTCATCGACCCCGACGAGCTCAACCCCGTTCCGGATCGGCGCGCGGACTTCATCGCCCACGCCGATGTGTCGCCGATCGCCACAGGCCTTGCGGCAACCATCGAGGCGACGCCATCCTCGGCCTGGAACGAGGCGTGGCGAGCGGCGGACGTGTCGACGCGTTCTGCTGTCGACGCGCTGCTGGATTCGTGGGACGAGCCCTTCGAGGGCAGGGTCGCTCGCGACCTGGCGGCACGCGTGCCCGCCGGTGGCATTCTCGTCGTGGCGTCGAGCATGCCCGTGCGCGACCTCGACCACTACATGGCCCCTCGAGACGGCCTCCGAGTTCTGGCCAATCGTGGCGTCAGCGGCATCGACGGCATGGTCTCCACGGTGCTCGGCGCCGCCGAGTCCGGAGCACCCACCTACGCGCTGATCGGCGACCTGGCGCTGCTGCACGACGCAGCGGGCCTGGTGTGGAGCGCGGGCCGGGGCCACGCCGCGCTGCTGGTGGTCGTGGATAACCCTGGCGGCGGGATCTTCTCGCTGCTGCCCCAGGCAAGCCTGCGCCGCGACGAGTTCGAGGAGCTGTTCGGCACGCCGCATGCGCTCGACCTGGGCGCGCTTGCGAGCGCCGCCCGGGCGGGCGTGTCACGCGTCGAGCACGCGCATGACTTCGCCCCCGCCTTCAACGTGGCGACACGAGCTGGCGGCGTGCAGGTGCTGCACGTGACCGTCGACCGCTGGCGCGCAGTCGAGCTCCGCGAGCGCGTGGCGCGGGTGGTCGAGCAAAGCGTGGCCGCGCTGCCCTGATCGCGGCCGAGCTCAGACGGCGGCCGGGTCGACTCCGAGCGCGCGCAGCACGGCGCCGAACTTGGCGTCTGTCTCGAGATCCTCGGCATCCGGGTCCGAGCCGGCCACGATGCCGGCGCCCGCATACAGCAGCGCGGTGCGTCCGCGCACCTGCGCGCAGCGCAGCGTGACGGCCCACTCACCGTCCCCCCTCTCGTCCACCCAGCCCACCAGCCCAGCATAGAAACCGCGATCGAACTCCTCCAGCTCGTGGATCACGTCCAGCGCGGCGGCGGTCGGCGTGCCACAGACCGCCGGGGTCGGGTGCAGCGCAGCCGCGAGCGCGAGCGCGTCCGGCGCGCCCGGCAGCAGCACGCCGCGGATGGCGGTGCGCAGATGCCACAGCGTGGCCGTCGCCGTGAGTGATGGTTGCTCGTCCACCTCGAGCTCCGCGCAGAACGGCGCCAGCGCGTCTGCGACGGCCTCGGCCGTGAGGCGGTGCTCGCGTCGTTCCTTCACCGTCTCCAGCAGTGCGCGAGCGATCGCCGCGTCCTCGCTGCGATCCGCGACGCGCTGGGCCGTTCCGGCCAGCGGGTCGCTGAACACGGCCGCGCCGCGGCGGCGCAGCAGCAGCTCGGGGCTCGCTCCGATGAGGTCGCCGGCGCCGTCGGGCAGCGACACCGTGAAGACGAAACATTCAGGGTCCACAGCCCGCAGGCGGCGCGCGAGCACTGGCGGTTCAAGCCTGGCGTCGCTCTCGACCAGCAGCGTCCGGGACAGCACCACCTTGTCGAGGCCGCCGGCGTCGATGCGACGCAGCGCTTCCGCGACCAGCGATGTGTACGTGCCCGGCCTGGGGTCGGCGCGGATGCGCGCCACCCGCCGCGCCGGCGCGGGAGGTGCGGGCCGTGGCACGGCGTGCTGGCGACGCTGGACTCGCTCGGGAACGAGCAGGCGAGCCGTTCGCGTGCCCTCGAATGGCAGTACGCCCAGCGCAACTGCGGCGTGTGCAGTGTCCCCCAGGGCGGTCTGAGCAGTGGTGGCCGCGCGCTGCACCTGGTTCGGGCCTGGTTCGACGTCGATGCTCAGGCTCTCGCCGTCGGCGGCGACTCCGTGCCCGGCCTGCACCATGACGAACCCCGTGCCGGGCCGGTACACGTCGAAGAGGCCGGTCGCGTTGGCCTCCTGACGCGGACCGGTCTCGACACGCTGGGCCGCGCTCACCGGCGCGTGCCGACCAGGAGCTGCGCCACCTCAGCGGAAAACGTCTGGCGTTGCAGCCGCTCGAAGCCCGCGTCGCCGAGCATCCCCATCAGCACGGCCGGCGCGGGGAGGTACGCCGTCGACGCAGGCAGGTACCGGTAAGCGGCGCCATCCGACAGCGCGGCGCCGATGAGCGGGACGATGCGCCGAAAGTACAGCGAGTGCGCGCTCTGCAGCAGCCGTGAGCCGGGCACCGCCACCTCGAGGAAGGCGACGCGGCCTCCGCTGCGGACCACCCGCGCCGCCTCGCGGAACACTGCCGCGATGTCGACGACGTTGCGCAGTGCGAATCCCGAGACGGCGCCATCAAGAGAGCCGTCTCGAAACGGCAGCTCGAGCACGTCGGCGCGAAACAACGGCGCGGCAGTGCGAGCGTGCGTGAGCATCTCAGCCGCGACGTCGACACCAATCGGCCGGTAACCGCCGCGGCTGAGCTCGCGACACAGGTCGCCCGTGCCGCAGCCGAGGTCGAGCACGCGGGCATGGCTGGGCAGCGCAAGCGCTCGAACCGTGCGCCGCCGCCACCACGAATCCAGCCCGAAGGTCATGAGGGCGTTGACGAGGTCGTAGCGCGGCGCGATGCGATTGAACATCGCCTCCACCATCTGCGCTTTCCCCTTGCCGACCGGGAGCTGGGTGGCGGTCATCAAACTGCGCCGCGTTCCTTCTGACTCGCGTAGTAGACGACCTTGCGCGCGCGCATGACGTCGCCGAGCGGTCGGTGCTCCACCAGCGCGTTCCAGGGGTCGAACTTCGACTCCTCGACCGTGGTGGCGAAGTCGCGCGCTGCGGCGCCGTCGATGTCCTGCGGCGGGATGGTCAGGCGGGCAACGGTGACGTACGGCGCCCGCGATTCCGGCCAGTCGACAGCGGCATTCTCGATGGGCGTCGTCGCCTCATCGGTGAAGAACTGCAGCTGCAGCTCGTGCACCAGGGGGCCCTGCGCCAGGCGCGTGCGCAAGTCCGCGGCCCAGCCGCCCGACACGTCCGCAGGCACGTCCCCCGCCGCAGGGCGCAGGCGCACACGCGACGCGTACGGACCGCAGGCGATGGGCGCAGCGCTGTAGAAGCACTCGGCGGCGTACCCGGTGAAGCGACGCTTGAGCAGCGCGGTCCCGCGGCGGGCGCGCTGGATGCCGCCGATGAGCCCGTGCGTGCGCACCAGGTGCTTGAACGCGGCTTGCGTCCCGTGCGACAGCGCCACGATCAATCCCGCGAACTCGTGGCTGCTCCCGGATTGGAATGACGGCAGGTTGATCAGCGCGAAATTCTGCTCGTCGGTCGTGCCGCCGAGAGCCCCGGGTCCGGTGACGCCGAACACCTTGATCGCGAACCCATGGATGTCCGGGACGGAGTCCGGGCGCACGTTCATGCTTGCGGAGGAAAGGCGGATCCACGCGTCACGCGCCAGGGCAGCGGCGAACAGGCCGTGGCGCGCGTGCTCGGGCACGTCCGTCAGGACCTCGAAGCGCGCCTTGAGCGCGAGCACCTGATGACGGTGCAGCGCGCGCCCGTTTCCGTAGCGCTGCGTCCGCCGGCGTTGGAATTCTACGAACTGCTCGCCGTAGCGTGCGAACCGCTCATCCTCGTCGGGCGCAACACGCTCTCGCCACTCGGTGCTCGGCGGACGCTGCGTGCTGACCTGCGTCGCGGTCATCGACGATGCCTCCTGCCATTGACGCTCAGCGCGCCTGTCCGGGCGGACGGCTCGCGCAGCTCCGCAAGTCCCTGCTCGATGCCACTGCAGAGGATCTCCAGGTCGGGGACCGAGTCGTAGTCGCCGGTCACTCCGAAGTTGACCTGGCCATCGTAGGAAAAGATCGCCACCGTGACACGCAGCTGTCCGGCCAGCGGCACGAAGGGGAACGCCTTGACGAGCCGGCGGCCTCGCATGTACAGCGGCAGCTGGGGGCCGGGCACGTTGGTGGTGACCGTGTTGAGGTTGCGCAACGCGGTCTGCGTCACCAGGCGCGTGCCCAGGGCGAGCAGCATGGCGGGCGCAAAACCGGAGATCGCTGTCAGCGCTTCGCCGGCCAGCGCTTCCTTCGCCTGTTTGAGATCCTCCATCTGCGCTGAGATCGCGCCAAGACGTGCCACGGGATCGGCCAGATGCACGGGCAGATCCGCGAACATCGCCGACACCTTGTTGTTGAAGCGTCCGTCACCGATTGCCTTTCCGGACTCGTCGCGCGGGCGCACCGAGACCGGGACCATCGTGCGCAGCGGCGCCACAAGCGGTTCCTCGCGGTGCAGCAGCAGCGCGCGGAACCCTGACGTGATCGCCGCCAGGACGACATCGTTGAACGTGCCACCGACCTCGTGGCGCACCGCCTTGACGTCGTCGACGGAGGCCGATGCCCAGGCCCAGCGGCGATGCGGTCCGATGGGCCCATTGAGGCTCGTGGGCGACGCCGGGCGCAGCAGGCCGGCCAGCCGGAGCGCGCCACCGGACAGCCCGGCGAGGCGGACCACCGCGTCTCGCCCGGCCAGCGCAGCGCCGGGCAGGGCGCGCAGCTGGCGATACGGGATGCTGGCCACGTCTGACACCGCGTCGACCAGGAGCCGCAGCGACGACGGCTGCGCCTCGGGACGCCACGTGTCCAGCGCCACCGGCGAGGGGTCCGCGGACAGGTCCATGACCACCGCGAGCAACTCGGTGCCGGATACACCGTCGACCAGACAGTGGTGCGTCTTGCAGAGCATCGCCCACCGGCCGTCTTCGAGGCCCTCAACGACCCAGATCTCCCACAGGGGCTTGGCGCGGTCCAGCTGCTGGGACATCACCCGCCCGACCAGGCGACGCAGCTCTGCCTCGCCACCCGGCGACGGCAGCGCCGAGCGGCGCACGTGGTAGTCGATGTTGAAGTGCGGGTCATCGACCCACACGGGACGGCTGAACCGCCCCGGTACGGGGCGCACGAGCTGGCGGTAGCGCGGCACCAGGCGCAGCTTGCTGCTGATCATCGCGACCAGCTTCTTCTGCGGCGGCGGCGGGCCCTCGAAGATGCAGACAGACCCGATGTGCATGTGGCTGACGCTGTCCTCGATCGTGAGGAACGAGGCGTCGAGTGGGCTCAGCCGGTCGTTGCTCACCGCCGGCGCCTCTGGTCCAACGCCACGATCACCACCGACGCCGCGCCGGCCGCGAAGGCGAGGCAGGCGATCACGCCGAGGACGACCAGGCTGCTGCCACCGGTGAGCCACGTGACCATGAGCAACGCCGTCAGAGCCGCGGCGCCGATCGCCGTGCCTGCCGACAGCCAGAACGTCGCGGGCGTGACCCAGGTCGTGGCCAGGCTCCCGCTGAGCGGTCGCGAGATCATTGCCACCATGAAGGCATCTGCCGCAGGACGCACCCGGCGCGCGACCCCGCCCAGCTCCGGGGCGGGACCGGACGGCACCGCGGTGAGGCGATTAGGCACGGGCGCCACCACCGTCCATGCGCTCAGTCTGACGCTCATCGCCGCCGCCGCGGATCGGTTCGGTCAGAGCGGCGCGAGCGCTCCAACCGGCGGTGGACGGACATGAACGTCCGCCCTCGATGCCGGCTGTCCGGACGCGGCCGGGTGGGTGGCAGCGTCGACCCCCACCAGAGGAGCGCGGCGATACCGGCTCCGAGCGCGACGATGATGATCACCGTGAGCACAGGACGACTGTAGGCCGCTGATGTACAACCCCGAGCACCCGCTGAAACGGCTGTCCGAGTACGAGAGCGCTGCGGCGCCGAAGGCGCTGATGTCGGCGTCCGCTCTGTTCCTTGCCGCCGCCACCTTCGTGGTCTCCATGCCGCTCGCCTGGCATCACCGCTTCATCCCCGGTGACGGGTACACGGTCGTTCATGGCTACCAGGGGGCCAGCTGGCTCAATGTGGTCGCCGCTGTCGCCGTGATTTTCGCGGTCCGGCTCATCCGCGTGCCCCCGGGGATGTACACGAAGTGGCTGCTCACCATCGCCGCCTTCGCGACGTTCATCGGCATGGCAGCCGATTACTTCGACACCCTGTCACGCGCTGCGCAGGTCTTCGCGGACGCCTATTTCGGGCCAGGCTTCTGGGTCAGCCTCGGGGGCACCGGTCTGGTGATCGCCGCGACCGTGGTCACATGGCGTACGCCGTCGTGATTCACCCGGCCGGCTCGTGCACCGCCGCCGTGTAGATGTCCAGCTGGTGCAGGTTGCCGTCCGGGTTGTCTTCGGTGCTGTTCGAATTGTCAGACCAGGCCGGGTGCGCGACTCCGCCCAGGAAGGAAAGCCCAGAGTAGTCGCCGAAGTCGATGCCATTGCCGGAGTCGTGCGAGTTCGACGTGCCCGCGCTGATGCGCAGGTTCGGCGTGAAGGCCGTTCCGTCCGTGCTGAACGCGCCCCAGACCTGGGCATCGTCGTTGGGCAGCCCGTCGGTGTCACCCGAACCACCTGCGCCGAGGTCGTTTCTGGCGTCGTACCACATCACCGCCAGGTGTCCGGTGGTCGGGTCGAGCGAGATCTTGGGCAGGAACTGGCTGTTCACCGTGGCGTCGTCGTTGACACGCACGGGCTGGCTCCACGTGGTGCCCTCGTCGTCTGAGAAGCGCACCTGGATGTCGGTGTTGTCACTCTCGTTGGGATGCTCGAGCGTGTACACGAGGTAGACGCGCCCGAGCTGCGCGCCGCCGGTGCGGTCCCAGGCGAGTCCCGGCTCCGCATCCACCGAGCGATCCGGCTGGGGTGCGATGAAGTCGAAGCCACCGACGTGCGTGTCGACAACGGTTGTGGTCTTGCCGAACCCCGCCGGCCCCAGGCCGTCGGGGTCGACGCTGACGCGCAGCTTGCCGCCACCCTGGCCGCTCTCGGTCAGCGTGCACACGTTCATGATCTGCCCCGCCGGGCCGATGGCCACGTCGCCATAGGTGCAATTGTTCGTGCCATGAATGACTTCAACTGGGAAGAAGGCGCCGACCTCGCCCAGGCCCGTCACCGGCGCGCCCGTGGCCACCATGGGACCGCCGGCATTGAAGATCACCCATGCCTCACCCTCGCCGGCGACGATGGTCGGCTGGTCGACGAAGCGGAACAGCCCGCGGTGCCCGTTGGTCGTCGCGGTAGACGACGCCGGCTTTGCGATGTTGGCGATGGGGCTGAAGGTCAGCCCGCCATCGATGCTCAGAGCCACCGGTACGACGTCGAAGATGTTGCGGTACAGATAGGACAGGAAGAGATTGCCGTGCTCGTCGAACGACAGCGTCGGGTCGCAGCAGGCGATCCCAAGGTTGTCACCGTCACCGATCAGCGACTTGGTCCAGGTCGCGCCACCGTCGAAGCTCACGCCCTCGAAGAGCGCCTCCGTCGGCCGTTGGACGTTGGTGACGATCACGATGTTGTCCGGATCGGTGGGGTTGACAGCGACCGCCTCCTCGGACTGGTTGCCGGCGAGCTGGCTGACGTTGACATTTGCGGGCGTCGACAGATCGTCCGTTGTCCTGTCACGGCTCGCTGCACCGGCAGTACCACCGCTCAGCACCACAGCCCACGTCGCGACGACGGCGGCGACCACACACGTACGCGGATTCATGGCTCTCTCCCCGTACAAAAGCCTCTTCAGTCCCGTCCTCGATGGTACAGAGCGGGACCGGGCGACGTGCCGCCGTCGCGAGGTCAGGCGATCGGCGGCCGTCGGTCGGCCCACGGGCGGGCTGCTTCGAGCTGCGCGCTGAGCCGGTAGAGGGTTGCCTCGTCGTGGATGCGGCCGATCGCCTGGATGCCGATGGGCAGATCCTCGTGCCAGCTCAGCGGAAGGTTCGCCGCCGGCTGACCGGTGACGTTGATGAGCGGCAGGCACGGAATCCACACGCCTGCACGGTTGAGCGGGAAGAGCGGGTCGTCCGCGGCCAGCTCGAAGTGAGCGCCCAGCTTCAGCGGAGGCTCCGACGTGGTCGGCGTCAGAAGCACGTCGAAACGCTCCCAGAACGCGCCGACGCGCCACGCGTACTGGCGCAGCTTGCTCATGGTCACGCCCAGCTGGTTGGCGCTGATCTCCTTGCCGAACTCGTGCAACGCGCGGTTGTGCGGCTCGATCGTCGTCGGATCACCGCCGAGCTCCTCGAGGAGATCGACATCCGAGCCGATCACCGACGCCCAGAGCTGTATGAACAGCACCGCCACCATATCGTCGCGCCAGTCGGGGGTCGCCTCGTCCACCTGGTGGCCCAGCGACGCGCACAGCTCGGCAGCGTCGCGGAGCGCGGCCGCGTGGGCGGGGTGCACCGGCACGTCGAGCGGCCCGTCCGTCGTCCACGCGATGCGCAGCGGCGCGGGTTCGGTGAGCGCTTCGTCTTCGAACGACTTCATCGGGGGCGGTGCGGGAAATGGATCGCCGGGCAGGGGCCCGGCGATGACGTCGAGGAAACGGGCGTTGTCGCGAACGCTCCTGCTGATGAAACCGTTGATGTTCAGGGCGCCGAACTTCTCGGTCGCGAGCGGCCCGGGAGTGACGCGGCCCCGGCTCGGCTTCATGCTGAACAGGCCGCAACACGCCGCCGGTACGCGGAGACTGCCGCCTCCGTCGTTGCCATGCGCGATGGGACACATTCCCGAGGACACCGCCGCGGCAGCGCCCCCGCTCGAGCCACCCGGCGTCCGGGTGAGATCCCACGGGTTGTGCGCCGGCCCGTGCACCTCTCCCTCAGTGGTGGGGATCGTGCCGAACTCGGGAAGGTTGGTCTTGCCCGGAAATACGGCGCCGGCACGGCGCAGCCTGGCCACCAGCTCGGCGTCGACCGGCATGTCGAAAGCCGGCGCCATGCGCGACGAAAACGTCATGGGCGCGCCGGCGAGGGCGACGTTGTCCTTGATCGGCACCGGGAGACCCTCGAGCGGGCGGGCCTCGCCGCGGCGCAGGCGGTCCTCGCTGTCACGAGCCTGCGCCCGGGCCTGCTCGGCGAGGATCAGCACGAAGGCGTTGAGCTTCGGGTTGAGCTCCTCGATCCGCTCCAGGCAGTGATCGAGCAGTTCCACGGGCGACAGCTCACCACGCTCCATGAGATCGCTCAGCTCGGTGGTGCTGAGGTAGGCGAGTTCGCTGCGCGTCTGCATCGTGAAACCCCCCGTTGTGACCGGCTCGAAGGATTCTGGCGCAGCCGGCGGGCAACCCGCTCACCCGCGACGCACGCGCGGGCATCGGAACGGCAAGATCTCCTGGTGGCCACCCGCACCGCACTGCAGACCTTCGAGCGCGACGGCCTGGTCTTCGACGTGCGCGACGAGGGCCCTGGCGACGGGCCCGTGGTCGTTCTGCTGCACGGGTTTCCGCAGACCTCAGCGTCGTGGGACGCGGTCGTCCCGGGACTGATCGGCGCCGGATACCGCACCTTGAGACCCGACCAGCGCGGCTACTCCCCGCGCGCACGCCCGCGCGGCCGCCGCGCGTACCGCGCCCGAGAGCTGGTCGCCGATGTCATCGCCCTCGCCGACCAGGCCGGGATCGAGCGCTTCCACGTCATCGGCCACGATTGGGGCGCCGCGGTCAGCTGGGCTCTCGGCATGACCCGCCCCGACCGGCTGCTGTCGCTCACCGCGCTGTCGGTGCCGCACCCGGCTGCGTTCCGCCGCGCCATGCTCAGCAGCACGCAGGCGTTGCACTCCTGGTACTTCGGCTTCTTTCAGATTCCGCGGCTGCCCGAGGCGCTCGTGGGATCACGCCAGGGGCGCGCCCTGCAAGCCAACCTGATGCGCTCAGGCTTGCCGGCGGAGTACGCACGCCGGTACACGGAACACATGCGCGAGCCGGGTGCGCTCACGGCCGCCATCAACTGGTACCGCGGCTTGCGGCCGATCGCCGATGCGAGGCCGATTCCGGTGACGACCCCGGCGATGCTGCTGTGGGGCGATCGCGATCCCTTCCTGCGTCGCCGCGGCGTGCTTGGCACAGCGCGATATTGCACCGGCCCCTACCGCCTCGAGATCCTCGACGGGGTCTCGCACTGGATTCCGGAGCAGGCACCTGACCGCATCGTGGAGCTGCTGCTGCCGCACCTTGCCGCTGCCGTAGGCTGACCAGCATGCGCGTGTCACGGTGCTCGCCATGCGGCTCGATGGTCTTCTGACCACCGGCGTGGCACTTGCGCTTCTTTGCGGGTGCGGCACAACAGGTGCTGCCTCACCCTCAGCTCACGCCGCCGCGACGACCACGACCACGAAGTGGCCCACGTACCACCTCACCGCGGGGCGCACGGGCAACGATCGCAAGGAGCCGTCGTTCGCCGCCATGAGCCATGCGTGGACCACCGCGGCGCTGGACGGCGCGGTGTA
>Ga0066710_100003897_pt1 | contig 12947 bp, 7 predicted proteins | sample GraSoiAngelo_159_FD_79666 | JGI IMG/M metagenome (GOLD analysis project Ga0066710, IMG submission 79666) | Grasslands soil microbial communities from the Angelo Coastal Reserve, California, USA - 14_1009_16_40cm | ecosystem: Environmental > Terrestrial > Soil > Grasslands | place: USA...
CCGAACGAGCGCGCGATGCCGTCCTCCATCTCGTTCCAGGCGCAGTCGTCGAGCGTGCCCGCGCGCTTCTCGGCCCAGTACTTCCAGACGTCGCTGCCGCTGCCCAGCACCTGGCCGCGCCAGTTGCCGCGCAGCATGGGACCGGCGGGGAAGAAGATCGCGGGCAGGTTCATGCTGGTGGCGCCCATGACGAGCGCGGGCACGGTCTTGTCGCAGCCGCCCATGAGCACGACCCCGTCCACGGGGTTCGCGCGCAGGATCTCCTCCGCCTCCATGGCGAGCAGGTTCCGGTAGAGCATCGTGGTCGGCTTCATGTACGTCTCGCCCATCGAGATGACCGGCATCTCGAGGGGGAAGCCGCCCGCCTGCCACACCCCCCGCTTGATCTCCTCCGCCCGCAGGCGGAAGTGGGCGTGGCAGGAGTTGGCGTCGCTCCAGGTGTTGAGGATGGCGATGACCGGCTTGCCCGCCCAGTCGTCGGAGGTGAAGCCGGCCTGCTTGGTGCGGGAGCGGTGGGCGAAGGCGCGCAGGTCGTCGCGGCCGAACCAGCGGTGGCTGCGCAGCTCGGTGGGCGTCTTGCGTCGCACGGCCATTGACGGATTCTAGCCGGGAACGATCTCGAAGCGGCGCCGGCCCTTGATCCGGTAGACGGCGAAGTCGCGACGGTCCGTCGTGAAGACGAGGCTGGTGTTCAACTCCTCCGCCAGGACGACGAGGGTCGCGTCGGCGTAGTCCATCGGGAGGTCGGAATATTGGCTGACGAGCTCGCGGGAACGGCGGAGGGATGTCCTGGTCGCGGGCACGAGCAGCGCGCCCCCCGAAAGGAAGAAGTCGATGCACGCTGGTCGACCCCCCGCCAGGCCGGGCCGAGCAGATGGGTCGCTTCCGTCAGCGCGAAGGGATGTGAGCAGGGTCGTGAATCCTGGGGACGCCGGGCACAGCGCCAGGAACCCGGCGCCCGGGCTTGACGAGGAGCGGGAACCGACGTACCAGTTCAATATCCGCGGAGGTAAGAATGCCGAGCAAACTGAGCCGCCGACAGTTCCTGGCCCGAAGCGCGGCGGGCACGGTCGCGGCAACCGTCGTCTCCCGTTCTCCCGTCGCGTTCGCCGCCCCTCCCGACTCGCCCAACGGCCGCGTCCAGCTCGGGATCGTCGGCGTCGGGGCGCGGGTCCAGTCGGGCCTCCTCGAAGCGGCCCTGGCCGTGCCGGGCGTCGAGGTCGTGGGGGTCTGCGACGCCTACAAGGGCCGCGTGCAGCGGGCCATCGCCCGCACCAATGGCCGGGCGAAGGACTACGGGGACTGGAAGTCCCTGCTGGCGGACAAGTCGATCGACGCCGTGATCGTCGCCACGCCCGACCACTGGCACCGCCTCCACGTGGTGGAGGCGCTGCGCTCGGGGAAGCACGTCTACGTCGAGAAGCCGATGACCTACGCCATCGAGGACGGCGCGGAGATGATCGCCGCCGCGAAGTCCTCCGGCCGCGTGCTGCAGGTCGGCAGCCAGGGCATCAGCTCGAAGACCCAGGAGACGGCCCGCGACCTGATCCGGAGCGGCAAGCTCGGAAAGGTCACCATGATCCGGGCCACCTACAACCGCAACACCCGCAGCGGGGCGTGGCTCTATCCCATCCCGCCCGACGCCAGCGAGCAGACCGTGGACTGGGCGGCCTTCCTGGGCCCGGCCCCCCAGCGGCCGTTCAGCCTCGAGCGCTTCTTCCGCTGGCGGTGCTATTGGGACTACTCGGGCGGAATCGCCACCGACCTCTTCGTCCACCAGATGACCACGATCCATTTCATGATGGACGCGAAGATGCCCGCGCGGGTGATGGCCCTCGGCGAGAACTACCGCTACCGGGAGACGCACGAGGTGCCCGACACCGTCAACGCGGTGCTCGAGTATCCCGAGGGGTTCACGGTGAACCTCAGCTCGACCTTCAACAACCAGGCCTCGGCGGAGAGCGGGTTCGAGGTGCTGGGCACCGAGGCCGCCCTCGTCTTCCGCGGCGACCAGATGGTCCTGAAGCCGGAGAGCGCCGTGGAGGGCAACGACTGGGTCGTGTCCTCCTGGCCGGAAGCCCTCGAGAAGGCCTACTATGCCGATCCGAAGGTCAAGGCTGCCGAGCGCCCCGACACCTGGGCTCCGCAGGTACGCAAGCAGAGCGAGGCGTTCGGGGAGGTCGGGCGGGACTCGACCTTCGTCCACATGTCGCGGTTCTTCGACTCCGTGCGCCAGGGCAAGCCGTCGACGGAGGACGGCCTGACCGGCCACCAGGCCGCCGCCGTCGCGCACATGATCAACCTCTCGCTCCGGCAGCGGCGCCCGCTGGAGTGGAACTTCGCGACCGGCGCGCTTGTGTAGAGCCCTTCACCCTACCCTCTCCCCAAGGCAGAGGGAGGTCAACCGGCTCGCAGCCGGAACCGCTGGATCTTGCCGGTGGCGGTCTTGGGTAGGTCGGCCACGAACTCCACCCAGCGCGGCGCCTTGTAGGGAGCGAGCCTGCCCTTGACGAAGCGCTTGAGCTCGTCGGCCATGGCCGGGGACGCAAGGCCGGGCTCCTTCAGGACCACGAAGGCCTTCGCCTTGACGAGCCCATCCGCGTCCTCCTGGCCCACCACGGCGCTCTCGAGCACGGCCGGATGGCCGATGAGGGTCGCCTCGACCTCCACCGGCGACACCCAGATGCCTCCGACCTTCAGCATGTCGTCCGACCGGCCGCAGTACCAGAAGTAGCCGTCCTCGTCCTGGTGGTACTTGTCTCCGGTGAGCAGCCACTCGCCGTGCAGGGTCTGCCGGGTCTTCTCGGGCTGGTTCCAGTAGAAATCCATGATGGAGCCGCCTCTCACGCGCAGGCTGCCGACCTCGCCCGGCCGGACCGGGCGCCCCGCGTCGTCGACGATCATCAGCTCGTAGCCCGGCACGGGAAGGCCGGAAGATCCGGCACGAATCGCTCCGGGGCGGTTCGAGAGGCACATGTGCAACAGCTCGGTCGTCCCCATCCCGTCGATGATCGGGACCCCGTAGCGGTCGAGCCACCGGCCGTACAGCTCGGCGGGGAGGGCCTCCCCGGCCGAGACGCACAGGCGCAGCGAGGAGAGGTCGTGGCGGCGCTCGTCGTCCTTCGCGGCGAGCATCCCCGCATAGAGGGTCGGGACGCCGAAGAACAGGGTCGGTCGGTGCCGGGTGATCACCTCGAGCACGGCCTCCGGCGTGGGTCGATGCGGATGGAGGACGGCCTGGGCGCCGACGGACATGGGGAAGTAGCCGGCGTTGCCGAGGCCGTAGGCGAAGAACAGCTTGGCCGCCGAGAACGCCCGATCGCTCGGCCGGATGCCCAGGACCTGCCGGGCGTACGTTTCCGCGCACACGACCATGTCGCGCTGCCGGTGCACCGCGCCCTTCGGCCGGCCGGTGGAGCCCGACGAATAGAGCCAGAAGGCCTGGTCCTCCGGCGCCGTGGGCGCCGCCTCGAGCGTCGGCGAGGCCCTGGCCACGCGGTCCTCCCAGGAAAGGAACGTTCCCGGCGGGCCGGTGACGAGGACGTGCTCCAGGCGCGTCGCCTGGGCGAGGACGGTCGCGGCCTCGGGGACGAGCGCCGCCGAGATCACCGCGACCTTCGCCCGGCTGTCGTCCAGGAAGTGCAGGTAGTCGGGGCCGCGCAGGAGCGTGTTGACGGGCACCGGGACCGCGCCGACCTTGATCGCGCCCCAGAAGGCGCCCAGGAACTCGGGCGCGTCCACGCAGATCATCAGGACGCGGTCCTCCCTCTCGACGCCCAGCTCGAGCAGGGCGTTGCCCGCGCGGTTCACAAGCGCCTGGAGGTCGCCGTAGGTCAGGGTCTCGCTTTCGCATGCGAACGCGGTGAGCGCGGCCCGGCCCTCGGCGACGTTCCGGTCGATGAAGTGCGCGGCCACGTTGAAGCGGGCAGGCAGCGTCTCGGAGACGCTCATCGCCGCCGCCTCCGCCAGAGCGCGTGGCTGCGCATTGGATCGCGCGCATTCTACCGCCGCGAGAGCGCCCGCCGGCGGCCCGGCCTCAGCGCGCCGGGCTCAGGAGGCGATCTCGGATGCGGGTCGAGGCGAGGGCCTCGGCTCCGGCGAGGCCTCGCCCTGCTCGGCCGATCGCCTCCAGAGCAGGATCTCGAAGCCCGCCACCTTGCCATCCTTCCGCCGGACGGTCGGCCGGTAGCGTCGGTGAAAATCCTCCATCTCCAACGCGTGACGGAGCGCGGTCTCGATGTCCGAGAGCAGCGTCTCCTGGGCGTCGGGGCCCGGGTGGAACATCTGGAAGCGCGAGCGGCCCAGGATCTTGGCCCGTTCCAGCGCCCGCTCGGCGTCGCGGATGATGGCCTCCGGCCGGTGGCCGGCCGCGCCGGCCGCCAGGCCCGCGCTGGCGCTGGCCGTCACCATCGCCCCCTGCAGCTCGAAGGGCGCCGCCATCTCGCCGAGCAGCCTCCGGGCCACCAGCAACGCCTCGTCGCCGCTGCGCAGCCCCGAGAGCAACACCGCGAACTCGTCCGGTCCATACCGGGCGAGGGTGTCTCCCGGGCGCAGCCGCCGGCCCAGCCGGACGGCCACCGCGGCCAACAGGCGGTCGCCCGCCTCGAAGCCGAGGCGGGCGTTGACGCCCCGGAAACCGTCGAGGTCGAGCAGGAGCACGAACAGGCCCTCGCGGCACCAGTCGGCGCCGGCGGTCGCCTGTCGCAGCCGCTCCAGGAACAGCGTCCGGTTGGGCAGCTCGGTCAGCGGGTCGTGGCGACCGGCCCGTAGCATCTCCTCGCGCCTCTGCCGTGTCTCGTTGTCCAGCTCGAGGGCCAGCCCCACCGTGCCCGCCACGTCGCCCCCGGGGCTGCGCAGCGGCTCCACGCGCGCGTGCAGCGTGCGGTCCTCCCAGGCCTGGTCGAACTCGACCGCCTCTCCCTTCAGCGCTCGGCGGTGCGCGGCCACCGCCGAAGCGCCGGCGTCGCCGGACTGGAGAAGCTGGCCGAGGCGCGCGTCCAGGCCCACCAGCGAGGGATGCCTCAGGCCCCACGTCACGCGCAGGCTGCGGTCGGTGGCCCACAGCAGCACGGGCACCTGCTCGGCCAGCATCCGCATGCCGGCCTCCCCGGCCCGGGCGACGGGATCGGTCGCCGGCGGCCCGCTCGCGCCCGGAGCGGGCTCGCGCACGACGAGGCGCGCAAAACGCGGCGCGGGGACTTCCTCGTTGAGCTGGGGGGTGCTTGCGGCGCACCCCCCAGACCCCCCAGCGCGCTGCGGCGAAGTGAATTCGCCTCCGCGCGCAGCCGCGGCGTCTGCGAACAGGGTATGTTCCTGCCATTCGGCTTTCACGGGCTCCTCCCTCGTTCCGGTGGCGCGAAGCCGCCGGGAACCAAGTGCCGCTCCTGGCGGCTCGGCGGACCCTGTCGGGAACTCAGGTCCCGTGGCTCTGCGTCCCCGGGGATCGATCCGGGGTTGCTCTGAGCAGGAGCGCGCGCGGGGGCGGTCGCCCCCTCTACCAGCGAGTCTGGGGTCTGGCCTCGGGCCGGATCAGTGACGTCCCTCACCGGAGGCGGCGGCCGCGACATGGACCGGCGCGGCCGTGACTTGCGGCTGTGACGGCGCGCGCAGCGCCTCAGCGGGGAGCGGCGGCTACGCGCCGATGCTCGCGCCGCGGCGCGATTCGAGCTCGGCGGCGAGCAGCGCCTGCGCGACGGGCCTCAGCTCGGATCGCTCGGATTCGCCGATGGCGGACACGAACGGCGGAATGGGCCCGGTGGCGGCCACGCCCGCGACGTCCAGGGCGGCGTGCAGCACGCGCGCCGGTCCCCAGGCGTCGCGCTTGTCCTCCAGCGGCAGGAAGAGAGCGCGCAGCCGCTCGGCCGCCTCCCACTCGCCCGCCGCGCACGCGCCAAACAGCGCGTTGCTCAAGCCCGGGGCCAGGCACCCCGAGCCGGTCGTGAAGCCGGGCAGCCGGAACTCCCGCAGGTGCGCGACGGCCGGGCGCTCGCCGATCCCGCTGATGACGAGGCGGCGGTCGACGCGCCGGAGCAGGCCGTCGAGGTAGGGATCGTGGCGGGGATCGGGTCGGACGACCGCGTACTTGATGGCCAGGCAGATGCCGGCGTCGACGAGCCGCGCTATGGCGTCGAGGCCCGCGTCCTTGTCGGGGCCGAAGTTGCCCTCGTCCTTGAGGTAGAGGATCAGGCCGAGGCCGCCCGCCTGCGCGATCTCCCGCAGGCCCGCCTCCAGGCCGCCCGCGTCTCGCGGGTCGCCGCACGGCAGGGCCATCGCGCATGGGAAGCGATGCCGGCGGAGCAGCTCCGCCTGGTCCAGCGCGCGGCCGAAGGACGGCCCCACGCTGGGGATCGCCCAGTGGTCGTCGGCGAAGCTCGACAGCCACCTCAGCAGCTCCTCGTACTCGGCGAGCGTGACGTGGTAGAGGAACGCATTGCCGCCGTAGAGGAACCGCGTCATGCCTCCCTCGGCCATGTGGCGGAGGAGCCGGTCGTTCTCCCCGAAGTCGATGGAGCGGCGGCCGTCGGGGCGGCGGACGAGCGGCGGCACGGGGAACACGCCGCGGAGGTCGTCGGGGGTGAGCCTGGCCCTCTTCATCGTGAAGCCCTCAGAAGATCTGTCATTCGCTCAGCGCGTGGTCCGTTGCCAGGTCCGCCCCGCCCCACGCCCGGCGCGACGTCCAGTCGACCGCCGGGTCGGCCCAGAACGGATCGCGGGCGGAGAGGCCGAGGGGCAGGAAGGCGGCGGTGCAGAGGTAGAGGCTGCCGGTGCTGATGTAGGCCTCGGCGATGCCCGGCTGGTGGCCGCCGAGGCCGACCCGCAGCCAGCCCTCGTCGTCGAAGGTGGCCGGCGCCTCCAGCGTGCGCCGGATGGCCGCGGTGAGCGCCCCCCGGACCTGGGCCGGAGCCAGCCCTTCGGGCAGCTCGCCTCGCAGGGCGGACTGGGCGAGGAGGTGGAAGGCGCCGCAGCGATAGGCGAGGGAGCGGCCCAGGGGCGGGAAGCTGCCATCGGGGCCGATGAGCCGCTCCTGCACGGTCGCGTAGCGGCGGGCGCGCTTCTGCGCGGCTTCCCGCAACGGCTCCCAGCGCCTGGTCACGCGGCCCATGTGCTCGAGCACCTCGAGGAGGAAGGGGTGGATCACGAAGCTGTTGTAGTAGTCCCAGTGGAACCGCGGCCCGTCGCCGTAGGCCCCGTCGCCTTTGTACCATTCTTCGTGGGAGCGCAGGGCCGTCTCCACCGGCTCCGGCCGCCACTGCGCGCCCGAGGAGGCCAGGAACGTCTCCACCATCGCCGAGAAGAGCAACCAGTTGTTCCGGCCCGGCTCGATCGACCGCGTGGAGGCCATCGCTTCGACGAGACGGCCCTGGGCCGGGGACGGCAGCGCCTGCCAGAGCTGCTTCGGCGCCCGCAGCAGCCCCTCGGCGAGGAACGCGGCGTCCACCAGGCACTGCCGGCCGGCCGTGAAGCTCAGGTGGTCCGGCGCGGCGGGGTCGGTGACGTGCTCCAGGCCCGCGCGCGCCCACTGCGCGAGCTGCCCGGCCTCGGCGTCGCCAGCCTCGCTTTCGAGCCAGGGGGCGACGCCGGCCAGCGTGCGGCCCACCGCCTCCAGGTGGGTCACGGGCCGCCGCTCTTCGATTCGGCCGGCCGGGCACTCGACGGGCATCTTCGCCCGGAGGCGGTTCGCGGCCAGGCTCTCGAGCACCGGCCGCGCCACGCGCGCGAGCGTCTGACGCCAGAAGGCGCGCTCTTCGGCGCCGCCGGCGGGTGAGGGCGACGCCACCGGTGATGGCGCGCCGGCCGGCCGCACGCCCGGCGCCGCCCCTACGGCGAGCAAGCCGCGCAGGAACCCGCGGCGGCCTTCTGGAGCAGGAAGCGTCATCGTGAGCGCTCTCGATCGAAACGAAAAAGGGGGCGCGTCGCCGCGCCCCCCTTGTATGACTAAGGGCCTCTTAAAACTTCAGCTTCATGGAGAGCTGGATCTGGCGCTCGGTGGTGCCACAGGTGGCGCAGGCGGGGTTGGGGAGCATCGCGGTGATGGTGCCGAAGGCGGAGTTGCCGAAGACCAGAGCCGGATCGGCGAAGGCGGGGTGGTTGAGTATGTTGAAGGCCTCCACGCGGAGCTCGTGCTCGAAGCGTCCGAACTTCGTCAGCTTGATCAGGTTCAGGTCGATGTTGAAGTAGCCGGGCCCGCGGGCGATGTTGCGGCCGGCCGTGCCGAAGGTCGCGGTCGGCTCCGGCACGATCTGGAACGCGGCGGGATCGAACCAATGGTCGATGGTCTGATCGGAATTGTTGATGTTCTGCTGCAGCCGGTTCGGCCGGTTGTTCGCCTGCTGGCTGGCGTTGGTCCCCGTGGAGAGGACGGCTTGCGACTGGGTGATGTTCAACGCGCGGCCGGTGCGGGCGTAGAGGATCCCCCCGAGCTGCCAGCCGCCCAGCTTGCGCTGCCTGGCCAAGGGCAGCATGTAGACCCAGTTCGACACGAACGTGTGCTTGACGTCGTAGTCCGCCGGCCCGCGGTTGTACGCCGGATTGTAGGTGTTCACCAGCGCCACCCCGCCGTCGTTGTCGGAGCTGAGGTCCATGGCCAGGCCGTAGGTGTAGGAGTTCATGAACGAGAAGCCGTTGGCGAAGCGCCGCTGGAACTTGACGAGCAGGCCGTTGTAGTCGAGGAAGCCCGTGCTCGTGACCGTGCCCAGGTCGCCCAGGGCGGGATCGATCCTGGCGAAGGGGCGGTTGATGTTCGGGTTGGTCACCCCCAGCACGGGTGGGGCCTGGTTCTCGTTGGTCTTGAGCAGCATCTGCCGGCCCCGCGAGGCGACGTAGGCCACCTCGAGCATGTAGTTCCGGCCGATCTGCCGCTGCACGTTGAGGTTGAAGTTGGTCGAGTAGGCGTCGCGGAAGTCGCGGTCGAAGGTCGAGCGCGTCGCCCCGGCCGGGGCCCGGTTGGGATCCACTCCCGGCGGCGGAGGCAGCCCGTCCGAGACCTTCAGGTTGAGCCCGAAGGTGCTGTTCCTGAGCGCGGTCGACTGCAGGAACGGCGGGTTCTGGGCCTTGGACGACGACGTACCGCCGGGGGTGAAGTTCCAGAAGATCCCCGCCCCGCCGCGGACGACGGTCTTGCCGTCGCCGGTCAGGTCGTAGGCGAAGCCGAGGCGTGGACCGAAGTCCTTCTTGGAATAGGTCTGCAGGTAGCGGCCGACGCTCACCCCGCCCATCACCGCCTCGGGCGAGGCCACCACGAACTTGCCCGTCGTCACGTCGAAGTTGCTCTGCCGGTCGTCCACCTCCACCCAGGGCACGAACAGGTCCCACCGCAGGCCCATGTTCAAGGTGAGCTTGCTCGAAGCCCGCAGGTCGTCCTGCACGTAGAGGGCGTACTCGGGCCGCTTCTCGGTGTAGGTCTTGGCGTCGAAGAGGTTGCGGTTCTTCTGGCTCGCGTAGCCGAGCAGGAAGCTCGCCACGTCGAAGCCGGTGCTCGAGTTCACCGTGCAGCCGCTCAGGATGCCCCCGCAGTTCGAGGTCGGGTTGTTGTCGAAGACGAACTGGCCGACGATCGAGTCCGCGTTCAGGATCTCCCGCGAGCGCCACGTGATGCTGCCCCCCGCCTTCATGGTGTGCTTGCCCGACACGCGGGTGATGCTGTCGAAGACCTGGAAGTCGTTCTGGTTCGTGATGAGCGGCACGTTGCCGTTGGCCCCCAGATTGCGGATGTTCTGGAAGTTCAGCATCGTCATGGCCGAGGTGGACTGGTTGAGGTTGATCCCGGGGATGCCCACCGCGGCGGCGGGGTTCGTGCCATAGTCGATCGGGGTGTTGAGGAACTTCACCGAGTTCCAACCGAACCGGAACTCGTTCAGCAGCCCGGCGCTGAAGGAGTGGGTGTCGTTGAAGGCCAGGCCCTGCGCCTTGATGTTCCCGTTGCCGGCGCCGAAGGTGAAGCCGGCGTCGCCGTGGGGCAGGGTCGCGGGCAGCAGGCGGTGCGTCTTCTCGAAGCTGTACCGGACGAAGGCATGGTTGTTGCTCGAGACGTTGTGGTCGAGCTTGAGGTCGAACTGGTTGTCCTGCCGTTCCAGCACGGGGTTGATCACGTAGTTGTTGATCGTCTGCCCGCTGCTGGCCCGGGATCCCGCGGCGTTGGGCTCCGGGTAGAGCTGGTTGATGATGTTGCGCGAGGCGGGATCGAACCGGCTGGCGGGGACGATGTTGCCCGCGAAGGGCTGGTTGGTGAGCGGGTCGTAGATGACCCGGTTGACCTCCGAGAAGTCGCCTCCCCGCATCTTCAAGGAGGGCACGGTCGAGACGTAGGTCTGGCCCTGGTTGATCCGCATCCCCTGGTAGTCGGCGAAGAAGAAGGTCCGGTCCTTGAAGATCGGGCCCCCCAGCGTGGCCCCGAACTGGTGCTGCTTGAAGTCGGGCTTGGCTCGCCCGGCCCGGTTGTTGAAGAAGTTGTTGGCGTCGAAGGCATCGTTGCGCTCGAAGTCGAACGCGTTGCCGTGGAACTGGTTGCCCCCCGACTTGATCTGGATGTTTACCACTCCCCCCAGCGACTTGCCGAACTCGGCCGCGTAGGTGCTGGTCTGCATCTTGAACTCGTCCAGGGCGTCCACGCTCGGGAAGATCACCACCGTCTGCAGCCAGGTCTCGTTGTTGTCCACCCCGTCGAGCAGGTAGCTGTTGTCCCGCGCGCGGTGCCCGTTGGCGTTGAACCCCGACCCCGCCCGCCAGGCCAGCGACCCCGCCCCGTCGATGTTCGCCCCCGGCACCGGCCGCAGCACGCCCGGGATCGTCCGGGTCAGGCTCACGAAGTTCCGCCCGTTCAGCGGCAGCGCCTCGATCTGCGCCCGCACCACCGTCGTCCCCAGCTCCGAGCTGTTGGTCTGCACCAGCGGCGCCTCGGCCTGGATCTCGATCGCCTCGCTCATCTGGCCGATCTCCAGCTTCAGGTCCGCCCGCAGCTTCTGGTCCACCCCCAGGTGCAGGTTGGCCAGGCTCACCTTCTTGAACCCGCTCATCTCCGCCGTCACGCTGTACGTCCCCGTCGGCAGCAGCGGCGCCGTGAACTCCCCCGACGGATCCGTCACCACCGTCCGGCTCAGGCCCGTCTCCGTGTTCACCAGCGTCACCGTCGCCCCCGGCATCGCGGCCCCCGACGTGTCACGCACCGTCCCCAGGATCGTCCCGCTCACCGCCTGGGCCGCGAGCGGCCGCGGCGCGAGCCAGGGAAGGACGGCCAGGGAGACGACCGCGCATCGGAGCACGCCGGCGGCCAGGGCGCTCCTCATCTGCTTCATCATTTCCTCCGAGCTAACGACGGGCCTGGGGCCCGTGACCGTTTCACCAGGTTATTCGACCGGTTGTGGGCCGTCGTCGGCGACGCGAGGAGTCTTCTTCGCGGCGGCAAGGGATCCGAGGCCGGCTTTTGAGGCGCAATACCTTTCTCGGCACTGAAGTTAGAAAAAACGTAGATATCATATATCATATCGGGCGGTCAACCACGGTCATTATTAATTAATGAGAGCGGCGGCGGGCGCCTTCCCTGCGCGCAACCTCATCGCCCCTCTTCCTGCAGGTCGAGGATGACTCGGGCCAGGATGCTGCCCCAGATGTAGTTCATGGGCGATCCGAGCTTCTCATCATCCGGGCTGTAGGACTCCCAGAAGCGATGGTTGCGCCGGAGCTGCGCGGCGGCGGCCTCGATCATGCGCTCGCCCAGCTCCCGCGCCTCGCGGCGGTAGCCGTAGCGCCGCAGGCCGTCGAAGACGAGGTAGTTCCACTCCAGCCACACCGCGCCGTTCCACTGGCAGCAGCGGGTGACTCGCGGCTCGTAGGCGGGGTCGTCGGCGGCGAGGGTAGGAACCCCGAACCGCCGCCAGAACTCGGCCGGGCTGGTGAGGTGCTCCACGAGCGCCCTGGCCTGCTCGACCGTGGCGACGCCGGCCCAGAGGGGCAGGAAGCCGATGATCTCCTTCCGCCGCAGGTCCAGCGTCGCGCCGGCCGGCGTCGTCACCGTGAAGCCGTTGGTCGCCCGGTCGACGTTGTAGTAGAAGCGCGTCTGCGGGTCCCACATGGCGGCGTTGATCCGGGCCGACAGCTCGTCGGCGCGCCGCCGCCAGCGCACCGCCGACTCGGTCTCGCCCAGCTCCTCGGCCATGTCGCCGAGGGCGCGCCTCTCGCGCACGAGCATGCAGTTCAGGTCCAGGGCCTCGACGAGCGACGGGGCCTTCGGGTCGTCGCGTCCCAGCAGGTCCCAGATCGGCACCTGGGAGTCCCGCACCGACTCCAGCACGGCGTTCCCGCCCCACTCGAACAGGCCGTCGTGATCGGCGTCGCGGTGGTCGCGCCAGAAGGTGGCGAAGCTCTCGCCGCCGCCGAAGGCCTGCTTCAGGAAGCGGCGCGCCTGCTCGAGCGAGGCGTTGCCCGCGCCCCGCCGCGCCAGGTCGCGGGCGGCGCGGTAGACCTCCCAGCTCGTCCAGGCGAAGAACGGGGCCGAGCTGGTCCTCTCTCCGTCGACCGGGAACGTCCGCACGGCGTAGGGCCCGACGCGATACGGGATGTAGCCGGTGCCGTCCTGCGCCTCGATGAACACCCGCTGCGAGTCCATCGCGCTCGCGGGATCGAGGAACGCGTAGGCCAGCATCGAGAGGCTCTCGTGGAAGACCTGGCCGTCGTGGCCCCAGCCCCACTTCGGCTCGCGGGAGAAGACGTAGTAGTTGTAGCGGGTGCGGCCCTCGGCGGGCAGCATGCACTGGCGGGCGAGGTTGAGGGCGCTCCAGTAGATCATCCGCCGCGTCGGGTCGGCCAGGCCCGGGTCCCAGGCCACGCGGTAGGGCCGCTCGGCGTCCTCGATCAGGTCCTCCTCGCTCTTGTGCAGCGCTTCCTTGGCCGCCGAGGCCAGCCTCCCCGGGGGATCCTCCTCGCGGGCCACCGCCCGCACGAAGCGGAGACGC
>Ga0066710_100003898_pt1 | contig 12946 bp, 10 predicted proteins | sample GraSoiAngelo_159_FD_79666 | JGI IMG/M metagenome (GOLD analysis project Ga0066710, IMG submission 79666) | Grasslands soil microbial communities from the Angelo Coastal Reserve, California, USA - 14_1009_16_40cm | ecosystem: Environmental > Terrestrial > Soil > Grasslands | place: USA...
GAGGATTGCTACGAGAAGTACCTGCGAGCGCAGGTCGACGGGTGAATCGGGGCGGCGGGATTCGAACCCGCGACCTCCTGGTCCCAAACCAGGCGCGCTACCGGACTGCGCCACACCCCGGCTAACCAAAAAAGACGTCGAAAAAAGGCGTCGAAGAACTGCGTCAAGATAACTACGTCACGTAAACTACGTAGAACGGCGTAACAATACTTCGATAAGCGCACGAAACGCCCGCCCGCGATGTGAGACCCTGTGCTTCGCCGCCGGCGGCGCTTCCCCGAAGGTCATGTGCAGCTCGGGCGAGTAAAACAGCGGATCGTACCCAAAGCCTCCCGCGCCGCGTCGCTCGGTCAGGATAAACCCGTCGCAGGTCGCTTCGACGATCTCCGGGACGCTGCTCGGCGTCGCCACAAAGGCGACGACACAACGGTAGTGCGCGGTACGCCGCTCCTCGGGCACGCCCGACAACTGTTCGAGCAGCAGTGTGTTGTTCTCGGCATCCGAGCCGGTGGCCGACCAGCGCGCGGAGCGTGGTCCCGGCGCACCGCCCAAGGCGTCCACTTCGATCCCGGAGTCGTCGGACACGGAGGGTAACCCGCCGCGCGTGGCGTAATAGCGGGCCTTGGCGACCGCGTTCTCGACGTAGCTCATGCTGCGCTCGAGATCGGCCTCTTCGGGCAGCGGTTGGAGCAGCCGGTCGGCAGGAAACGAGATCTCGAACGGCAGACCTGCGAACAGCTCGCGAATCTCACGTGTCTTGCCGGGGCTGCGCGTGCCGACGAGCAGCTTCATCAGCCCCGCCGCAGCCGCTCGAGCAGGCTCGTCGTCGATTGGTTCTGCACGAGCGGCACACGCACCACCCGACCACCCCACCCTTCCACTTCGTTCGCCCCGACGATCGCATCGCGCGCATAGTCGGCGCCCTTCACCAGGACATCCGGGCGCAGCCGCTGGATCAACGCGAGGGGCGTATCCTCGTCGAACAATACGACGCAATCGACCGCCTCAAGCGCGGCAACAAGGCGCGCGCGTTCAGCCTCGGCCACCACAGGCCGGTTGGCCCCTTTGCCCAGGCGCCGCGCCGATGCGTCGCGGTTGACGCCGACGATGAGCGCGTCGCCTTCGGCGCGCGCCGCTTCGAGGAGGGCGACGTGTCCGGTGTGCAGCAGATCGAAAACGCCGTTGGTGAAAACGACCCGGCCCTGAGTGGCGCGCCAGCTCGTGGCGGCCTCGGGCGTACGGACCTTCGCGGCCGTGTTCAGAGCGGCTGCACGGCTCTGGGATGCAACGAGAAGCTGTGATTGAAGAAGGGCAGCGAGACCGATTCGCTGTAGCGCGTCTCGATGACGATCTCACGCGGAAAGGCTGTGCGCCGAATGACCAGATTGGATCCTGCCGCTCCGGGCAGGCCGATCTCCTCGATGGCCGCCTGAATGCGGCGCCGGATCGTGCCATCGTCGAGTCCGGACGCGATGCGTGTTTCCGTCTGCATCTCGTCGAGCAGCCGATAGTAGCGGAAGTAGACCTCGCCGATGTTCACGCCGTAGTACAGCGCCGCAACAAGGAGCAGCAGCGAGAGCAGGCAGCCGCTGGAGCTGGCGCCGCGCCGCGAAACGAAGAGCCTCACCATTGCGACTGCGCCCCGTCGACGATCTGCTGCACCAGCTTCGCGAGCGCCGCTTTGCGTCCGTCCTGCTCGTTGGGCGGATCGTAGTCGCCATCGACGGACAGTCCCTGCCGCTTCCACACGCTCGTGCCTTCGCGCTGGTTGACGATCTCGACGTCCACGATGATCTGCACTTTGCGTTTCGTCACCGTCGCCTGCCCTACACCGGCCAGGACGCTTTGCGGCACGTCGGGATCGTAGCGCACGACGCGGCCGCGGACGATCGCGTCGGCCGTCGCTTCGGTCGCCACGCGTAGTCCGAGGCGGCCTTCGAGCGCCTGGCGGACGGCGTCACTCACTTCGGCGGTCAGGCGCGGTTCGGGGGTGTCGTTGTCGAACGGCATGATGGCGACGGTCTTGACGTTGGGGAGGGTGCCGCCCTGAAATCCATACGGGCACCCCGCGAGGCACACGCACGCCGCACTAGCGACGACTGCGCCAGATAGCCGGCGCAAAGACCTGTGCCGTATCGTACGCCACCACCGTAAGCTCAAATCGGGCCCCCCCCCCTCCCGCCGCCTGTGGGAAGTCGATGCGCACGCTCGCGGGATGCGCCAGGGTGTCGACTCGCGACCAGCTGCGCGCGACCATTTTACCCTGCTGCCGCCACTCGGCTTCCAGCATTCCTCCGCGACGCGCGCTGTCGGGCGGCGTCATGAGGTAGTCGAGCGTATCCTCCGGCTGCGCGAACCGCCACACGAGCCGCCGCGTGTGGCGCAGCGAATCCACGAGCTGCATCCCAAACACGGCCGCATCGTCCGCGGGCCGCCGCACCATGGCGAATGCCGCCCACAACATCGGAACCGCCGGCACGAGCGAACGAAAATCCTTCTCCGGATCCGCCCACAACACCGAGTCGGCGATGATGACCGCCGCGCCACTGCCGAGGCCTAGCGGTCCCACGTAATCGAATCGCAGGGTGTCGGGCGGTGCGATCCGGACCGTGCCGCGCCCCGCGTACTTGACCCGCTCGTCTTGATAATGCCATCGAAACCGAATCAGCGCTGGCGCGCGGGGCAGGGTGGTGTGGGCCCATTGCGCCGCGCTGTCCCGACTCGCCGGCGCCAGAGCCATCGGCACGAGCGGCGCGGGTAGACGATACCCGGGACAAGCCGCCAGCAGTGCACAGGCGCCAATGTAGGAAAAGGAACGGCGCCCGGTCAATAGTTGAAGCCGAAGAAGAAGTCCACGAAGCGACGATTCTGGGTGCTCGTCGGTAATCCGTACGCGGCGACGTTCGGAGTTCCAAGTCGATACCCGATGTCGAGCCGCAGGACGAGCGGCGGGCCGATCGGCATTCGCAATCCGAGGCCGCTCGCGCCGAGCACGCCGCGGTTCGTCGTCGTCTTCGACCACGCGCGTCCGTAATCGACGAACAGTGCGCCCTGCACGCCCGGAAAGCGTGCCGCGCCGAACGGGAACCCGATCGTGAGAAAGTCGAGGATGGGGAACCGGTACTCGGCGTTGACGAGCCACGCGCGCGTGCCGGCGACGTAGCCGTACTGCGGATAGCCGCGCAATCCCCACGAGCCGGCAATGCTGATGCGCCGCGGCCGCTCGCCGCCGGATACGTATCCCTGAATCCGCAGCGCGACGGCGCTGTGCTGCGAGGTGCGCACGTACTTGCGCCAGTCGGCCGACACCAGCCACGAGTCGAAGCGGCCGTGACTCAAATCGTTCACGAGCCCCGTGGTGAAGTTGTAGCGCTCGCCGTCGATCGGGCCGGTCGGAAGCCAGAGCGTGTTGTCTTTGACGTACGTCAGGTAGTTCGACGCGAGCCAGCCGATACGGCGCGGCTCGTCCACATCGTCCGTGCGGATGTCCAACCGATCCGAGCGCTCGAGGCGGTACTCGCCCACGACACGCCGGAAGCGGTTGATCGGATACCGCACCTGCGCGAACATGCCGTACGACCGCTCTTCAAACAGCGAATTGAAGTCGCCTTCGTAGAACAACCCGCGCTGGCGGAACGCACCCACGCCCCAGTTGACGCGGCGCGACTGATTCAGGTAGAACGCGGACCCACTGATGTTGTCGACCAGACTTCCGAAGCCGGCGCTCTGAAACGAGGTCAGCGACAAGAACACCTGATGATCGGACAGCAGATCGCTGAACACGAAGACCGCCCCCTGCGCCGAGCCGAGACCCGGCGCGACGGCGGCATCGCCGGCGGCGAAGTCGAGACTGAATTTTCGCTCGTAGGGCGTGCCATCGGCGCGCGCGTACTGCGGATGCGACAACTCACCCCACGTCCACGCCGCCGCCGGCAGGCTATCGGCCGCGGCCAAGGTGAAGGTGCTCGTCGCCTGGTTCAGCGGCGGCGCGAGATAGATATTGAAGCTGAGATCGGCAAACCCGCCGAATAACAGGCCGCCATGCGCGCCCGGCACCCACTGCGGATCGAACGCCCCATTCAACGTCCTCATCTCGCGCCGCCCCGTGCCCGTGGAATCGATCGAGTACACCTGGAATGTGCCGTCGCGGTCGGAGGTGAAGTAGATGCGGCCTTCGCCCCTCCCCCAGCGCGGCGCCTCGTCGCGCCAGTCGCCGTAGGTCAGATAGCGGATCGCGCCGCTCGGGAGATCGAGCGCGAACAGATTGTGCGCGCCGCTCCTGCCGAACGGCGTGCGGTCGGAAGAAAAGACGACCGTCCGCCCGTCCGGGCTGATGGTGGGGTCGAGGTCCTCGTAGCGATCCGAGGTGAGTCGCTCGAGCCGTCCCGCCAGCGAATCGCCCGGGTCGGCGAGCCACAGTCGGTAGAGATCCGAATACCCGGACTCGGACAGGCCGCTGAACACGACGCTCTTGGCGTCGGGCGCCCAGGCCGGCGAGAGAATCGAGACGAGCGCCGCAAACTGATAGCGGCCGACGACCTTGCCTTTCTTCAAATCCCAGAAGAACAGCGCGTCGCGCTCGGCGTACTTGCTGCTGAACGTCGCGACGCCCTGCGGATTCACGTCGATCCGCGACTCGAAGAAGTGGAAGGATTCGAACTGCTCGCTGCGCTCCCCCTGCACCACCGCCCGCCGCCCCCGCCCGTCGAGACTCTGGGCGTAGATCGTCGTGTAGCCGCTCGCGGGCGAGAAGAACAGGAATGACGGCGCGGAATCGCCGGGGAGCTGATACGCCGTCGGCTTGATCGCGAGCTCGGTGAGCTTGCGCGCGGTGATCGCGAGCGGGGGCTGGCTGGCGACGGCGGGATAGTAGTGCTGGCGCATCCAGTATTGCCATTCGTCGGACAGCTGGTCGATCGTGCGGCCGTAGACGCCGGCGAGCGCCCCTTCGAAGCTCGAATACTTCCAGAGGTCGTTGTACAGCTCGAGAATGCGCCACTCGCCGTAACGCTCCGCCAGAAACCGATGGATGCTGCCGCCCACCGGGTACACGAGCCCGCCGTAGGCGTACGCCAAATCGGGCAACGGCGGCAAGCGCCCCGCGATTGTCATGTCGCGCAGCACCATCTCGTCGCGGCTGTCCTCGCCCGCCGAGAAGAACTCGGCCAGCCCTTCGGTCCACCACAGCGGCATCCCGGCCTGCCGGAAGCGCGGGTACCGTCCGAACGTTTGCGACGCGAGGCTCAGCTGGAAGACGTGCACCAGCTCGTGACGGATCGTATGCCGGAATTCGGCGTAGCTGCCGCGGAACGGCAGCGCGACGCGACGCTTCAGAAACTCGGTGACCCCCAGCAGCCCTTCGGGCGGGATGAACGGCAGGATATTGGTCTGCTCGAAATCGCTGTGCGACGCGTAGACGATCAGTGGAACGCGCCGCGTGACGGCGTGGTTGAAGCGCCGCTCGAGCGCGTCGTAGCTCGCTTCGGCGTACGCCAGCGCCACGCGGCCCAGCTCTTCTTCTTCGGGATAGTAGTAGAGGTCGACGTGCTCGCCGCGCAACACGCGCCAGTCAAACCGGCGGTACTGGATCTTGTTTTGCCCGAAATAGCCGTACTGGGCGGATAAGGTGGAAGGAAACGTGATCGCTACGGCGATGACACAGGTTAAAACCTGTGCCCAATGAACCACTGCCGTTAACGGCAGTGCTTTACCGGGCCCATGCTTCAGCATGGGAATTCGCGCACTCATCTATGAATGCTCCGGATGCGATCGCCCATCCCGATCGCGTTGAGCACGGCCGCGCCACCCGCGCCGGTTACGCGACCAAATATTGTGTAAATGCCGTCCAGGTGGGGCTGCGCGGAGTGCGTGATGAAGTACTGCGTGCCTCCCGTGTTGGGGCCCGAGAGCGCCATCCCCACGGTGCCCGTTTCGTAGCGGACGGGATTGATCTCGTCGCGGATGGCGAAACCGGGCCCGCCCCAGCCGTCCCCCCGCGGATCCCCGTCCTGCACCACGAAGTTCGGCACAACGCGATGCCAGCGCGTGCCGTCGAAATAACGCCGGTTGACGAGGTCGATGAACACGGCGACGGTCAGCGGCGCCTCGGTGGGCAACAGCTCGATGTCGAGCGTCCCGCGATCCGTCTCCAGGAACACATGCGGATTCGTACCCGCCAGGGCGGGCGCCAGCCAGCGGCGCGCGACATCGCGATAATCGGCGAGCGGGCGGCCGGTCGCGATGGGCAGGACGGGACCCCACGCGTCCCGCGTGTCCGGGAGAGTATCGGTGGCCATCCGGCGCACGAGATAGTCGTCGGGTCGAGGCGTCACCGCCACGAACTTCGTCGTGACGAGGCGGCGGGCGTCCGGTGACAGCGCCGCGATCGCGCCGAGCGCGGAGACGGCGGACAGACGGGCGTCGTTGAACGGATCGCGTTCGGCCCGGGCGTAGGCGGCGACCAGGAGATCGATGTCGTCGGCGGTGGGATGCCGGGCGAGGAGGTCGGCCGCGACGCTGCGCACGGCAGGATCGGCAAGGGTGAGCAGGACGCGCGCGCGCGCGAGCAGCGGCGAATCGTTCGCCGGCACGATGCGCTGCAACGCTTGCAGCGCCTGCGCGACGACCCGGCCGTCCGGGTCGGCGAGTTGTCCTTCCAGCCGGTCGCGCGCGCGCGCGGCCCCGAACGTTTCCGCCGCGACGCTGCGCCAGCGCCAATCGGCGTCGTTACTGACCGCGACGGCCGCAGCCACGCCGGCACCGCTGTCCGCCTGCGCCACGGCGATGATCGCCTGGCGTTTGAGCGCAAAGACACTATTGGTGAGCCGGGGACGCAGCGCCGCGAGCGCCGCAGCGCCCCGCAGCACTCCCAACGTCGTCTCGGCTTGCACGGCGACGCCGATGTCGCGATCGGCGACGAGCGGCACGACCGCACCGGCAAGTGTGGAATCACGGAACGACGCGAGCGCGCGCAGCGCATTGATGCGGATATGCGCGTCACCATCGGCCAGTAGCCGGCGGAGGGCGGCCGTCGCCTCACGCGGATCGAGACGTGCGCTGTCGAGCAATGCCTTGCTGAGTCCTCGTGCGGCCACGGTGCGCGTCTGCGCGTCCGGATCGCTGAGCGCCCGGATCAGCGGGGCGGCGCCCGGGGCCGCGCGCAACCGCGCGAGCGAGTAGAGGGCACGCCAGCGTGTCGCCGCGTCAGAAGCATCGGTAAAGCGGACGAGATCGGCGACGGAGGCGCGCGCGCCGAGCCGCCACGATTCGAGCAGCGCGGCATTCACGACCAGTGTGGCAGCTCCCGGCGATCCCGCCGCGAGGATATCACTGAGGGCCCGGGCGCCATCGTTTCCACCGATCTTGGCGATCGCCGTCACGGCCTCGAGCTGCGGCACGCCCTGCTCCGACGACGACACGGCGCGGACCTTGTCCAGCAGCAAGGGGATCGCGCGCGCGTCCTTGAGCAATCCAAGTGCGAACGCCGCGGCCGCCTGGACGGCGGGCACCGAGTCGTTGAGCACCGGAAGCAGGAGATCGACACCAGCGGCGTCGCCGATCCGTCCGGCGGCCAGCGCGCCTTGGCGTCGCACGGCAGGATTAGCGTGGCTCAACGCCTCGCGCAGCGCCGGGAGATCGAAGCGGCGAGCATCGGCCGCTGCGAGCAACCCGGCAAGCACACCCACGGTCGTTTCGTCCGCGGTCGCGCCCGGTTGTTGGGCCGGCGCGGGTCGCGCCGCGAGCAGCGCGGCAACCAGGAGAAGGCTAGAGACGGACCGGGTCGGCCGTGGGTTCGAGGAGCTCACACACGTGCTCCGGAAGGCGCGAGAGCGTTTGTTGTTTGTTCAGCGCGATCAGCGACGTTTCGGCGGTGGCGAGCAGCTCGTCGGTCTCCGCCCGCTCCACCGCGTATCCGAAAATCACCCGCCGCGAGGACAGGTCCCGCACCCAGCAGCGGATGCGAATCATATCATCATAGCGCGCCGGCTGGCGGTACCGGACGTGAACATCCGTGACGGTGAGGTACGTCCCCTGCTCTTCCAGGTCCTTGTAGGACATGCCCCGCTCACGGAGGTGTTCCGTGCGCGCCATATCCATCCAGATGAGATAGTTCGCGTGGTAGACGAAGCCCATCTGATCGGTTTCGGAGTAGTTCACGCGGTGGAGCACCGCGTTGATTACCGGGGGTGGGGGCTGGGGCGTGGGGATTCGGGAACTACTCGCCGTAAGGAATCCAGATGTTCTTTACTTCCGTCGCGCGGCGGAGGAACTCGCGTCCCTCACCCTGACGAGTATCGAGCCAGTCGCGGGTGCACGCCGACGACCAGGTCCGCTTCATGTTCGCGGCCGACGCGAGCTCCACCGCCTTCACGCCCGCGGGATTGCCGAAGTACCAGATCCCATCCACGTCGTCGTGCTCGGCGAGTACTTTCGCGAGGGCATCCTTCGCACCGGTGATCACGTTGATGACGCCGTCCGGGACGTCGGACGTCTCGAGCACCGTGTAGAACTCGGTCGCGGCGATGGGCAGCGGCTCGGAAGGTATGACGATGACGGTGTTGCCGAGCGCGACCGCCGGCGCCACCAGCGACACGAACCCGAGCAGCGGAACATCGTCCGGCGCCGCGATGCCGATGACGCCGACCGGCTCGTTCATTGCGAGCGTGACGCCGCGGATTGGCGTGTGGTGCACGGCGCCGTCCCACTTGTCGGCCCAGGCGGCGTAGGTGAACAGCCGGGCGATGCTCGCGTCGACTTCCTGGCGTCCCACCCTGGCGGCGAATTCGTCGGCGCGCGTCGCGAGGTTTTCGGCGATGAAATAGAGGATCTGGGCGCGCACGTGGCCGCTGGCGCGTCCCCACCCTTCGGCGGCGTGCGCCGCCTCGACGGCATTGCGCACGTCCTTGCGATTGCCCTCGGCGACTTCGCCGAGCACTCGGCCGTCCGGTCCGACGATCTTGCGACTATAACCCTGGTCGGGGCGCGCCTGTTTGCCGCCGATGAACAACTTATAGGTGCGGTCGATGGGGGGAAGGACCTGCGCACCCCGGGCCGCCGGCCCGGGGTCAGCCGAGCGAACCGGTTCCGGAGCGGCTGACCCCGGGGCGATGCCCCGGGGTGGATGGGAGTCCCATTCCGGCTTCAGATACTCATACATCCCCTCGCGCCCACCCTCGCGCCCGAACCCCGACTCCCGATAACCCCCGAAGCCCGCTGCCGCATCGAACAGATTCGTCGAGTTGATCCACACGACGCCGGCCTTGAGCTTGGGGGCGACGTCGAGCGCGAGGTTGATGTTCTCGGTCCACACGCTCGCTGCGAGGCCGTACGGCGTGTTGTTGGCCAGCTCGACCGCTTCTTTCGGCGTGCGGAACGTCATGCTCACGAGCACCGGACCGAAGATTTCGACCTGCGCAATGGTGGCGGCGGGAGAGACGTCGGTAAACAGGGTCGGTGGATAGAAGTAACCTTCGGTCGGGCACGCCCAGGACGGCTGCCACATCTTGGCGCCTTCCTCGACGCCCTGCTCCACGAGCCCGCGGATGCGTTCGAGCTGCACCGGTGCGACGATCGCCCCCATGTCCACGGCTTTGTCGAGCGGCGACCCGACGCGCAGCTTCTCCATCCGCGCCCGCAGCTTCTGCGTCAACCGGTCCGCAACGCCTTCTTGCACGAGGAGCCGCGAGCCGGCGCAGCACACCTGGCCCTGATTGAACCAGATCGCATCCACCACGCCTTCGACGACGCTGTCGAGATCGGCGTCCTCGAACACGATAAACGGGCTCTTGCCGCCCAGCTCGAGCGTCAGTTTTTTGCCGCTGCCGGCTGTCGCCTTGCGGATGATGCGCCCGACTTCGGTCGAGCCGGTGAATGCGATTTTCTGAACGTCCGGGTGTTCGACGAGGGCCTTCCCCGTCGCCCCATCGCCCGTGACCACATTGAACACGCCGGCCGGCAGGCCCGCCGCCCGCGCGATCTCCGCAAAGCACAGCGCGGTGAGCGGGGTGAACTCGGCGGGCTTGAGGATCACGGTGTTTCCCGCCGCGAGCGCGGGCGCGACTTTCCAGGCGACCATCAGGAGCGGGAAATTCCACGGGATGATCTGCCCGACGACACCAACCGGCACGGAGCCGGGGAATTCGCTGTCGCGCAGCTGGGCCCAGCCGGCGTGATGATAGAAGTGCCGGGCGACGAGGGGGATGTCGAGATCGCGCGTCTCGCGAATCGGTTTCCCGTTGTCCATGCTCTCGAGCACCGCGAGGAGCCGGGAGTGCCGCTGCACCTCGCGCGCGAGCGCGTACAGGAAGCGGGCGCGCGCGTGCGGGGTCAAGCCGGCCCAAATCGGCGCCGCGGCGTTGGCGGCCGCAACGGCCGCGTCCACATCCGTCTTGCTCCCCTGCGCGACGCGCGCCAGGACCGCCTTCGTCGCGGGATTGATCGTCTCGAAATACTGCCCTTCGGCGGGAGCGACCCAGCGGCCGTTGATGAAGTGCCCGAAGCGTGCGTTGTCGTGCTGCTTGAGCCACTCGAGCGCGGGCGCGTCGCTTTCCGGCGCCGGCCCGTATTCCATCGTCTCGAACAGCTTGGCGACGGTCGTCATTAGACCATCGGATGCCGGTGGGCGGCCGCGTACCGGCCGGTCACGAAGTGCTCGAGCTGGCGCTCGATATCGGTCAGCAAGGAGCTGGCCCCCAACCTGAAGAGGGCCGGTTTCAACCAGCGATCGCCGAGCTCTTCCTTCATCAGGATGAGCCAGTCGAGCGCCTGCTTCGCGGCGCGGATGCCGCCCGCCGGCTTGAACCCGATCGCCGCTCCCGTGCGCATCTCGTATTCGCGAATCATGCGCGCCATGACGACGCCCACCGGCAGGACGGCGTTCACCGGTTCTTTGCCGGTGGACGTCTTGATGAAGTCGGCGCCCGCCATCATCGCCACCATACTGGCGCGCGCGACATTGGTGAGGGTCGCGAGATCGCCGGTACCGAGGATCGCCTTCATGTGGGCGCGCCCACACGCGTCGCGGAACGCACGGACTTCGGCGTAGAGCGCCGGCCAGTCGCCGGTCAGCACGTGCGCGCGGGTGATGACGATGTCGATCTCCTGCGCGCCGGCGGCGACGGACGCCTGAATCTCCTCCAGTCGCTGTGCGAAGGGACTCAGTCCGGCGGGAAAGCCGGTCGAGACGGCCGCCACGGGAATCCCCGAGCCCTCGAGCGCCGCCACCGCGGTCGGGACGAGCGCGTGGTAGACGCAGACGGCTCCGACCTTGAGATCGAGATGGCCGACGCCGAGCGCGTCGATGAGGTCCTGGCGCAGCGGGCGACGCGCCTTGGCGCACAGCCGCAGCACGTTCCCGGGGGTGTCGTCGCCCTGGAGGGTCGTGAGATCCATGCAGGTGATCGCCCGCAGGAGCCAGGCGGCCTGCCATTCCTTCTTTACGGTGCGGCGCGTGGGGATGGTAGCGGCGCGGCGTTCGACGGCGCTGCGATTGACGCGCAGCGCCCGGATAACATCGAGATCGAGCGGCATGCCGGGATTGCGATCGTCCTGGAGCGCCGGACGAGCTGGTACACCCCGCAGCCGTTCCGAGAGAGCCTTCATGCTGGCGGGAGAATGCGAACCGCCGCTGTAAAAGTCAACGCGACGCGGGGACTCCCGCGCCCAACCGGCATGCAGTGACCGCCTGCAGCTCCTGCGCGCGCAGGCACTGCTCCTCCCGCTCGGGTCCGCTCGCAAGCAGTGTCGCGATTTCCTCGCCCAGCGCCTGGTAGCAGGTCGGCCCGCCCGCCTCGTGCCCGACGATGCGGCAGAACGAGAACGCCGCTTCGGTGGTCGCCGTCCAGTCCACGAGGGCCTTGGCCGCACCGAAGTAGCATGAGGGACGGTAGGGCTCGCTCGCCTTGTTGCACAGGTCCGCCGTCTTCTGCGGGTCGCGAGCCGTGTACGACGTGATGTCGCGGCCAAGGCTCTGGAAGCAGACCGGTCGCACCTGGGCGGGCGCACGCTCGCACGACTTCGCGGCGTCGCCCATGTCGCCGTGATTGAGATTCAGCATGACGGAGGTCTGCATCTGATAGCAGGCGTGCAGGTAGCGGTCCGCCATGATTGAGCAGGGATAGAGTGGATCAGCGGGATCGAGCGCCTTGAACGTCGTCGCCGCCATGTGATGATGGCTGTGCGCGGCGAGCATCGTCGCGGGATGATGGGGGGCGGTTGCGTTGATCACGCTCTCCATGAACGCGCCGCCGTAGCACGACTCGCGATCCCATCCATCGGAGAGCAGATCGCAGTCTGTCAGGGCACGCGGCAGGTCGTGCGCGTAGAGCATGGTGAGCCCGTGCCCCATGCCGTGCACGCACTGGAACAGTACCCAGCGACTCGCGCCCGGACTCTTGAACGGTTGACACAGAGCTTCGACCTCGGACTGCGTCACCTGCTCGCGCGCTTCGAAATACGCCTGGATCACGCCGTGGCGACAACCCGACGAGAAGCCGTCGCCACAGGCGGTGAAAGTCGCGGGAATATCTGAAGAAATGCCGAACGCCTCGATCCCGATACCGTGAGAGTATTCATGCGCGTGCTCCGCCGCGTCGGGGTCGGCGGCGGCGACCGCGTCCAGCGTCGCCACCGCATCGGCGACACCGTGATTCTTGAGACGCTCCGAGAAGAGCTGCGAGTAGCAGGTGCGGCGCGCCTCGGCGACGAAACGCCGGCACGCGTCGCCCGGACCACCCGCCCACGCCGGGGCGAAGCGGTTCGCGGCGATGCCGGTGACCGCGACGATGCCGAGGGCGATCAAGACCTTTTGCGTTTGCGTCATGGCAGAACAGTAATGTGCTTGCGTGCGTGGTTCCAGCTTCCTAAGCTTGGGCCGTGTCGCCCCCCCCCCCCCCCCCCCCCCCCCCCCCCCCCCCCCCCCCCCCCCCCCCCCCCCAACCCCCCCCCC
>Ga0066710_100003899_pt1 | contig 12944 bp, 12 predicted proteins | sample GraSoiAngelo_159_FD_79666 | JGI IMG/M metagenome (GOLD analysis project Ga0066710, IMG submission 79666) | Grasslands soil microbial communities from the Angelo Coastal Reserve, California, USA - 14_1009_16_40cm | ecosystem: Environmental > Terrestrial > Soil > Grasslands | place: USA...
CCCCGCGTAGCGAACGGGGAGGCACTGTGAGCGCAGCGGGGCGCGGCGGCGCCTGGACTGACGAGCGCAGCGAGGAGGGAAGGTGGCGCACCAGAGCGCCCCGCGTAGCGAACGGGGAGGCACGGGGAGGACGCTTGACGACCTCCTGCGCGAGGGCGTCGCGGGCCGGCGGGTCCTGGTACGCGCCGACCTCAACGTGCCCCTCGACGGCGCGCAGATCACCGATGACGGGCGGATCCGGGCGGTACTGCCGACGCTGAACCGGTTGCGCGAGGCCGGCGCCCGGGTCGTGGTCATGTCGCACCTGGGCCGGCCGAAGGGGGCGCCGGACCCGAAGTACAGCCTGGCGCCGGTGGCCGTACGCATGGCGGAGCTCGGCGCGCCGGTCGCGTTCGCGGCGGACACCGTGGGTACCGCCGGACGGTCCACTGTGGACGGTCTCGGCGAGGGTCAGGTCGCGCTGCTGGAGAACCTGCGTTTCAATCCGGGGGAGACCAGCAAGGACGAGGCGGAGCGGGCGGACTTCGCGACCCGGCTGGCGGCCTTCGGCGAGGCCTACGTCGACGACGCGTTCGGTGCGGTGCACCGCAAGCACGCCAGCGTCTACGAGCTGGCCCGGCTCCTGCCGCACTACGCCGGCGGGCTGGTGCTGCGCGAGCTGGAGGTGCTCGCCCGGCTCACGTCGGACCCGACCCGCCCGTACGTCGTGGTGCTCGGCGGGTCCAAGGTGTCCGACAAGCTTGCGGTCATCAAGGCGCTGCTGCCCCGGGTCGACGCGCTGCTCGTCGGCGGCGGCATGTGCTTCACCTTCCTCAAGGCGCAGGGCCACGGGGTCGGCGACTCGCTGCTGGAAGACGACCAGCTGGACAACTGCCGGGAGCTGCTGGACTCCGGGAAGATCAGGCTGCCGGTCGACATCGTGCTGGGCGACCGGGTCGCCGGGGACGCCGACGTCCGTACCGTGCCGGCGACCGGGATCCCCGACGGCTGGAAGGGCCTGGACATCGGCCCGGCCACCGTCAGCGCGTTCGCCGACGTGCTGAGCACCGCGCGGACGGTGTTCTGGAACGGTCCGATGGGTGTGTTCGAGGTGGCGCCATTCGCCGCCGGTACCCGCGGCGTGGCCGAGGCGATCACCAAGGTCGACGGGTTCACCGTGGTCGGCGGCGGCGACTCGGCGGCCGCGGTACGGCAGCTCGGACTCGACGAATCCGCGTTCGGGCACATCTCGACCGGTGGCGGCGCCTCGCTGGAGTACCTCGAAGGCAAGCCGCTGCCCGGCGTCGAAGCACTGGAGGCGTGATGGCGGTGGAACCCCGGCGGCCCCTCATCGCCGGCAACTGGAAGATGAACCTCAACCACCTTGAGGCCATCGCGCTGACCCAGAAGCTGGCGTTCAGCCTGCCGGAGAAGCGGCTCGCCGAGGTCGACGTCGTGGTGCTGCCGCCGTTCGTCGACATCCGCAGTGTGCAGACGCTGATCGACGGTGACCGGCTGCTGCTCGGCTACGGCGCCCAGGACCTGTCGCCGTACCCGTCCGGTGCCTACACCGGCGACGTGTCCGGCCCGATGCTGGCCAAGCTCGGCTGCCAGTACGTGGTGGTCGGGCACTCCGAGCGGCGGGCCTACCACCACGAGGACGACGCGCTGGTCAACGCCAAGGTCAAGGCGGCCATCGCCAACGGGATCGTGCCGATCCTGTGCATCGGCGAAGGGCTGGACGTGCGCGAGGCGGGCGGACACGTGCCGCACTGCATGGCGCAGCTCGACGCCGCGCTCGACGGGCTGGCCGCCGATGTCGTGGAGAAGATCGTGGTGGCCTACGAACCGATCTGGGCGATCGGCACCGGGAAGACCGCGACACCGGAGGACGCGCAGGAGGTCATCGGAGCGATCCGCGCCCGGATCGCCGAGCTGTACCCGGGTCCGACGGCGGACCGGGTACGCGTCCTGTACGGTGGCTCGGTCAAGTCGTCCAACATCGCCGAGATCATGGCGCAGCCCGACATCGACGGCGCCCTGGTCGGCGGGGCGAGCCTGGACGCCGAGGAGTTCACGCGGATCGCCCGGTACGACGAGAAGTGAGCCTGACCCGCTATCCTTTGGTGGACTCCGCGATTCGGTACGAGAGGATCAACCGGCGCCATGCTCGCGTTCTCATACACGCTCGTCGTCCTGCTCATCATCACGAGCGTCCTGTTGACCCTGCTCATCCTGCTGCACCGGGGCAAGGGCGGCGGCCTGTCCAGCATGTTCGGCGGCGGCGTGTCGTCCAACCTGACCGGCTCGTCGGTGGCCGAGCGCAACCTCGACCGGTACACGGTGCTGGTCGGCATCATCTGGTTCGCCTGCATCGTCGGCATCGGATTGTGGCTGCGTATCGCCATGAAGTAGTTCCATCATCCGACCTGTCCGCCTAGACTCATCCGCGGCCCGGAGTTGATCCGGGCCGCGCCTCGTCGAATCCCCCGACGACAGGAGCGAGCAGTCGTGGCCAGTGGCAACGCCATTCGCGGCATCCGGGTCGGCTCCGGTCCGATCCGGCCCGACGAACGCTGTGAGCCCGCGCCGACCCGTCCGGTGGCCTACTGGTGCGCCAACGGGCACCGGGTGGAGCCGCTGTTCGCGGCCGACGCCGCGGTACCGGCGCGGTGGGAGTGCCCGCGCTGCGGCCTGCCGGCCGGACGGGACCAGCAGGACCCGCCCGGGCGCCCGCGCGCCGAGCCGTACAAGACCCACCTTGCGTATGTGAAGGAGCGCCGCTCCGAGGCCGAGGGCGCGGCGATCCTCGCCGAGGCGCTGCGCCAACTCCGCCAACGCCGCGGCGAGGAATAGCGGTCAGCGCAGACTTCTCAGACGCGGGCCGACGTGCGCGGCGGCGTCCCGGTCGAGCAGCCAGAGGGTACGGCTGACCCCGCTCACCCCGGCGGCCGGCACCTGTACCGGTCCGGCGCCGGACAGCGCCATGCCGACCGCGTCCGCCTTCTCCGGGCCGGTGGCGATCAGCCATACCTCCTCGGCGGTGTTGATCGCCGGCGGGGTCAGCGTGATCCGGATCGGCGGCGGCTTGGGTGCGCCGCGCACCGCCACCGCCGGCCGGGTCTCGTAGACCGCCGGGTGCTCCGGGAACACCGAGGCGATGTGCCCGTCCTCGCCAACGCCGAGCAGCAGCACGTCGAAGTGCGGAAGGATCTCGCTGCCCGGCTTCGCCGCATCCGCCAGCGCCCCGGCGTACCGGGCCGCCGCCGACTCCGGATCCTCCACGTCCGGCCAGTCGCTGGCCGGCATCGGGTGCATCCGCGTCGGGTTCACCGGTACCGCATCGAGCAGTGCCTGCCGCGCCTGGGTCTCGTTGCGCTCGGGATCCCCGCCGGGCAGGAACCGTTCGTCGCCCCACCACACGTCGACGCGCGACCAGTCGACCGCGTCCCGGGCCGGACTGGCCGCGACCGCCCGGTACACCTTGGCGGCGACCCGGCCGCCGGTCAGCACCATGCTCGCGACGCCCCGCGCGGCCTGGGCGTCGACCAGCCGGATGATCAGCCGCGCGGCCGCGTCCTCGGCCAGCATGCCCGGCGTCGAATGGACGATCACACTCGCTTCGCCCGTGGCCGTCATCGTGCTCCTAGGTTCGCCGGCTGGGGCGCTCTGGTGCGCCGTCTTCCTTCGTCGCTGCGCTCGTCAGTCCAGACGCCGCCGCGCCCCACCCCGCTCATTGGTTCGACGCCGCCCGGGCGACCGCCGGGTCCTTCCAGACGTGTACCCGCGTCGGTGACCGCTCGTCGAGGTCCGCGATGCCGGCCAGTGCGCCGAGCGCCTCCGCGTAGATCTGGTCGGCGTCCAGCCGGCGCAGTTCCTCGGCGAGCTCGTCACCCAGCGGGCGGCGGGCCAGCGGGAGGTGCCGGTCGGGCTGGCCGGTGCGTTCGAACAGCGCGGAACCGTTGTGCCGCGTCAGCCGCAGTATGTCGCCGTTCGCGCAGGCCAGCTCGACCACCCGCATCCGGGGGAACTCGCTGGTCGGCTGGAGCCTCGGGGTGATCTTCAGGCGGCCCGCCAGCCAGCCGCACATCAGCGCCCCGGTCGGATCCTTCTCGGGCGCGATCACGGTCGCCCCGGTGACCGCGGAGTCGAGGGTGTCGAACGCGCCGGCGACCAGCGTGCGCCACGGGGTGATCCGGGTCCAGGCCAGGTCGGTGTCGCCGGGGGCGTAGTCGGCACCCCGCTGCTTGAGCGCGGCCACCGGGTCGGGCGACTGGGCGGCGTCGGTCACCCGGCGGTCGGCGACCACGCCGAGGAAGTCGTTCGCGATGCGTTCCGGCGGTTCGCCGTGCCACCAGGTGACCACCGGTACGTCCGGCGCCAGCAGCGGGATGACCACCGACTCGGCGTGCAGGGCCAGCCGGCCGAACATCCGCATGACGACCGCCTCGCACGGCCCGAGCCGTCCGCCGACCACGATCTCGGCGTCGAGCCGGTTGACGTCGCGGGTGACGTCGGAACGGACCACGATGAGGATGCGGCAGGGATGCGCCGCCGCCGCGATCGTGGCGGCCGCCTCAGCCTCCTTGACGCGTTTCTCGTCCGCGACCGCGACCAGCGTGAGGGCCAGGCCGCTGGTCACCCCGCCGGCACTGCGCCGTTCCGCGCCCAGCGCCTTGATGACCTCGCGCCCCGCGGTGTCCCAAAGGCTGATCATGCTCTCCTCCATTGCCGGGCCTCGCGCGCGAGCAGGTCGTCGGCGGCGTGCGGGCCCCATTCGCCGGCCCGGTACGTCTCCGGCGTGGTGCCGTGCCAGGCCTCTTCGAGGGGGTCGATGACCGCCCAGCTCGCCTCGACCTCGCTGGCGTCCGGGAACAGCGTCCGGTCGCCGATCAGCACGTCGAGGATGAGCCGCTCGTACGCTTCCGGGGACGAGTCGGTGAACGCCTCGCCGTACTGGAAGTCCATGGTGATGTCGCGGACCTCCATCGTGGTACCCGGTACCTTCGAGCCGAACTTGAGCGTCACGCCTTCATCCGGCTGTACCCGCACCACCAGCTGGTTGTGCCCGAGCATCTCCACGTCGGCCGGGTGGAACGGCAGGTGCGGCGCCTTCTTGAACAGCACCGCGATCTCGGTGACCCGGCGCGGCAGGCGCTTGCCGGCGCGCACATAGAACGGCACCTCGGCCCAGCGACGGTTCTGGATGGCGAGCTTGACCGCGACATAGGTCTCCGTGGTGGAGCCGGCCGGCACGTCCTTCTCCTCGACGTACCCGACGGCCCGCTCGCCGGCCACCCAGCCGGCCAGGTACTGCCCCCGTACCGTGTCCTTCAGGATGTCCTTGGGCAGCTTGATCGCCCGCAGCACCTTGAGCTTCTCGGTGCGGATCTCGGCGGCGTCGAAGCTGGTCGGCTCCTCCATCGCCACCATCGCCAGCAGTTGCATCAGGTGGTTCTGCAGCACGTCGCGGGCGGTACCCGTGGCGTCGTAGAACGCCGCCCGGGTACCGATGCCCACGTCCTCGGCCATGGTGATCTGCACGTGGTCGACGTACTTCGAGTTCCACACCGGCTCGAACAGCGCATTGGCGAACCGCAGCGCCAGGATGTTCTGGACGGTCTCCTTGCCCAGGTAGTGGTCGATCCGGAACACGTCCTGCGCGGTGAACACGTCGTCGACCAGGTCGTTGAGCGCCTTGGCCGAGGGCAGGTCGGTGCCGAACGGCTTCTCCACGACGACCCGCCGCCAGCCGCCGGACTTCTCGTTGTCGGCCATCCGCGTGCGCCCCATCTGCTTGAGCACCACGGGGAACGCGGCCGGCGGGATGGACAGGTAGAACGCGGCGTTGCCCTGGATGCCGTGGGTGTCGCGCAACTCGTCGAGGGTCTGGGCGAGCTGGTCGAAGGCGGCGTCGTCGTCGAAGGAACCGGGGACGAACTTGATGTTGCCGGCGGTCCGCGCCCAGACCTCCTCCCTCCAGGGGGTGCGGGAGTACTCCTGGGCGGCCTGCTTGGCCAGCGCCTCGAAGTCGCCGTCGCCCCAGTCGCGGCGGGCGAACCCGAGCACCACGAAGCTCGGTGGCAGCATGCCGCGGTTGGCCAGGTCGTACACCGCCGGGATGAGCTTCTTGCGAGCCAGGTCGCCGGTCACTCCGAAGATCACCAGAGCGCAGGATTCGGGGATGCGGGGGAGTCGCCGGTCCTGCGGGTCGCGGAGCAGGTTGCCCACGCTAGACCTCCTCGGCCAGGGACCGGGCCGCGGTCAGGAGCCGGGCGACGCCCGCCGCGCGGTCGGTCAGATGCAGGTGCAGAAGGGGGCGGCCACGCTGGGCCAGCGCCTGCCGGTCGCCGGCCGCCTGCGCCGCCTGGAGGGTACCGAAGGTGTAGGGCTGTCCGGGTACCGGCAGGTCGGTGGTCACGGCTCCGGTGATCTGCAGGAACGACCCGGCCTGCGGCCCGCCCTTGTGGTACTGCCCGGTCGAGTGCAGGAACCGCGGTCCCCACCCGAAGGTCACCGACCGGCCTCCGGCCAGCCTGGCCAGCAGCGGCCGCAGCTCGGCCACGTCGGCGTCGCCGAAACGGTCGAGGTAGGCCATGATCGCCAGGTACCCGGCCGGTGCGACCTCCCGCGCGAAAGTGATCAGCGCGTCCTCCAGGCTGGCCCGAACCGGCCCGAACACCTGCACGCCGTCTTCGGTGATCGCGGGGGACTCCGTGGGCAGCCCGCCGGACAGGATCCGCTTGGTGTTCTCCTTGGACTCCGCGACGTTGGGCTGGTCGAACGGGTTGATCCCGAGGACCCGCCCGGCGATCGCGGTCGCGTACTCCCAGGCCAGGAACTGCGCCCCGAGCGGCCCGTTGACGGCCAGGTGCGGCACGATGCCGCCGCCGGGTACGGTCTCGGGACCGAGCGCGCCGCCGGTCGTCACGGTCAGCACGTCCTCCTCGGTCGCCCCCGGCGCACTCGGCGACTCGACGACCACCGGCAGGATGCCACGGCCGTTCTTGCCGGTCGACTCCGCGATCAGCTGCTCGGCCCAGTCGCCGAGGCCGGTGATCCCGGTACCGTCGTCAATGAGCGCTACCTTGTTGCGGCCGTCGTTGACCGCGGCCGCGCCCAGCGCGACGCCCAGGGCCAGGCTGGGGTTGTCCTTGTCCTCCCCGAGCGTGGCGAACAGCGCCTCGGCCTGGTCGATCAGCTCGGCCACGTCGACCCCGGCGAGCGCCGTCGGCACCAGGCCGAACGCGGTCAGCGCCGAGTACCGCCCGCCCACGTCCGGGTCGGCGAGCACGACCGCGGCGTTCATCTCCCGGGCCGTGGCCTCCAGCGGCGAACCCGGATCGGTCACGATCACGAAGTGCCGGCCGGCTTCGGCCTCGGACAGTCCCGCGTCGAGGAACGCCTGCCAGTAGGCCCGCCGGTGGCTGTCGGTCTCCACCGTCGACCCGGACTTGCTGGCCACCACGACGACCGTCTCCAGCAGCCGGTCGCCCAGCGCGGCCACGACCTGGTGCGGGTCGGTGGTGTCCAGGACGGTCAGCGGTACCCCGAGCGTCCGCGAGATCACCTCCGGGGCGAGCGACGAACCGCCCATGCCGGCGAGCACCACGTGCGGCAGGTCGGACAGTTCGCTGCGCAGCTCGGCGAGCTGGGGGAGCAGCTCCCGGCCGCGCCGGAAGGTGTCGATCCAGCCGAGCCGGATCTTCGCTTCGGACTCCGCCGCCGAGCCCCACAGGGTGGGGTCCTTGGCCACCAGCAGCCCCGGTACCCCGGCCTCGACCAGTGCCTGGCGCAGTTCGGCCGCGCCGGGCACCGCGCTCGCACCGTGGACGGCCAGACCGGCCGCCGCCTCCACGTCGTCCAGCAGGTTGCTCACTGCGCCTCCCGGCATGCTCCGCGTGGCGCTTCGGTGCACCGTCTTCCCTCGTCGCTGCGCTTCCCGGTCCAGACGGCGCCGCGCCACACTCCGCTCACTTGGCGCTCTCCGCGTCCGGCAGCTGGCCCTCGATGGTCTGGCGCAGCTCGTCCCAGCTCGTGGAGAACTTCTCCACGCCCTCGCGCTCCAGCGTCTCGATCACGTCGTCGTAGTCGATGCCGATCCCGGCCAGGCTGTCCAGCACCTGATGGGCGTCGGCGTAGTTCGTCGTGATCGTGTCACCGCGTACCTCGCCGTGGTCGGCGAACGCGTGGACAGTGGCCTCCGGCATGGTGTTGACCACGCCCGGGGCGATCAGCTCCTCGACGTACATGACGTCGCGGTACGCCGGGTTCTTCGTCGAGGTGGACGCCCACAGCGGCCGCTGCGGCCGGGCACCGGCATCGGCCAGCGCCTTCCACCGGTCGGTGGTGAACACCTTCTCGTACCGCTCGTACGCCAGCCGCGCGTTGGCGATGGCCGCCTTGCCGTGCAGCGCCTGCGCCTCGGGGGTACCGATCTTGTCCAGCCGCTTGTCGACCTCGGTGTCCACCCGGGACACGAAGAAGCTGGCCACGCTCGCCATCATGGACAGGTCGTGCCCGTTGGCCTTGGCCTGCTCCATGCCGCTCAGGAACGCGTCCATCACGGCGTCGTACCGGTCCAGCCCGAAGATCAGCGTGACGTTGACGCTGATGCCCTGCGCGAGCGTCGCGGCGATCGCCGGGATACCCGCGAGGGTGGCCGGGATCTTGATGAACAGGTTCGGCCGGTCCACCAGCCACCACAGCTGCCTGGCCTCGGCGTTGGTCTTCTCGGTGTCGTGCGCCAGCCGGGGGTCCACCTCCAGCGACACCCGGCCGTCGACGCCGTGCGACGCGTCGTAGGCCGGCCGCATGACGTCGCACGCCCAGCGCACGTCGTAGGAGGTGATCATCCTGGTGGACTCGTCGGCGCTGATGCCGCGCAGCGCCAGATCCTTCAGCTGTTCGGTGTAGTCGTCCTTGTCCGACACCGCCTTGGCGAAGATGGTCGGGTTGCTCGTCACGCCCACCACGTGCTTCTCGCGCCGCAGCGCGTCCAACCCGCCGGTCGCCAGCCGCTGCCGGGAGATGTCGTCGAGCCATACCGCCACGCCCGCGGCGGATAGCTCCGCCAGCCTGTCCGTCATCGCGTTCCCTCTCTTAGTTGCCCGTGGTGGTACCGGTGATCGCGCCGACCCGGGCGAGCGACGCGCGGGCCGCCGTCACCACATGGTCCGGCGTGAAGCCGAACTGCTCGAACAGCACCTGGTACGGCGCGCTCGCGCCGTAGTGCTCGATGCTCACCGCCTCGCCGAGGTCGCCGATCAGGTCGCGCCAGGACATCGCGACGCCCGCCTCGACGCTGACCCGTGCCTTGACCCCGGTCGGCAGCACCTTCTGCCGGTATGCCTCGTCCTGCGCGTCGAACCATTCACGGCACGGCATCGACACGACCCGCGTCGGGGTACCGTCGGCCTGCAGCCGCTCCTGCGCGGCCAGCGCGAGGGACACCTCCGAGCCGGTCGCGATCAGGATCACGCTCGGTTGCCCGTTGCCCGCGTCCGCCAGCACGTACCCGCCGCGCGCGACGTTCTCCGCGCCGGCATACCGGGTGCGGTCGATGACCGGCAGGTTCTGCCGGGTCAGGCACAGCGCGGTCGGGCGGTCGGTGTGCTCCAGCGCCAGCCGCCACGCCCAGGCGGTCTCGTTGGCGTCGGCCGGCCGCACCACGTCGAGGCCGGGGATCGCGCGCAGCGCCGACAGGTGCTCGATCGGCTGGTGGGTCGGCCCGTCCTCGCCCAGCCCGATCGAGTCGTGCGTCCAGACATAGATGACCGGCAGCTTCATCAGTGCGGCCAGGCGCACCGCGGGACGCATGTAGTCGGAGAACACGAGGAACGTGCCGCCGTACGGCCGGGTACCCCCGTGCAGCACGATCCCGTTGAGGATCGCGCCCATGCCGTGCTCGCGGATGCCGAAGTGCAGGGTGCGCCCGTACCAGTCGCCGGGGAAGGACTTCGTCGAGTACTCCGGCGGGACGAACGACGGGTCGCCCTCGATCGTGGTGTTGTTGCTCTCCGCCAGGTCGGCCGAGCCGCCCCACAGCTCCGGCAGCGCCGGCGCGATCGCGTTGATCACCTCGCCGGACGCCTTCCGGGTGGCCATCCCCTTGCTGTCGGCCTTGAACGCGGGCAGCGCATCGGTCCACCCGTCCGGCAGGGTACGGGAGGCGAGCCGGTCGAACAGCGCCCGGCGCTCCGCGTTGGCGCCGCCCCACGCCTCGAACGCACGGTTCCACTCTTCGTGCGCGGCCCGGCCACGCTCGATCACCTTGCGCGTGTGCGCCAGCACTTCGTCGGCTACGGCGAAGGACTTCTCCGGGTCGAAGCCGAGCAGCTTCTTGGTGGTGGCCACCTCGTCGGCGCCCAGCGCCGAACCGTGCGCCTTGCCGGTGTTCTGCTTGTTGGGCGCCGGCCAGCCGATGATGGTGCGCAGGTTGATGAACGACGGCCGGCCGGTCTCCGCCTTCGCCGCCAGGATCGCCGCGTAGAGCCCCTGCACGTCTTCGTGGTACCCGTCCTCGGTGCGCCAGTCCACGTGCTGAACGTGCCATCCGTACGCGGCGTACCGGGCCGCCACGTCCTCGGACTTGGCGATGTTCGTGTTGTCTTCGATCGAGATGTTGTTGTCGTCGTAGATGACCACGAGGTTGCCCAGCTTCTGGTGCGCCGCAAGCGAGCTGACCTCGTGACTGATGCCCTCCTCGATGTCGCCGTCGGAGACGAACACGTAGACGTGGTGGTCGAACAGGCTGTCCCCGGGGGGCGGCTCGGGGTCGAACATGCCGCGCTCGCGCCGCGTCGCGAAGCCCATCCCGACCGCGTTGCCCAGACCCTGGCCGAGCGGACCGGTAGTGGTCTCCACACCGGCGGTGTGCCCGTGCTCGGGGTGCCCCGGGGTCAGCGAACCCCACTGCCGCAACGACCGCAGGTCGTCCAGCGCCAGCCCGTACCCGCACAGGTAGAGCTGGATGTACAGGGTCAGGCTGGAGTGGCCGCAGGACAGCACGAACCGGTCCCGGCCGGGCCAGGCGGGATCCGTGGGGTCGTGTCGCATGACCCGCTGGAAGAGCAGGTATGCGGCGGGGGCGAGGCTCATCGCGGTGCCCGGGTGGCCGTTGCCGGCCTTCTCCACGGCGTCCATCGCGAGTACGCGGATCGTGTCGACCGCGCGGCGGTCAAGTTCGGACCAGTCGAGATGGCTGTCGGTCACGGTGGTCGTGCTCCCCACGAATCGTGCGGCGCTGTCGTTATGACCCTACCCATTTCCGCGCCGGCCAGACGCGCTGATGGTCGCATGTGCAGGTGACATCCAGGCGAACCCGGCACGCCGCCGGGTGGTCGCGGGTTGCCGCAGGTCGACGCGTACGCTGTCACGCGGTGCACCCACCCGTTCCGCTGGGGCGGACGCGACCGTGAAGGACTACCGCATGACCACGTTGGCGGACCGCCCCGTCGAGGTCGCCGCGCAGCCGATCCCGGTCGCGGCGTTGAAGGCGGACCGGCGGCGCACCGGGCCGGTCGCGGTGCTGCGGGCCTACGTCGCGCTGACCAAGCCGCGGATCGTCGAACTGCTGCTGGTGACGACGGTACCGGCGATGTTCCTGGCCCGGGACCGGCTGTCGCCGCTTGGGCTGACCGTGGTCGTCCTGGTCGGCGGCGCGCTCGCGGCGGGCGCCGCCAACGCGCTCAACTGCTACCTCGACCGCGACATCGATCAGGTGATGCGGCGGACCTCCGGTCGCCCGCTGCCTGCGCACACGGTCTCGCCGCGCGCCGCTCTGGTCTTCGGCCTGGTGCTGGCCGCGGTCTCGCTGACCCTCATGGGTACCTTTACCAACTGGCTCGCCACCGGCCTGACCGCCGGCGCGATCGCCTACTACGACCTCGTGTACACGATGTGGCTCAAGCGGACCACGCCGCAGAACACGGTGTGGGGCGGGGTCTGCGGCGCGCTGCCGGTGCTGATCGGCTGGGCCGCGGTGACCGGGTCGCTGAGCCTGCGCGCGCTGCTGCTGTTCGCGGTGGTGTTCCTCTGGCAGCCGCCGCACTTCTACGCGCTCGCCATCACCTTCCGCGAGGACTACCGGCGGGCCGGGATCCCGATGCTGCCCGTCGTCGCCTCGCTGCGCCGGGTCGGCCTGGAGACGGTCGTCTACACCTGGCTGACCGTGGTCGCCTCGGTCGCCCTGTGGCCGCTGGGCATGACGCCGCTGTACGGCCTGACCGCGCTCGTTCTCGGCGCGCTGTTCCTGGTCGAGGCGCACCGGCTGCACCGGCGGGCGCGCCGCGGCCAGCCGCTACGGCCGATGCGCCTGTTCCACTGGTCGATCACATACCTCACGGTGCTGTTCGTCGCCGTGGCCGTGGACGCGCTCATCCAGTAGGTACGTTTCGTCACCGACACGCCGTGATTGCGGCGGCAACTGTTGCGCATTTGCAAGCTCCAGAATTCTGTACCACTTTGGCCGTTTATTATGACCGGACAATTCGGATTAATCGCTTATCGTATTGACCGCGACGGCTGCGAACCGGCGTTAGGAGCGTCACATTCTCATCGTCATTGCCGGGCATGGGAGCGACCGTCTGCCTACTCTTCTGAACATGGCAGATGGTTCCGATACGACCTTGACGATGGAGCCGGCTACCTCTTCTGGTGGCCTGATCTCCGACATCAAGTCGTTCGCCGCCGGTCACGGTGGCGCAAAGGCAGTCATCGAGTACGTAGGTCGCAGGGGCGCACGAATCGTCCTCGTGGGGGAGGACGGCACCTGGTCGGACCAGTTCGCCGACGGCACCGACATCGCCCGACAGGCCTGCGAGAAGGCCGGCGTCGAGGTGGAGAACGAGTGGGAGCGCGAGCTGATCGAGCAGATGCGTCCGAGTAACGACCTCTGGCGGTCGATGAGCCGCCGCCAGCTCTCGCGCTGAGTACGTCGTCCGTTTGTCCGCAGCGGTCCGGGG
>Ga0066710_100003900_pt1 | contig 12942 bp, 13 predicted proteins | sample GraSoiAngelo_159_FD_79666 | JGI IMG/M metagenome (GOLD analysis project Ga0066710, IMG submission 79666) | Grasslands soil microbial communities from the Angelo Coastal Reserve, California, USA - 14_1009_16_40cm | ecosystem: Environmental > Terrestrial > Soil > Grasslands | place: USA...
CAACGAGGAGATCGTGATGCCGACCCCACCGTTCGCCCTGGACCCCGACGACGAGCGGCGCCTGGCGATGACCCTGTTCAACCACACCTGGACGCTGCTCGAACGCACCGACCGCGGCCCGCTGGACGACGACGAGATGTTGCACTCGGCCCACGCCAGCCGGGCGCACTGGGGCGTGGTCGGCGAGCCGGTGCACTGGGCCCGCGGCGAATGGCAGTGCTCGCGGGTGTACTCGGTACTCGGCCGGGCCGAACCGGCGCTGCACCATGGGCGGCGGTGCCTGGCGCTGGCCGAGGAGTACGAGCTGGGGCCGTTCGACGTGGGCTGCGGGCACGAGGCGATCGCCCGGGCCTCGGCCGTGGCTCGGGCTTCGGCCGTCGCCCGGGCCTCGGGCGGCAGCCGGGCCTCGGCGGTCGGCGGCACAGCGGTCGGCGGCGCGACCGAGGACGTGGAGCGGCACCTGGCGCTCGGGTACGCGGCGCTCGACAAGATCACCGACGGTGAGGAGCGCGAGCTGCTGCGCTCGGACCTGGACAGCGTGCACGGCTGAGCCGCCGGGCGGCGGCCGGGTCGGCTCGGAGCGCCGCGCCAGCGGTCGGGTCGGCTCGGAGCGCCGCGCCAGCGGTCGGCTCGGCTCGGAGCGCCGCGCCAGCGGTCGGCTCGGCTCGGAGCGCCGCGCCAGCGGGCGGCTCGGCCGGGGTCGCGGCCGGCTCCAAGCGCCGCGCCAGCGGCCGGCCCGCTGCGGCGGCCGGCTCAGCCCCGGCGGCCGGCTCAGCCCCGGTCGGCGAGCATCCGGCGCCCCTCGGCGAACGCGGGCGCCGACCCTGCTACCGGACGCGTCCAGCGCTCCGCGGAGCCCGGCGGTTCCATTCCCGCCGCCCGGATCAGTTCCTCGATCTGTGCCGTGCGGATCATCGCCCGCACCGCCTCGGTCACCGCCGCCGAGATGTCCGCCTGCTGTTTCAGCCAGTCGGCCACGTCCTCCGGCACGCTCACCCGCAACTCCGCGGTCATACCTCAGATGGTGCCAAAGTAGGCGTTGGTCCGCTCGCCCGCTCCGAGATCTTGGACGCCGGTACCCCTTGCAAGGGGTACGAGCGTCCAAGATCCGCGGTCAGCCCGCCGACGGGCCGGCGTTGGTACGGGACCGGACCACCTCGACGACGTGGGCCACCGCCTCGTCCAGGGGTACCCCGTTGCGCTGCGAGCCGTCCCGGTAGCGGAAGGACACCGTGCCGGCCGCGACGTCGTCGTCGCCCGCGATCGCCATGAACGGGATCTTCTGCTGCTGGGCGGTGCGGATCTTCTTCTGCATCCGCTCGTCGGACTCGTCGACCTCGGCGCGGATCCCGGCCGACCGGAGCCGGTCGACGAACGCGGACAGGTACGGCGCATGATCGTCGCGGATCGGGATCCCCACCACCTGTACCGGTGCCAGCCAGGCCGGAAACGCACCGGCGTAGTGCTCGGTCAACACGCCGAAGAACCGCTCGATCGAGCCGAACAGCGCCCGGTGGATCATGATCGGCCGCTGCCGGGTACCGTCTGCCGCCTGGTACTCCAGCCCGAAGCGCTCGGGCAGGTTGAGGTCCACCTGGATGGTGGACATCTGCCAGGTACGGCCGATCGCATCCTTCGCCTGCACCGAGATCTTCGGCCCGTAGAAGGCGGCGCCGCCCGGGTCGTCGACGAGAGTCAGGCCGGAGGCCGACGCCGCCTCGCGCAGCGCCGACGTCGCGGTCTCCCAGTGCTCGTCGGAGCCGACGAACTTCTCCTCGTTGCGGGTCGACAGCTCCAGGTAGAAGTCTTCCAGGCCGTAGTCGCGCAGCAGGTCCAGGACGAAGCGCAGCAGCGACTTCAGCTCACCCTGCAACTGCTCGGGCGTGCAGTAGATGTGCGCGTCGTCCTGGGTCATCCCCCGCACCCGGGTCAGCCCGTGTACCACGCCGGACTTCTCGAACCGGTAGACGGTGCCGAACTCGAACAGGCGCAGCGGCAGATCGCGGTACGACCGGCCGCGGGACCGGAAGATCAGGTTGTGGAACGGGCAGTTCATCGGTTTGAGGTAGTAGTTGGCACCCTCCAGCTCCATCGGCGGGTACATGCTGTCGGCGTACCAGCCCAGGTGCCCGGAGACCTCGAACAGGTGCCCCTTGGTGATGTGCGGGGTGTTCACGAACGAGTACCCGGCGGCCTCGTGCTGCTCCCGCGAGTAGTTCTCCAGCTCGCGCCGGATGATGCCGCCCTTGGGGTGGAACACCGCGAGGCCGGAGCCGATCTCCTCGGGGAAGCTGAACAGGTCCAGCTCGGCGCCCAGCTTGCGGTGGTCGCGCCGGGCCGCCTCCTCCAGCAGCTTCAGGTACTCCTTGAGCTGGTCGCGGGTCGGCCAGGCGGTGCCGTACACCCGCTGCAGCTGGGGGTTCTTCTCGGACCCGCGCCAGTACGCGGCGGCCGTGCGCATGAGCCGGAACGCCCCGATGAGCCGGGTCGACGGCAGGTGCGGCCCCCGGCACAGGTCGCCCCAGCAGCGCTCGCCGGTCTTCGCGTCGAGGTTGTCGTAGATCGTCAGCTCGCCGCCGCCGACCTCCATCACCTCGCTGGCGTCGACGTCGCCCTTGAGGTCGACCAGTTCCAACTTGTACGGCTCGTCCGCCAGCTCGGCCTTGGCCTGGTCGAGGGAGTCGAAGCGGCGGCGCCGGAAGACCTGGCCGGCCTTGATGATCTCCTGCATCCGCTTTTCGAGCTTGTCGAGGTCTTCCGGCTGGAACGGCCGGGCCACGTCGAAGTCGTAGTAGAAGCCGTTCTCGATCGGCGGCCCGATGCCGAGCTTCGCCTCGGGGAACGTGTCCTGTACCGCCTGCGCCAGCACGTGCGCCGTGGAGTGCCGCAGCACGCCGAGCCCGTCCGGCGAGTCGATCGTCACCGGCTCGACGGGCGTGTCCGCCTCGGGTACCCACGAAAGGTCGCGTAGCCGGCCGGACGGGTCGCGGACGACCACGGCGGCCTTGGGTCCGGTGGCCGGCGCGCCGGCCGCGGCGACCGCGTCCGCGGCGGCGGTACCGGCGGGAACCACGACAGAGTCGGCCACGACAGCACTCCTTAGCTCCAACTGTTCAGCCATCCGATGCTAGCTGTAGGGATCCGGCCGCTGCCGAGCGGCGCGGCGGCGGCTACATTGACGCCGTGGCGGCTTCTGATCTCGTCGGCGCGCTGCAGCGCCGCTACCAGACCTTCTTCGCGTCCCGGCCGGGGACGCCGTTCGCGGTCGTCGCCGGGGAGACACCGCACCTGTTCGGGGCGGGCGAGCCGGCGTTCACCATCACCGTCCGGGACGGCCGGGGCGCCAAGGCGCTGGCCGCCCTCGACCAGTTCCGCGTCGCCGTGGCCTACCTGCAGGGCTGGCTCGACGTCGACGGCGACCTGGTGGCCGCCCTGAAGATGCGCCAGTTCTTCAAGGACGTCCACCCGATCGCGTGGCTGACCAACTTCGCGCCGGCCCTGCTGCGTGGCCGCACCGAGCGCGACCGCCGGTCGATCTCCCACCACTACGACGAGGACTCCGAATTCTTCCTGAACTTCCTGGACCACCGGCACCGCTGCTACACCGAGGGCGTCTTCGCCTACGACGACGAGCCGCTGGAAGACGCGATGACCCGCAAGATGGAGCTCGCGGTCGAGGCGCTCGGGCTCAAGCCGGGCGACCAGGTGCTGGAGATCGGCGGCGGGTGGGGCGCGTTCGTCGAGTACGCGGCGCAGCGCGGGATCGAGGTCACCACGCTGACCCTGTCGAAGGAGTCCGAGCGGTATCTCAGCGAGCTGATCGAGCGGCAGAGCCTGCCGGCGCGGGTGGTGCGCGAGCACATCTTCCGGTACGAGGACGCGCGGCGGTACGACGCGATCGTGAACATGGGCGTGACCGAGCACCTGCCTGACGACCGCCGGACGATCCGCAAGTACGCCGAGTTGATCAAGCCGGGCGGCTCGGTGTACCTCGACGCGCTGGCCATGCGCCGCAAGCGCACCGTCTCCACCTTCATGGCCCGGTACGTGTACCCGGGCGGCTCGTCGCCGCTGCTGCTGCACCAGTACCTGAAGGAGGTGGCCCGGTCGCCGTTCGAGCTGATCAGCCTGGTGGACGACCGGCACAACTACTTCCTGACCTGCCAGCGCTGGGCGCAGCGGCTGGATGCGGCGCGCGACGAGGTGGTCCGCCGCTGGGGTGAACCGCTGTACCGGCGGTTCCGTCTCTTCCTGTGGGGCTCCGCGGCCGGCTTCGACACCGGCCTCGTCCAGGCGTACCGGTGGGTGCTGCGGATGCCCCAGGCAGCAGCCTAGGCAGACTGAGTGAACCAGGAGGCGACGTGCGCGGTTGGCTCTGGATCGTCATCGGGGCGCTGGTGGTACTCGTCGGAGCGGTGTGGACCCTGCAGGGCGTCGGCGTGCTCGGCGGGAGCGTGATGAGCGGCAAGACGCTGTGGGCGGTGATCGGGCCGATCGTCGCCGTGGTCGGTCTCGTGCTGATCGGCCTCGGGGTGCGCAGCCTGCGCCGGTCACCGACCGCCGGCACCGGCGGCTAGCAGCTACCGGCCGGGCTGACGGCGCCGCAGCAGCGCGACCCCCGCGGCCACGACCGCGGCGGCGCCAGCGGCCACCAGGCCGTGGTGGTGCGACGCCCACAGCTGCACGCTGCGGGTCTTGGCCTGGTCGTCGAAGCGGCCGTGGGCGCCGTAGTCCGGCTCGCGCGGACCGTCCGCCGGCTGCCACAGGTTCGCCGGCTGGTCCGGGTCGCGCGGCTGGTCGGTCTGCTGCGCGCGGTACCCGGTGCGGGCCAGGTAGCGGTCCAGCACGCCGGGGGCCACCGCGTTGGCGAGCAGCGTGGCGGCGGTCGAGCCGCCGACCCAGTACTCCCGGCGACGGGGGTGGTCGGCGGCGTGGACGACCCCGCGCGCCGCGAGCTCCGGCTGGTAGATCGGGGGTACCGGTTGGGCCTTGCGCCGCAGCCGGGACAGTACCCAGTCGAACTGCGGCGTGTTCACCGCCGGCAACTGCACCATGGTCACGTGCACGTTGCTCTTGTCGTGCAGCAGTTCGCAGCGCACCGACTCGGTGAAGCCCTGGATCGCGTGCTTGGCGCCGCAGTACGCGGACTGCAGCGGGATGCCGCGGTACGCCAGGGCGGAGCCGACCTGCACGACCGTGCCCCGGTCGCGGGGCAGCATCCGGCGCAGCGCCGCCCGGGTGCCGTACACGTAGCCGAGGTAGGTGACCTCGGTGACCCGCTTGAACTCCGCCGGTTCCAGCTGCATGAACGGCGCGAACGCCGAGGTGAACGCGTCGTTCACCCACACGTCGATCGGGCCCAGGGCGGCCTCCACGTGCTCCGCGGCCGCCTCGACCGCGGTCGGGTCGGCCACGTCGACCTCGATCGGCAGCGCGGTACCGCCCTCGGCCTCCACGTCCTTGGCGGCTCCGGCGAGCCCGTCCACACCGCGCGCGAGGAGAGCCACCTTGGCGCCCCGCGCACCGTAGCGCCGGGCGACCGCCCGGCCGACCCCGCCACTGGCTCCGGTCACCACGACAACCTGCTGCGTCATGGCGTCTACGTTCCCGGCCCGCGGCCGGTCGAACCACCTACCCGCCGGGCCCGTGAGGCAGCTCAGGGTCCCGGTGGCCGGGTCGGCGCACGCCGGCCGAGGAACGGCAGCACGTACCAGAGAAAGATGTACAGCACCGCGAGCCCGGCGACGATGAGCGCGGCGGTCGGCTGGTGCAGCACCACGTCCACGACCACGAACACCGCGCCCAGCATGGCCAGCAGCAGGCAGCCCAGCCCGAGCATGGCCAGCGTGGATCCGGTCTGCACCAGCTGCGGCTTGCGCCCCTTGCGGAACACCAGGCGGTGGTAGCTGACCGGGGCGATGAGCAGCGCGGTCGCCGCGGCCGCCGCCACGAGGGTACCGACGTAGACCCCCCGGTCGGTCTCGGTGGCCTGGGTGAACCGGTTGGTGAACGGCAGGGTGAGCAGGAACGCGAACAGGATCTGCACGCCGGTCTGCGCGACCCGCAGCTCCTGGAGCAGCTCGGTGAAGTTGCGGTCCCAGCGCTCCAGTTCGGTCTCGTCGCGGCCGCTGTACTGCGTCGCCGCGGGTTCCCACCCGGACATGACCACAACCTACCCGGCTGCGCGGGCGGCGCAGCCGGGTAGCGGAATCCGGGGTTACCGTCGGGCCCCGGCCGGGTGGCGGCCCTCCGCGAACTCCTCGACGACCTTCGCGCAGAACTGCGGAAGATCGTCGGGCTTTCGGCTGGTCACCAGGCCGTTGTCGACGTGCACCTGCTCGTCGACCCAGGTGCCCCCGGCGTTGCGGATGTCGGTCTGCAGGCTCGGCCACGAGGTGACCGTGCGGCCCCGTAGGGCGTCGGCCTCGACCAGCATCCACGGTCCGTGGCAGATCGCACCGACCGGCTTGCCGGCCTGGAAGAACGACTTGACGAAGGCGACCGCGCGCGGGTCGGTGCGCAGATGGTCCGGGTTCGCCACGCCGCCGGGCAGCAGCAGGGCGTCGTAGTCGTCCGGGTCGGCCTGGTCGACCGTGCGCTCCACCGGGTACGTGTTGGTCTTGTCCTGGTGCTGCACGGCCTGGATGCGGCCGGACTTGATCGAGATCAGCTCCGGCTGCGCACCGGCCTTCTCCACGGCCGCGCGCGGCTCGGTGTATTCGACCTCCTCGACCCCGTCGGTCGCCAGGATCGCGACGCGTCGGCCGTCAAGTTCGTGTGCCATGGTACGAATCCCTCCATCGCGGTGGTTTCTGGCCGTCTCCCTCCCCCGTTTCCACCGGGTCCGGCGGCAAACCCGGGAACCCGGGCCGGGCTCCGCCCGTCCAACCCGCATGCGACGTTTCCACCGGATCGTGCCGATGCTCACCCTGCTGCTCGTCGGACTGGCGGGCTGTTCCAGCGCCGCCACACCCGGCGCAGCCGCCGGCTCCGGTGCGGCCGACCCGTCCGGGTCCGCGGCCAGCCCGCCGAGCACCCCGGGCGCCGGCTCCGCGGGTGGTTCCGGCACCGGCGGGGGTACCGACGCCGCCTGCCCCAAGGGCGTGCAGCGCGGCGAGGTGACGGTGACCGAGGTGGACAACCACACCTCGGTGTGCCTGAGCAAGGGCACCAGGCTGGACGTCTACCTGCACGCGCGGATGGACCAGCAGTGGTCGAAGCCGACGCCGCAGTTGGCGGTACTGCAACCGACCGCGAACGGCCGGGGCGCGCTCGCGGTCGGCGTGACCGCCGGTTTCTTCACGGCGGCGTCGACCGGACAGACCCGGGTCACCGCGCAACTTGCGCCGTGCAAAGGGCCGAAACCGGGGCCGGCCTGCGACGCCGTCGAGCTGTTTGAAATTACGGTGACAGTTCGATGAGAAGAACCCTCGCCGGCACCCCATAATCCGCGAGGTGACATCCACAACTATTGACTGATCGTCTTCGATGCCCCAGAGTTCGGCCCGACCCGACGTCAGACAACTGACGCCGGGCTCCGGCGCGCCGCCCCGCGCGTCCGGTACCCCGTCTCATGCGTGACCCGCAGAAGGGACCGACATGACGCGCATCGTCGTACGCCGCCGGGCTCTGCGCCTCGGCTTGATCGGCGCCGCCGCCGCCGCACTAGTCGCCGGCGGCTTCGCCTGGGCCGGTAGCGCCCAGGCGAGCACCACGAACCCGTACGCGCCCGCATATCAGCACCCGTACCGGCACGGCGCGGTACCCACCCGCGATGCGCAGTCCCAGATGCAGGGCTTCCGGGCCGCGCACCCCAACGCGAACATCCCCGCCGCGTCCGCGAACAACCTGCGCTACGGCGGCGGCGTCGACGGCATCGGCGTCACCACCGGCAAGGAGAAGGTGTACCTCATCTTCTGGGGCTCGCAGTGGGGCGGCGCCGGCACCGACGGCAACGGCAACACCACGTTCGCCAATGACTCGACCGGCGTCGCGCCCCGGTTGCAGCAGCTGTTCAAGGGCATCGGCACCAACAACGAACTGTGGTCCGGTGTGATGACCCAGTTCTGCGAGGGCGTCGCCACCGGCTCGCAGACCTGCCCGGCCAACTCCGCGCACGTGGCCTACCCGACCGGCGGCACGCTGGCCGGTGTCTGGGCCAACACCGGATCGGCCGCGCCGAGCCAGGCCAACGGGCACCAGATCGGTACCGTCGCGGTCTCCGCGGCCACCCACTTCGGCAACACGACCGCGGCGTCGAACCGCAATGCGCAGTACATCGTGGTGTCGCCCAGCGGCACCCACCCGGACGGCTTCAACACCCCGGGCGGCGGCTTCTGCGCCTGGCACGACTGGAACGGTGACACCACCCTCAGCGGCGGCGCCGTCTCGTCCTCGGTCGGCGACATCGCCTTCCACAACATGCCCTACGTACCCGACGCGGGTGCCAGCTGCGGCGCCGGCTTCGTGAACCCGGGCAACAACCTCGACGGTGTGACGATCGTCGACGGGCACGAGTACTCCGAGACGGTCACCGACCAGAACCCGCCCGGCGGCTGGACGGACAGCCAGGGCGAGGAGAACGCCGACAAGTGCGCGTGGATCCAGTCCGGCCAGGGCGCCTCGGCGAACGTCAGCTTCGGCACCGGTACCTTCGCGATGCAGTCGACGTGGAGCAACGACTTCAACAACGGCACCGGCGGCTGCCAGATCTCGCACCCGATCGTGGGCGGCGGCGGTGGCGGCAACACCGTCACGGTCACCAACCCGGGCAACCAGGCCGGCACCGTCGGCACCCCGGTGAGCCTGCAGATCCACGCCACCGACTCGTCCTCGACCGCCACGCTGACCTTCTCGGCCACCGGGCTGCCGGGCGGCCTGTCGATCAGCTCGTCGGGCCTGATCTCCGGTACCCCGACGACCGGCGGCATGTTCAACACGACGGTCACCGCGACCGACAACACCGGCGCGTCCGGTAGCACGTCGTTCAGCTGGACGATCAGCGGTGGTGGCGGCGGCGGCTGCGCCAGTCCCGGCCAGAAGCTGGGCAACCCCGGCTTCGAGTCCGGCAACACCGTGTGGGCGGCGACCTCCGGCGTCATCGGCCAGTGGGGCAACCAGGGTCAGCCGACCCACGGCGGCACCTGGAACGCCTGGATGGACGGGTACGGCACCACGCACACCGACACGCTGAGCCAGACGGTGAGCCTGCCGGCCGGCTGCTCGTCGTACACCTTCACGTTCTGGCTGCACATCGACACCGCCGAGACCACCACCTCGACGGCGTTCGACAAGCTGACCGTCACCGCGGGCGGCACCAGCCTGGCGACCTTCTCCAACCTGAACAAGGCGTCCGGGTACAGCCAGAAGTCGTTCAGCCTGGCCGCGTTCGCCGGGCAGAGCGTCACGTTGAAGTTCACCGGTACCGAGGACGTCTCGCTGCAGACCTCGTTCGTGGTCGACGACACGGCGGTCAACGTGTCCTGAGTAGATCGTGAGTAGCGGGCGCCGGCTCCCCCGGCGCCCGCTACTGTGTGCGGGGTGACCTATCTCGCCGCCCCCGACCGGTACGACCGGATGACCTACCGGCGCAGCGGCCGCAGCGGAATCCAGCTGCCGCTCATTTCGCTGGGCCTGTGGCACAACTTCGGGCACGAGCGGCCGCTGGCCACCCAGCGGGAGATCTGCCGGCGCGCCTTCGACCTCGGCATCACCCACTTCGACCTGGCCAACAACTACGGGCCGCCGTACGGCAGCGCGGAGGAGAACTTCGGCCGGATTCTCAGCCTCGACCTGCGCCCGTACCGCGACGAGCTGATCATCTCGACCAAGGCCGGGTACGACATGTGGCCGGGCCCGTACGGCGAATGGGGATCGCGCAAGTACCTGCTCGCCTCGCTGGACCAGTCGCTGCGCCGGCTCGGCCTGGACTACGTCGACGTCTTCTACTCGCACCGCTTCGACCCGGACACCCCGCTGGAGGAGACGCTGGGCGCGCTGGACACCGCGGTGCGGGCCGGGAAGGCGCTGTACGCGGGGATCTCCTCGTACACCGCCGAGCAGACCGCGCAGGCGGTGGCCATCATGCGCGGGCTGGGTACGCCGATCCTCATCCACCAGCCGCGGTACTCCATCTTCGACCGGTGGATCGAGGACGGGCTGCTCGACGTGCTGGAGACGCACGGTGTCGGGTGCATCGCGTTCTCGCCGCTGGCGCAGGGGCTGCTGACCGACCGGTACCTCGGCGGGATCCCGGCCGACTCGCGGGTGGCCACCGGCGGGTACCTGACCGAGGCGGACCTGACCGAGCAGACGCTGGCCCGGGTACGCGCACTGAACGAGCTCGCCAGGCGGCGCGGGCAGAGCCTGGCGCAGATGGCGCTGGCCTGGGCGCTGCGTGACCCGCGGATGACCTCGCTGGTCATCGGGGCCAGCAGCGTACGGCAACTGGAGGACAACGTCGGCGCACTGTCCACTATGGACTTCACCGCCGCCGAGCTGGCCGAGATTGACGAGGTGTCATGAAAGCTGTTGTCCTGCACCGGTTCGGCGGGCCGGAGGTACTCGCGCTGGAGCACCTGCCGGAACCGGTGCTCGGTCCGGACTACGTGCTGATCGCGGCCAGCGCCGCCGGGGTGAACCCGGTCGACTGGAAGATCCGCGAGGGGTACCTGGTCGGCCGGTTCCCGCACCACACCCCGCTGATCCCGGGCTGGGACGTCGCCGGGGTGGTCACCGCGGTCGGGCCGGCGGCCACCGGGTTCGCCGTCGGTGACGAGGTGATGGCCTACGCGCGCAAGGACACGATCGAGCACGGTACCTACGCCGAGCTGGTCTGCGTCGTCGACCGCGCGGTGGCCGGCAAGCCGGCGGCGCTGAGCTTCGCGCAGGCCGCCGCGCTGCCGCTGGCCGGGCTCACCGCGCTGCAGGCGCTGGAGGCGGTCGGCGTCGGCAAGGGCGACACGGTACTGGTGCACGCCGCGGCCGGTGGGGTGGGACACCTCGCCGTCCAGCTCGCCCGGACGCTGGGCGCGGACGAGGTCATCGGTACCGCCTCCCCGCGCAACCACGACTTCGTCCGCTCGCTGGGCGCCACCCCGGTGGCGTACGGCGACCGGCTGGTGGCCGAGGTCGGCGCGGTCGACGCGGTCGTCGACACGGTGGGCGGGCAGGCCCTGGCCCAGTCGGCGTGCCTGGTCCGCGACCCGGCCCGGCTGGTGTCCATCACCGACGCGCAGGCGGTACTGCGGCATGGCGGGCGGTACGTGTTCGTCCGGCCGGACGGTGCGGGGCTGGCCCGGCTGGGCGAGCTGGCCGAGACCGGCGCGCTGCGGATCGAGGTGCAGCAGGAGTTCCCGCTCGCGGCCTCGGCCGACGCGCACCGGCTCATCCAGGACGGCCACGTGCGCGGCAAGCTCGTGCTGACGGTGTGAAGGTACGGCCGGTCACGCCGCGGCGGCTCGTCGACGAACTGGTCGGGCGGATCGCCGCCACCGCACCGGACGGGTGGCTGCGGGTCGGCGTCGACGGCGCGCCGGGCGCGGAACCGGACCGGCTCGCCGACGCGCTGGCCACGCCGCTGCGGGTACTCGGCCGGCCGGTGGTCCGGGTCGACACCGGGGACTTCCTACGGCCCGCGTCGACCCGGCTGGAACTGGGCCGGCACAACCCCGACGCGTTCTACGAGCGCTGGTTCGACCTGGCCGCGCTGACCCGGGAGGTACTGGCGCCGCTGGCCGCCGGGGGTACCGGCCGGATCCTCACCACGTTCTGGAACCCGGCCACCGACCGGGCCACCCGGGCGCCGTACGTGACCGTGCCGCCCGGCGGGGTACTGGTGCTGTCCGGGCCGCTGCTGCTGGGTACCGGGCTGGACCTGGACCTGACCGTCCACTGTGCACAGTCGCCGGCCGCGCTGGCCCGGCGGCTGCCCGACGGGTACCGGTGGACGCTGCCCGCCTACGCCCGGTACGCCGAGGAGGTCGGGCCGGAGTACCTGGCCGACGTCGTCGTGCGCGTCGACGACCCACGCCACCCCGCACTGGTCGAGCCGGCGGGATAGGCTCGGTCGGGTGCTGCACTGGCCGGACTGCCGTAACGTCCGCGACGTGGGCGGGCTGCCCACCACCGATGGCGGGCGGATCCGCGAGGGCGCGCTGGTCCGCGCCGACGATCTCGCCCACCTGACCGACGAGGGGCTGGCCGCGTGCCGGGCGGCCGGCGTGTCCCGGGTGATCGACCTGCGCGGCAGCGTCGAGATCGCCGAGCTGCCCGGCCCGTTCGCCGACGACCCGGCATACCGGTGGCTGCCTTTGATCGACGAGGAAGCCGAACGGCTGCGCGACCTGGCGGCCGAGACGACGACCCTGGCGACGTACTGCGGCAGCGTCGGGCGCAACGCCCGCAACATCGTGGCCGGACTGCGGGCGGTGGTGGACGCGCCGCCGGGTACCGTCGTCGTGCACTGCAGCGCCGGCCGGGACCGGACCGGCATGCTCGTCGGGTTCGCGCTGACCGTCGCCGGGGTGGCGGCGCAGCACGTGGCGGCCGACTACGCGGCCTCGACCTCGGTGGACGCGTGCGAGCCGGAGACGATGCTCGGGCTGCTGGAGTACGTGACGGACCGGTACGGCGGGGTGGCGCCGTACCTGATCCGGCACGGAATGCCAGCGGCCGAGGTCGGCGCACTGCGCAACCGGTTGCGGAGATAGCCTCATCCGGTGTTCGATCTCCTGATCCGCGGCGGCGAGGTGCTGGACGGCACCGGTACCGCGCCGGTGCGCGCCGACGTCGGCGTGCGCGACGGGCGGATCGCGGCGGTCGGCGCGCTGGACGGCGCTTCGGCGGCCGTCGAGGTCGACGCGACGGCCCGGTACGTGACGCCGGGGTTCGTCGACGCGCACTGCCACGCCGACGCGGCGCTCCTCCGGCCGGATGTCCAAC
>Ga0066710_100003901_pt1 | contig 12941 bp, 8 predicted proteins | sample GraSoiAngelo_159_FD_79666 | JGI IMG/M metagenome (GOLD analysis project Ga0066710, IMG submission 79666) | Grasslands soil microbial communities from the Angelo Coastal Reserve, California, USA - 14_1009_16_40cm | ecosystem: Environmental > Terrestrial > Soil > Grasslands | place: USA...
CGTTACGGTCATTGACAACGGGCGTGGTATCCCCACCGAAGTGATGCCCAAGGAAGGCAAACCCGCAGCCGAGATCGTTATGACGAAGCTGCACGCCGGCGGCAAGTTTGATAACAAGGCGTACAAAGTCTCCGGTGGACTGCACGGAGTTGGTATCTCTGTCGTCAATGCGCTTTCCGAATGGGTGAATTTGGAGATTTGGCGTAGCGGTAAGGTCTACGTTCAGAGCTACAAACGAGGTGCGCCCACCGGACCTCTTGAGATGACCGGCCATACCGATCGCCGCGGAACACGAGTGAATTTCAAGCCGGACCCGGACGTTTTCGAGACAACGGAATTCAGCTTTGATGTCCTCTCCCAAAGGTTGCGCGAACTGGCTTTCCTGAACAAAGGCGTACTGATCACCATCGAAGACGAGCGGGCGGAAAAGAAGCACGAGTTTCACTATACCGGCGGCATCGTCTCGTTCGTCGAGCACCTTAACAAGAACAAAACATTGCTCCACGACAAGGTGATCTATTTCGAAGGTGTGCGCGAAGGCATCGAGCTTGAGATTGCGATGCAGTACAACGACGGATACCAGGAGCAGATCTTCACGTTTGCCAACAATATCAATACCCATGAAGGCGGAACGCACTTAATCGGCTTCAAGTCCGCGTTGACTCGCACCGTGAATAACTACGCGGTCTCCAACAATCTCTTCAAAGAACTGAAAGAGAATCTTTCCGGTGATGACGCCCGTGAGGGGCTTGTAGCTGTTATCAGCGTTAAGTTGGCAAATCCGCAGTTCGAGGGCCAGACCAAGACGAAGCTTGGCAACAGCGAGGTCAAAGGCATCGTTGAGACCTTGGTGAATGAGGGGCTGGGCGCCTATCTGGAGGAGAACCCGGGGGTCGCCAAAAAAGTCATCAGTAAAGCGATCGAAGCGGCCCGCGCCCGAGAAGCCGCGCGGCGCGCCCGGGAACTGGTACGGAGGAAGGGCGTGTTGGACAGCATGTCCCTGCCGGGAAAACTCGCGGATTGTCAGGAACGTTCGCCTGAGCTATCCGAGATTTTTATTGTGGAAGGCGATTCCGCCGGCGGTTCGGCAAAACAGGGTCGGGATCGCCGCACGCAGGCCATTCTGCCGATTAAAGGTAAGATTTTGAATGTCGAGAAGGCGCGCTATGACAAGATGCTGATGCATCAGGAAATTGCCGCCATGATCACGGCTTTAGGCACCGGCATAGGTCAGGATGACTTTGATGCTTCCAAGCTCCGATATCACAAAGTCATTATTATGACCGATGCGGATGTTGACGGATCGCACATCCGTACGCTGTTGCTCACCTTTTTCTACCGGCAAATGGGTGAACTGATTGAGCGAGGCCACATCTTCATCGCACAGCCGCCGCTGTTCAAAATAAAAAAAGGCAAGAATGAGCAATACATCAAGGATGAGCGGCAGATGTCACGATTCCTGCTCAAAAAAGCCACAGAGAATCTTACGGTCGAGGTTGAGAAAGGCGGGCAACAGCTCAAAGGTCGCGAGCTGACGAGTTTCTTGGAGAAGCTCATTGAGCTAAACAGCGTGTTTCAAAAAGTCGACCGCCATTTTCGCGACGCCCGTGTGGTCGATCTATTGCTCAGCATGGGCGCCGAAGGGCGTGCATTTCTTGCGGATAAGCAGGAGGTGCAAGATCTTGCGACAAAGGTTGAATCTTTCGGCTATACGGTTGAAATCTCCACCGATGAAGAGCATAGCGTTCAAAAGTTGATGTACCGCCAGGGCAGCCAGTCGCCCCGGGTTGTTGGATATCAGCAGCTTTCAAGTCCGGAATACCAACGGTTGGTGGCCCTCCACAAATCGATAGGAGGAATGGATCAGCCTCCCTTCCACGTCAAATTGGATTCGACGACGACCACCCGGAAAGATCGACGGGCGCTGATCGACCACATTATGGAGATCGGCAAGAAAGATCTACAGATTCAGAGGTACAAGGGTCTTGGGGAAATGAATCCGGAGCAGTTGTGGGATACCACGATGGATCCCGAAAAACGCACACTGCTGCAAGTCCAAATTAAAGATGCGGTTCAGACTGGAGAAATCTTCACAATCCTTATGGGTGATGCCGTTGAGCCGCGCCGTCAATTCATCGAAGACAACGCGCTGGACGTGAAAAACTTAGACATTTAGAAAGTCAATGGCAGACGACACCACACCTTCGATACCGCCAATACCCCCAACACCGCCACCGGGGGGGAATCTGGTTCCCGTCAACATCGAAGATGAGATGAGGCGCTCGTACGTCGACTACGCAATGAGTGTGATCATTGGCCGCGCGCTGCCCGACATACGAGACGGGCTCAAGCCGGTCCACCGTCGCATTCTCTACGGCATGCGCGATATGGGTCTGACGCCGAATCGCCCATACCGCAAATGCGCGAAAATTGTCGGCGAAGTCATGGGCAACTATCACCCGCATGGGGATACGCCTATTTACGACTCCCTTGTCCGCATGGCGCAGGACTTTTCATACCGGTACCCGCTTGTGGATGGCCAGGGAAACTTCGGCTCGGTCGATGGCGATCCGCCAGCCGCGATGCGGTACACGGAGGCCCGCATGGCACCGTTCGCCGAGGCCTTGCTGGAGGACATCGACAAGGAAACCGTCGATTTCGTTCCAAACTACGATGAGGAGCGGGAAGAGCCTTCTTACTTGCCGAGCAAAGTGCCCAATCTTCTCGTGAATGGATCCGGCGGCATTGCCGTCGGTATGGCGACGAACATGCCGCCTCACAATCTTGTCGAAGTGTGCGAAGCCGCCATCCATCTGATCAACCATCCCCATGCCACATTTGAGGAACTCTACGAGCGGATTCCCGGCCCGGATTTTCCTACTGCCGGGATCATCCGCGGCCGCGCGGGGATTCGCCAAGCCTATGAAACAGGCCGTGGCCAGATCATCATGCGTGCGCGAGCGTCAATAGAACGTCAAGGAAAGGAACGGGATGTCATTGTTGTGACGGAGATCCCGTATCAGGTAAACAAGGCGCGGCTCATCGAAAAGATCGCGGAACTCGTTAACGATAAACGGATTGAAGGAATCGGCGACATCCGCGATGAGAGCGACCGGCACGGAATGCGCATTGTTATTGAGCTAAAGCGGGGCGAGCAGGGGTTGGTGATTCTAAACAATCTCTACAAACTGACGCCGATGCAAACCACATTCGGCGTGATCAACCTCGCCATCGTCAACGGACAGCCCAAGGTCCTGTCGCTCATTGAACTGTTGCGGTCATTTGCCGAGCACCGTGTGGATGTCGTCCGCCGCCGCACTCAGTACGAGTTGCGCCAGGCCGAAGCACGCGCTCACATTCTGGAAGGGCTGCGCAAGGCGTTGGATCACATTGATGCCGTCATCAAGCTGATCCGCGCGGCAAAGAATGCTTCCGAGGCCCGCGAAGGCTTGATCGCCCAACTCGAATTCACGGAGATTCAGGCGAAGGCCATTCTCGAGATGCAACTGCAGCGCTTGACCAGTCTTGAACGCCAAAAGATCGAAGACGAGCTGAAGGAACTCCGGGAAAAGATCGCCGAGTTGAATGAGATTCTCGCAAGTGATGTAAAACTGCGCCAGGTGATCGTGAAGGAACTTCAAGAAGTGCAGAAGAAATACGGTGACAAGCGCCGGACCGAGATCATGGAAGAAGAAGCCGAGATTCGCATTGAGGACCTGATTGCCGAGGAAGACGTCGTGATCACCGTTACCCATAGCGGCTATCTAAAGAGGACTCCTCTATCCGTATACCGGAACCAGGGCCGTGGCGGCAAAGGCCGGATTGGGATGAAGACGCGAGACGAAGATGCGGTCACAAACGTCTTTGTCGCCAATACGCATAGCTACATGCTTGTTTTTACGGATCGTGGACGTCTGTATTGGCTCAAGGTCTACGAAATTCCGGACGTTGGCATCGTCGGCAAGGGCAAAGCCATCGTGAATTTGGCGAATCTATCGGCTGATGAAAGTCTTCGCGCCCTGCTATCCGTCAAGGACTTTGATCCCGCCGTTTCGGTACTTATGGCCACACGAAACGGCCAGGTCAAGAAGACATCTCTCGACTCTTTCAGCAACCCCACAACCCGAGGCATTATCGCCATGGGTGTACCAGATGATGACAAACTCATTGCCGCCGAACTGGTGTCCGGTAAACAGACCGTATTCATCGGCACGCATGACGGCATGTGTATTCGCTTTCCTCATGAGGAAGTGCGTGAAATGGGCAGGCAGGCGTACGGCGTGATCGGCATTCGCTTGGATGAAGGCGACTACGTGGTCGGCATGATCGCTCCGAGTAACGAGAATGACCTGATCCTTTCGGTTACCGAAGGCGGATTCGGCAAGCGAACCAACGTCGAAGAATATCGCACTCAGGGGCGCGGCGGGAAGGGAATCATCAACATCAAGACAACCCCGAAGAACGGCAAGGTGGTCGCGATCATGCGTGTTCAAGAGGAGTCGGACGTTCTCGTGATGACCGCGAACGGAAAACTCATTCGCGTGCGCTCGCAAGATATTCGCGCCGTCGGCAGAGCAACCCAGGGAGTCCGCCTCATTAATTTGGATGAAGACGACAAAGTGACTGCAGCGACGCTGACCGAGCCCGAGGCCAGGGAAGACGTCAGCCCCATAGTGCATTAAGGGCTCGCGCCAAAATAACTTGGCAGTATCCACTGCTCCGCATCAGATCCTCTTGCACGAATGAGTGGCGCTGGTTAACGTCCTCAGGATCGCCCGGTTATCATATCGATGCCGATCGACGGAATTGAAAAGAGAAGTTTCTTTTTAAGACTGCCATAGGACTGATTACCCGACATCACGTTTCCGACGATCGTTCGCACGGTACGGCTTCGTTTGGAAAACTGCACCAGCCTTTTTTTGAAATCCACTCCCAGGAATCGACCTCGATAAAATCGTTTACGCATCCTCGCGGCGCGCGACAGTTCCTGTCCAATTTCAAGCCAGATCTTTGTCGCGTATTCTTCCGGCCGCTCAATGGTCTCCGCCAGAATCTGGGCGGACTTGAGAGCGAAGTAAATTCCCTCGCCGGAAATCGGGTCCGCCAGGCCCGCCGCGTCACCTACCAGCGCCCAACGATGACCCGCGATCTGGTTCTTCCGCCAAGCCTTTCGGCCCAAACAGGGGACCGGGGCGCTGAAGAATTCCGCTCGTGCTAAGGATTCGGAGCCGAGGTCCGCCATGATGAAGTTGGACAACAGCACTTTCGCGCGGGACGTCCAGCCGGGATCGCTCCGGCTGATGATTCCATAGGAAACGTGATCGGGCCGCGGAAATGACCAAATATAACCCTCAAAAGCCGGCAGAAAGTATATTTTCATCTGCGCCGGAACGATTTCGGGTATGAAATAGCCTAATGTGACACAAAGATCCTTGGCTTCCAGCGCCTTGCCGAGGGTGCGCCGGACGAGGCTTGTGGCGCCGTCCGCCCCGATTAGGAATTCCGATTGCAAAGATATATTTCGGGCGGTCAACCTCCACCCACCCGATGTGGACTCGAAGTGGGTGATCCGGGTTTTTAGAATAGAGACGCCGGCTTTTTCCGCTTCTCGGAACAGATATCGGCTAAGCTCCCGTCTGGAAACGACGGCTACCGGGTGTTGTAATGGAATCGAAACCGAGCTTTGATCGCCAAAGTAGATCGTCATCCGATCGATATGGTTGCGGGGCAAGTCGGTCTCGAAGATGTCGAATTTGGAAAGAGCTTTTGCCGTGACGCCGCCGCCGCAGGGTTTTTCCCAAGGCGCTTGCGGATCGATAAGTGCCACGGAATGCCCGAGGCGGGCCAGAAGTATGGACGCCCAAGTACCTGACGGGCCTGCTCCGACGACGGCTACTTGCATGTGTTCACAAACATCGACTTTTTGGAGCCGTCTATGTTAACAAAGGAACTTGAGCATGATTGAAAAAACAAGCCGTGATATTCCAGTGGATCATCCCATTCGAACGTTTTTTCATCAATTGACGGAACGGGGAATGGGACAATTGAAGGTGCACGATCCGGATACCATTCAGTACATCACGAATCTGCTCACCGAATTCCTTCATATTGAAAACATGTATCGGATCAAAGACGAATCCGGGCAGCGCCTGCACTACATTTTCGATATGCTTGCACAAGCGAGCCAGGAAATGTCGCCCTCCATTCGCCGCGATTATTACAAGCACCTCGGGGATCTCACTCTCTTCAACCTCGGACTCTTCCCAGAGAACCTCACGCACGGTAAACATACGGTCAGTCCGGATTATTACGCCGAGACGGGCCGCCGTTCTTACACAATCGTCGCGGAGATGGATTCTTTCACACGCTCCACGGTGGTCTACCGGAAACTCTCGGAGCAATTCGAACAATGCGTGGTAGGACTCCACTGGGTCAAGCTGTATATTAACGACCCGTTTTATCAATACATGTTCCGCGAAATAGGAATTACATAATAAAATAGGCCTCCGGCGCGTGAGCGCCAAGAGGCATGGGAAAGAGCAAGATCTCGATTGTCAAATACCTCAATGCGGTGCCGCTTGCCTGGGGTATCATCGACGGTCCTCAAAAACAAGTATTTGACCCAGTATTCAGCACCCCTGCGGAGTGTGCCGATCAATTGACGCAGGGCGCCGTGGATATTGGTCTAATTCCTTCCATCGAATTCCAGCGCATTAAGGGAACAAGGATTGTCACGGGGCCGGTGGTTGCTTCGACCCATCGGGTGCGCAGTGTGATTCTGGTCAGTGTCGTGCCGCTTTGGAAGGTAAAAACCGTCGCATTCGATAAAGGGTCCAGAACATCGGTAACGCTTTCGCGCATTATCTTTAGCGAGTTCTACCACACACATCCCGACTTCACGCCCGCCGAGCCCGATTTGGCCAAGATGCTCGCTCAAAGCGATGCGGCCCTCTTGATAGGCGATCCCGCGCTGAAATTCATGGAAGATAACGAGTGTCCCGATGCTGCGCGCCAGAAACCGTTCCTGCGTCTGGGGGCGGAACCTCTGCAGGTCTTCGATCTCGCCGAACGGTGGCGATTCCTAACCGGTTTGCCTTTTGTGTTCGCTTTTTGGGCCGTGCGTCAAGGATTTGACGATACGGGCATCGTTGACCTTCTCAAACAGTCGCGGGATTTCGGTGTTCGTAACATCCCGGCCATCGCTGAGAAATACAGTACCGACCTCCAAATCAAGAAGGAATTCATTCAGGAATATCTCGAACACAGCGTGCACTACTACATGGATCGGGCGTGCCTGGAGGGTTTGGAACTCTTTTACAAGAAGGCTGCCCAGATTGGCGCGATTAAATCTGTCCGGGCGCCGGAGTTCTTATGAGAAGCATCCGCACGAAACTCGAATCCGCCTCCGAAGGTTTACGGATCGGTTCGGATGAGGCGGTTCAACTCCTCGAACAGGCGGACCTGCTCGAGCTGGCCGATAGCGCCGACCGGATGCGTGCTCGTCTTCATCCCGACAACGTCATCAGCTATATCATCGACCGCAATATCAACTACACCAATGTCTGCAAAGAGTTCTGCAGCTTTTGCGCGTTCTACCGGGTAAAAGGGGATCCGGAAGCGTACGTCCTGCCCGATCACGTGATCCACACGAAAATCGAAGAGACGATTTCGCTAGGGGGGACCGGCATTTTGATGCAAGGAGGGGTACATCCGGACCTGAAGATCGATTATTACGAGCGCTTGCTCTCCGGGATCAAACAACGGTATTCCATCCACTGTCACTGTTTCTCCCCGCCTGAAATTCTGAACATCGCCCGTGTCTCAAAATTGACAGTGCCGGAGGTTTTCCGGCGTCTTAAGGACGCGGGTTTAGATTCAATGCCCGGCGGCGGCGGCGAGATCCTTGATGACGAGATTCGGAATGCGATCAGTCCGCTCAAGTGCAAGACCGACGAATGGCTGATGGTCCATCGTGAGGCGCACCGGCTGGGACTGCGTACAACCGCGACAATGATGGTGGGTGTGGGCGAGAAGACATATCATCGCATTCGGCACCTTCAACGCTTGAGAGATCTCCAGGATGAAACCGGAGGCTTTACCGCATTTATTCCCTGGACATTCCAGCCGGAAAATACCGAACTGGCCCAGCGGCATCCTCCTGAAGTGACGGCGGCGGAATATTTGCGTCTGCTTGCACTCAGCCGCATATACTTGGATAACTTTCCGAATATCCAGGTGTCCTGGTTGACCGTCGGTCTTAAAGTCGGGCAAGTCGGCCTTCGATTCGGCGCCAATGATATGGGTAGCATCATGATCGAAGAAAATGTTATCAGCGCAGCCGGTGCACGGAATCGGGCGAATGAGCCGGAGCTTCGCCGGATCATTGAAGATGCAGGATTCCGTCCCCGCCAGCGCACCACCCTCTACGAGCGGTATGTCAATTAGGGATCTGTAGCCCCCAATCCGTCGATAAGAGGTGTCGGCGCTGTCTATGACCGCCGCCGATGTCGCGCTCACGGATCGCCGGCAGTCCGCGAAGCGCAAGCGCGATAGCGCGCAGCCTCAAAAAATAGACCGCCGCTACAGTACATTCGTCAGCAGAACAGAATTCTCGTTGCGACGGCCGTACCAGGCTAAACCAAATGCTTTGAGAAATCCGAGCTGGCGCTACCGCACTCCCTTTTGAACGAAACTGCTCAGGGCAAAAACTGCAAATAGCATAACGTTGTAGGCCGTGTGAATAATGAAGGATGGAATCAGCGAGTTGGACCGCTGGCGGACAACAGATAAGACATAACCCACCACGAAGATCATCGCGATGCCTGCCCAACTGCCCCAAAGCTGGGGGATATGAAGAAGCGAAAAAAGACCCGCCGTTAAGGGAATAGCCGCGCCGGGTCCACCCATGTCGAATAGCACTTTGAAGAGGAAACCTCGAAAGATGATCTCTTCAAATAAGGGGGCCAATCCGATGCCAAATATCGCAAACGTGTAGACTGCAGTTTTAGATGACAGGAGCTTTTCGATCGGAGGCGACTCACTGGGAGGAAAGAACGACGAGACAATCATAACGCTTATCGCCAGTGTGGCGCCCATTGCAATCAAAAAACCCGTGCTGATATTGTGATTGGGAAACCAGTGTATCGTCTCGAGGAATCCTTGGCGGTGCACGACTTTAATCAAAAATGCGATGAACCCCACCAGCACCAGGTTCAGGATACCCTGCAGCAGCACCTGGTCGACTGCCGTCAACTTTGACAATCGCAAGTCAGGATCAAATATCCGCCATAGGCTGATAACGGCCGGCGGCAGAAAAAGGATTGTCAAGCCAAAAAAAATCCCAAAGACGATGAGATCGACACCGGACCAGGGACTTCGCGGCTCCGGTGTTTCGACCTCCGGTTCTGGATCCGGCAGGGAATACATCATCCCTTTTCCCCCGCGGGAGGGTCGTGTGCTTCGGGGGAGGACCTTTCCAATGATGCCTTCAGCGTCGCTGCTATCAGTGGAACCATGATTTCGTGGTGGCCCGTCAGAGCAATAGCCTGGCCGGATTTCTGTGTGGGCCTCATCAGGACGTTTTGAGTTGGGCGGTAATGTTGAATGAAGTCCAGATTTGCTGTCGTGAACTCCTCCAGACGATAACCCAGATTCCGAGATACCGAGACTGCCTTTAAAAAGACCTCTGGCAAGACGACTGCCGAGCCGACATTAAGAAACACTCCGCCGCTATCGAGGCCTGCAGCCATCGTACAGAAGAGGCGAAAATCGTGGTAGGTCGCTTCCCCAAGCGCTTTGCCCGAAGCTCCCGGGTGGGTATGAATGATATCTGTGCCAATAGCCACGTGGACGGTCGTAGGAAGATTCCGTGATTGGGCTTCGGCGAGGATGCTGGCGTCACGGTGTTTAAAAACAATTCCCATTTCCGCACCCTGGTTGATAAATAGTCCTAGCCCTTCGCCCATTCCGATGCCATCCGCGGCGGCCTTTGAAATCGCGCGATTCATGTACTCGCCGGTTTCTCGAGCCATACCAAACCGGCCTTCGCCGATCTGTTCTTCGACTTCTTCCGACGTTGCGCCGCACAGGGCGACCTCGAAATCATGAATCGCCGCCGAACCGTTCATTGCGATTCCTGTCACGAAGCCGGACTTCATGAGATCGACAATCACGGGTCCAAGACCTACCTTAATGACATGGCCACCGAGCCCCCAGATAATCGGCTTTCCAGATGAATACGCATACAAAATCGCCCGTATCAACGTGCGCAGATGGTTGCCCGCCAGGATGTGCGGCAATTTCGACACAAATCCGAGCATGTTTTCCGAACCATCCAGCGCTTTGCCGAACATCTCGGCATGGACTTTATTTTTGCGTGTTTCCAGCGGGTAGCTTGAGACAGCTTGGAAATCGAGAGGCCTGATTGGATAACGGGAGCTCACAATGCGTCCGAAGAATAGATATGAGGGAAGAGATCACGATCGATGAGGTCGCACAGAATGTGACCCAGCAGTAAGTGAGCCTCCTGAATTCGAGGTGTGTGGCGGCTCGGGACGCGGAAAACAACCTCGACATGATCCTGCAGCTTGCCCCCTGTCTCCCCCGTGAAACCTATCGTGAAAAGGCTTTTTGCCCGTGCGGCGTCAGCGGCTTCGATGACATTCGGTGAATTCCCGCTCGTCGAAATCGCCACCGCGATGTCGCCGGAATGTCCTAATGCCTCGATTTGGCGGGAAAACACCTTTTCGTATCCATAGTCATTGGCAAGCGCTGTCAGGATCGACGTATCTGTGGCCAGTGAAATCGCGGCCAGTGGAGACCGGTCTGGTCCGAAGCGGCCGACGAATTCGGCGGCCAAATGCTGGGCGTCGGCCGCGCTGCCCCCGTTTCCGAAGAAAAAGACTTTGTTCCCGTTGCGCAAACCATCGGCAATATTTTCGGCGACCTGTGCGATGCGATCCTTGTGCTGCTCGAAAAACTGTGATTTGACGCGAAGACTTTCGGCAACGAACTGATCGATGAGCTGCGCTGTGTGTTTCATTTGGTCTCCGTAGCCGCAGGCTTCATGCTCCCGATGCTCACGCTCTTATCCGCGGAAGGCGCGGCTACGTTCGAGAAGATTGGACTCAAGGCCTGGCCGGTATGGGACTTTTTGACCCGCGCGATCTGCTCGGGTGTTCCGACGGCCATCACGCGGCCTCCATGGATGCCGCCTTCAGGTCCAAGATCGATGACCCAATCTGCGGTCTTAATCACATCGAGATGGTGCTCGATAATGATCACGGTGTTTCCCAGGTCTGTCAATCGGCTCAATACATCCAGCAATTTCTTGACGTCATCGAAGTGCAGGCCTGTTGTGGGTTCATCAAGGATGTAGAGCGTTTTGCCTGTCGCTCTCCGGCTGAGTTCCTTCGCCAACTTGATCCGTTGCGCTTCGCCTCCCGATAGCGTCGTCGCCGGCTGGCCCAGCCCAATATATCCCAATCCGACATCGACGAGCGTCTGCAGCTTCGAATGTATTTGTGGAATATTGCCGAGCACATTCAGAGCATCGGCGACTGTGGAATGGAGCAGGTCCGCTATGGACATGCCTTTGAATTGAATCGCTAGTGTTTCACCGTTGTAGCGCTTCCCCCGGCACACTTCGCAGGAGACGTAAACGTTCGGTAGAAAGCTCATTTCAATTTTGCGGAGACCGTCGCCCTGGCACGCTTCGCAGCGCCCGCCTTTCACGTTAAAACTGAAGCGGCCCGCCTTGTATCCCCGCGCCCGGGACTCCGGCAGCATGGCGTAGAGCTCACGAAGGGGAGTGAACACGCCGGTGTAGGTCGCGGGGTTGGAACGCGGCGTTCTGCCGATCGGCGACTGATCGATCTCGATGACCTTGTCGATGTAGTCGAGGCCTTCAAGAGCCTTGTAAGCTCCTGGTTCATCCAGCGCGCGATAGAGATGGTGTGCTAAGGCTTTGTAGAGGATTTCATTTACCAGTGTGGACTTTCCAGAGCCGGAAACGCCGGTAACCACTGTCATAAGGCCGATCGGAAACGAGACGTCGATGTTTTGCAGGTTATGTTCAGACGCTCCTCGCACGATGATGGCCTTGTCATTCGGCGTGCGCCGCTTCGGGGGCACAGGTATTGCGCACCGGCCCGAAAGATAATGCCCGGTCAAGCTTGCTTCGGCTTGCGCTATCGCTTCCGGAGAGCCGGCAGCCACCAGATGACCGCCTTCAGTTCCGGCGCCTGGGCCGAGATCGATGACGTAATCCGCCCGTCGTATGGTGTCTTCGTCGTGTTCCACCACGATCACGGTGTTACCTAAATCACGCAGCTCCTCGAGTGTGGACAATAACCGCGCGTTGTCCTTGTGATGGAGACCGATCGAAGGTTCATCCAATACGTAGAGAACGCCGCGCAACTTCGATCCAATTTGAGTTGCGAGACGAATTCGCTGGCTTTCTCCGCCCGATAGCGTGTTGGCTGCACGGTCCAGACTCAGGTAATTCAGGCCAACAGCATCCAAGAATTCCAATCGATCCCGAATCTCACGGATAATCCGGCCGGCGATCAATTCCTCACGAGGACCAAGCTTCAGCTCCCCAAAGAAGTTAAGGCTGTCGCCGATGGCCCAGGACACAATCTCGGCGATCGATCGGTCTGCAACCTTCACCGCCAAACTCTCAGGCCGCAGGCGGGCGCCGCGGCAGGAAGCACACGTCTTGGTAACCATGAATTGGGAAAGGGCATCGCCGGCCAAACCCTCCTGATCGTAGTAGCGGTTCAAGAAGCCGATGATGCCGTCAGTACGTTTGCCGCGTTCTTTGATGCCGTAGAAGATTGCATTTTGGACCTTCGGCGGGAGTTGCTCGAATGGTGCGGTGAGGTCCGCCCCGAGCAAGTTGCCGATTTTCAGTATGTGTTCCTCAAGTTCCTCATCAAACC
>Ga0066710_100003902_pt1 | contig 12940 bp, 8 predicted proteins | sample GraSoiAngelo_159_FD_79666 | JGI IMG/M metagenome (GOLD analysis project Ga0066710, IMG submission 79666) | Grasslands soil microbial communities from the Angelo Coastal Reserve, California, USA - 14_1009_16_40cm | ecosystem: Environmental > Terrestrial > Soil > Grasslands | place: USA...
GACGACAACACGACTCCCGACAACGGCGCCTTCGGCCAGGACGCAGGTGAGTTCAACATCTTTAATACCGACCGGCAGCTCGCCGCTTTACAGACGGCCGCGACAATGCTGCGGCCGTTCAATGAGCGGAAGTCGATCGTCTATTTTGCGAGCGGTTTACGATTGAATGGGACGGACAACCAGGCTCAACTGCGCGCCACGATCAACGCCGCGATCCGGGCCAATGTGTCGTTCTATCCGGTGGACGCGCGCGGCCTCGTCGCCTCGGCTCCTCTGGGCGATGCCACGCGGCAATCTCCCGGCGGCATCGGAGTGTTTTCGGGTACCACGGCGATGGCCACCATCACCAACTTCCAGCGGTCGCAGGACTCCCTCTTCGCGCTTGCCGAGGACACCGGCGGGAAGGCGCTACTCGACAGCAACGACCTGGCCGCGGGAATCGTTCAGGCGCAGCAGGCGATTACGAGCTACTACGTCATCGGCTATTACCCGACCAATACGTCCGTGGATGGCAAGTTCCGCCGGATCAAAATTGCACTCAAGGACGGCGTACAGGCGAAATTGGATTATCGTCAGGGCTATTTCGCACCCAAACAATTCAGCAAATTCACGGCTGCCGACAAAGAAAGACAACTCGAGGAAGCGCTGATGCTGGGTGATCCGATTACGGACCTGACGATTGCGATGGAGGTGAATTACTTCCAGCTGAATCGGGCGGAGTATTTCGTGCCGATTACCGTCAAGATCCCGGGCAGCGAACTGGTGCTTGCGCGGCGCGGCGGTGCCGATCGCACCCTCATCGATTTCATTGGCGAAGTGAAGGATGACTACGGCACGACGATTCAAAACCTGCGCGATAAGGTGGACATCAAGTTGAGCGGTGAGACCGCGAGCGAACTATCGAAACGCCCGATTCAATACGATACGGGCTTCACTCTACTTCCCGGAAAATACGTGATGAAGTTCCTCGCTCGCAACGCGGAGACGGGCCGCATGGGAACGTATCAAACCCCGTTCGTGATTCCGAACCTGATGAAAGAGGAAAAGCGCATTCCTATCAGTTCCGTCGTCTTGAGCAGCCAGCGCGTGGACATGCGGGATGCGCTCTACAACGCTGGTAAGGACAAAGGCGCCGGTCAAGCGGCCAGCCCGCTGGTTGTCGAAGGGCAGAAGCTGATTCCCAGCGTCACTCGCGTCTTCAGCAAGAGCCGCGATATGTACATCTACTTTCAGGCGTACGAGCGGAATGCGACAAGCACCCAGCCGCTGGTTGCATTCGTGACTTTTTACCAGGGCCAGACCAAAGCGTTCGAAACACCGCCGCTGGCGGTCGTTGACGGACTGGATCCCAAATCCAAGGCAGTGCCGCTAAAATTCAGTCTCGCGCTCGGAAAGCTTCCGGCCGGCGAATACAACTGCCAGGTAACGGTTCTGGATCCCACCGGGCAGAAGGTAGCGTTCTGGCAGGCGCCGGTAATGCTGGTGCCGTAGCCCAGTTAACCGAACTGTTGCGGAATGCACGTAGCCGTGGGCTTTATGCCCGCGTTCAAATCACCTACAGAAGAATTCTTTGATTGTGATTGAACGCGGGCATAAAGCCCACGGCTACGTGCCCACTGAAGATACCCTCAAAAATGCGCCGTTAATATTTCCTCAAAAACTCAAAGACTTCCGAAATGGTCGGGATGCCGCGGCGCGCGCCGATATGCATGCATTTTATGGCGGCGACGGCATGGGCGAAGCGGATCACGTCTTCCAGCGTCCATTCTTGAAGTAATCCATAGATGAATGCGCCGTGGAAGACATCGCCGGCGCCGGTGGTATCGGTGACCGGAACTTTGAAAGCCGGCGATTCGATGATGCGTCCGCGACTCAGAAAGGTCGCTCCCTCCGCACCGCGAGTGATTCCGACAACAGGGCAGCCGTAACGATCGGCGAGCTCGCGAGGATCTCCGGCGAAGTCCGAGCTCGCGATGAGATAGTCGACTAATCGGAGAAGCTCGTGTGTGGAGTCGTCGTAGACCTCATCGATATCGATCACGACGGGCATGCCGGCTTCGCGCGCCCACCGGGCGGCCTGGATTGCCGCGGCCGAGTCGCAGCCGTCCAGGTGAAGGATGCGGCCGCCGGTGATCATCTCGCGGCGCAACTCCCCGGCGGGATAATTCAATTTCGGATCGCGATGCCAGAGGATGGTGCGTTCGCCGATGCCATCTTCAAGGAGGATAACCGCGACCTGGCTCACGGCTCCTTCGACTACGCGAATGAATTGAACGTCGAGATTCTCCGAATGGAGGCTTGCCAGTTGAGCCTTCCCCCAATCGTCCGTGCCCACAGAACCGATGTATCGAGCCTTCAAACCAAGCTTCGTGCAGGTCGCAAGCGCAGTCGCCACCTGTCCGCCGGGTTCCACGCGAACTTCCTTGATGTGAATCTTACGGTTTGGTTCCGGAAATCGCGGCACGACGCAGATCGTGTCCATGGCATTTAAGCCGAGTCCAACGACATCAGTTGTGTTATTTTTCAAGGTTACGCATGCCTCTCCATCAGAGCGACTCGATTATATTGAAGACTTACCCGCTCGGAGAGGCCGATCGGATCGTCGCATTTTTTAGCCGCGATCATGGAAAGGTGCGTGGGGTGGCCAACGGCGCCCGCCGGATGAAGAATCGGTTCGGCGCATCACTGGAGCCGCTGGCGCATTCCCGGATCCAGTTCTTCGAGAAGGAGAACCGGGACCTGGTGAGGATCCAGTCGGCCGATCTCCTGGATTCGCCCATGAAGCTTTTCCAGGATTACGACCGGGCCGTTTGTGCCGGCCGCATTGTGGAGCTTGTCGATCGATTTCTGCCGGAGCGCGAGCCGCAGGACGCCGTCTTCCGATTAGTACGCATGACCGTTACAGCTCTCGAACAGGGATGTCCGATCCAGTTCGCCGCGTGCTACTTCGAAGTGTGGATGCTGCGTCTCGCCGGAGTCTTTCCGGATTTGTTTGTGTGCTCCACCTGCGCAAGAAGGTTGCAGCTCGAAGACGAGCGCTTTCTGGCGCCCGGACTTCAAGCGGTGGTATGCGGCAAGTGCGATCACCGGAACGCGTCGGGAATTCTGGCGGAAGTGGTCGCGCTGGTACAGCGGATTCTGAAGAGTCAGCTCAACGGAGATGGCGGCGGAGCCGATCGCGCTGTAAGGAACCTGCACGAATTGAATGAATACTGGATTCGGCATTATTCCGAACGATGAAACGGGAATGAGGAGAATCGAGAAATGCAGAAATATGTTTACTTCTTTGGCGGCGGTAAGGCGGAAGGCAAAGGTGACATGAAAGACACGCTGGGTGGCAAAGGCGCCGGCCTGGCGGAAATGACCAATGCCGGACTTCCAGTGCCGCCGGGATTCACGATCAGCACCGACGTGTGCAAGACCTTCTACGACAATAACGGCAAGCTCAGCCCCGAGATCCAGGCCCAGATCGACGAAGCTCTCGGGCGTCTCGAAGGCGTCAGTGAACAGAAACTGGGCTCAACCGAGCATCCCTTGCTCGTTTCGGTGCGTTCCGGCGCGAAGTTCTCGATGCCCGGCATGATGGACACGATTCTCAACCTCGGTCTTAACGAGACGACTGTCAAGGCTCTCTCGTCGCGTACCGGAAACGATCGATTCGCGTGGGACAGCTATCGCCGGTTCATCCAGATGTACGGCAACGTCGTGCTTCAAATCGAGAAGCAGGCCTTTGACGAGATTTTCGACAATGTGAAGGAGAAGGCTCACGCTAAGCTCGATACCGATATCCCGGTTGCTTCGCTTCAGGAAATCGTAAAGCGCTACAAAGCTCTCGTGAAGGAAAAGACGAAGGCAGACTTTCCGGACGACCCGCGCCAGCAGCTTCAGGGTGCAGTCTACGCGGTCTTTGGATCATGGAACAATCCGCGTGCGATCCACTATCGGCGCATGAACAAGATCTCCGAATCGCTCGGTACAGCCGTGAACGTGCAGGCGATGGTTTTCGGAAACATGGGCGACACGTCGGGGACCGGCGTCGGTTTCACGCGCAATCCTTCTACGGGCGAGAAGGAATTTTATGGTGAATTCCTCATGAACGCCCAGGGTGAAGACGTCGTGGCTGGAATCCGGACGCCGCTTCCCATTGGCGAACTCAATCGGGTGATGCCCGACTGCTACAAGCAGCTTCGCGAAATCACCGATCGCCTCGAGCGCCACTATCGTGACATGCAGGACTTCGAGTTCACGATCCAGGAAACGCGCCTCTACATGCTGCAAACCCGAAACGGAAAGCGCACAGGCAAGGCTGCCGTGAAGATCGCGGCGGACATGGTTCGCGAAAAACTGATCTCCTCCGACGAGGCGCTCATGCGGGTCGAACCGTCGCAGCTCGATCAATTGCTGCACCCGATCCTGGATCCGAAAGCCCAGGCGAAGGAATTGGCGAAGGGACTGCCCGCATCACCGGGCGCTGTCAGCGGCATGATTGTGTTTTCTGCCAACGATGCGGTCGAAAAGGCGAAGAAGAACCGTGTTGTGCTGGTGCGCAAAGAGACCGTGCCGGACGACATTCACGGTATGGAAGTGGCGGTCGGCATTCTGACTTCGCGCGGCGGAATGACAAGCCACGCTGCAGTGGTCGCGCGCGGTATGGGCATATGCTGCGTGGTCGGCGCAGAGTCCATCACGATCGATGAGAAAAACAAAGTTCTCAGGGTTGGCGATAAGACTCTCCGCGAGGGCGACTGGGTCACGCTCGAAGGCTCTACCGGAAGAGTGTTCGAAGGCCAGGTTCCAACCATTGAAGCCGATCCGAACAGCGGCGACTTCGCCGAATTCATGGCGATGGCCGATAAAGTCCGCCGGCTTGGGATCCGTGCCAACGCCGACATTCCTCGCGACGCGCAGGTTGCAAGAAAGTTCGGCGCGGAAGGCATCGGACTTTGCCGAACCGAGCACATGTTCTTTGCCAAGGACCGGCTGCCTCACGTTCAGAAGATGATTCTCTCGAATACCGAAGCCGAGCGCCGCCAGCATCTGGACACGCTGCTCCCGTTTCAGCGGGCGGATTTCGAAGGCCTGTTCCGCGAAATGGATGGCCTGCCGGTGACAATCCGATTGCTCGATCCGCCGCTGCACGAGTTTCTGCCGAAGCGCGAGGAACTGATGGTGGAACTCGCCACGCTCCGGGCGAAAGGTGGCGACAAGAAAGAAATCGAGGAGAAGGAGAAATTGCTGCATCGCGTGGAAGCACTGCACGAGATCAATCCCATGCTTGGGCATCGCGGATGCCGGCTGGGGATCACCTATCCCGAGATTTCCGAAATGCAGTGCCGGGCGATCTTCGAGGCTGCCGTCAAAGTGCAGAAGGAAGGGAAGACGGTGAAGCCGGAAATCATGATACCGCTGGTGGGCGTGCCCAGGGAGCTTCAGGAACAAAAGGCGATTGTGGATCGCGTGGCTCAGGACGTGTTCAGCAAGGCTGGCGTGAAGGTGGAATATATGACCGGTACGATGATCGAGCTGCCGCGGGCATCGGTCGTTGCGGACCAGATTGCGGAGACGGCCGAGTTCTTCTCGTTCGGGACGAACGACCTCACTCAGACGACGTTCGGGTTTTCGCGAGATGACGCGGGGAAGATCATTGCCGATTACATTTCAAAGGGAATTCTGAAGTCGGATCCATTCCAGGAATTGGATCGAGACGGCGTCGGCGCATTGGTGAAGATGGGCATCGAGAAGGGCCGCGCGACCAGGCCAAAGCTCAAGATCGGGATCTGCGGTGAGCACGGCGGGGATCCGTCCTCGGTGGAGTTCTGCGACCAGGTCGGCCTGGACTACGTGAGTTGTTCGCCGTATCGCGTGCCGATCGCACGGTTGGCCGCAGCCCAGGCGGTCGTGGCGAGAAAGTCTTCAGGTGAGCGGGGAAGAACGGTTTAGGACTGGGATTAGCCGCGAATGACGCCAATGACGCGAATGGGCGCACCAAGGAATCTTTTGATGCGCCCATTCGCGTCATTGGCGTCATTCGCGGCTAACCCCCACACTTGGAGAGCTACATGAAACTCTTATATTCCTATCTCAAACAATACTGGCAGCTGGTCGTGTTGACGCTGGTCCTGGCGGCCATCAACCAGCTGTTCTCGTTACTGGATCCCTACATTTTCCGCTACGTGATCGACAATTATGCTTTGAAGTTCAGCCAGTACACGACCAACGAATTCATTCGCGGCGTAAGTCTGCTGCTCGCGGCCGCGGTTAGTGTCGCGTTTGTCTCGAGAGTCGCCAAGAATTTCCAGGACTACTACACCAATGTCATCACCCAGCAACTGGGCGCGCAGATCTACTCGGATGGCATTCGCCATTCGCTGGAACTCCCTTATTCGGTCTTCGAGGATCAGCGCAGCGGGGAAACTCTCGGAAAACTTCAAAAGGTTCGCACTGACGTTGAACGCCTGATCAATGCCTTCGTCAACATACTCTTCATCTCGCTGGTGGGCGTTGTGTTCGTCATGGTTTACGCCTTCACGGTGCACTGGATCATCGCGTTAGTTTACTTTCTGACGATCCCCATCCTCGGCACGCTCGTCTCTATACTGAGCCGGAAGATCAAGAAGATTCAGAAGGTCATTGTCGCGGAAACGACGGCGCTGGCAGGCTCCACCACCGAATCGCTGCGGAACATCGAACTGGTGAAAAGTCTGGGCCTGGCGCAACAGGAGATCGAGCGCCTGAACAGCACGACAGCCAAGATCCTCCAGCTCGAGCTGAAGAAAGTGAAGTACCTGCGGAGCCTCAGCTTCATCCAGGGCACCTGCGTGAACGCCCTTCGAACGAGCATGTTATTCCTGATGCTTTACTTCATATTTGCGCGAGAAATCACGGTCGGACAGTTCTTTTCGCTATTCATCTACTCCTTCTTCATTTTCGGGCCGCTCCAGGAAGTTGGGAACGTGGTTAACATCTACCGCGAAACGGAAGCGTCGCTGGAAAACTTCGAGAAGATCCTGAATACGCCCAAGGAGCCGCGGCCGGTCCAGCCGCTGCCGGTGACGAGCGTGAGCCAGGTGGAATTCGAGGATGTGGTGTTTCAGCATCAATCGGCCACTACCAGGGCTCTGGATGGGATTTCGTTCACCGCATCGATGGGCGAGACGATTGCCTTTGTCGGGCCCTCGGGCTCCGGAAAAACCACCCTCGTCAAACTGCTCGTCGGGCTCTACCGGCCGCAGAGCGGCGATGTTCGTTATGACGGGTTCTCGATTGAAGAGGTCGATCTCGACGGGCTGCGCGAGCGCATTGGTCTGGTCACTCAGGACACGCAGCTCTTCTCGGGCACGATCCGAGAGAATCTCCTCTTCGTGAATCCCAGCGCGACGGACGAGGAGTGCATGGCCGTGCTGAAAAAGGCCGCGTGCCAGAGTCTTCTTGAGCGAGCGGACAAGGGGCTGGATTCGGTCATCGGTGAAGGCGGAGTAAAAGTCTCCGGCGGCGAGAAGCAGCGGCTTTCGATTGCCCGCGCGCTTCTGCGCCGGCCGAATCTTCTGGTTTTCGACGAAGCGACGTCTTCGCTGGATTCGCTGACCGAAGAGGAAATCAGCGAGACGATTCGAGACGTTTCGATGCGCAAGGACCTGATCACGATCCTTATCGCGCATCGTCTCTCGACGGTTCTTCATGCGGACAAGATCTTCGTTCTGGAGAGGGGCCGGATCGTGGAATCCGGACGTCATCAGGATCTGGTCGATCTCAAGGGTCTGTATTACGCCATGTGGCGCCAGCAGATCGGGGAACGCCATTCCAGCCAGCTTCACTTGGCGTCGGAACGCGGGCTGAAGCCCGCGACCACATTGGGGTAATTATGACTCCTAAATGTAGTCGCGGGCTTTAGCCGCGTCCGTCCGGCGCCTACGGGCAGGTTGGAGCGACTCTCTCGAGTGCAGTCAGGTTGATTCGCTCGGCGTTGGGCTGCCGGATCAGGTACCCTTTGGTCTGGACCCGCTGGCCGTTGTAAGGATCCGGGCGGAAATCGGGAGCGATATAGTCGAAGTTCACCAGCCGAAATCTCAGACTTCCCACCGGCAGTGCCACGGACCTTTTGAGTTCTTCGGGGGCTTGATTTGTCCGCGACCTTCTCTCGAACCGGTTCGGTGGCGTCGATCAACATCCAATTGGATTCGGAACGTTGCACGAGGCAGCCCACCACTCGCACGAGCGAACCGTCGGGTACCGGCCTCGGTCCGTCCTTTCCAACCACCAGAATGTGCTCGAGCGTTTCAAACCTGAGCTCGTCGGTGTCTGCCGGAAAACCGTTGACCTGCAGGATGTAGCTCAGGATGTCGAGATACATGTTGTCGCTCAGGCGCTCCGTACGAGGCGGCATATAGTTTTTGATGATCGTGAAAACCGGCTCGAGATCGTATTCGCGCCAGCGCTCCATGAATTCCACGCCCTTCAGTGGTTTTGCCGCATTCCTTCCGGCCAGGGGGTCACCGTGACAACCGGAGCAGTTCATCGTGTAGGCCGCTTGACCGCGTGTGGCCTGAGCGGACGTATAGGCACCATCCCACACGGTCTTGTTCGTTTGCATCGGAGCTGCCGGCACGGCCAGAAGAAGAATCGCCAGGGTTATATACATGGTGTTCTTTGTGATCACCCTCACCGTAATTTCTCGAGAGCTTCGAGTCGCTTCAGCAGTTCGGGCAGCCGTTTGAATACGGCCGAGCTTTTCAACCACAGCCTGTTGTCGATGGCGGGGTAGCCGGAGATCACTTTGTCCGGCTCCACGGAGTTGGGAATTCCGGTCTGGGCTGTCGCGACCACGCGATCGCCGATTTCGAGATGACCTGCAACACCGACTTGTCCGGTGAGGACCACATCGCGGCCGATTTTGGAGCTGCCGCCGAGTCCGACCTGAGCGCAGAGAAGCGTGTTTTCGCCGACCTCGGAGGCGTGGCCTACCTGTACGAGGTTGTCGATCTTGGCGCCGCGGCGAATGCGTGTTTCGCCGATGGTTGCGCGATCGATGGTGGCGTTGGCGCCGACTTCGACGTCGTCTTCGAGGACGACAATACCGGACTGCACGATCTTGTAGTAGCTGCCATCATCTTTTTTCGCATATCCGTAGCCATCGGCGCCGACCTTGGCTCCGTCCTGGAGGATCACGTTGTTGCCTATGCTGCAGAACTCGCGGACGGACACGTGAGCGTAGGCCTTGAAGTTATCGCCGATGCGCGCGCCACGGTAGATATGGACGAAGGGATAAATCGTGCAGTTCTTTCCGATCTGCACGTCGTCTTCGATGACGACGAACGGGCCGATCGATGCGCCCTCGCCTATCTTTGCCGTCGCTGCGATCCGTGCCGATGGATCTATTCCATGTGCCTGCCGCGGCGCATCGTAGAAGATCTCGATAGCGCGCGCGAACGTGAGGTAGGGATTTGCGTGTCGTAGAGTGGCGGCGGGGATCTCGGGAAAATCCGGTGAGACGATGACGGCGCTGGCTTTCGTGGTCTTCGCTTTGCCCGCATATTTGGGATTCGACACGAACGTCAGATGACCCGCATCTGCGTCCTCGATTCCGACAACGCTTGTGATTTCCGAGTTGCCGTCACCTTTGAGTACGCAGTCCAGACGTGCAGCAAGCTCGCTTAGTTTCACGGGAAATACTCCTTGTAGTCGCGGGCTTTAGCCCGCGCTTTCCGATTCTTGTCACGAACGCGGGCTAAAGCCCGCGACTACATTGTCCGAGCCGAATGCTAGTATAGGCATTTAGACCGGTCAATGAGCGAACACCGCCACCTCCTCAGGTCCGCCTCGGTAATCACCGCGGCCACCATTCTCAGCCGAATCTTTGGATTTATTCGGGACTCCCGTGTGGCCTTCCTTCTCGGGGCGGGAACGGCGAACGACGCATATACTGTCGCATACCGAATCCCGAACCTTCTTAGACGTCTGGTTGGAGAAGGGGCTGTCAGCGCGGCATTCATTCCCATCTTTTCGCGCTATGTTGCTGAGGACAGGAAGAAAGAAGCATGGGAATTCGCGAACGCAATGCTGACGGTGATCACCATCGTCCTCGCGTGCATAACGGTACTGGGAATCATCTTCTCGCCTCTCATCGTCAAGATCTTCGCCTCGGGGTTTTCCGGAACGCCCGGAAAGCTGGAGCTTACCTCGACGCTGAATCGGATCATGTTTCCGTACATCTTCCTGGTCAGTCTCTCCGCCCTCACCATGGGTATTTTGAACAGCCTCCAGCGTTTCGGCGAGCCTGCATTTGCGCCGGTCTTATTGAATCTCAGCGTTATTGCATTCTCTTTCTTTGGCGGATTCTTTGGCGACGTCACGAGAGCTCTGGCCGTGGGCGTGGTCGTGGGGGGTGTGCTGCAACTTGCCATTCAGGTCCCACCGCTGTTGAGGAGTGGCTGGCCGATACGGCTGAAATTGGATTTTTCCCATCCAGGAGTTCAGCGTGTGACGAAGCTGATGGTGCCGGTGATCTTCGGTGTCGGCGTCGTTCAGGTCAACATGCTTGTCGATTCGCAGTTCGCTTCGTATCTGAAAGAGGGAAGCGTGACGTCCTTATATATTGCCAGCCGTGTCATGGAACTCGCTTTGGGAAGCTATGCCGTTGCGGTTTCGACCGTCATTCTGCCGCTGCTTTCGCGCCAGGCCGCAGGCAGGCGCATTGACGAGATGAAAGGAACACTGAATTTCGCGACGCGGCTGATCCTGTTCATTACGTTTCCGGCGACGGCCGGTTTGATCCTGCTCCGTCATCAGATCATCGAAGTGCTATTTCAGCACGGCGATTTCGACGCCGCATCCACGGCCCTCACAGCCTGGGCGCTGCTGTTTTTCGCTCCAGGCCTCTCGGCCTTCTCCATGGTGAAAGTCATTGTGCCGGCGTTCTACGCGTTGCAAGACACACGGACGCCGGTAAAGATCGCCTTCATTGCGATGTTTCTGAACATCGGATTGAATCTTCTCTTCATCCGGCCGCTTCAGAACGGCGGACCCGCGCTCGCAACGACGGCGTCGGGTTTTTTCAATTCGCTTGCGCTGATGATCATCTTTCGTAAACGGTACGGTTCCTTTGGCCTGCGGGGGATCGCGAATTCCGTCATGAAGTTCGTGATCGCCTCAGCGGCGCTTGCAGTAGTGGGCTACATCGTGATTCATTGGCCGGGTCTATATGCCGGACGGATGACGCAGAAGACTATCGTCCTCGGCTTGACGATTGCAGCAGGGACTGGGACCTATTTTGGAACGGCATCTCTGTTACGCTCCCGGGAACTGGCCGAACTTCGGGAGGTGAGGCGGAGTGAGCAATCAGGACTGGATTGATCAATTCCTGAAGTATCTGCGAATCGAAAAAGGAGTTGCGGAAAATACGATCCAGGCATACAGGCATGACCTGGCCATGTATCGTGAACATCTGGGGTCCACCGACCTGCTACACGCCGGCGCCTCCGACGTTTCATCGTTCCTGAAGTTTCTTTACGCGAGAAAATTGAAGCCCCGGTCTGCGACGCGCGCTTTTGCCGCGGTGCGCGGCCTGCACAGGTTTCTGATTCTCGAGAAGGCGACACTGGAGAACCCTACTTCCAACGTGGAGCAACCGCGGTGGTGGAAGCCGCTGCCGAATGTTCTGGTGCTGGAGGAAGTGGACAAGCTCCTTGCATCGCCGAAGACAGATTCGCCCAAAGGCCTGCGCGACCGCGCCATGCTGGAAGTGCTCTACGCGACCGGGTTGCGGGTGTCCGAGCTGATCGGCCTCAAGCTGGATGGAGTGAACCTCGAAGCCGGTTTTGTCCGGTGCATGGGGAAGGGAAGCAAGGAGAGAATCGTGCCTCTCGGCGACTCGGCCGCCGAAGCGGTGGCGGTGTACCTGAAATCGCGGCAGGTACGTAAGCCGACGAACTATCTGTTTCTGAGCAACCGCGGAGATAAGCTTTCCCGGATGGGTTTCTGGAAGATTCTAAAGGGTTATGGGATCCAGGCCGGAATCAGGAAAAAACTGACTCCCCACGTCTTGCGCCATTCCTTCGCGACTCACCTGCTCGAGCGCGGCGCCGACCTGCGGGCCGTCCAGACCATGCTGGGCCATTCCAACATCTCCACTACGGAAATTTATACCCATGTGATGCGGGAGCGCCTGAAGGAGATCTACAAAAGTTACCATCCGCGCGCGTGAGTTAGGGTATCATCTACCGCTGCGTTAGCAGGCAGTGAAACCAAAATTGGAGGAGAGGACGTGCTTAAGGGCCGCCATTTATTTACATCAGAATCAGTTACGGAAGGTCATCCGGATAAAGTAGCTGATCAAATTTCCGACTCCGTGCTGGACTACATTATGGCTAATGACCCGATGGGTCGTGTCGCTTGTGAGACCCTTGTCACAACGGGCGTAGCCATCGTGGCCGGCGAGATCACGACGAAATGCGTCATCGATTATCCCTCGATTGTGCGACAGACCGTCGCGGAGATCGGCTACACGGATGCCGCCTACGGTTTCGACTCCAAGACCTGTGCGGTCATGTCGACTGTGGACACTCAATCGCCCGATATTGCGATGGGCGTTGACACCGGCGGCGCGGGCGATCAGGGCCTGATGTTCGGCTATGCCACCAACGAATCGCCAGAGTTGATGCCGTTGCCGATTCTACTGGCGCACAAACTCACCAAGAAACTGGCCGATGCGCGGCGGGCCGGCGTCCCGAATTTCCTCCGCCCGGATGGGAAGTCTCAAGTCAGCGTCGAATACGAGGGAGCCAAACCGGTTCGAATCGATACGGTCGTCATTTCCACGCAGCACTCGCCTGACGTCTCCCGTGCGCAGCTCCGCGAGGAGGTCATCGAACACATCATCAAGCCGACGATTCCTGCGTCACTGCTCGATGCCAAGACGAAATATCACATCAACCCGACCGGCAGA
>Ga0066710_100003903_pt1 | contig 12940 bp, 12 predicted proteins | sample GraSoiAngelo_159_FD_79666 | JGI IMG/M metagenome (GOLD analysis project Ga0066710, IMG submission 79666) | Grasslands soil microbial communities from the Angelo Coastal Reserve, California, USA - 14_1009_16_40cm | ecosystem: Environmental > Terrestrial > Soil > Grasslands | place: USA...
CGGAAAGCTCCTTCATCGCCCGCAAGGTGTCGATCGTGTAGGTCGGGCCTTCGCGATCGACCTCCACGCGCGACACCGAGAAGCGCGGGTTCGACGCGGTCGCGATCACCGTCATCAGATAGCGATCTTCCGGTGGGGAGACGACCTCGTGCTCCTTCATCCAGGGCTGGCCGGTCGGGACGAAGACGACCTCATCCAGCTCGAACTGGTGCAGCGCTTCCTCTGCCGTCACGAGGTGGCCGTAGTGGATGGGGTCGAACGTGCCGCCCATGACGCCGAGCCGTTTCCCCATCGAGCGGAATCCTACCGCCGGCCTCGCGCCCGATCGGTCAGGCACCGAGCCATCGTTCGAGGTCGATGACGTGTTCCGCGTAATGGAGCCACGCCGACTCCTCGAACCATCCGCGTGCGTCGGCCGTCAAGGTCGGGAGCGAGCCCAACGCCTCGCGCGCGATCACGCGCGCGGACTCGAGCTCCGCGCGTGCGGTCGGAACATCGAGCGTGCGCGACAACGCGAACCAGGCGCGATTCAGCTCGTCGACCGTGGCTTCCTGCGGCCGGTACGTGCCCCCGCGTATCCGTTCGAGCTGACGCGCCGCCTCCGCGAGCCACGCGCCGATGTGGAACATCACGTCCTTGGGCGACCATCCGTCCGTGGTCACCGTCGGCTCGTCCAGCCGGTTCGTGGGGATGCTCCGCAGCAGCACGTGGAGCCGACGCCATCCCTGATCCTCCTCGAGGAGCATCGACTCGAGATGGGGATCGTTCATCGGCCGCCGTCCGGTCCGCCCTCCGCGTCGGGGACGAACGCGAAGACGAGACCACGGATCTCGACGTCATCTCCTTCGACGACACCCGATGCCTCGAGCACCCGGAACACCCCTTCCCGCCGGAGGTTGCGCTGGAGCTTGGCGAGTTCGTCCTCGTCGTCGAGATCGGTCTCGAGGACCCAACGCTCGACGCTCCTGCCCTCCACGTGCCACGTGCCGCGTGCATCGCGTTTGACGGCGAACCGCGGGCGGCCGGGACGGAGCACGACGTGCGCGCTCCGCTCGGGTTCGGAAGCGGCGGCCACGCTCGCGAGAGCGTGCACGCGGTCCCAAAGCTCATCGATCCCAGCGCCGGTGAGGGCGGAGACGGCGAGCGCGTCGGACGGCAACGCGGCAGCGGCCGTCGCGGGATCTTGCACGAGGTCCGCCTTCGTCCCGACGACGATCGACGGCCGGGTGATGAGCGTCTCGTCGTAGCTCTCGAGTTCCGTGCGCAGCACGGCGAGGTCCGAGGTAGGGTCTGCGCTCGAGAGATCGACCACGAGCACCAAGGCGCGACATCGGACGATGTGTCGGAGGAACCGGTGTCCGAGGCCCTTGCCCTCGTGTGCGCCCTCGATCAACCCCGGGACGTCGGCGACCACCGCCCGCCCGTCGCCGGTCTCGGCAACGCCGAGGTTGGGCGTGAGGGTCGTGAACGGATAGTCGGCGATCTTCGGCGTCGCGGCCGTGAGCCGCGAGAGCAGGGTCGACTTGCCCGCGTTCGGGAGCCCCACGAGGCCGATATCGGCCACGGTCCGCAGCTCGACCCCCAGCCGCCTGGTCTCCCCCGGCTCGCCCGGCTCGGCGACCCGCGGGACCCGGTTCCGCGGGTTGGCGAGCCGTGCGTTCCCGCGACCGCCCCGGCCTCCGCGCGCGACGACCACGCGAGCCCCCTCTCCCACCAGGTCGGCGAGCAACCCGTCATCGTCGAACACGATCGTGCCGTCGGGAACCTGGATCACCAGGTCCTTGGCCGAGGCCCCGTCGCGCCGGGCGGATCGACCCGATCCGCCCGGCCGCGCCCGCTGGTGCGGGTGATCCCCCAGCCAGGAGAGGTCATGGATCCCGCGGCCGACCTCGAAGACGACCGATCCGCCCCGGCCTCCGTTCCCCCCGTCCGGGCCACCGCGAGGCTTGTACGGCTCCGAATGCAAGGATGCGGACCCGTTCCCACCTCGCCCCGCCTCCACGAAGACCGTGCACTCGTCGGTGAACATGCCCGATAGCGTAGGTGGTCGCCCGACGCCACCGCCGCGAAGATGGAGCCGTGATCGAACCGACCACCGTGTGGATGGTGCACCTCGACCGCGGGTCCGCCGACGAGACGCAAGGGACCTTGTCCGCCGACGACTGGGAGCTCGTCTTCGTGGACGCCGCTACACGGGAGACGACGCGCTTCCCGTTCGTCGACATCGTGAGCGTCAAGCGCGTGATCGGCTCGCCGGTCTTCACCGTCGGTTGGCGCCACGACGATGAACGGCGCCAGACCGCGTTCTACCTGACACGGCCGCCCCCGTTGGGAACCCTCGGTCCGCAAGGAGGACCGCCCGACGTCCCCGACATCAGAGCCGCGACGTCATCGCACCGGGGCGGCCGGTGGCGCCAGCGGCGGGAGAACACGCGCTACCTCGCCGCGACGGCGGTGTCGCTCAAGGACAGCCGCGACGCGTTGGTTGCTCAGATCCGGACGGCGATGAAGCGGGCACGCGGCGAGGCGTCTTAGACCTGCGCGGCCGTGACGGTCGCGTACCGCCGGCCGCGGGACTGTCGGTAGTCCACCACACCCTCGCGGGTGGCGAACAACGTGTCGTCACCGCCCTTGCCGACGCCATCTCCGGGGTGGATCTTGGTGCCCCGCTGGCGCACGATGATCGAGCCCGCGGTCACCGTCTGGCCACCGTAGACCTTCACGCCGAGCCGCTTCGAATTGGAGTCGCGGCCGTTGCGGGATGAGCCGCCGCCCTTCTTGTGCGCCATAGGATCTCCAGGCTACCAGCCGTCGGTGGTGCGGTCCTAGCTGAGCTCGACGGTCTCGATCTGCAGCAGCGTGAGCTGCTGGCGATGTCCGGTCTTCTTCGCGTACCCACTCTTGGGTCGGTACTTGAAGACCTTGACCTTGTCGCCCTTCTTGTCGCCGAGAGGCTTGGCCGTGACCGTCGCCTTGGAAGCGGCGGGGCCGGCGTGGGTCTTGCCGTCGTCGTCCACGACGAGCAACGGCGTGAACGTGACGGTCTCGTCCGCGCCGACCAACTTCTCGACCTCGATCACGTCCCCGGCCTGGACCTTGTGTTGCTTCCCGCCGGTCTTGATCACCGCATACATCGTCAGACGATCCTCTCAGTCAACGTCGTAGGTGAGGATGATCCCCCGACCTTCGCAGGTGGGGCAGATCTGGGAGAACGATTCGACGAGGCCCGAGGATACCCGCTTTCGCGTGACCTGCATCAAGCCGAGCGGATCGATCTCGAACACCTGCGAACGTGTCTTGTCGATCGCCAGCGCGTCGCGCATCGTGTCCTCGACCTGCTTCTTGTTCTTCTCGAGGAGCATGTCGATGAAGTCGATCACGATGATGCCGCCGATATCGCGAAGGCGGAGCTGACGGGCGACCTCCCGGGCCGCCTCGAGGTTCGTATTGACGACCGTCGCCTCGAGGTTCGTCTTGCCGACGCTCTTGCCCGTATTGACGTCGATGATCGTCATGGCCTCCGTGCGCTCGATGATGAGGTACCCGCCGGAGGGCAGCCACACCTTCCGATCGAGCGCCTTGTGGATCTGCTCGACGATGCGGAACGCCTCGAACGCGGGGAGCGCACCCGTGTGGAGCGTGGCCTTGTCGGCCAGGTCGGGGGCGACCTCGCGGAGGTAGTTCACGACGAGCCCGTGCACCCGCTTCGAGTCGGTGACGAGCCCCCGGTACTCCTCGTCGGTGAACAGGTCGCGGACGACCCGGACCGTGAGCTCCGGCTCCTCGTAGAGCACCGTGGGCGCCTTGCCTTTCGTCGCAGTGGCCTGGATCTGGTCCCAGATCGCCAGGAGCCGGCGGAGATCCGCCTCGAGCGCTTCTTCGGTCGCGGACTCGGCCGCCGTGCGGACGATCACGCCGTGCTGCGGCGGCTTCACCCGCTTGAGGAGGGTCTTGAGACGCTTGCGCGCCTCGTCCGGAAGACGTCGGCTGATCCCCTGGAGATCCTGGTTCGGCGCGAGGACGAGGTAGCGTCCCGCGAGGCTCAGGTTCGCGGTGAGCCGGGCGCCCTTGCCGCCCATCGGATCCTTCGTCACCTGGACCATGACAGCCTGTCCCGGCTTCAAGAGCTGTTCGATCCGCGGCGCGGGCCCCTCGATGTCTTCCGGCGCGTAATTGACCTCTCCGGCGTACAGGACGCCGTTCCTACCCCGACCTACATCGACGAAGGCTGCCTCCATGCCCGGGAGCACGTTCTGCACGCGGCCGAGGTAGATGTTCCCGACCATCGAGGTGGCTCCGGCGCGCGTCACGTAATGCTGGACGAGGACGTCTTCCTCGAGCACCGCGATCTGGTCGCGGTCGCCGTGCTCCGTGATGACCATGAGCTTGTCGGTCACGCGTGGCGGCGTCGGCAGCGGCTCCCGCCGGCGCCGGCCGTCGCGACCCGTGCGGCTCCGCGTCGTGCGGATCCCACGGGTCGGCCCGCCGGCCGCCACCTGCTCCTCGACCGTCTTCGCCCTCCCGGGGCGGGAGCGGGCCGGCTGCGGTGCGACCGGCTCGGTCGGGGCCGTCGGAGCCGTCGGGGCAGCGGGTGCCGTCGTTGCGCGGTGAGCGTCGTCGGCGCGCGACGAGGAGGAGCGGCGACGGCGTCGCGCCGGTGGCTTCGCGGCCGCGTCGGCATCGGGTTCGGCCTCGTCGCGCTGGGCGTCGACCGGATCGATCACCGGCTCCTCGTCACCCTCGACCTCGGCCGTGGCGGCCGCGGCCGGCCTCCGGCTTCGGCCGCGGCCGCCACGCCGCCGCCTCCGCTTCTTCGCGGGTGTGGTCGCAACTCCATCCGCCGAGGCCCCGGTCTGCGCCGACTCGTGTCCGGGCTCGGGGCCCGGCGCCTCCTCGGGGCGCGCGGCCTCCGAGGGCTCGCCGGATGTCACCGTGGCCGAGGCCGCCACGGCAGGCTTGCGCCTGCGCGGTTGCCCTGACCGCTGGGTCGTCTTCGGTATCGCTGCGCCTTCCGTCTCGGACGAGACACCCGCAGTGACCGGGGCGTCGCCCGATCCTTCGGATGCTGGGGTCGACGGATCAACCGATCCGTCGTTCGCGGCGGCTGTCGCCGCGGTTCCTGACCGGCCCCTGCCCCGTCCCCGTCCCCCGCGGCGACGGCGTCGCGACGCGGAGGTTCGGCCGGGTGCCTGCTCGGCAGGCGATGCGGTGGTGCTCCCCCCATCGGGGGTGGGCGTCACGGACGCCTCTCGGCCCTCGACATCGATGTCGTGGTCCACGTGGTGCTCCCTTCGCTCGATGCGAGGGGGCGTGCGCCTGGAAGGTTCATATCGGAGCACAGCCAACTGGCTGCGTCGCAAGACGTTGTTATGGCTCCGCTCACGCATCCATCGCGCGTGCTGCGGATGACGTCGTGCACCCGGTACGTTCCTTCTCCCGGCGCTGCGGCCCTACGCGGCGGCCTCGTTTGGGCCGCTCGGGCGCGGTCGCGCGCCTCCTCGACTTCCTTGGATCCCACCCGATGACCGGTTGGATCCGGTCGCGGGCGGGCACGTCTGCGTTCAGGATAGCAGCGGGTCCGGCCCGTAGCTCGGAGCCGGCGGGCTATCTCCCCTGGCCCCCCTGGACGGGACCGTGGGCCATCCGGCCCACAGGCCTGTCCCTCGAAGGAACCCTACGTCGGTCGGATACCGGGAGGCCGTCGGGCGGCGCACCCTACCTCCATGACCGCGGGCACCCTTCCCCTGTCCGGTCGCGTGCGTGTCCTCGTCGTGGACGACAACGACGGCTTCCGTGGTTCGCTCGCCGCCCTGCTGGGCGGCGAAGACCTCGAGGTCGTCGGCGAGGCCGCGAACGGCATCGAGGCGATCGAGCTCGTCAACGAGCTGGCGCCCGACGTCGTGCTGATGGACATCCGGATGCCACAGATGGACGGCATCGAGACCACGCGCCGCCTCAAAGCCCTGCATCCCTCGCTCGAGGTCGTGGCGCTCACCGGACTCGAGGAGGAGCGAGCGGTACGCGAGATGTTGGTGGCTGGCGCTTCGGGCTATGTGCTCAAGGATTCCGAGGGTGACGAGATCATCCATGCGGTTCGCCGTGCCGCGAGCGGAGGCGCGCTCCTTTCACCCGACGTCACGCCGACCGTGATCGAGCAGCTGCTCGAGGCGCTCGAGCGCGAGCGGCGGCGTACGCGACAGCTGGAGATCGCGCAGGAGGCCTTGCTCGAGCGCGGTGCCCGCCGGCAACAGCTGATCGGCCGCGTCGGGCATGAGCTGCGGACGCCCGTCACGGTCGTCCTCGGCCTCGCACAGACGCTCCGCCGTGGGGGACTCGACGACGAGCAGCTGGACGAAGTCCTCGACACGCTCGTGCTCCGCACCGAGGGCCTCGCCCGCCTCGTCCGCCGGTTCGAGGCCGCGATCGAGGCGGGGCTGACGGAGTGGGCGAACGTGACGGAGCTCGCGAAGGAGGTCGGGACACGTGACCCGCGGATCCGTGTCGAGGCCCCCCTGGCGCCCGTGATGACGGCGCTGAACCGGACCGCCGGTATCCGGATCCTCGAGGAGCTGGTCGAGAACGCGCTCGCGTTCTCAGCGGAGACGACGCAGGTGGTGATCCGGGTCTCCAACGATGACGGCTCCCCCCAGGTGCGGGTGATCGACCACGGACACGGCATCGAGCCCGAAGCGATCCCTCGTATCTTCGAGCCGCTCGAACAGGCTCAGGAGCTCCACACGCGCACCCACCCGGGGATCGGGCTGGGGCTCAGCCTCGCTCGGCTCTCGGCACGGGCGATGGACGGCGACGTCACCCTCGAATCGACCGGCCTCGGCGGCACCACGTTCCTGTGGTCCGTCGCCGGTGGGCCGAGCACGCTCACCGAGCTTCCCCGGCGGGTCGCCGCGATCAGCTAGCTGAGCCGGCGCATGTGGATGCTCTCGAGCATCCCGATCGCGGCGAAGCTCACGAGGATCGACGATCCCCCATAGGACAGGAACGGCAACGGGATCCCGGTGATGGGCATGATCCCGATCACCATCCCGACGTTGACGAACATCTGGATCGCGAACATCGATGCGATCCCGGCCGCCACGAGCGTGCCGAACGGGTCCTTCGATAAGGTCGCGATCCGGATCGCGCGCCAGAGGATCAGGGCGTAGAGGAGCAGGACGAACATCGCGCCGACGAACCCGAACTCCTCCCCCGCAACGGTGAAGATGAAATCGGTGTGCTGCCTCGGCACGTAGTCGAGGTTCGTTTGCGTTCCCTTCAGGTATCCGCGCCCGAACAACCCACCCGACCCGACCGCGATCAACGACTGATCCAGGTTGTAGCGAGCGTCCTCCGACACGTTCGCCCGGTCGAGGAACGCTGTGAGGCGTTCTCGCTGGAAGTCCTGGATCACACCGAGCTGGAACGCAAGACCGATGAGGACCAACCCCGTCGCAGTCAAGACGAGGAGGTGCTTGAGACGAGTCCCGGCGACGATCAGCATCCCGACGACGATCGCCGCGAGTACGATGGACGTACCGATATCCGGCTGGATGAACACGAGCACCAACGGGACAGCAGCAACCGCGAGAACCCTGACGAGGTCGCCGAGAGCAGGCTCCGGTGCGCGGATCTCCGACAAGATGGCGGCGAGCATCACGATCGCACACACTTTCGTGATCTCCGACGGTGTGATCTGGATACCGGCGATCGCGAACCAGCGCTGTGCGACGCCGCTCGGGTCAGTTGCGCCGATCCCGGGGATCTTGACGAGCACGAGCGCGACGAGCGCCCCGAGGTAGATGAACCCCGCATAGACCTTGAAGAACCGGTAATCGAACGATGCGATCAGCACGACGACGAGCGATCCCAATCCTGCGGTCGCGCCCTGCTTCATGACGCGCACCAGCCAGAAGGCCGCCTCGTCGGGGGTCGTCGCACTGATCGAATGGAGCAGCACGAGACCGACGATGGTTAGCACGACGGTCAGGAGCAGGAGCACCCAGTCGATGTGACGGACCGGCCGGCGCTCGTCCGCCCACACGCGCCCCGCGACCATGTCCATCAGCGGTCCCCCACAGCGCAGCCGCCCTGACCGTTGTTCGGCAGATGGTAGATGTCCTCGATCACGTGCCGGGCGATCGGGGCCGCCGCCTCCGCACCGAATCCGCCCTGCTCGACCATCGCGATCACGACGTATTTCGGCGCGTTCGGGTTGTGCCCGGCCATCGCCGCGAACCATGATGTGTCCTGGTGGGGCGGCCGCTCGGCCGTGCCCGTCTTCCCGCCGACCCACACCTGGGAGGTGGGGAATCCGCTGAACGAGCACTGTGCGGTCCCCGACGTGATCACCGAGCCCAGCGCCCCTCGGATGTAGGCCAGGTCGGTCGGCGGATACGGGATCGTGCGGTTGCAGCGATCCTCGGCTCGCTTGACGACGGTCCCATCGGGGGCGACCACCTGGTCGACCACGTGGGGCCGGCACAGGTGCCCGCCATTGGCGATCGCCGAGTACGCCTGCGCGAGCTGCAAGGGGGTCGCCATCATGTACGTGGAGCCGATCATCGTTAGGATGTCGCCGCCGGGGACCCAACCGTCCGGGAACAGGTCGGGGCGGGTCTTCGCCCAGGCGGGATCGGGGATCAGGCCGGATCCCTCCGACGGCAGATCGATACCTGTCGGCGCTCCGAAGCCCAACTCGCGCAGGTCGTTCTGAAGCAGCAGCCCACTGTCGGAGAGCTGGTTCTGGACGTAGCTGAAGTAGAACTTCGACCCGAAGCCGTCGAACACCGTGTCGCACGAGATGGTGATCGCCTTGGCGAGGCTCATCGTCCCGAGGTTCGCCGTCGTCCAGTTATGGAAGACGGTGCCGGACGTGTCGCCCGGATGCGTGTACGTCGCATCACACGTGTAGTACCCCCCGAGCGTCGCGAATCCTTCCTTCAATGCCCCGAGTGCGGTGATGGGCTTGAACGTCGAACCGGGCACGTACCCCAGTTGGATCGCCCGGTTGAGTGATGGAGCCGCGGCGCTCTTGTACAGGTAATCGGCTTCGCTCTTCGTGAGCCCCCGCACCAACCAGCGCGGGTCGTAGCTCGGGAGCGACGCCATCGCCTTGATCGCACCGGTCTGTGCATCCATCACGATCACCGCGCCGGCGTTGGCTTTCAGGGGCAGGCCGTTGATGTCGTGACCGGAGCGAGCGCGCGCGAGCTCGTCTGCCAGCTCGCGCTCGGCAGCCCGCTGGATCCGCAGATCGATGGTGAGATGGAGATCGTCGCCGGCCGTCGGGGCCTTCACGCCGAGGGCCCGGATCGTCTCGCCATTGGAATTGACGATGAACTTCTGGATCCCTTGGCTGCCGCGCAGGAACCGCTCGTACACCTGCTCGAGGCCGGAGTGTCCGATCACATCGGACTGCTGGTACCCCTTGTTCTTCAGCCGGTCGTACTCGCCGGCGAAGATCGGGCTGACGTATCCCAAGATGTGCGCTGCGGTGCGTCCCTGCGGGTACGCGCGCACCGACGTCGGGACCACGTCGACGCCCGGGAACAGCTCCTGATACTCGGCGATGTAGTCGCGGACATGCGGTGGAACGAACTCCGCGACGGGGATCGGCTGGAACGAGTAGTACCGATTGGTCTGAAGGCGAGCCACGAGCATCCGGACGGGGACGTTCAGGAGGTGCGCCAAACGGTAGACGACGGCCTCGGCTTGCGTCCCCATCGCGTCACGGTTGACGCGGACCTCCAGGCTCTCCTGGTTCCCGACGAGCGGGCGTCCCCGATCGTCGTACATCAAGCCACGCAACGGTTCCGTGTAGACGAATCGGACGCTGTTGTCCCGGGCCTGCTGCTGGAACTGCGTCGTCGCGAGGACCTGCAGGAACCACAGCCGGGTCGAGAGCGCGACGAACATCAGCGCCACCAAGAGCGCGAGCACCTTGATCCGGGACGACATCTTGTCCATCTAGAACCGCACCACCCTTCGAGGTCGGGATCCCTCGGTGATGCGTCGCAGGACGGGGTAGAGGATCGGTGTGAGGACGGCGTTGTACAGGGCGGTCAACACCGCGACCCGAACGCCGTACGTCGCTTGCTCGTGGAAGTTCCCGAGCAGGACCGACACGACCTCGTAGAAGGCCACGCCCGCCGCGGTACCGACCGCCACGACGATCGTGGGTACCAGTGGAGACGGCGACACGATGAACTGACGGAACATCCCGACCGAGTATCCGAGGAGGGTGAGCGTGAGTGCGGTCAGCCCCTTCGGTTCGTTCATCAGGAAGTCTTGTGCCAGGCCGCTCGCGAACCCGACGGTGGCGCCCTCGTTCGGGCCCTCGAGCAGTGCGATCGCGATCGTCAAGAGATACAGGAGTTCAGGACGAACGCCCAACAGGCGGAGCTGTCCGAAGACGGTCGACTGCAAGAGCAGCGCCGTCACCACCACCGCGGCGATCGCAAGGACCCTGCGGATCACCCCGTCGAGCCTTCCTGGCTCTGATCGGTCTTGTAGACGAGAACGTATTCGAGCGCGGAGAAGTCCACCGCCGGCCGCAGGGTGACGGCGGTCTCGAGGGCGTTCGTGCTCTGGATCACGCTCGAGACCTCGCCGATCAAGATCCCCGGTGGATATCGACCCTGCTGGCCGTTGATCTCGTAGCTGACGGTGAACACCTGGACGGGCTGATCGCCGTTGAGCGAGATCTCCGTGTCCTGGGGGATGCCGTCCATCCTGGGATCCTGCTCACCCCGTCCCCGGACGAGCCCCGTCGCCCGGGTCGTGCTGAGCCGTCCCGCCACGGCGAAGTTCTGATCGATCAGGAGCTCCACATCGGCGGAGACCGGCGTGACGGAGACGACCCGGCCCACCAGACGGGGGGTCGTGGCCGACCCGGCGACGACCGGCTGGCCGACCCTCACGCCATCGTCCGACCCGGCGCTGATCGTGATCGTCCACTCGAAGTTCGAAACACCGTTGCCGATCACGACGGCCGGGATGCCGGCAGGATCGAGGGTCTGCTTCAGCCCCAACAGGTCGGTGAGCGTTCGGAGCCGGTCCTGGATGTCGGCCGCGCCGGCGATCTGCGTCTGCAGGTCTGCGACCTGTCCTCGCAGATCGGCGTTGTCGCGCTCGAGCGAGGGCAGGTGTGCAAGGCCGGAGAAGAAGTCCCCGATCGGGCGCGTGACCGTTGAGACACCCTGCTGCAGAGGAGCCATCACCGTTTGGGTCCACCGTCCCGCCTCGGCCAACGGGCCGGCGTCTCCTTCCCGATAGTCGAGCGTGATGATCGCGAGCGAGATCGAAACGAGCGCGATGACGAGCAGCCGCGTGCTGCGGGGGCGTGAGCGCGTGACCACGCGGGTCTACCGCCGGCTGCTCGGGCTCACCAGGACGCGCTGCAGGACCTCGAACTCCTCGAGGCACTTCCCCGAGCCGAGCACCACCGCCTGCAGCGGCGTGTCGGAGATCCGAACCGGCATCCCGGTCTCGTGGCGGAGCCGCTTGTCGAGACCCCGCAGCAGCGCGCCACCCCCCGTGAGGACGATCCCGCGATCCATGATGTCTGCTGCAAGCTCGGGCGGCGTCCGGTCGAGCGTCGTCTTGATCGCGTCGATGATGGCGTTGACGGGTTCCTCGATCGCGCGGCGAACCTCCTCCGCGCTGATCGTGATCGTCTTCGGAAGACCCGACACGAGGTCGCGCCCCTTGATCTCGGCGACCAGCTCGTCCGGTGAGGGGAAGACCGATGCGATCGCGAGCTTGATCGCCTCGGAGGTACGTTCGCCGAGCAGGAGCGAGTACTCCTTCTTGACGTGCTGGATGATCGCCTCGTCCAGCTCATCTCCCCCGATGCGGATGCTGGTCGACGTGACGATGCCGCCGAGCGAGATCACTGCCACCTCGGTCGTGCCACCACCGATGTCGACGATCATGTTCCCCGTCGGCTCGTGGATCGGGAGGCCGGCACCGATCGCTGCAGCCATCGGTTCCTCGATGATGTACGCGCGCCGGCTCCCGGCGGCGATCGTCGCTTCCTCGACCGCCCGTTGTTCAACGCCGGTGATCCCCGACGGGACGCAGACGACCACGCGCGGTTTCGCGAGCAGTCGGCGCTTGTGCACCCGTTGGATGAAGTACCGCAGCATCTTCTCCGTGACGTCGAAGTCGGCGATCACGCCGTCCTTCAGCGGTCGCACGGCCTGGATGTGGCTCGGGGTGCGCCCGATCATCCGTTTCGCCTCGGCACCCACGGCCAGGATGGCGCCGGTCAGGGTGTTGATCGCCACGACGGAGGGCTCGTTCAGAACAACCCCGCGACCGCGAACGTAGACGAGCGTGTTCGCGGTCCCGAGGTCGACCGCCATATCGCGACCAAGGAACCCGAGAACCCCCTCCGTTCCCTGGGAACGGGACGTGGGGGAAGGCGGATGCTGAACCCTTTCGGCCATGGGTTTTTGCGCGGGCTCATTCAACAGGACCGGGACAGAGCCTGGCAACCGCGGGGAGGGGAAAGCATAGGGGTGCCATAGGTCGGGCTGCGGGTCGCGCTGGCGCCGTCCCCGCGATCGGCACCGCTCGCGCGTCGATGCAACCCCGCTAGCGGCGCGTCGTCAGGCGCGCGACCAGCAGCCTCCACCTCGCGTCGTCAGGCGCGCGACCCGCAGCCCTCCCACAACGCAACGGCGACGGCGGAACCCGTCGCCCTCCGTCGGTGCGGCCCTCCCATTACCCTGCTGGGCATGACGTACGCCGTCCTATTCCCCGGACAGGGATCGCAGTTCCCAGGGATGGCGGATCCCTGGGCGTCGGATCCGGCCGGGAAGACGGTGCTCGATGAAGCATCGGAGGCCTTGGGCCGGGACGTCGTCCTGGGGTGTCATGACGAAGCCGCGCTCGCGACGACGGAGTTCGTGCAGCCCGCGCTGCTCGCGTGCGACGTCGC
>Ga0066710_100003904_pt1 | contig 12939 bp, 14 predicted proteins | sample GraSoiAngelo_159_FD_79666 | JGI IMG/M metagenome (GOLD analysis project Ga0066710, IMG submission 79666) | Grasslands soil microbial communities from the Angelo Coastal Reserve, California, USA - 14_1009_16_40cm | ecosystem: Environmental > Terrestrial > Soil > Grasslands | place: USA...
CAAACGCTAGCGGGCATGGCCGTCTCGCTGATAATCCTTCAGCGCGCGGGGGATGACACCGTCTGAGAGCGACGCATATTCCTGCCGGAGGGCGCGGCCGCCGATGCCGGCGGAATGTTGATCGTCGTTGCGGATGAGGCCGGCAAGGTTGGCTTCAATGCGTCCCACCGCCTCCGTGAAGAATTCGTCGGCGAGATCCCATGCGTTCAAGTCTTCACGTGTACGCTCGCGCGATTCGGCCTCCAACGCCGTCGCGGCGATCGTGAGAATATCCTCGCCGATTTCCTCGATCCTGTTCTGCCGCCCCTGATCGTCACGGAGGGCTTCCCGATGGAGCGCCATCGCATAGACGATCGCGCGGGCAAGACGTCGACTCGCGCGTTCCACGTACGCTAGTTTTGCCTTAACTGCAGAGTCCTGGATCTCGGAACGATTGGGAAGCGGCTTGGATTGCCATTGGTTCAGATACCAGGGGAGATAGAATTTGAGCAGTCTCATCAGTTCACGGTTCTTGGCGGCGCCGTTTAATGTCCCGTCGAGGTAGCCGCGCGCCCGCTCGAGGTGCGGGTTCAGCCCCTCGCGCGCCACGAACGGGCGGAGGACATCGGTCGCCCCCTCGCCGATGCGGTACATTTCGGCGTCTCGCACGAGCTGCTCGATCATGAACGCCGGCTCGCCGCGCACCCGTTTGGAGTCCGCCGTCTCGTAGCCCATCCCGCCGAAGATGATCTGCGCATCGCGCAGGAACCGGATCGTCTTTTCCGACAGGAAGATTTTCGCGATGGCGGCTTCGATCCGAATGTCGTACTGCTTTTGATCCGCCATGCACCACACCAGCGAGGCCAGCGCTTCCATGGCAAAGAGGTCCGTCGCCATGTGGCCCAGCCGCATCTGCTGCGTCTGCCGCTCGCCGAGCGGCCTGCTGAAGGTCACGCGGGAATTGGCGCGATCGAGCGTCGGCTGCCAGGCCTGCTTCGCCATGCCCAGGCAGATGGCCGGGACGCTGATGGCGCGGCCGACGTTGAGAATCGTCAGCGCGTATTTGAGGCCTTTGCCGATCTCGCCGATGACGTTCTCCACGGGAATGCGCACATCCGTAAACGTCATGTGCGCATTTTCGATGCCCCGGCACCCTTCGAACTGGCAGCGCTGGCGCACCGCCACCCCGGGGGAATCCATCGGCAGGATAAACGCGCTGTGCACGCGATCGTCGGCGCGCTCCCCTTCCAGCACCGGGGCCCACGCCGCTTTGCCGTCGACCCTAATCTTCCTCGCGGGCACGCGGGCGATCAGCGTGATAAATCGCGCGATGGGTCCGTTCGTGCACCACAGCTTCTCTCCGTTCACCACGAAATGCGTGCCGGATCGATCGAGCGCCGCTTCGGTCCGGATGTTCGCGGCGTCCGAACCCGTCGCCGGCTCCGTCAGCGCGAAGGCGGAGATCGCCTCTTTCGCGACGATGGGCAGGTACGTGCGTTTCTGCGTCTCATTGCCGAAGAGGAGAATCGGCATCGCGATCCCGATGGACTGGGGCACCGCGACGGTCAGCGAAAGGATGTTGCTCGCGCTCGCAATCAACGTGAGGACGCGGCCGTAATTGGTGTAGGAAAAGCCGAGCCCGCCGTACTGCCTGGGAATCTTCATGCCGAATGCGCCCAGGTCCAGGAGACCCTTGATCACTGTGTCTGGGATCTTCGCCATGCGCTCGATTTCGTCCGCGTCCACCTGGCTCTTGAGGAAGGCCTCGATCTTGCGGCAATAGGCTTCGCCCTCGGCTCGTTCTTCAACCGTCTCGGGCGACGGGAACAGCAAATTGAAGTCAGGGCGTCCGACGAAGACGCCGGCCATAAAGCTGGACCCCGTGAGGCGCTCCCGCGCTTCCTCGATCCGCTCCAGACCCTTGAACAATTCACTCATGGAAGAAAGGCTAGGCTGCCGCGTGCGAGGTGTCAAGGCGCGCTTGACAGACTTAAGAATTACACCTACCCTACTTTGCTATAAGGAACTCCCTATGGTCTGCCCGAAATGCGGCTTCGAGCAGGATGCGACTCGCGAATGTGTGAAATGCGGCGTGCTCTTCGGGAAAGTTCATGAATCGCTCCGACCGATGCCTCCGGTTTCAGGCGTCCCCGCGATCCCGATGCAGAAATCAGAGGATCCTGAACCAGGCCTGTTCGCCATGCTCAAAGACCGCCTGTTGCCGTTCGAGGAAAAGGTTACCCCCTTCATCTTTGGCGGCCGCGTCCTCGTCTACATCCTGCTGGTGATCTGGGGCGCCAAGTTCATCGTCACGCCGATGGCGACGAATTATGTCGGCGAATCGTTCATGCACAACATCAATCTGCCGTTTCATGAAGCGGGGCATCTCGTCTTCATCCCGTTTGGCCGATTCATGACCGTGCTGGGCGGCAGCCTGGGACAACTGCTGATGCCGGCGATCTGCCTCGGCGCATTTCTCTTCCACAATAACGCCTTCGGCGCGTCGGCCGCGCTGTGGTGGTTCGCAGAAAGCCTGATGGACCTCGCGCCCTACATCAATGATGCGCGCGACCTCGAGTTGATGTTGTTAGGAGGCGTGACGGGTAAAGAGGTCGAAGGCCATGACTGGGAATATATCCTCGGCCATCTGGGTTGGTTGAAGTACGACCATGCCATTGCCCGCGATGCGTATAAGCTGGCCATCCTCATCATGTTGCTGGCCCTCATCTGGGGCGCCTACCTTCTATTTCGCCAATACCGGAATCTGGATAGGACATGAGCGGGTGACGCCGAGTCGGGCGCCCAGGCGGAGCGGAAGGGCCATGCAGACGAGTCTGCGGGGCTGCGACGGCGAAATGGACCTGAGCACGTCTGGGCTGCTCGGTGGCAGGACCCGCTCCAGAGCGATGTGACCTTTCACTTCGCGCATCTAAAGCCGATGGTCGCGGAATGCTGGTCCGGCACCGCCCCGTTGCGCGTCGCGGCCCGTAGAATATTCGGGCTGCTCCGCCATGAGCCGCCGCGTACGCTCCTGTAACGTCCGGTCGTCGGCCCCTTCGGATTGCGCTCCGGCATGACGGCATAGTAATCGATCCCGAACCAGTCCTGGACCCACTCGGCGATATTGCCCGCCATGTGCCGCGCGCCGAACAGACTCTGGCCTTCCTCACCGCTGTTCACAGCCGCCACCAGCGGGATCTCATGGGCGTGATACTTCCCGAAGACGGCCAGACCCGGCACGGGCGGCTTGCTGCCCCATGGAAACAGATTGCCGTCGGTGCCCCGCGCCGCCTTTTCCCACTCGGCCTCAGTGGGAAGTCGTTTGCCATGCGCCGTGCAGAACTCCGCCGCCTCGTTCCACGTCACATAGAGCGCAGGCCAGCGGGCCATGACATAGTCCGGCATGAAATGCACCGTGACCATGTGCCGGATCAATTTCTGAAGCTCTTCGGACGCCGGCATTCTGTGCTCGCGCAGGAAGGCGACATATTCGCCGAGACTCCCCTCATCCCGGTCGATGGCAAAGGCATCCAGCCAGATGCGCCGCTGCGGCTGCTCGGTATCGTCGAACTGCGTGTGCAGACCGTAGCTCGTATCGTCCTTGCGGCCTGTCCCCATGATGAACCACCCCTCGGGGACATTCACCATCGGTGACGGAACGGCGAGATTCGCGATGGCATCCATGTGGGCGGCCAGTTCCGGTGGCGCTTCGGCGCTCACCACGGGCGTCGTCCCCGCGATACACATGCACGCGAGCCATGTAGAGATGAGCGCGCCAGTCCGTTCGCCCCGTTCGCGCATGCGTATCCGCCGGTGGCACATAGAGGAATCATAACCAAGTCCGTGCCGATTGGCGATGGCGACGACCGATACGGTAGCATAAGAACAGAGGTCAACCATGCCGGCCGTGACATATTCGACGATGCAGGAAGCCATCACCGGTTCGAGGGCCCGAGCGACCCCGACGACATGTCGGTCGTGTACGGGATCGAGGCGACGATGGAACGCGCGGGGTTCTCGCGGACGCTGCCGATCCCCGCGTCGGCGAATTCCTGAAAGACGTGTGCGTTCGAGAACAGCTCTAGGTTCCCGGTCGAGTGATCCGCGTCGGTCCTGCCTTCTGACTTCACCATGCGATAGTTGTAACCCTCGACATCTTCGGACCCCTCCTCCGTAGGTTATACGTGCGTTCGGTAAATTAGGTAAACAGCAAATGAGAGGCCAAACACTCCCCAGGAGGTGATCCCCGTGAGGCAACTGCGACTCTGCATTCGAAAATCGTTGGCGATCTATCTCATCATGGCGCTTCTTGTCCTAGGCAGCCTACCCACCGATCTGATGGCGGCGCTCATTCCGTCCGATTTAGATGCCGCGGGTCTCATGGTCGGCGCGGATAGACTCGCCGACATTCAGAAAATCCAAAGCGTCCTGGAGTCGAAGGTCGTGGCGCAACGGCTGACCGACCTCGGCCTGAGCATGCAGGAAGTTCAGCAATCGATGGCCAAGCTGACGACGGAAGAATTGCATCAGATCGCCACCAACCTCGATGGGCTCCAAGCCGGCGGTGATGTGGGGATCATCATCGCCGTTCTTCTCGTCATTGCCCTGGTGCTCCTCATCATCTTCCTCGCGAAAAGAGTCTGAGCGCATGACGAGAAGGCTCGCCTCCCGAGGCATCCTGTGTATGTGTCTTGCCGGGACGCTGGCCGGCTGTGCCACGGTCGACCAGCAACTCGGCGAGGCCGCTCGACCATTGTCATCCAACGCGGTGTATGTGCAACAGGTCCCGTTCTATCCGCAAACCCAATACCAGTGCGGCCCGGCCTCGTTGGCTGCCGTCTTGAATTTTTGGGGGCGCCACGTTACGCCCGAAGACATTGGTCGCGAGATCTACCGGCCGGAGATGAAGGGAACGTTGAGTCTTGACCTCTGGCAGTATGCCAAGGCTCAGAATCTGCAGGCATCGATCCGGCAGGGTTCGTGGGAATTTCTGGAGTCGCAGGTGAGCCGGCGACGGCCGGTCATCGCCTTCCTGAATCTCGGTTTTCAACAAGTCCCCGTCGGACATTTTCTTGTGGTGGTCGGACTGGACCCGGATGACAAGAGCGTCATCGCCTATTCCGGCAAAGAAAAGAATCAGCGCATCCCGTACGAGCGGTTCAAGCACGCATGGGAGAAGACGAACTACTGGTCTCTGCTGATCGAGCCGACGCATGTTGGAGATACGGGGACCTAGATGCCGCACGCTCTCCTTGTCCTTGCACTGCTTGTGCTGACACCGGCTTGCTCCCTGCTGAAAGTCTACGAATTTCACGATCCGTTGACCGCCAAGGAACATTTGAGTCTCGGCGTCAGCTACGAGTCAGAAGGCAAGCCGCAGTCGGCGATTGCCGAATACGAGAAAGTGGCGGCAATGGATCCGCATGGAGACGGCGTGACGGCCCGGGTGTTTCTGGGGAACGTCTATGCCGGCCTGGAACAATTCCAGCAAGCGGAGCAGTCTTATCGTGACGCGCTCTCCTTGAATCCCCGGCAGAGCCAGGCGTTGAATAATCTGGCCGTCTTGTATGCGAAGCAAGGCATAAAGTTGGACGAGGCGGAATCTCTGGCGCACGCGGCGCTCGCGCAAGCCGCCGAACAGGATCCAGGACGGCAAGGCATGTACCTGGAGACACTGGGGGAAGTCCTGCTCCGCCAAGAACGATATGCGGAGGCGCTCCAGAGATTTCAGCAGGCGGAAGCGCTCAGCGCCCACGGAAAGCCGTATTGGCTAGTCCAGCTCTATACGAACATGGCCGACGCCTATCAGGGGCTGGGGCAAACCGCAGAAGCGCAGCATGCAAGAGACCGTGCCGCGACATTGCAACGAGAGACACGCTCCTCGTTGTAAGGCTACGCGATCGTCATCACCACATCACCCGCGTCCGTCTCCACGCCGAGACCGGCCTCGGTCCACGGCTGCAGCATCGGCCCAGCATACCGATAGCCGCCTCCCACCGGATCGGACGCCAGTAAGAGCGGAGTGTCGAGATCGAGGAATTCGAACCCGCCGAGCCCCAGGACCATCGCGAACGAACAGCCCATCGCGATGCGCGTCTCGACCATGCCGCCGATCATGAGGCGCAACCCTGCGGTACGCGCGAATGCGGCGATGTCGAGCGCGTCGAGCACCCCGCTCTTCATGATCTTGATATTGATGACATCCGCCGCCTGCTTCCGCGCGACGTCCCGGGCGTCCTCGAGCGAACGCACGGATTCGTCCGCGGCGATCAGGACCCCCGTGTCCCGCCGGAGCGCAGCCATGCTGTCCAGATCGTCTTTCGCGACCGGCTGTTCGAGCAGCAGGATCCGACCGCCGAACCGCCCGACCCCTTTGACGAACATGCGGCATTCCTCGCGCGTAAAGCCTTGGTTGGCATCCGCGATGAACGCGACGTCGGGGAAAACACGGTGAACGGCTTCCAAACGGCGGATGTCTTCCTCCGCGTCGATGCCGACTTTTGTCTTAAAGATCCGGAACCCCCGGCGGTACCACTCGCGGGCAAGCGCGACGGTTCGCTCAAGAGCGGCGATCGGGATCGTGATATCGGTGTCGCGATCCCGCACATCCGCACCGCCCCAGAAGCTCCATAGTGAAACAGCCCGGTGCCGGCAGAGAGCATCGAGCAATGCCGTCTCGAGCCCGCAGCGGGCGGCCGGGTGCGAGGCGGACACCTCGGAGAACAGGCGCCCGATATTTTTGTACTCCCCGGCGGATCGCCCGAGCGCGGCTCTCGCAAGTTGCCAAGCGGCGTCCTCGCAGGCCGCGCGATCTTCACCGCCCACCTCCGGAAACGGCGCCATCTCGCCGTAGCCGATCGCGCCGCTGTGCAGCGTGACCCGCACAAACAGATTCTCCGCGGTCAGCAGCCGGCCCGTCGCCACCACGAAGGGATCGGTGATCGGGATGTCGATGCGCCGGACCTCGATCTTTGTGACGGTATCGGACGCGGCCATTACACCATCACTACCGCGGTGGCCGTTGTGTATGACACCTGGATTATGCTGGCGGATTGATCGCGTTATAGACGGCGGAGTAGTCGTCCTGCCCCATGCCTCGCTCAATGGCGTTGATCAAGACTGTCCGCACACCCGACAGACTGCTGGTGTCCAGTCCGTCGGCGCCGGCCTCTTTCAGGAACAACTCCGCATCCTTGAGCATGTGCTTCGTCGGAAAATTCGGATTGGCATAATCGCGCTTGAGCAGGCGAGGCAGCTTGTTGTCGAACATGGGCGCATACAGCGCGCTCTCGCGCAAGATGTCCATGAAAGTTTCCACCGGGATTCCCTCCCGCTCCACAAAGCCCACGCTGAGCCCGAACGCCGCGACCTCAGCCGCAATCAACTGATTGAGCGCAAGCTTGAGCGCCGCGGCCTGGCCGACGGGGCCAATCAGGCGCGGCTCAGGGCCGAAGCACCGCAAGAGATCCGCCCACCGAACGAACTGCTCATGGCTTGCGCCGACCATGACGATCAGCTTGCCGGTCCGCGCTTCAGCGATGCTGCCCAACACCGGCGCCTCCAGATATTCGGCGCCCTCCAGCAGGATTTCTTGCTGCAGCCACTTGGTTTCCCGGGGACCGATCGTCCCCATCTGGATGACCGCGCGGCCGGCGAGATGATTTCGAGTGGGACGCGTGAGCAGCAGTTCGCCGATGGCGGTCGCGTCAGCCAGCATCAGAATGACGCACGAGGCGGCGCGAATCGCCGTGTCGGGATGATCTGCGACATGCAGCCCGGCATTTTCCAAGTCCATCACTTTTTCGCGAGTGCGGTTGTACACATGCACCTGATGCCCGGCCGCCTTGAGGCGTTCGGCCATCGGCCGCCCCATCAACCCAGCCCCTATGAGCGCAACATCCATGTCTGAACCTCCATCCTTTTATTCTACGCCACGTCTCGCAACAACGTGTCGCTTGTCATATTCCTCTAAGGAGAAGTCTCGGTACATGGAAGCATCGGCCGGCCACCAAGCGGATAAAGGAGTGGGCCTCACACCTGCTTGGGGACTAGTAGACGGACGGTGCGGTAGCTCGAACGCGTGCGGCCTAGGTTGCCGCAGGAGTAGCGGGGACAGCAGGAGCGGCAGGCGCGGGTTTGGGCGCGACGGCGGCGGGCGCGCCGTCCTTTTGCATAGACTCTTTCAACGCCTGAATCGCCTTCTCGTGATCTTTGGTGGTAGCCGCGAATGGGTCGCTCAGCACTTTGATGGCCTGCGTGATCGCCTTCGTCATTTTCGCAATCTGCTCTTCCGGTGTCATTATTTGTTCTCCGTAGTGGTTCTAGCAGACGCTATTGTAGCAATCCCGCGTTCGACATGAAAGGGAAGTCTAGAGGCTGGTGTTCACCGGCAAAGCGAGCGTCAGGTAGCGCCCATTTTCCTCGTAGAGAATGCGCTTCGCCATGAGGTCGTCAATGGCTTTTTGGATCGCCAGCTCATCGAACGCAGCGCCTTCCGCCCGTCCGTGCAAACCTTCCTTGATCTGATCGATGTATTTGGGCGCTTCATTACAGGCTTCGATGAGGAAGGCGTGCGGCCAGTCGTACCGCTCCTTGACGGGCCTGTTCTCTTCGCGGCCGTCGTAGATCGTGACGAAGTTGAAGGACTTTGAGTAGACCAGGAAGGGCTTGTCGTTGCTCGCGTGACGCCGTTGCCATTCTTGCGTCAGGTGCGTCAGCTCTTCGATCAGGCTCGGATCCACCTTTTTCTCCACCAGCTCATACTCGAAATCATAGGCGATCTTGTTCAGGTCCACCCGCCCGGGGTCGTACACGTATTCGTAGGCCAGACCGGGACCCGTGATGCGGATGCCGTTCTGCTCGGGCCACTTGAAATAGGGGCTGAACCGTTCGAGCCACAGTTCGCCCACCGCAAGCGGCGCCTGCAGATGCAGGACGGATGGGATCAGGCCGATCTGGCGCTTGTAGTCCTCGTTGGTCTCGCCCGGGAATCCGAGGAGGATGTTCCAGAGCACCTCAATGCCGTAGTAGGCGGCCCACTTGAGACATTGAAGATTCTGCAGCGGGCTCACGCCCTTCTTCATCTCCCGAAGCTGCGCCATGCTCAGGCTCTCGATCCCCGGCTGCATGGACTTGAGGCCGCCGCGGGCCAAGGTCTGCATCTGGCGCTTGCTGATGTTGCTCTTCGTCTCGATGAAGATCTCCAGGTCGTACCGCTCGGCGGCGAATTTCCCGAAGAGCCCGTCAATGTACTTCATGTCGATGATGTTATCCACGAAGCGGAACCGCGTCGTGTCGTAGCGGTTCGAGAGCGCCTTGAACTCCTCGAACACCTGCTCGGGAGTTTTGGACCGGAACTTCATGCTCTGCGCATTCAGGCCGCAGAATGTGCAATGGTGCTTCTCGCCCCACCAGCACCCGCGCGCCGCCTCGTAAAGCAGGATCTTGTTGACGCCCTGTGCCGCCTGCGGGTTGAGCTGCCGCAGCAGGTCGAAGTAGTCGTCATAATCCGGCGGACCGGTCCGCTCGAAGTCGGAGAACAGCGTCTCGTTCGGTGTGAAGACGATCTCTCCCCCGCGTCGGTAGGCCACGCCGGGCCCGAACCCGTCCTGTTGTCCATCCAGCACCTGCTTTGCCAGACTCGGAAAGACGTCCTCGCCCTCCCCGACCACCACATAATCAATCCAGGGGAAGGCGCGGAAATGCTCGAGTCCCATCTCGCCGTCATAGTTCGCGCCGCCAAAGACGATCGTCACCGAGGGATACAGGTCCTTGATGAGCTTCGCCATCGTGAGGCTGGCGACATTCTGATCGAAGGTGGACGTGAAGCCGACGATCGTGTATTGACCCCAGTCAATCTCGGTCAGCATGCGGGTGAGGTACTGCGGCGCGCCGTTCTGCTTGAGCTCTTCGAGGAACGACGGCGGGCAGCCGGTTTGGCTCGCCACGTCCTCGAAGATCGGCTTGAATGTGCGCGCATATTGGTTGTTCTTGGGGTGATCGCGGAACAGCAGATGCGAAAACAGCCATTCGCCGAGGAGCCCGCGCTTCTCGCACAGCACCTCGTACAACGGGACACCGATCTGATAGGCGAAGTGCAGATAGAGATGGTAGGTCTTGACCCCGAGGCCGTGCGATTTGAGGACCGTCGCGAGCGTCCCCAGTTGGATCGAGGGGTACTTGCTCGAACTGAACGGCATGTTGACGAGCGCGATTTTCGGGCCGTCACTCACGCTTTGACCTCCCCACCAATAAATGAGGCTACACTGCAGCCGGAAATTGAGTCAAGAAAGCCTTTATAGAGCGCGGCCTGCCGTCGAGTCACCCGGACGTGCTCTTGTCGTTCCGCCATTGCGGCCGTGGAAGATCCGGCTCCACGACCTTGCGCTCCGCCCGGGTCCCACTCGACGTCACCCGCACCACTGCAACTATCATCACACAGCATCACGCATCAGTCTCGAAATTCCGAACGGGTGGCGCGTAGCTGGCGCCATTGCACCCACCCAGCCCTCGCCGGCCAAGACCGGCTTGTCCCATGGTCATCGCCCGCCGCCGCATTCGCGAAGCGGCCTGAGATGGCAAGGGCTGCTGAGCGACGGAACCCGTTCCAAGAAGCAACTGGTACCCCGGTGATGCGGCAACAGGACCAGCGCATGAAATCAGGAATCCGCAAGTCTTTCAGAATCGCGCTTCGTAGAGGCGCTTGCGCCGGGTCGAGTTCTTCAAGGCGGCAAACAGATGGCCGCGGAAGATCATCATGGCGACAGCGGCGAGCGGCGTCAGCACCAACACGACGCCGGAGCTCGCGGCGTCCGGCAGTCCGAGATATCCCAGCCATGCGGTGAGGAGGGTGAACGGAAGCATCAGCATCTGGAAGAAGTCCAGTGCGACGCCGCCGCCGGCCCGACTCGAAATCCGAAAAAAGAACGACAGCCCCAACGGCGCCACGACGATCGCCAGCGGGAGAAACCATTCAATCCAGTTGTCGAGGACGAATTCATAGCTCGTCCGGATCACCTCAAGCGGCGACGCGGGACGGATTTGGTAGATCACTTCGGGCGCCGGATTCAGCAGGATGAAGATCAGCAGGAACACGGCCGCGACCAGAAAAGGCCCGTAGGGATTGGCGGCGGAGCCCATCTGAAGGACGAGCAGCGGCAGCCACAGCACGAACCCCAGGTTGATGACGTCCCAGAAATATTGCCCGAAGCTCGATGTAATGTCCGGAAACACCAGTCGGCGGGACTGCATGACCGCCTGCTCCACGAGGCTCAGGGTCGCGCCGATCAACAACGCATTGACCGCCCCGAGGATGAAGCCGCCGACGATGCCGAGCGGCGCAGCGATAGTTGCCGCGATCAACATCAACACCGCGAAGATAACCACGCCGACCGCGATCATCCACCCCCGCACGAGGGAACGAGCGGTCGCCTGAAGCGCGTCAACATAGAGGTGGACAGTCGCTCGAAGGAGCTCCATCAGGTCCCTCCCTCCCCCGGGCACATGCCTGTCGGTCGCATCATCATTGGTCCTGGCTTGACCGACTCGAGAGGCTTGCCTAGAATGCCGCGAAAAACGCAGGACGACTCTTGACCCTTCTCCACCCGGTCATACTACCCATCTCGTTGAAGGACCGCCACCTGAAAGGCCGCGAGGCCGTGCTGGCGCAGAGGCGAAGAGCGCGCGAGGCCCTGGCGCTCAGTTGCGCGGCCAGCGGAATCGCGATGGGTGTCCTGAACAAGGATGGCGTGGACGCGCCGCTGCCCTTCGCGGGGAACTACTGGTCGCTGTCCCATAAATGCCGGTATGTTGCCGCCGTCGTCTCATCCTCGCCGGTCGGCATCGATATTGAAGAGATCAGGCCGCGCGCCGACGACCTTATGGCATATATCGCGGATGAACAGGAGTGGGCCTTGGCGGCGGGACGAGATTGGAACACGTTTTTTCGTTACTGGACCGCCAAGGAAGCTGTCCTGAAGGCGGTCGGCATCGGCCTCCGGCATCTCAAGCAGGCCCGCATCGACCGCATTATCGATGGGGACAATCTGATTGTGCGGTACGAGTCGCGCCTCTGGCCGATCCGCCATCTCAATTTTCAAGATCACGTCGTCTCGCTCACCCACGACATCGACGTGTGCTGGAGTCTGACCACCGGGTGATTGTAGGGGCGGGGTTTATCCCCGCCCGTCTGTTCAGACGGCAATCTTCACGTCGCCGTCTTCAACCTTCGCCTCGTAGCAACCGATTTTGACGCCCTCTTTCGTCAGGCAGGCACCCGTCTTCACATTGTACTGCCAGGCGTGCCAGGGGCAGGTGACGACATCGCCCTCCAACTCTCCCTCTCCCAGCGGCCCGCCCCGATGCATGCAGGTATTATCGATGACATGAAACGCGCCGTTCACATTGAACACAGCATACTCTTTGTCGTTGGCGGTCGTCACGATTCCGCTTCCCGGCGGGACATCGGATGCGGTCGCCACTTTCACGAAAGTCGCCATGTCTCCTCCTTGATGTCTGCGTTAGGGATCGGCATAAAGCTACCGCCAACCCACCTCGCCGGTCAATGCAGAGCGAACGAGGGTGGGTTGACCGTCACAGAGGCCGAGGGTATTCTCGGCGCATGGGCCTTTCCACCCCGCGCACCCTCCGGTTTCGCCTCTCCAAGGCGCTTGCGGAAAACCAGCACTGGGCCGTGACATCGTTCCCGGCCATCGTCCAGCGGGCCACGGGCCATAGCGAACGGTGGGCGTTCGTGGATCATGCCACCGCCCCGGACGGCCTCCACGAGTGGCGATACGAGGTACAGGGGATTCCGGAGGTGGACATCGTCGTGGATCATATCATTCACGAACTCACGGATAGCGTGCTGCTCGATGAATGGCACAGCATCACGGAGGATCGCTTCACGTTCGGAAGCATGCACCGAGACCGCCCCATTCCACCCGCAGACGCGGAATCGCG
>Ga0066710_100003905_pt1 | contig 12936 bp, 10 predicted proteins | sample GraSoiAngelo_159_FD_79666 | JGI IMG/M metagenome (GOLD analysis project Ga0066710, IMG submission 79666) | Grasslands soil microbial communities from the Angelo Coastal Reserve, California, USA - 14_1009_16_40cm | ecosystem: Environmental > Terrestrial > Soil > Grasslands | place: USA...
CGAAGCGGCGCGCGTCGACCGTCACCTCCGTTTACTCCGTTTCTCCGTGTGAAACCGTTCCTCCGTGAGGCTCCGTTGCCCTGACGAGTCTAGTGTGCTGCGTTCGACAGATCGATACATCACGCTCGTGGTGAGCTTGTCGAACCCACGAGCGTCTGGCGGCTCGTCCTTCGACAAGCTCAGGACGAGCGTGTGTACTAAACCGTTGGACGCACAACACTAGAGCCCCGCGGGGAAGCGAAGCGGGTGGACCGCGGGCCCGACGGGGGCGATCGACGCCGACCGGAACGTCGGCAGCAGCGCCGACAACAGCACGAGCACCTCGGCGTCGCGCTCGTCGTCGGCCGCGGCCTCGAGCCGCGGCAGCGCCGCCAGCACCTCCTCGACGCCGGGCGTCGTCGACTTCACCTTGAGCACCTTCGCGAGCGCGGTCGGCTGCGTCATTTCCGCGCTCTCGACCAGCTCCTCGAAGAGCTTTTCACCGGGGCGCACGCCCGTAATCTGAATCGCGATCTCCTCGTCGGGGACGAACCCGGAGAGGCGGATCAGATTGCGCGCGAGATCGAGCACCTTGATCGGCTCGCCCATGTCGAGCGCGAAGATCGGACCCGCGTCCTTCATGGCGGCGGCGTGCAGCACGAGCTGGACCGCCTCGGGAATCAGCATGAAGTAGCGGCGCATGTCGGGGTGCGTCACCGTGACCGGCCCGCCGCGCGCGACCTGCTCGGCGAACAGGCGCGTCACGCTGCCGTTGCTGCCGAGCACGTTGCCGAATCGCACCGCCACGAACCGTGTCGAGCTCGAGCGGCCGATCGCGCGGATGATCCCTTCGCCCACGCGCTTGGTCGCGCCCATCACGCTCGACGGGTTCACCGCCTTGTCGCTCGAGATCAGGACGAACTCGCCGGCGTGATGCCGCGCGGCGGCTTCCGCGAGGATCCGCGTCCCGCGCACGTTGTTCTTCACCGCTTCCGACGGGCTGCCCTCCATCAGCGGCACGTGCTTGTGCGCCGCCGCGTGGAGCACCAGCTCGGGCTGCCAGTCGCGGAAGATGCGCTCCATCCGCTCCGCATCGGCGATGTCGCCGATGAGCGCGTCGTAGCTGAGGCCCGGATGGCTCGCATTGAGGTTCGCGCACAGCTCGAAGAGCGAGTTCTCGTAGCGATCCAGCAGGACGAGCCGCGACGGGCCGAGCGCCGCGACCTGCCGGCTCAACTCGGAGCCGATCGACCCGCCGGCGCCGGTGACGAAGACGCGCCGTCCGTTGATCAACCGGCGCACCGGTTCGACATCCAGCCCGATCGACTTGCGCGGCATCAGATCTTCGAGCGAGAGGTTCCGAATCTGGCTGATTTCGATGCGGCCGTCGAGTACGTCGCGCAGGTTGGGCAGCGTCTTGATCGGAATCTTGAAAGGCTCGAGCGACTTGACGATGCTCCGGATCTGCGCCGGCTCTGCGCGCGGGATCGCGACCACGACTTCCTGCGGCGTGTGCTCTTCGAGAATCCGCGCGAGATCGGCGCGCGTGCCCAGCACGCGAAATCCGTGAATCGACCGGCCGACCTTCGCCGCATCGTCGTCGACGAAGCCGACCGGCTGGCACTCGTAGAAGCGGTTGTTCTTCATGTCGCGGGCGATCATCTCGCCGGCGTCGCCCGCGCCGAAGATCAACACGCGCCGGCCCATCTTGATGCGGTCGAAGTCGTGATACGAGCGCCTGGCGATTCTCAGGCCGGCCAGGAGCCCGACCAGCACGAGACTGTCGATCAAATAGATCGAGCGCGGATACGGTCCGATGCCGAGCGCCGTGATGATCAGCGCGCAGGCGCCCGAGCTCAGCATCACGGCCGCGACGATGTGCTGGAGATCCCACAGCCTGGTGTACCGCCAAAGGCCCTGGTCCAGCCGAAAGCGCCAGAACGCGAGGCCGCGCAGCGCCAGCAGGATGGGCAGGCCTTCGAGGAGCGGCATCTTGTGCGCCGGCGGGAGCACGCCATCGAACCGCAGCAGGAAGGCCATGTAGTTCGAGAACGCGGCCGTCGCGAGATTGATGGCGACGATCAGCAGCCGCCGGTAGCGGACGGCGTCCTTGCGCGCGCGGCTCATGACGTGGGCGGAGCGGCCGCGAGACGGCCGACCGCGTAAAGGACTTTCACTTCGCTCCGATCGGGAGCCGCCGCCAGCGGCGCCGGCTCCGAATACGCCGCCATCCCTTCACGAATCTCGCCGGGAAAATCGACGAGCGATCCGAGGAACAGCCGCTTCAGCACTCGCTTGCCCGCCATCGTCTTCGGCATCAGGTGGAGCGTGACGGCGATCCGCTTGATCGCGGCGACGATCGTGTCGCGGACCGAGCCGCGCGCGGCGAGAAACCCGCCGCGCACGTCGGCCGTGAATCCCTTCGCGGCCAGCAGGCCCGTGAGCTCGCGCGCGGACCAGTACTTCGTGCTGAACGGACTCGGATTGAACTCGCTCCACTCGCGGTTCACCGTCGACACGATCACGACGCCTCCGGGACGCAGGACGCGCCGGCACTCGTCGAGAAATGCGTCGGCGTGCGACAGATAGTAGATCGCCTCGAACAGGATGACGACATCGAATGTGCCCGCCGCGAACGGCAGCCGGTGGCCGTCGAGGCGCGCGAGCGGAATCGCCGCGCCGTACTGCCGCCGCGCCATCTCGAGCAGCGACATCGTGTAGTCGCCGCCGACGACGCGCCGCGCGTGGCGCGCGAGCAGGCCGAGACCCTGGCCGGCGCCGCACGCGACCTCGAGCACGTCGCGGCCGCGGCACAGATCGGCGGCGAACGCGTAGCGCGTCCACATCATGTCGAGCGCTTCGCGCGTGATCTGCGTCCCGTGCGCTTCAGTAACGGTCGAGTAATCGATGGCAGTCATCGCGCCAGGGGAGTGTCTCCGCTAATTCGGTCCGACACGCACACACGTCAGACACGAGACACGAAAAACACGAAAAACACGAAAACACGAAAACACGAAAACACGAAAACACGAAAACACGAAAACACGAAAACACGAAAACACGAAAACGAAAGACCTCAAAATCCTTTTCGTGGTTTCGTGGTTTCGTGGTTTCGTGCGCAAGACCTGCCGCGTGTGAGGAACGCACAGGACACAAAGTCACACGGCTTCCGGCTGGCGGTTCATCAACTGCGCGACGCGCGCGACGATGTCGTCGGCGCGCAGGTAGTAGGCGTGTTCGAGCGCCTGGCTCATCGGCGCCGGCACGTCGGGCAGCGTCACGCGCACGATCGGCGCGCGCAGCGACGAGAACGCCTCGCAGGCCACCTCCGCCGCAATCTCCGCGGCGACGCCGCAGGTCTTCCACGCCGCGTCGGCGACGACCAGCCGGCCGGTCTTCGCGATCGAGTTGAAGACGAGATCGCGATCCCACGGCTTGATCGATCGCAGGTCGACGACTTCGGCGTCGATGCCGCGCTCGGCGAGCGTCGCCGCCGCCGCCACCGCCTGCGGCGCCATGAACGACGTGGCCACGATCGTCACGTCCGTTCCGGGCCGGCGGATCGCCGCGCTGCCGATCGGGACGCGGTACATGGTCTCGGGCACGTGGCCCGTTTCCTCGTAGAGCCAGCGGTCGTCGATGAACATGACGGGGTTGCCGTCGTACACGGCGTCGATCAGCAGGCCCTTGGCATCGTACGGCGTGCTCGGCATCACGACTTTCAGGCCGGGAATGTGCGCGAACATCGCCTGGAGCGCCTGCGAGTGCTGCGCCGCCTGCTCGCCGCCGCGGTTGATGATGGCCCGCACGACCACCGGCGCCGGCACCTTGCCGGCGAACATGTACGACCAGTTGGCCGCCTGATTGACGATCGGATCGACCGCCAGCAGCATGAAATCCATTCGCGGATGCACGACGATCGGCCGCATCCCCGCCAGCGCCGCGCCAATCGCCGCGCCCGTCGTCGCATTCTCCGACACCGGCGAGTCGAGCACGCGGTCGCGCCCGAACTCCTTGTCGATGTCCTTCATGCTGCTGCCGACGTACCACGGGCTCCACAGACCCTGGCCGAACACGAACACGCGCGGATCGTTCTTCAACAGCTGCGCCGTCGCTTCGCGCAGCGCTTCGGCATACGTGAGCTCGCGCATCTATTGACCCGTCTTTCCGGCGTAGACGTGCGCCGTCAGGCTGTTGGCGGGCGGCAGCGGCGAGCGCTCGGCGAAGTCGACCGCGCGATCGACGGCGGCCGCCGCCGCGGCGCCGATCTCGTCGAGGTCGCTCGCGGTGGCGATCTGCGCGTCGATCATCAGTCGCGCGAGGCGGGCGATCGGATCCTTCGGCTTCCAGACGGCGAGCTCGTCCTTCCGCTTGACGCCGACGTCCGTGTCCCACGACGGCCCGACATGACCGCGCCAGCGGTACGTGTCGCATTCGATGAGCGTCGGGCCTTCCCCCGCGCGTGCCCGCGCGACCCCATCGACCGCCGCCCGGTAGACGGCCCCCACGTCGTTGCCGTCGATCCGCACGCCCGCGATGCCGTGGGCCTCGGCGGTGGTGACGATGTTGTCTTTCGCGCGGCGTTCGAGCAGCGGCATGTGGCTCGCGTAGAAGTTGTTCTCGCAGACGAACAGGACCGGCAGCCGATACACCGCGGCGAGATTCACCGACTCGTGAAAATGCCCTTCCTCGGTCGCGCCGTCGCCGAAGAACGACACCGACACGTGCGGCTCGCGGCGCAGCTTCACGGCCAGCGCGGCGCCGACGGCGAGCGGAATCGTCGCCGCCACCAGCGGAACGGTGCCGAGGATGCCGACGTCGGCGGCGAGCAGATGCATCGAGCCGCCGCGTCCTTCCGAGCATCCGGTCGTACGGCCGAAGACCTCCGCCATCATCGCGTTGAGATCGCCGCCCTTCGCGAGGTAGTGGCCGTGCGATCGGTGGCCGCCCCACACATAGTCGGCGGCACCAAGCGCCGCGCACACGCCGGTGGCGATCGCTTCCTGTCCGATGTAGAGATGACAGGGACAATGCACGATCTTCGCTTCCACGAGATCCGCAATGCGCTCTTCCGCGGCGCGGATCTCGACCATCGTGCGATACATCCGCTTCAGCAGCGTTGGATCCAGTGGGGTCACCCGATGCTCCCTCTCACGAGACGAGTTTGTGGTCGTCGACGGCCTCGAGCGCGGGCGGCGGCTTGCGAAGGACGATGGTCGCGACGGTACGGGCGACGATGCCGAGATCGATCGCCATCGAGCGGCGGCGCACGTACTCGAGCTGCCACTTGATCTTCTGCGGCCGGATCTTCTCCAGGTAGGTGCGCTCGGGATCGACGCTGCCGGCGAGCACCGCGCCCTCATCGGGATTCCACAGGCTCGCCCAATCGGTGATCCCCGGCCGCACGGTCAGGATGATCTTCTCTTCGTCGGTATACATGTCGACGTAGTGCTGCACCTCCGGCCGCGGGCCGACCACGGTCATGTCGCCGGCGAGCACGTTCAGGAGCTGCGGCAGCTCGTCGAGCTTGCACTTGCGGAGCCACTTGCCGATCGGCGTAATCCGCGGATCGTCATTCGAGGTCGACGAGCCGCCGCGCCGCTCGGCGTCGATCACCATCGTGCGGAACTTGAAGATCCGGAAGGTCCGGCCGCCGAGGCCGACGCGCACGCCGCGATAGAACACCGGTCCCGGCGACGTCGCTTTGATCGCCGCCGCGATGACGAGCAGCACCGGCCCGGTGATCAACAGGCCGACCGACGCGGCAGCGATGTCGAACAGCCGCTTGTTCATACGTGAGCGGCGCCGACACGCCGCGACTCCGACATCACGAAAATCATCATCCACGCCTGCTGGCGGACGCCCGGAATCTTCAGCAGCGCGCGATCGAGTCCTTCCAGCGTCGCATGCAGCAGCCGGAATCCGGGCAGCTTGCGGAACGGGACGCCGAGCAGCACCGCCAGGTGGAAGAACCGCACGTCGATCCGTCCGAAGTAGCGGCGCATCATGCGCAGATCCTTCATGCGCAGGATGTGCTCGGTCTCGTACTTCGTCCGCAGACCCGGCGTCGCGTTGCGGTACAGCTGAAACAACGGATTGTGGCCGACCGCTTCGTAGCAGATCACCTGACCGTCGCGCTTGACGACGCGCGCCATCTCGGCGATCGCCGGCTCGAGCGCGAGGTGATGCAGCACGCCGGCCTCGGACACGATGTCGAACGTCTCGTCCGGATAGGTGAGCGCCTCGCAGTCCATGACCTCGAAGACCGTTTTGTCCGCGACCCCTTCGCGCGCCGCCTGGCGGCGGCAATTCTCCACCGAGATGTCCGAGATGTCGATGCCGTGCACGCGCCGCGCGCCCTCGCGCGCGAGAAACATGGAGTACAGGCCGTCGCCGCACCCGAAGTCGAGCACGACCTTGTCGCGGCAGTGCCGGCGCAGCCAGTCTTTGTAGTAGTCCATGCTGCCGCCGGCGACCGAATAGTACTTGCGATTCGCCGTCATGGCGCGGAACGCGGCTGGATCGTCGTGCAGCGCGTGGTCGCGCAGGCGGTTGTGGAATTCGACTTCCTCGAATTTTCTCGCGTCCATGATTTCCTTTGCGTGGGGCCCTCCGCCTCCGCTCGCATCCGACTCTCGCGAGCTACGGCGGACCCGCCGTAGCCTTGGCGGAGGCGGGCACCCCCACGCGCCCATGCGCTCGCGCCGTAACGCTCGCGCATAACTTTCAGTTGCTCGCTTCGCTCGCGCGACCGATCGCAAATCGCCAATAAATCCGCAATCCGCAATCCTCAGTCCGCAATGTCGCCTGCCTATCCTGCCCTTCCTGCCGGCACGACCTCGCCGCGGCGCATCTGGTGCCAGAAGCGCCTCGACGTCATCGCCTTGACCAGGCCGACGATCGATCCGATCCCGTAGAGGACGTGCAGCGACGCGAACACGAACGGCATCAGCAGCGCGTACACCGCCGATCGCTTCGACACGGCCGCCGCGACCGACGCCGTCAGATTCGCCGCGAGGTACGCGCCGCCGATCGCCGCCGCGATCCACCGGGCGGCCGGGGACGCGATCGCCGCGATGAGCGAGGCCGACAGCGCGGTCACGAATGCCATCGGCACGAGATGGCGCGCCGACACCATGTGCGGACTGAACCGCAGCGGATAGGTGAGCCAGAATCCGTTGACGTAGCAGTCGCGAAGGAACCGCGGCAGCCGCGTGCGCGCGTAGTACTGACCGACCATCTCGGGCACGAGCAGGGTCCGCTTCCCCGCCTTTTTGAGCCGCAGGTGCAGCTCCATGTCCTGGCTTCGCGCGAGCTCCTCGTTGAACAAACCGATTTCGTCGAACAGCGCGCGGCGGTAGCCGCCAAACGCCGCCGTGTCGCTCCAGGTCGGCTTCGACGCGCCGGTACGAAACCGCGAGCCGCCGACGCCGAAGGGATGCGACAGCGCGAGCGCGAGCGCCCGGCCGATCGTCGTGTCGTCCTGCGGCAGCGTGCGCACGATCCCGCCGACGTAGCCGGCTTCCGGGTACGCCGCGATGTACTTCACGCACGTGGCGATGTAGTCCGCGTCGAACACCGTGTGCGCGTGCAGCGCGACGATGATGTCGCCGCGCGCGTTGCGGATGCCGACGTTCCACGCCGACGCCAGGATGCGTTTCGGATTGTCGAGCAGCCGCAGATGCGGGTGCCGGCGCGCGTAGTCGGCGACGATCTCCCGCGTGCGATCCTCGCTCATCCCGTCGACGACGAGCACTTCGAGCCGATCGGCGGGATACCGCATCGCGACGATCGAGTCGAGGCAGCGGGCGATGAAGCGTTCTTCGTTGCGGCACGGCACGACGGCGGTGACGAAGGGCATCGTCGGCACGTCAGCGAGGCCCGCCCTGCGCGGCCTGCAGCCGCAATCGTGCCGACGCGATCGCCAGGCGTCCGGCAATCGTGTTGAGCGCGCGCAACACGAACGGCATCAGCAGCACGAACACGACGCCGTTGGTGCCCAACACCGAGGTGATCGATCCGAAGTTCAGGACCCAGAACGCATACATCATGAAGGCGTAGACGGAGACGTTCAGCACCGTCTTGCGCTGCCGCGCCAGATAAATCTGCACACCCTGCATCATCAGCCCGGCGAGGAATCCGCCGACCAGCGTGCCGGCGAGCCCGAAGTCCGCGTGCAGGTTGCTGACGAACGCCGCGTTGGCGTGACCGGTCGCGATCCCTGTCGGAAACTGATAACGATACACGTAGTTCTCGATGTAGAAGTACGGCAGGTTCAGCAGCTTCAGGATCGGCTTGGCGAGCGTCCCGCCGTACTGATAGTCCATGTGCGACGGGAAAATCTCGAAGTAGACGTACAAATCCTCAGCCGGCGTGTAGAGGAACCGGCGGCCGACGCGGCCGAACGCGTCGAGATAGCCCTCCGATCCGTACGCGAGCGCGGTGACGAGCACGGGAAACGCGAGCATCAACGCGAACAACGCCACCGACGCCTTGCGGGTGATCCGGCCGCCCCTCGCGAGGTAGTAGAAGAACCCGAGCCGCATGAAGATCGCGGCCAGCGGCGCGCGCGCGATGGAGGCGGCCGCGTAGAAGCCGCCGACGAGCGTCGCCAGCGCGAACGTCCAGCCCCAGCGCGCCTGCCGCGTCAGATAGAAGTAGCCGAACGTCAGCAGAATCACGAACGGGAAGAGCAAGGTTCGGAGAAACAGATAGCCGTAGAACAACACCGACGCGGAGGCGGCATTCCAGCGGGGGTCGAACAGCTTGAAGGCTTCCTCGCGCAGCTCCATCAGGCGATCGACGTCGTTCGGGTGCTGGAACATGTAGAAGAGCGGGATGGAATTCCAATCGAGCTGCGAGAAGTAGATCGCCGTCAGCACGCCGGCGACGACCATGAACAGCGCGGTCACATGGAACATCGCGGGCGTCGCGTCACGCTCTTCCATCGGCGCGGCGAAGTACCGCTCGTTTTCTGCGCGAGAGTATCTGAAGAGATGATTCGCGAACAGGACGCCCAGCGGCACCGTCAGCATCACGCTTTCGACGCTGAGGAGAAAGACGTCGCGCGTCGGCGGCGTATTCTGCGTGAAGACGACGAAGGCCGGCGCGTAGATCATCAGGAAATAGCCGATGTAGAAGAAGCTCGGGATCGACAGGCGCGACGGCCGCAGCAGCTGCGCGCCGGCGTGCATCAGCCAGATCGACGCGATGAGCACGAGCGCCGAGAGACCGACCCACGCCGCCGTCTGCCGGCCGTCCGGATCCCAGCCGCACAGCACGCCGACGCCGATCGCGGACGCGATGACGATCGGCGCGATCCGCGCGGTCGTCATCCGACCGCCTCTTCCGCGAAGACGCGCCGCGTGACCTCGCCCATCCATCGCGCGCGCAGCTTCCAGAGCGCCGCGACGTAGGCGGCCGACGCGAGGCTCTCAATCACGACGATCGCGAGCGGCAGCGGCATCGCGCCGGGATGCGCATACCACCACGCCCGCGCGAGCGCCGCCGCCGCGGCCAGCAGCGCATTCAGCGCCAGGCATTCGGGGACGAGCAGCGGCCGCGTGTCGAACCGCACGCGGCGCCAGAGCGCCGCGAAGGTCAGCGTGCCGAGCAGCGTGAAGCCGAGCGTCGTCGCCACGGCCAGACCAACGGCGCCGTACCCCAATCGCGCGAGCACGAGCGCGATCACGACGGTCACCGCGAGCGACGCATAGAGGTTCGTCGTGTTGACCGCCTGCTCCTCGATGGCATCGATGATCGACCGCAGCGTCACGAACAGCAGGTACGGCAGCACGCCGATCACGATCACCCGGATCACCGGCACCGCATCGTCGTACTGCGGGCCGAGCCAGATGCGCGTCATCTCGCCCGACCACAGCCACAACTGCAGCGTGGCGAAGCAGCCGAGATGAAACACGACGGCGACCACGTCGGCGATGCGCGCCTCGAGCCGCGCGAGGCCGTCAGCCGCCATCAGCCGCGACAGCTTCGGCAGCGCCACGCGGCCGAACGCTTCGGTGCCGCTCTCGACCACGCGGAGGATCGATTGGCCGACGGCGACGTAGCCGACGTCTTTCAACGATCCGAAGTACGGCGCGATGAACGGGCCGACCGCCAGCAACCCGGCGAACGCGAGCCCGCCGGGCACGCGCGGCAGTCCGTAAACGGCGAGCGCGCGCACGGGCCCGCGCCGGAGCGCGGCGCCCTGACGATAGCCGTCCAGCGCTTCGGCAAGCATCGGCGCCGCAGCCGCCAGCAGCACGACGCCGGTCCACCACACGATCGGCGTCTCTCCACCCGATCGGCGGAAGATGGCCGCCAGCGCGAGTGGCGTGAGCGCGATGGTGGCGAGCTGCCACGCGTTCGCCACGCTCATGCGGCCGACCGCTCGATACCAGCCGTACAGGATGGTGAACCACGAGTAGCCGAAGATCATGAGGCCGGTCGCGGCGACGAGCGGCGCGTACGCCGGACTGCGGAAGAACAACACCGCGAGCGAACCGGAGAACGCCCACGCCATCACGAGAATCACCGCGGCGGGCCCGACAGCCAATACCATGCCCGCGAGGAGATAGTCGTGACGCGATCGCTCGTCGACCAGCGCGACGTAGCGGGTCATCGCGATGCCCATGGCCAGCGTCGAGAGCGGATCGACAGTCGCCAGAATCCGGCGGGCGAGCATGTACGCACCGAATCCGATTGGGCCGAGACCGTCTGCCGCCAGACGCGTCGCGCCGACCAGCGCGACGATCGTCGCCACGGAAGTGAACGTCGTGAACGCAAGATCGCGAACAAAGGGGCTGAACTGAACGCGGCGCCACGTCAATCGCACGGCGTTAATGTTGCCGGTCAAACGGTTTAGTATCCACGCTCGTCCTGAGCTCGTCGAAGGACGAGCCGCGCGACGCTCGTGGTTCGACGGGTACATCCTGAGCGAGGCGCTCACCCTTCGACAGGCTCAGGGTGAGCGATGAGTCGAAGGGCTCACCACGCGCAGCGATGTATCGATCTGTCGAACGCCGCACACTAGCGGCGGTAGAGGGACGCACGCTCCGGTCGCGCCTCGGCGAAGTATTCGGCGAGGAACACCACGAGGACGAGGACGAGGGCCGCCGCCGCAACCGCGAGCGCCGCGTTCCGCAACGGCCGCGGGGCTATCCGCTGCTCGGGCGGCGTCGCCGGATCGAACAGCTGCAGCTCCGCGGTCCTGGCAGCGACCTGCAGGCGCGATTGATCGTAGCGCTTCGAGAGATCGGCGTACAACGTCTTCGCGATCCCCACTTCGAGCTCCAGATGCGCGAGCTCGCCTTCCGTTTGGTACAGCGTGGAGAACGACTGCATGTTGCCGGCGTTGAGACCGCGCTTGGTGATGAGCTCGTTGCGGCGCTGCTCGAGCGCCGCGAGCTTCGTACGGGTCGCGGAGATCTGGTACTCGAGCACTTCGTAGACGGGATTGATGAAGTCGTGACGGAGATCGAGCGCCCCAATCGCGCTGTCATCGGCGCGATCGGCCGATCCGGGCGACGAAACTGGAGGACGCGCGCCGCGGCCCTCCTCGGTGTCGGTTGCCTCTTTCTTGACAGGGCGAAGACGGTCCAGGCTCGGGAACGCGTTCGGATCGTTCAGAGTCGTCGTGCCGTCCCCGGCGGCGCTATTCCTCTGCTCCAGGCCGATGAGCGCGCCTCCCATCTGGCCGAGCCGCGGGATTGTCAGGATCCGATCGCGTGTTGTGATCTCCTGCTCCGCGCGGGCCAGGCGCGCGCGTTCGGCTTCGATCTCGACGGTGAGCTTCAGCAGCTCGCCGCGCTCCCTGAGGATCGAATCCGCATCGCTGCGCCGCAACTCGAGCTGGTGATCCTTCTTGTACTCGAGCAGCTTTATTTCGAGCTGATCCATCTTCGTCCGCGCTTCGTCGAGCTGCGCCTGCAGGAAGTCGCGCACGAATGTCGTCTCGCTCTGATTCATCGTGCGATTCAACACGATCGCATCCAGCACCAGGCGGTTCGCGGCGTCTGCGGCGATCCTGGGATCGCGCGCCCGGACGTCGACGCGCAGCAGATTGGATTTCGGAATCTCTTCGATCGTGACCGCCCCCGTGGCGAATTTTTCAGCGGTGAGGTTGTGGGGCGGCTTGTCCAGCCCCACCTTGCTGATCACCTGCGCCGCGAGCGCACGATTCTGCAGCAACGCCTGGAAGGTGCCGACGGCCGGAAGCGGCGCCACGGCAGTGCCGGCCTGGGACTGATCCACGACTTTGGATGGGCTGATCAGCACGCGAGCCGACGCCTCGTAGACCGGAGGCAGAAACCGGCTGATCACGAAGACGGTCACGCCGCTGACCACCATCCCAATCGCGAGCAGCCACCGCCGTCGCCACAGGATGTCCGCGTAATCGGCCAGCTCCACGTGCTCGGGATCGCGCGGCGCGTGAGGGTAGCCCGTAACCGCAGACGAGGGAGTTGTTTCAAGCATGGGATTGAGCCCTACCTATAAAGAGTTTGAGCCGGCCGGTCAACACGACTTGCACGGGAATCTCGGCGTACGGCAGCGCCGTACCATCGTAAGATTCGACGTGGAGCCACCAGATGAAACCTTTTCTCGCCGTTGCCGCGCTCACCATATCGCTGCTGCCCTCTTCCGCCGGCGCGCAGACGGCCGACGTCGCGGCGCCGCCTGTCGTACCGAGACTCGTGAACTTGAGCGGGCAGCTTCTGACGCCTGCGGGTGCGCCGCGCACCGGCACCGTGCTGCTGACGTTTGGTATCTACGCGGACCAGACTGGCGGCGCGCCGCTGTGGAGCGAGCAGCAGGCAGTGACGCTCGACGCGAAGGGCCAGTACGCCGTCTTTCTGGGATCGATCACGACGGGCGGATTGCCGAACGACGTGTTCGTCGCGAACACCGCTCGCGGGCTCGGCATTCGCGTCGAGTCGGAAGCCGAACAGCCGCGCATCA
>Ga0066710_100003907_pt1 | contig 12935 bp, 14 predicted proteins | sample GraSoiAngelo_159_FD_79666 | JGI IMG/M metagenome (GOLD analysis project Ga0066710, IMG submission 79666) | Grasslands soil microbial communities from the Angelo Coastal Reserve, California, USA - 14_1009_16_40cm | ecosystem: Environmental > Terrestrial > Soil > Grasslands | place: USA...
GGGCTCGTCAAGGAAGTGACACGCGCTGCGTTGATGGGGGCGCGCGGAAACTCGGGTGTCATCCTTTCGCAGATCATTCGGGGAGCTGCGGAGGTGCTGGGAAGCGAAGCGACGATCGACGAACAGGTCGTCGCGCGTGCGTTCCAGGCTGCGCGGGACGCTGCCTACCGCGCGGTTCGGGAGCCCGTCGAGGGGACGATGCTGTCCGTCATCCGCGAAATCGCCGAGGAGAGCGAACAGGGAGCGTCCGGGATCCCGGCGCTCCTCCAGCGTCTCGTTCGGCGAGGCGAGGAGGCCGTCGCGCGCACTCCCGAGCAGCTGGCCGTTCTCCGCGAAGCGGGCGTCGTCGACGCGGGCGGCGCCGGGCTGCTGGAGATCGTGCGCGGTCTCGCGGCCACCGTCGCGGGCGAGCCCCTGCCGGAAGCTCCCGCGGAGCGTGAACAGCTGAGCGTCGCCGCCATCCATCAGGAGCTGTCGAGGTTCCGCTACTGCACGACGTTCGTGATCGAGGGAGACGGGCTGGACAGCGACGCGCTCGAGGACGAGTTCTTGCGGCTCGGCGACTCGCTGCTCGTCGTCGGCGATCCGGAAGCACTCAAGGTGCACGTCCACACCGACCACCCGGGGCGCGCGCTCGAGGTCGGCACGCGCGTGGGAGTGATCGACCGTGTGGAGATCGCGAACATGCACGAGCAAACGACCCAGCGCGAAGAACGCTTGCTCGAAGCGGTTCCGGACGCTCCGGCCGCCGCAAGCGGAGCCGTCGCGGTCGTCGCAGGCGAGGGCAACCGCAGGCTCTTCCAGAGCCTCGGCGCGACGAAGATCGTCGAGGGGGGACAGACGATGAACCCCTCCACGGCGGATCTCGTCGCCGCCATCGAAGCTACCGACGCAGACGAGATCGTCCTTCTCCCGAACAACTCCAATGTCATCCTCTCCGCCGAGCAGGCTGCGAGCCTGGCGGCGAAGCGGGTCGAGGTGATCCGGACCGAGTCGATCCCTGCCGGCCTGGCCGCCATGGTCGCTTTCGAGCCTGAGCGGCCGGCAGAAGAGAACGCGGCAGAGATGCACGAAGTCCTCGAAGGCGTGACAACCGGTGAGATCACGATCGCCTCGCGTGACGTCGAGCTGAACGGGCTCTCGGTTCGCAAGGGAGACTGGCTCGGCCTCGCAGACGGGGAGGCCCTCGTGCGCGGAACCGACTTCGAGGAGGTGGCCGCCGCGGTCGCCGACCGTCTGCTCGCCGAGCCGCGAGGAGTCTTGACCCTGCTGACCGGAGCCGAAGAGCCGACGCTCGACGACCTCGTCAAGCAGATCGAGGCTCGATATCCGGACGTGGAGGTCGACGTGCAGGCCGGCGGCCAGCCTCACTATCCGCTGCTCCTGTCGGCCGAATAGTCTGCTGCCGTGGCCGAGCCGATCCGCCTCGTCCTCGTCGAGGACAACCAGGTGTTCCGCGAGGCCCTCGAGCTCCTCCTCGGGCTGCAGTCGGACATCGAGGTCGTTGCTTCTGTCGGCGAAGGTTCGTCGGCTGCCGACGTAGTCCGCACGCACAAGCCCGACGTCGTCCTGATGGACTACCGGCTGCCGGGATTGGACGGCGTGCAGGCGACGCGCGCTGTGCGGGAGGCCTCGCCCGAGGTGGCGGTCGTCTGCCTGACCGCGTCCGCGAACCTGCGCGAGGTGGATGCCCTCTTCGAAGCCGGGGCGGTCGCTTGCCTCTCGAAGGACCAGGAACTCGACGAGATCGTCGCCGCCATCCGTGACGCAGCATAGGCCACACCTAACCGCGCAAAACACGGCGATCGTCCTCGACTCCACCGCGGACTTCCCGGAGGCCCCCGAGCGGTTTCCGAACTGGCGGGTCGTTCCCCTGTACGTTCTCTTCGGGGACGAGAGTTATCGCGACTACGTAGAGCTCTCGCCGGAAGCCTTCTACGCGAGGCTGCGTACTGCGGAGGAGCTGCCGACGACCTCCCAACCCACACCGGGGGACTTCCTTGCGACCTATCAAGCGCTCTCGGTCTACGAGCTGATCTACTCGCTACACCTTTCGTCCGCACTCTCCGGTACGTACCAGAGTGCGCATACCGCGGCAGCCGAGTTGGGTGGCCAGGTGCGCGTTGTCGATTCGGAGAGCGCGTCGGCTGCGATCGCGATGCTCGGTTTTGCGATCCAGCGGCGGCTCGAGCGCGGCACGACCGACGAGGAGATCGACACGCTGATCGCCCGCTTCAAGGAAAACGCGGGCTTGATCTTCACGGTCGACACGCTCGAGTTCCTCCGGCGCGGCGGCCGCATCGGCCGCGCGAGCGCCTGGGCCGGTCAGCTGCTGCACGTGAAGCCGATCCTCACGATCAAACGCGAGGTGATCCCGATCAAGCGCGTGCGCGGCAACCGGAAGGCGGTGCAGGAATTCGTCTCGGCGTTCACCTCGACGACCGAGGACGCATCATCACTGAAGGTCGGCATCGCGCATGCGGATGCGCCGGAGCGTGCGGAGCAGTTGCGGAAGATGGTGCGCGCCGAACGTCCTCGGGCCGAGATCGAGCTCGTCACGACGCTCGGCGCAGTCGTCGGGACGCATGCCGGCCCGGGCACCGTCGGCTTCTTCTGGTTCGATGACCGGGAGTGACGACCGTCACAGTGCGCCTGCCGGTTGGATTCGCCGGCGAAGCGGCCGGGGATTGGCCTCGCCCGCCCCTGTTCCCGCGAGCTGAGGCCCTCGAGCGAACGGTGGACGTTCTGCCCGGCGTCGGGCCGGCGGTGAAGAAGAAGCTCGAACGCCTTGGTCTGCACACCGTCGGCGATCTGCTCGCACACCGGCCGTTCCGCTACGAGGAGCCCGTGCCGGAGAGACGGATGGCCGATCTCCGTGCCGACGAGGAGGTCGCGATCGCCGGCGAAGTCCTCTCGGTGTCGAAGCGGCGCCGCGGCCGTCTGCAGATGCTGACCGCGCGAGTCAGCGACGGCAGCGCCACCATCTCGGCGACGTGGTTCAACCAGCCCTGGCTCGAGCGTCAGCTGCAGGCAGGAACGCGGGTGCGGTTACGAGGCAGGCAGGGTCGGTACGGGTTCGACGTGCGGAGCTTCGACATCGGCGACGGCGAAGCCACTGCGGATTTCGCGCCGGTCTATCCGGCCAGCGAGGAGATCACCCCGAAGAAGCTCCGCGAGCTCGTCGGCGCCGCGCTGCCGAGCTCGTTCGCCGATCCGCTGCTCGCGGAGCTGAAGGAACGCGAGCGGCTGCCCCAGCGCGCCGACGCGCTCTGGGCTCTGCACCGTCCACGCTCGCTCGCGGAGGCGGAAGCGGGGCGAAGACGGGTCGCGTTCGACGAGTTGCTCCTCCTGCAGATTGCAATTGCGCGTCGGCGGCGGGAGCGTGAGGGAGAAGTCGCCCCCGCGCTCGGCGAGGCGGGCGACCTGCTGGCCCGGTACCGCGAGGTCCTCCCGTTTCGCTTCACCGCCCACCAGGAACGCGCGATCGCCGAGATCGACCGCGATCTGGCGCGAACGGTGCCGATGCAACGACTTCTGCAAGGGGATGTGGGCTCCGGGAAGACGGTCGTTGCGCTCTATGCACTCCTGCGCGCGGTCGAGGCAGGGCGCCAAGGCGCGTTGATGGCGCCGACGGAGACGCTTGCCGAGCAGCACTTCCTGACGCTCGAGGAACCGTGCCGCGCACTCGGTGTCACGTGCGCATTGCTGACGAGCTCGTCTCCCAGGCGCGAACGCGATCTTGCTCCGGAGGCGAGCCTGGTCGTGGGCACCCATGCGCTGATCCAGGAGGGCGTGCAGCTACCCGACCTCGCCGTCGCGGTGGTCGACGAGCAGCACCGCTTCGGCGTTGCGCAGAGAAAGGCTCTTGCGGAGGCGAGCGGCGCGATGGGGATCAACGGGACGCAGGCAGAGCCCACGTCCCTCTCAAGCGGCGGCGCAAGGGCTGCCGCGGGCGTGGAGCAGCGCAAGGCGCTTGCCGAGGGACGCTCGCCACACGTCTTGCACATGACCGCGACGCCCATCCCACGCACGCTCGCGCTCACCGTCTACGGCGACCTGGCCGTGTCCGAGATCGCCAAGCCGCCCGCTGAGCGCAAGCCGATCAAGACCGCCTGGGTGGCGGAGAACCGTATGGGTGAGGCGTACTCACGGCTCCGCAAGCATCTCGATGCCGGACGACAGGCCTACGTCGTCTGCCCGCTGATCGAGGAGTCGGAAACGAGTCAGGCGCGCGCGGCCGAGGTCGAGGCGGAACGGCTGCAACGCGCCGAGCTCAGGGGCTACCGCGTCGGTCTGCTGCACGGACGCTTGCGACCCGCCGAGCGGCGGGAGCTGATGGCGCGCTTCAAGGCGCGAGAGCTTGACGTGCTCGTCGCGACGACGGTGATCGAGGTCGGCGTGGACGTTCCGAACGCGACGATCATGATCGTCCAGGAGGCGGATCGGTTCGGACTCGCGCAGCTGCACCAGTTGCGGGGCCGCGTCGGGCGTGGGGCCGAGCAGTCGTACTGTCTTTTCATCTCGCGCGCGCGCGAGGACCTGACGGAGTCTGCGACCGCACGACTCGAGGCGCTCGTTCGCACGACGGACGGGTTCGAGCTCGCCGAGGTCGACCTCGACATTCGCGGCGGCGGGCAGCTCCTCGGAACGCGTCAATCCGGCCTGACGGATCTGAACTTCGCGCGGCTACGCGAAGATCGCGATCTGCTCGAACGCGCACGCAGCGTCGCCGACGAGCTCGTGGACGCGCCGGGTCCCCTGGCGGACGAGGTCGACCGAGCCACGCAGGCCGCCGGGGACCTTGCCGGCGCGTAGTCCGTGTCTACGTACATGAACCGGCGGTTCGTGGTCGGCACCGCGTCCACGTCGCGCCCTCTTCGCATGAGGCCTGCTTCGTGATGACCGCCTGAGCCGCTTGACATGTGACCATCAGGTCACCTATCATGCGGCTTGTGACAGACGACGACCGTGTGTTCAAGGCGCTCGCCGACCCGACGCGGCGGTTCCTGCTCGACCGGCTCTTCACGCGTGACGGCCGCACGCTGACGGAGCTCGAGTCCGAGCTGGAGATGACCCGCTTCGGGGTCATGAAGCACCTTCGCCTGCTCGAGGATGCGGGGCTCGTCGTGACGCGGCGGTCCGGGAGGGAGAAGCTGCACTTCCTGAACCCGGTGCCGATCCGCTTGATCCACGACCGGTGGATCGACAAGTACACGGAGCGTCAGGTGTCGGCGCTCGCGAACCTCAAGCACCAACTGGAGGAAACGGCATGACGACGATGACGCAGATCCAGACCACGCAGGTGTACCAGGTCTTCATTCAGGCGAGCCCTGAGCAGATCTGGGAAGCGATCACGAAGCCGGAGTTCACCGAGAAGTACTTCTACGGCGCGCGGATCGAGCTGGCGAACGGCCGGCGCATCGCGCACGGCCCCGCCGGCGAGCTCTGGGGGGACGAGGCGGTCCTCGAGTCGGACCCGCCGCGGCGGCTCGTCCACGAGTGGCGCTCGCAGTACGACCCCGAGCTCGCGGCGGAAGAACCGAGCCGCGTGACCTGGGAGATCGAATTGCAGGACGGCGGAGTCAGCCTCCTCACCGTCGTGCACGATCAACTCGAAGGTGCGCCGAAGACGGCGGCCGGCGTGGCCGGTCCCGGCTGGATGCGGGTTCTCAGCGGCCTGAAGACGCTGCTGGAGACGGGCAAGCCGCTCACTTCGTAAAAGGACGAGGGCGGGACGGCGCGCCGCCGTCCCGCCCTAGACTCGCGCGCGTGCGGATCATCGCGGGCTCGCGCAAAGGTCACACCATCCAGGCGCCGAGAGGTCTCGAGACGCGCCCCACGTCCGATCGGGTGCGCGAGAACGTCTTCAACATCGTCGCACCCTGGGTCGAGGGCGCCCGGGTGCTCGATCTCTATGCCGGGTCCGGGGCGATGGGCCTCGAGGCGCTGTCGCGCGGCGCGCGATCGGCGGTGTTCGTCGAGTCCGATCGGGAGGCGGCACGCGCGATCGAGCGCAATCTCGAGAAACTCCGCCTGACCGGGGCGACGGTCGTCCGACTCGAAGCGAGCACCGGCCTCGCGCAGGAAGCAGCGGCAGGCAGGAAGTACGATCTCGTGCTCGCCGACCCGCCCTATGCGATGAACGACTACGAGACACTCGCCCGCTATCTGCCCCGCGTCCTCGCCGACGACGGACTGCTGGTGTTCGAGTCCGCTGCGAGGACGGAGCCCGATCTTCCCGGTCTCGAGGTGCGCACGTCGCGCAAGTACGGCTCGACGCGCGTGACAGTGTTCGAGCACGAATGATCACCGCGATCGCACCCGGTTCGTACGATCCCGTGACCAACGGGCATATCGACGTGATCGGCCGCGCGGCCGGCATCTTCGACCGCGTCGTTATCGGAGTCGTCGGCAATCCCACGCACAAGACGCCGATGTTCTCGCTCGACGAACGCGTCGCCTTTCTACGCGATGCACTCGGGGACCTCGAGAACGTCGAGGTCGACGTCTTTTCGGAGCTCGTCGTCGACTTTGCGCACAAGTGGAACGCGAAGGTGATCGTCAAGGGTCTGCGCGTCATCTCGGACTTCGAATGGGAGTTCCAGATGAACCAGCTCAACCGGACGCTCGCGCCGGACGTGGAAACGGTCTACGTGATGGCGAGCCCTGCCGTCAGCTTCGTCTCGTCGAGCGGGGTGAAGGAGATCGCAGCCTTCGGCGGAAGGGTGGACGAGCTCGTCCCGCAGGCCGTTGCAAGGAGATTCGGAGAGCTCTTTCCCGACGCTCGCCCGGGAACCCCTGAAAATCCGCAAGAATAGATCGGAGAAAGTGCTGCGCATTTTCTCCGAGGAGGGTTAGTGACTTCGCTGCGCTCGTCAGACTTGAAACCGCCAACCGGTCGGCCTTCCGGGGCCTCCGGGGTAGACTCGGGAGACTGAATGGACGTCCTGGTACTCATCGACAAGCTCGACGACCTCGTGCACAACGCCAAGGCCGTGCCCCTCACCGACCAGGTTCGGATCGACCGGGAGGAGATCTACGACATCCTCGATCAGATGAGAGCGACGATTCCCGAGGAGATCAAGCAGGCGCGGTGGATCGTCAAGGAGCGGCAGGAGATGCTCGCCGAGGCCAAGCGCGAGACCGACCGACTGTTGGGCGAGGCGCGCGAGCAGGCTGTCCGCGAGGCATCGCAAACGGAGATCGTGAAGATCGCGGAGCGCCAGGCGCAGGACATCGTCGACGACGCTCGTCGCCAGGCGCGGGAGACGAGGCTCGAGATGGAGGACTGGGCCGACTCGATCCTCTCGACGCTCGAGGTGAACCTCGAGAAGTTCCTCACCGCTGTCAAACGGGGCCGCGAGCGGCTGCACGAGCGCTCGCAGGAGTCCGTGGTCGCCGGCGTCGCCGCCGGCGCTTCGGACGACTCTCAGCCTTACGCCTAGAAGATCAGGCCGCGACCGGCTGGCCCTCCAGCTCGCCGCAGACTGCCTGTGCCGTATCGGCGAACGCTTGCGCCGCGGGTGCGCGATAGCGGTCGCGATGCCACGCGATCGAGATACGTCGCGGCGGTAGCTTCGCGAGCTCGAGCAACCTGGTCGTGTCGTCCTCCGGATCCATCGTCAGCTGGGGAACGAGGGCGTTGCCGACACCCGAGGCGACCATGGCCTGGAGGGTCTGGTTGTGGTCCGACAGGAAGACGAAGCGCAGCGGCCGGCGGAAGCTCGTCTCCACCTGCTTGAGCGTGCGGCAATGCTTGTGCCCGATCAGGTCGAGCTCGGCGATCTCGCGGAGCGTCGGGGAGGTGTCGCGCTCGGCAAGCGCCGAGTCGGCGGCCACGACGAGCACGTAGGGGTCGCGCATGAGCTCGATCGCCTCGAAAGGACCGTCGGTCAACGGCAGGTCGGCGAAGGTGAGATCGAGCTGGCCCCGCTCGATCAGGCTCAGGAGTTCTTCGTCATCGGCGGATTCCGTCAGCGTCACTTTCACCTGAGGCCACGCGTCGAGGTACCTCCGCATCAGCTCCGGCAGGATTCGCTGGCCGACGCTCTGGTAAACGCCGACGCGGAGCGACCCCGCCTGGCCCTCGGTGAGCGCGGTCAGATCCGCCTGGGCAGCGGCGACCCGCGCCGCGATCGCATCCGCGTGGGTCAGCAGAAGCCGTCCGGCGTCCGTCAGCGACACGGGCTTGGGGCCACCCGGGCGGTCGACCAGCCGGTGGCCGACGATGCGCTCGAGCGCCGCGATCTGCTGGCTGACCGCTGACTGCGTATAGCCGAGAGCAGTTGCCGCCTTGCCGAAGGAGCCCTCGCGCGCGACGGCCTCCAGAGCGAGGAAGTGCCGTAATTCGACGCCCAACCAGCTATCAGATCCCATAATCGAACTTCATTGTAACTGGATTTGTCCTAATGGTACTGGGGTGCCGATCATGGAACGTATGACTGCCATCGTCGTCCTGGTCTTACTCGTCGCGATCGGACCTCTCGCCTTGTTCTTCGGAGCCGACTCACGGCTGCCCCGAGACCGCCGCTCGCTCTAGGCAGAGATGACAGCAGCGTTCGCACGCCGCTCGCCGGCAGCGGTGGCCGCCGCCCTGGCGACCGTCTATCTCGTCTGGGGCTCGACCTACCTGGCGATCCGCGTCACCGACCGGACAATGCCGCCGCTGCTGATGTCTTCCGTTCGCTTCCTGATCGCGGGCGCGGCCCTGTACGCGTTCGCCTCGCGTGGCCGCGCACGGCCGACCCTGCAGCAGTGGGGAGCTGCCGCAATCGTCGGTGCGGCATTGCTGCTCGTCGGCAACGGCGGGGTCGCATGGGCCGAGACCCGGCTCGAGTCCGGACTCGCTGCGCTGCTCGTGGCGATCATCCCCCTCTGGGTGGCGCTCATGGACCGCGCGTTCTTCGGCCGGCGGCTGTCGGCTCCGGCCGTCATGGGCCTGGTCGTGGGCTTTGGAGGAGTTGCGCTCCTCGTGCGGCCGGGCGGCGGCGGCGACGTCCTCGCGATGCTTGCCCTCGTCGGCACGACCGCCGCGTGGGCGGGGGGCTCCCTCTACGCACGCGGGGCTGCCTTGCCGGAAAGCCCGCTGCTGTCGGCGTCGATGCAGATGCTCTCCGCGAGCGTCTTCCTGGGTGTCGCCGGGCTCGCGACCGGCGAGGCTTCAGGAATCCATGGCGACTCGTTCGCCACCAAGCCCGTCCTTGCGTTCGGCTATCTCGTCCTCGTCGGTTCCCTCGTTGCGTTCTCGGCGTACGCCTGGCTGTTGAAGAACGTCCGGATCTCGATCGTCTCCACCTATGCGTTCGTCAATCCAGTGGTGGCGGTCGCTCTCGGCACGTTCTTTCTCAACGAGCACATCGGCTGGACGACCGTCACTGCCGGCGCGGCGATCGTCGTCGCAGTCGTATTGATCGTGACCGCCCGGCCGCCCGCGCAGAGGCGGGCTGCGAGCGAGGCGCGGGAGCCCCTCGAAGCCGCTGCTTAGATAGCCTCGCGGCGCTACCCTGGCTCCCGTGAGGAGCTTCAGTCTCAGGCAGGTCAAGCTCCGCTCGGGGGAGGAATACCGCGACGAGGTCGAGCTCGAGCTGGAGCCGTTCGAGCTCGGCGGCGAGCGCTATCTCCCGGTGCCCGACAAGGTTCCCGCCCAGCTCGTGATTCAGAAGGCGAGCACAGGCACCGTCTTCGAGCTCGGCTTCACGACGCGTCTGCACGGTCCGTGCTACCGCTGTCTGGGCGACGCAGTACTCGAGGTGCCGATCGCGGCGCGCGAGTACCAGGCGACGAATCCACCGGACGGCTCGGACGAGCTGCGTACTCCGTATCTGGTCGACGACAAGCTCGACCTGAGCGCCTGGGCCCGCGACGCGGTGGCGCTCGCACTGCCGGACAAGATCCTCTGCCGGTCCGACTGCGCGGGCCTCTGCCCGATGTGCGGCAAGAACCTGAACGACGAGCCGCACGAGCACGAGGACGAGCCGACGAGCTCCCGCTGGTCGGCGCTCGAAGCGCTGCGCGGAAAGCTGTAGGCCTAGTAGGCAGACGTCCAACCAGCCGGGAGCTCGAGACCGGTCCACGACGGATCGGGCCTCCACGACACCCACTCGTCTGACCACCCCCACTGGTCCGCGTACGCGGACGGGTGCTTCGCGCCGCTACACTCCCCCGTCTCATGGCCGTCCCGAAGAAGAAAACCTCGAAGGCCCGCCGCGACAAGCGCCGCGCGCAGCACAAGATCGAGGCTCCGCGCCTGAACGTCTGTCCGCAGTGCGGCCGCCCGAAGCGCCCGCATCGCGTGTGCCCGACGTGCCACACCTACCGCGGCCGCGACGTCGAGCCGCTTCGCACCCCAGTCCCGTAGGCCCATGATCCGCGTGGCGGTCGACGCCATGGGGGCGGACCGAGGGCCGGAGGAGATCGTCGCGGGCGCGCTCGCGGCCGCGTCCGAAACGGTCGAGCCGATCCTCGTCGGGCCGACGCGGCTCGACACGAAGGGGCTCTCGCTGCTCGAGGCGGCCGACGTGATCGCGATGGACGAGAAGCCGGCCGAGGCGGTCCGCTCCAAGCCGAACAGCTCCCTCGTCGTCGCCTGCCGGGCCGTCGCCGAGGGCAAGGCCGACGCCGTCGTCTCTGCCGGGAACACGGGGGCGATGCTCGCGGCGTGTCTACTCGAGCTGCGCCGGATCGCGGGTGTTCGCCGACCGGCGATCGCCGTGACGATTCCCGCACGCCGCGGGCCCTCGGTCCTCCTCGACTCGGGCGCAAACGCCGACGCCCGGCCGGAGGATCTCGTGCAGTTCGCCCACATGGGAGCGGTCTTCGCGGAAGAGATTCTGGACGTCCGCGATCCGAAGATCCGGCTCCTGTCGATCGGTGAGGAAGAGGAGAAGGGAAATCAGCTCACGCTCGAGGCGCACGAGCTCCTCCAGGCGAGTGACCTGAACTTCGCGGGCAACACCGAAGGTCGGGACCTGCTCGCGGGTGCGGCCGACGTGATCGTGACCGACGGCTTCACCGGGAACGTCGTGCTGAAGCTGCTCGAGGGCACGATCAAGAACCTGCTCGAGGCGTTCCGCGAGGAGATCACGGCCTCGCTCCGCGGGAAGATCGGCGGCCTGCTCATCCGTCCGGGGGCGCGGCGGCTCCGCGAGCGCCTCGACCCGGACACGTACGGCGGCGCCTACCTGCTCGGACTGCGCGGTCTGGCCGTGATCGCGCACGGCAACTCCTCCCAGCGCGCGATCGCGAACGCTGTCCGGCTCGCCGCCCGGGGGGTCGAACACGATGTCGTCGGGCGGCTTGCTCAGCGAATCGACGCGACCGTGTTAGCATCCCGCCCCTCTACGACTCCGACCCCAACGTGAGGTGACATGGCAGCGTCCCGCGAGGAAGTCTTCGAGCGCGTCAAGGAAGTGCTGACCGAGCAGCTCGGCGTAGACGAAGGCGACATCAACGAAGAGGCTTCCTTCCAGGAAGATCTCGATGCGGACTCGCTCGACCTGGTCGAGCTGATCATGGAGCTCGAAGATCAGTTCGGAATCAAGATCTCCGACGAGGACGCACAGAAGATTCAGACCGTCGGCCAGGCCGTCGACTACGTCGCCTCGCACCAGTAGCGCTCCCTCCGGGGACACCGCCCGGCTCCGGAAGCTGATCGATCAGCTACCCGACGAGAAGGCTGAGCTGGTCTACACGCACGCGTCCTGGGCGAGTGAGCGCGCCGCGTCGTACGAGCGGTTGGAGTTCCTCGGAGACAGCGTCCTCGAGCTCGCGATCGCGCGTGAGCTCTTCGAGCGCTATCCGGAATTCACCGAAGGCCGTCTGGCGAAGATCCGCTCGCATGTCGTCTCCCGCGCGAGCTGCGCGGTCGTTTCGCGGCAGCTCGACCTCGGCAGACGGCTCGCGGAGAGCGGCGCCAACATCCCCGACGACGAGCTCGAGCGTCTCTCGCGGAATCGAAACGTCCTGGCCGCGCTGCTCGAGGCGGCCCTCGCCGCGCTGTTCCTCGAGCACGGCTTCGAGAAGATCGAGCAGCCGATCGTCGAGGCCTTCGCCGGGCGGATCGACTACGCGCTCACGAGCCACGTCGACTACAAGACGGAGCTCCAGGAAGCACTCGCGCGCCGGGCGCAGTCCGTGACGTACTCCGTGCTCGAGGTCGACGGACCGCCGCACGACCGCCGCTTCACCTGCGCGGCCGTCATCGACGGGGAGGAGATGGGGGTCGGCACCGGTGACTCGAAGAAGGCGGCCGAGCAGGAGGCGGCGAAGGGGGCCCTCGCGCGGCTCGGCGTGGAGGTGTCAACCACTTAGCAGCGTGCGGTGGAGCTCCGGTGTTGTGCGCGAGGGTGCGGCGCCGAGCTCGTCCCGCAACAGCGTGCGCAGCCGCTCGTAGAGCTGCAGCGCCTCGGCGCGGTTTCCCTGCACTTCGAAGATGTGCATCAACAGCCGGTAGCCGGCCTGGCGGTACGGCGACGCAGCGATCAGCGCTCGCGCCGCACGGGCGGCGGTGTCGATCTCGCTGCCGCCGATCTCGAGGCTCGCCTGCGCGACGAGCTCGAGCGCATGCAGGTAAAGGTCATCGAGCCGTCGGCGCCAGTCGTCGATCCACGGCCCCTGCTCCCCGGCGAGGAACGTGCGGCTGCCGATGTGCTGCGCGACGCGTGCGGGCCCATAGGTGGCGACCGCGTCGCTTCGCGCCGCCGCCGCCTCCGCCACGTGTAGCGCCTCGGACGCCGCCTCGACGTCGATCCATGCTCCCGCAGGGAGCAGGACGCGCACATCGCTTCGGCCGTCGATCTCAACGAGGTGGCGGAGCTTCGACAGCAGCGCCGAGAGCGCCGACTCCGGGTTTCCCGGCAGGTCGTCGCCCCAGAGGGCGTCGATCAGCTCGGGCCTCGTCGCCGGACGCAACCGGTTGACGACGAGGTACGCGAACA
>Ga0066710_100003908_pt1 | contig 12935 bp, 11 predicted proteins | sample GraSoiAngelo_159_FD_79666 | JGI IMG/M metagenome (GOLD analysis project Ga0066710, IMG submission 79666) | Grasslands soil microbial communities from the Angelo Coastal Reserve, California, USA - 14_1009_16_40cm | ecosystem: Environmental > Terrestrial > Soil > Grasslands | place: USA...
CGCGAAGCGCAAGCGCGATAGCGCGCAGCCTCAAAAAACGCGAAGCGCAAGCGCGATAGCGCGCAGCCTCAAAAAAACAGAGCGCCGCTACAGTTGGAAATTCTTATTTTTTTGCAAACTGACCCACTACCTTACTTTTGGATCTCTTGGTAACTTGGGTAACCCGGCACGGATTTCGCTTTCTTCACTGCCCGAAGAATAGCCTCGGAAACCGCCTCCGCAGCCAGTGCACCAATGGCGCTGAGGTCCGCACGCACTTTCGAAGTGCCAGTCGACATGGAAAAGATCGTATCGCCATCGGCCATGGTGTGGACAGGATTGATGGCCCGCGCCATTCCGTCGTGCGCCATTTCAGCGATTTTCTTCATCTCGGCCTTGTTAAACGCCGCGTTGGTAGCAACCACACCGATCGTGGTGTTTGCTGGCGTTTCGCCCGATTGTTCGACGCCCTTGCCCGAACGATAACTCTCGATGATGTCTTGGAAGCCTTTGCCATCCGAGGTCCGGGCACCGGCCACGATCTTGCCGGTTTTGGGATCTATGATATTTCCGACGCAGTTGACAGCCATGATTGCGCCCACAACCAAACCGTTTGGGAGCTTGATGCTAGCGGTCCCTATACCGCCCTTCATCGGTTTTCCGCCCCCGCTCTTTCCGATCGTCGCTCCCGCGCCCGCGCCGGCACTGCCTTCCTGAACCGGGCCGGATTGCGCATTCTGGCAAGCCTTGTAGCCCGATGCCGCATCGGGCCGGATTTTGGAATCCCCGACGTTGAGATCGAACAAGACCGCAGCCGGCACAATGGGAACGACGCCCTTTCCGATCCGGAAACCCGCATCGTGCTCTTCGAGCCATCGGACCACGCCCGTCGCGGCATCCAGGCCGTACGCGCTTCCGCCGGTGAGCAGAATCGCTTGCGTCTCCCGGACCATATTGATCGGATCCAGCAGATCGGTTTCGCGTGTGCCGGGCGCGGAACCGCGAACGTCAACGCCTGTCACGGCGCCCTTCTCGTAAAGGACTACCGTACATCCGGTCGGCCTCCGTGAATCCGTAAAGTGACCAACCTTGATTCCTTCGACATCCGTAATCCAACCGCCCGAAAACTGCAAGGGCGCCCTACGGCCACCCAAGCTCAAAAGCCTCCGCTCGTAGAACGCTGCAACAGCTGCCGTCATACCGAAAGTACGTCGATTCATGCGGTAATCATTATCATGAAACCTGCGAGAATGCCTATTAAGGATGGAGGGAATATCCATATCCCCGTACCGCCTGTCAGAAAGTGCGCTGCGGCTGTAATGGCGATCGATGTGACGATGGCCGCGACCGCGCGGCCCGCAGCCGGCTTTGGCGAGTAGAGGCCGGCAAGCAACGGCGCGAAGAGCGCGACGGCCATCAACGTATAGAAAATTTGCAGCGCGCTGATAATCGAAGGCAGCTCGACCGCAAGCAGAACTCCTAAAAACGCGCCCAGCATCGCGGCAAGCCGGCCGGCCAACAGTACATCCCGTTCGGTTGCAGCCGGCCGCAGAAATTTCTTGTACAGATCGATGCTGAGGGAGCTGGACAGCATGAAGAGAATCGCATCGCACGTACTGATCTCGGCGGAAAAGACGGCAGCGAGTGCGAGCAAACCAAACCAGCCCGGCATCAGTTTCGTCATCACCGTTGGCAGCGCGAGCTCCCGGTTGGGCAGATTGGGATAGTGCGCGTGGGCAATGATGCCCAGAATCGGGGGAGCGAACGCAAACACGAGCAGTCCCGCTGCATTCCAGTTGACGCCGGCGCGAACCGCTCGTTCGTCGCGCGCGCCATAGAGCTTCTGAATCAATCCGGGTGAGATGATGAATGAAGGTACCAGAATCGCGACGTAGGAAAGGATGCCCGGGACTCCGAGTTCCGCCGATCCGGACAAGCTCGGTTCCAGTGCGGACCAGCCTCCAATCGCGCGGAGTGCGAGCGGAACCGCAAGCAGAAAGCCTGTGAACATGACGCCGAGTTGAATGAGATTCACCCAGGCCGAAGCCAGCAATCCTCCTGCGGCAAAATACGATGTCACTACAACTCCACCAATGATGCATCCTTTCCATTTTGGCAGACCGGCGATGACCTCCAGGATTTGCGAAATAGCAATGAGCTGCCCCGCAAGAATCATCAGAGTTCCAACCCACAACAGGGAGGCAATGAGAACGCGAACGGTGCGGTTGTAGCGGTGCTCGAGATAGTCGCCTACCGTTCGCCATCGATGCTTTGCCGCCAGCGCCCAAATTTTCGGTCCGACGGTGTTGGCAAGAACCAGCGAGCCGATCCCGGCAGATCCCACCCACCACCATGCACCCAAACCAAACGCGTACCCAAGACCTGCAGCACCGACAGTCGAGCCGGCTCCAATGTTCGCGGCGAGAAATGTCGTTGCCAGCAGGCCCGGGCCAAGACTGCGGCTCGCGACCAGGAAATCATCGGCGGTCCTCACGCGCCGGGAGATGAAGAGTCCAAAACCGATGAAGAGGGCGGAATAGATCATGAGGACGGCGAGCTGAAAATTCACTTCCCGGCCGTGAAAACGATGATGTGCTGCCAGGGCAGGAAGGTCAGGACCCTCTGGAACTTGAAACCCAGCGGCTCGAGTTCGGACCGGACTTGCTGGATGCTCATCTTGTGAAGCGGCTGGATCGGCACCTTCGGATCCTCCTTACGAAATTCAACCAGCACAACGCGGCCGTCCGGCTTCAGGGCTCGCCTGATTCTTGTCATCATCGCCACCGGATCTGAGAACTCGTGGTAGACATCGACCATTAAGACCAGATCCACGGCGCCCGGCGGTAGTTTTGGATCCGCCGGGGTGCCGAGGACAATCTCGACGTTCTGCAGCCGCCGCTGTTCGATGTTCTGCTTGAGCATCCGGAGCATTTCTTCCTGGATGTCTTCCGCAATAACTCTTCCCCTAGGACCCACTATTTTCGAAAGCCGCCACGCGTGATAGCCCACACCAGCCCCGACGTCAGCGACGACTGAACCGGGTTGGATCTCGAGCGATGCCAGCATCCGGTCCGGCTCTTCTTCCTGGATCCGCTCGGACCGGGTGAGCCAGTCCGCTCCGGCCGCTCCCATTACTGGCGCAGGCTGCCGCTGGATTTGAGTTTGTTGTGCCAGGACGGGAAGCGTCAGGAGGAAGAAAAGAAAAAGCAATTTCGAATTTCCGGAACCCTCACCCGCCGCTTCGCGGCACCCTCTCCCAGGGGGAGAGGGACATTCTGCAGGGGTGTCCTTCTCCCTCTGGGAGAAAGTGACCCGCGCGAAGCGCGAGCCCGAAAGGGCGAAGCCTAAAGAAAGGGCCGGATGAGGGCTTTGGTTGCGGCTTCGCCGCACTATGTCTTTAGGCTTCCACATGTACGCCCGGCATTCAAGAGAAGTCGCATCGGGTCTCAATGTTAAACTGAAACCGCGGTGAAAGCACGAATCCAGGAAAACGTCGCACTCGCGCCGTTGACAACCTTCGGTATCGGTGGTCCAGCCCGCTATTTCGCTCGTGCTCCAGCCGAAGAAGCCGTCCTCGAGGCAATTCAATTTGCCAAAGACCGAAACCTTCCAATCTTCGTTCTTGGCGGCGGTTCCAACATCCTCGTCGCCGACCGTGGGTTTTCAGGCCTTGTCATCAAAGTGGACATTACCGGAATCGACTGGCAGACAGAACGCGATCAAACCATCGTGCGCGCAGGCGCAGGCGAAGAGTGGGACCGGCTTGTGGAGTTATGTGTTGAGCGGGATTTGGCCGGAATCGAGTGCCTGAGCGGTATTCCCGGATCTGTAGGCGGAACGCCTGTGCAGAATGTCGGAGCCTACGGTCAAGAAGTGTCTGAAACCTTGGTTCTGGTGCGCGCCTACGATCGGCAAACCGGCTCGATCATCGAGCTTTCACACGAGGATTGCCGCTTTACATATCGAAGCAGCCTCTTCAACACAATTGCAAAGGACCGCTACATCGTTCTCCAGGTAACCTATTCTCTTGAGAGACACGGCGCCCCGGCCATCCGCTATCCCGACATTCAGCGCGAATTCGATGGCAAAGCCAATCCAACCCTGGCAGTAGTTCGCGAAGTCGTGCGCCGCATTCGCGCTCGCAAAGCGATGCTGCTGGTCGAAGGCGATCCGGATTGCCGCAGCGCCGGATCCTTCTTCAAAAACCCTATCTTGAGTGACAACCAATTTGCCGCCCTTGAAGCACTTCTGCCGGGCGAGCGAGTACCCCGTTATCCGGCTGCGCCTGGTAAAATAAAGACCGCCGCAGCCTGGCTTATCGAACGAGCCGGGTTTCCCAAGGGCTATTCCGCCGGCCCTGCCGGCCTTTCAACCAAGCATACTTTGGCTCTTGTCAACAAAGGCGGCGCCACGGCCGAAGACGTATTGCGCTTGGCCAGAGAAATTCGAAATCGAGTAGAGGAAAAATTCAGTATCCAGCTCATCGCCGAGCCGGTTTTTCTCGGCTTCGACGGGGAAGTCGTTGGAGAATTTTTGCGCGAGCCCTAAGGCGGGCAGATCCATGACTTAGGTGATTTATACGTCTGTCCCCGAATTAACGCCCCACACGCCGTGCGCCCGTTGTCTGCTACAATCAGACGTTAAGACATTCATGAGAGGGTTGGAGGGGCATGGCGTTTTGGAACAAGGACGGTAACGGTGCGGCTGTCACGGAAGAACAGGTTCTGGACGCGCTTAAGAAAGTCCAGGATCCTGACCTTCGCAAAGACATCGTATCGTTGCAGTTTATTCGGAATCTAAAGATCGACAAAGGGACGGTCTCGTTCGATTTGAATCTAACGACGCCCGCTTGTCCGGTGAAAGATCAGATGCGTGATGAGGCGGTAGCGCTGGTCAGGGCTTTGCCTGGCGTTCAGAACGTTGAGATCAAGATGACCAGTGAGGTCCGGCAGGCGCCGCAATTGGACAAATCGGCGCTGAAGGGCGTCCGTAATATCGTCGCAGTCGGAAGCGGAAAGGGCGGAGTCGGGAAGTCCACGATCGCCGTGAACATCGCGGCTTCCCTTGCCGCGGCGGGCGCGCGGGTCGGCTTGTTGGACGGCGACATATACGGCCCCACGACTCCAATCATGTTGGGTTTGGACCTGCCGCCGAAATCCGTCGGCAACCGGATGATCCCGCAGGAAGCCGCCGGTCTGAAATTCATCTCGATGGGTTTGCTCGTGAAATCCGAACAGCCTCTGATCTGGCGCGGCCCGATGGCGCATAAGGCCCTGCAACAGTGCCTGTTCGATGTCGATTGGGGCGAGCTGGATTATTTGGTGGTAGATCTCCCTCCCGGTACGGGTGATGTTCATCTCACGTTGGCTCAGGCAGTGCCGCTGACCGGCGCGGTCATTGTTTCCACGCCTCAGGATGTCGGGCTCCGCATTTCGATGAAGACCCTGCGGATGTTCCAGCAGACGCGAGTTCCGATTCTCGGTATCGTCGAGAACATGAGCTACTACATCTGCCCCCATTGCAATTCGAGGGATCATATCTTCGGCCAGGGCGGCGGGAGTAGAGCCGCCGAACAACTGGGCATTCCGTTCTTTGGCGAAGTTCCACTGGATCTCGCGATCCGCACCCAATCCGATATCGGCATGCCGATTGTGCTGGCGCAGCCGGCTTCACCGAGCGCGCGCGTCCTGCGCGAGATCACCGAGAAGGTGGCGGCACAGATCAGCATTCGCAGCTACGAGACGCCTGTGCTCGAGGTGGAATAATGCCGAGGCCCACGGGCGGGCAGGGGACGACTCCGACAAAGATCAAAAAAATCAGTCCCGGTGAGTTGATGATTCTCTGGGCCGATGGCCACGAGACCCACCATCTGGCTCCGGTGCTTCGCGGGATGTGTCCGTGCGCGTCCTGTAAAGATGAGATGACCGGAATGCGAATGATTCTGCCCATCCATATTCCGGACAACCTGGAATTTCGAAAAATCGAGATCGTCGGCCAATATGCTCTTCAGTTCGAATGGAGCGACGGCCATCGCACCGGCATTTACAGCTTCGAGTATTTGCGGGAGCTCTGTGCTTGCCGGGAATGTAAACACCAAGATTAAAAGGCGGCTTTTCTTGGTGTCTTTGTGCCTTGGTGTCTTGGTGTTTACGCGGCGGGCTCGATGACGGCGGCCATCGACCCGATGGAGCGGGGCAGCCGCCAATCCGGCCCGTAGCGATGGATCTGGTCGCGTTTGGCTTCTGCCTTTTCGAGTTCGCAGGTCAGAAGGATGGTTGTCCCGTTCGTATCCACTTCAACTGCATGGGACAAGGCCGTTGTTTCGGAAAACCCGAAAATCTTCTGAAGCATCTCAATGACGTAGTCGTAGGTGTGGTCCTCATCGTTCAGGAGGATCACGTGGTAGAGCGGCTGAAGCTGAACGGAAGTGTCGTCCTCAACTTCGGGATACGCCGTTGCCGATCTTGAACTCATCGGTAAAAGTGTAGTCCTGGGGCGTTTCGGAGGCGACAAAAACATGGGATCTCCGGCCCGTCTCGCGTTTCGGCCCTTTCAGGGTCGAAGACCTCTTGTTAAAATGAGTTTTTGCTTGGATATCGGAGGAACCCACCATGAGGAGATGCTCCAATCTCTCGTTAGTACTCGCGCTCGCACTGGCTCTGACGGCCGGCTGTAGCAACTCGACACCGGACAACCCCTCCGGGTCGGCGTCGACGCCCACCGCGCGGACTACCCCCGTCTCAAACAACAAGGACGACTATCCCGTCTTCCCGGATGCCGATGCCGGAGCAGATCCGTCGGTTCCTGCCGAACAAGGGGGAAAGGGATTTAAGGGCGAAGGTTGGGAAACCAATACGCACTTTGCCTTGCAAGGGGATTCTCGCGCTATCAAGGGAGGCGTCCTTCGAGATCACCTGCTTGATTTCCCAGGTACTTTGCGGATCTCAGGTCCGGAGTATAACTCGGCGTTCAACTACGGAATCACATACATGCTCTATGAGAGCCTACTTGGACTCGATACGCAGACATTCGAATTCATGCCATCTCTCGCGACGCACTGGCAGATCTCGCAGGACAAGCTGACGTATCGCTTTCGAATCAATCCCAACGCGCGATTTTCCGATGGCACGCCCCTAACGGCAGAAGATGTCGTTGCGACTTACGATTTCATGATGGACAAGACTCTCCAGGAGCCGTCCAACCAGATGACATTTGGAAAATTGGAGCGGCCGGTTGCGGAGAGCAAATACATCGTTCGCGTTAAGGCGAAGGAACTCAATTGGCGGAATTTTCTCTACTTTTCCGGCATGGCGATTTTGCCTGCGCACATTCTGAAGACAATCAACGGCGATAAGTACATCAAAGAATACAACTACAAGCTGCTGCCCGGTACTGGTCCATACACGATACGCGAGGAAGACATCCAAAAGGGCAAGTCCATTATTGTTCGCAGGCGGAAGGACTACTGGGGTGAAAAGGCAAGAGTCAATGTCGGTTTGTACAACTTTGACGAAATGCGGTTCGAGGTTGTTCGCGACGAGAACCTGGCTTTCGAAAAATTCAAGAAAGGCGAGTTGGACTATTACGTGGTGCGCCCAAAGCAATGGGTTGAGGAAACCAATTTCGATGCCGTTCAACGTGGACTGATTCAAAAACGCAAAGTCTTTAATAATGAGCCGAAAGGAATCATCGGATTTGCATTCAATACCCGGCGGTCTCCCTTCGACGACATTCGCGTGCGAAAGGCCTTTGCGTTCCTCATTAATCGCAAGCAGATCATCGAGAAGTTGGCCTTTAATGAATATGAACCGCTCAACTCGTATCACGGCGGATCGACCTACGAGAATCCAAATAATCCTCAAAATCCATATGATCCGGGACTCGCGCTAAAATTGCTCGCCGAGGCCGGATGGAAGGATCGCGATGCGCAAGGCCGGCTGGTCAAAAACGGACAACCGCTTCAAGTCGAGCTGCTCTACTACGTGAAGGCGTACGAACCTTACCTGACTGTCTATCAAGAAGATTTGCGCAAGGTGGGTATTAATCTGAATCTTCGCCTGGTCACAGATGCGACGCAGTTTCAACTGATGAACCAGAGACGCTTTGAAATGACGCTCGTGGCTTGGGGCGCGTTGCTATTCCCGAACCCTGAAACTTCCTACCATTCCAAACTCGCGGATACGAACAACACAAACAATATTACGGGGTTCAAGAACGCGAGAGTTGACGAACTATGCGAGGAGTACGACACGATGTTCAATGTGGAGGATCGTGTCCGTGCAATTCGGGAGATCGACGGCATTCTAGCCAAGGACTATCAATACGCTCTTCTGTGGTATCCCCCCTCTACTCGGATGCTGTATTGGAATAAATTTGGAACGCCGCCTGGCCATTTTTCCCGGACTGGTGACTATTTCGGTTCTGGGAGCGGTCCTGGAATCCCCCAGTTGTGGTGGATCGACCCCGAAAAACAGGCGAAGTTGGAGCAGGCGCTGCGCGATCCTTCAATGAAGTTGGAGGTCGGGCCCATTGAGGATCGTTACTGGATCGAGTACACGAAGAAGCAGGATGCGAATTCCGCCCCTCCGAAATCCGAATAAACTATGAGCCAAAAACAACTCTTATTACTTTTGCTCCTGGCCCTGGTTTTGACCAGCGGCTGTAGCACGTCGACGCCTGGGGACAATTCAGGTCGCGATTCGACCGCGAGTGCTCGCACAAGTCCCGTTTCGTTGAACAAAGATGATTACGCGGTTTTCCAGAATCCCGATGCGGGAGCCGATCCTTCAGTTCCAGCCGAAATGGGAGGCAAGGGTTTCAAGGGAGAAGGTTGGGAAACCAACACGAACTTCGATCTGATTGGCGACCCTCGAGCGCTCAAGGGCGGCTTGTACCGGGAATACACTTCAGATTTTCCAGGCACGCTGCGCATGGGGGGGCCGGAATGGAACAGCTCAACCAACTACACCATCGCTGCGATGGTGTATAAGACCCTGTTGAGGATCGTTCCGAATACTTTGAACTATCTTTCCGTTCTCGCGAGTCACTGGCAAATTCTTCCCGACAAAATGACGTTTAGATTCCGCATCAATCCAAACGCACGCTTCAACGATGGTGAACCGGTTACGGCCGATGATGTCGTAGCAAGCTGGAATCTTTACACCGATAAAGGACTCCAGGATCCGGCTGCGTATGCGACGTTCATCAAATTTGAAAAACCCGTCGCCGAAAGCAAATACATCGTTCGCGTCAAAGGAAAGACTCTAGACTGGAAAAACTTTTTGAACTTTTCGACGACGATGTTGATCTTCCCAGCTCGCGTCCTGAACAGCGTAGATGGGGCCACCTACGTCCGCGATTACAATTTCAAGTATCTGCCAAGTACGGGCCCTTACATCATTAACGAATCCGACATTCAAAAGGGAAAGTCATTGAGCGTCCGGCGGCGAAAGGACTACTGGGCGGAGAAGGCGCGGCTTAGCGCGGGCCTGAATAATTTCGATGAGATTCGCTTTGTGGTCGTGCGCGATGAGAATCTCGCTTTCGAGCAGTTTAAAAAAGGCGACCTTGATTTTTTCTACGTCAATCGTTCACGCCAGTGGGCCGAAGAATTAAATTTTGACAGAGTGCAGCGGGGTCTTATCCAAAAGCGGAAGGTATTCAATAACAAGCCGGAAGGGCATCAGGGCTTCGCGATCAACACACGAAGACAACCTTTTGGCGACATTCGCGTCCGAAAGGCGCTGACACTTTTGCTCAACCGCGATTTGATGCTGGAAAAGCTTTTCTTCAATGAATACCTTCCCATGAATTCCTACTTTGCGGGAACGATTTACGAGAATCCGGACAATCCCAGGAACCTCTACGATCCCCAGGCTGCATTGAAGCTGTTGGCGGAAGCGGGTTGGAAGGATCGCGATGAACAGGGAAGATTGACCAAAGGCGGCAAACCCCTGGAAATCGAGCTGCTTTACGATGGCAAAAGTTTTGAGCCGATTCTCACGGTGTATCAGGACGACTTACGGAAAGTTGGGATTAACCTCAATCTGCGTCTGGTCACATTCGAGACCCAATTCAAGCTGGTCAATGAGCGGCATTTCGATCTCGCGGTTTTGAAATGGGGCGCCGGCATTTTCCCCGATCCAGAACAGGAATGGCATTCCAGGCTCGCCGATGTGAATGACACCAATAATGTCACAGGCTTCAAGGATCCACGAATGGATCAAATTTGTGAGAAATACGCCAAGGCATTTGATCTGAAGGAACGCATCGCCTTAATCAAAGAGCTTGATGGCATCATGACTAGCCAATATCACTATATCCTCCACTGGTATGCTCCCGCAGAACGTATCGTTTACTGGAACAAGTACGGACACCCTGCCGGATACCTTACCCGCACGGGCGAACACACGAGCGATATCCTGCTTGGTCCCGGCCCTGAGCAGCTATGGTGGGTCGAACCCGAGAAATCGCAGAGGCTCAACCAGGCAATGGCGGACGCCGCTATGAAGCTCGACGTTGGTGAAACGGAAAGCCGTTTTTGGCAGGAACACGCGAAGAAAGAGCAGGAGGTATCGCCGGGTAGGAGCCAATGACCGGTTATTTCATTCGCAGATTTCTCTTAATCATTCCAACTTTTCTCGGCATCACGCTCGCTGTATTCGTCGTTATGCACTTTGTCCCGGGCGGTCCCGTCGAGCGTCAAATTATGCGCTACAAGATGGCTGCGATGGGAGAAGGCGGAGGGGGCGGCCCAGCGAGAGGTGTCGAGATCCCGGCGGAAGCGATCGAGGAGATGAAGCGTTATTACGGTTTCGACAAGCCGGTTCACGTCCGGTATGCGCTTTGGCTCTGGAACCTGCTGCACTTCGATCTTGGCCGGTCCTACATTTATCAGGACCCCGTGTGGGACGTGATCAAGTCGCGATTTCCGATATCGATATTTCTCGGCCTGACCGGATTTGTGATGAGTTACCTGGTTTGCGTGCCCCTAGGAGTCTGGAAGGCCGTGAAGCACGGCTCGAAATTGGACTTCTTCAGCAGCTTCACCGTTTTTCTCGGCTACTCCATACCGGGCTGGGCGTTAGGCACGGCATTGCTGGTCCTTTTCGGCGGCGGAAGTTTCTGGAGCCTGTTCCCGCTTGGCGGGTTTCGGCCGGACAACTGGGAATACCTGGGCTTTTTCCAGAAGATCACGGCGCAAATCCATTACATGTTTCTGCCGGTGCTCTGTTACATGATCGCCGAATTTGCGACGTTGACGATTCTGACGAAAAACTCGTTGATGGAAAATCTCGGCCAGGATTACGTGCGGACGGCGTTTGCGAAAGGCCTGAACGAACGGCGAGTGATCTTCGTTCATGCGCTGCGCAATTCGCTGATCCCGATTGCTACCGGACTGGGCCATGTGATCAGCTTGATTCTTGCGGGATCGTTCTTGATCGAAAAGGTATTCAACATCGACGGCATGGGCTATCTCGGCTATACGTCCATTCTCCAGCGGGATTATCCCGTCGCGCTCGGAATTCTCGTAATCTCCAGCCTTCTGTTGCTGGTAGGAAATATTCTTTCCGACATCGTGTACGTCGTCGCCGATCCCAGAATTCGGTTTAAATGAAGCAGGACGTTTTACCTCCTATCGAAGAAACCGCCGGCCGAGCAGCGCTGGCGCCGCCGCTACCGCCACGACGATCGGTTTCGATCTTTCGAAAGCGCGTTCGCAAGTTCAAGACGCTCAAGCGTGGGTACTATTCGTTTGTGGTCCTGCTGGCCGCGTATGCGATTTCCTTTGTCTTACCGATACTCATTAATAACAAGGCGCTGATTGTTCACTATCACGGCAAATACTACTTTCCGATGATGACGTACTACCCGGCGTCCGAGTTCGGCCAGAACGCGTTCGGCGAGCCGAATTATCGCGATTTGAAACGCGAACTCGCATCAGGATCCAACGGGGATTGGGTCCTGATGCCGGTATACCCATACAGCGCCACCGAGTCGTTATTGGAATTGCCGGGATCGCCGCCGCATCCGCCCTCGCGCGACCACATTTTCGGCACCGATGACCGGGCTCGGGACGTGTTCGCACGTCTGGCTTACGGTTTCAATGTCTCACTAACGTTTGCGCTGTTTGTCCTGGCGATCAGCTACGTCATTGGGGTCTTTGTCGGAGCAATGCTGGGTTATTGTGGCGGGAAACTCGACATCCTTGGCCAGCGCGTAATCGAGGTCTGGTCGTCGCTGCCGTTTCTATACACCATCATTATTGTTAGCTCGATCATCATCCCCATTTATATTCCAGGCCGAAATCTCATCGCACAACCGTCGTTCTGGTTGTTGATCGCCATTCTGACCATATTCGACTGGATGGGCATTACCTACTACGTTCGCGGTGAGTTCTATCGCGAAAAAGCCAAAGACTACGTCGGTGCGGCAATCGCGATGGGCGTCTCCGAGCCCGCAATCATGTTCAAGCATATCCTACCAAATGCGCTGACACCGGTGGTGTCGTTCGCGCCATTCGCGATTGTCGCGAACATCGAAGCGCTCGTTGCGCTGGATTTCCTCGGCTTCGGACTGCCCGCACCGACGCCCAGTTGGGGAGAGCTCATCAGCCAGGGCACGAATTATCTCACCGACTGGTGGCTCATCTTTTTCCCCCTCGCTGCGGTCTTCGTGACGCTCCTTCTGATCGTCTTCATTGGCGAAGCGGTCCGCGAGGCTTTCGATCCCAAGGAGTACTCGAGGCTGCGGTGACCAAGTCTCCACTCTTACAAGTTCGCGGTCTCAAGACGGTTTTCAGGACCGAAGCCGGAACGGCCAAGGCCGTCGATGGCGTCGACTTCGATATTTATCCCGGCGAGGTTCTTGGTCTTGTTGGCGAGTCCGGATCCGGCAAGAGCGTGACCGCGCTCAGCATTCTGAGGCGCATACCGGATCCGCCAGGCAAAAGTGCC
>Ga0066710_100003909_pt1 | contig 12935 bp, 9 predicted proteins | sample GraSoiAngelo_159_FD_79666 | JGI IMG/M metagenome (GOLD analysis project Ga0066710, IMG submission 79666) | Grasslands soil microbial communities from the Angelo Coastal Reserve, California, USA - 14_1009_16_40cm | ecosystem: Environmental > Terrestrial > Soil > Grasslands | place: USA...
CCGGCTATCCGTCGAAGGCGTAGATCCGCTGGCCTTGGCCGGCGTGAACGATGCCAACCTGCTCGAGCTCGCGCGCCGTTTGGGTGTGCGGGTCTCGCTGCGCGGCGATAGCATGTCCCTCGCCGGACCCGCAGCCGCGATCGAGCGCGCCGGCTCCGTGGCGCAGGCGTTGATCGACCTCGCGCGCATGGGCGAGACGCTCGACGTGCACGACGTGGAGCGCCTGGTGTCCGACGAGGCGCACGGCGAGCTCGGCCGCCAGGGAGCGACCTCCGATCCGGTCAAGATCATTCTCCCGGGGTTGCGCCGCGTCATTCAGCCCAAGACCGCGGGGCAGCGCGAGTACCTCCGGTCGATCGCCGAGCACGACATCGTCATCGGCATCGGGCCGGCAGGTACCGGCAAAACGTATCTCGCGGTCGCGGCCGCGATCGACGCGCTCGCCCGCAAGCGGGTGCGCCGCATCATCCTGGCACGACCGGCTGTAGAGGCCGGCGAGAACCTCGGGTTCCTCCCCGGGGATCTGCAGGAGAAAGTCGACCCCTACCTGCGCCCGCTGTATGACGCGCTCGAGGACATGATGCCGCGCGAGCGCGTGCAGAAGGCGCTGGAGACGCGCACGATCGAGATCGCCCCGCTCGCCTATATGCGCGGCCGCACCCTGAGCGATGCGTTCGTGATTCTCGACGAAGCGCAAAACGCGACGGGAATGCAGATGAAGATGTTTCTCACGCGTCTGGGCGTGAATTCCCGCGCCGTGATCACCGGCGACAAGACACAGATCGATCTCCCCAACCGCGAGGACTCCGGGCTCCTGCAGGTCGAGCGGATCCTCCCGGGGATCGAGGGCATCGGCTTCTGCTACCTCAGCGACGCGGACGTCGTCCGCCACCGGCTGGTGCGCGACATCATCCGTGCCTACGCCGAGGACGCGCAGGGTTGAGATGAAGCTCCCGACGCAGGAGCAGGTCCGCTACCACGTCGCGCGCTGGATCTGGGTCCTGGCGCTGGCGCTCGTCGCGCATGTCGCGTTCCCGTCCGGCGGCGCCGACGTGGCGCCGTTACTCGAGCCCGGCGCCCGCGCCGACAAAGAAATCGTCGCGCCGTTCAACTTTGTCGTGAACAAGTCGGAAGACGAGCTGCAGCGTGAAGCCGAAGAGCTCGCGGCATCGGCCAAGCCGATCTACGAGTTCCGCCAGCACGCGTACGACAGTGCGGCGACCACGATGGCCGCGTTCTTTGCCGCCGTAGACGCCGCGGCGGATCAAGGCCCGCAGGCGATCATCCGCGCGGCCGGCCAATTCGGCGTGCCGGTGACGCTCCAGGAAGCGGCCTATCTCGGCAAAGGCGGGAAGCGACGCGCGCTGCAGCAGTCGCTCCAAAGGCTGTTCGACCGAACCCTGGCGCAGGGCGTCACCGGACCCGGTGTCCTTCAGGGCGAGCAGTCTCGGGAGTTGATCGTGCGTCGGGGCTCGACCGAGTCCTCGGTGATCCGGGATCAGGTGCTCACATTTGCGCAATACTTGAACCGCGCCAAGCAGCTGCACCCCGACGCGGGGTCGAGTGTCGGGGACGTCTTGTATCTCAAGCTCGTGCGGCAATTCTTCCGGCCCACGCTGATCCCCAAGCCGCTGGAAACGGAGCGGCGCCGCAACGAGCTGCGCGGCAGCGTCGACCCCAGCAAATACATCGTGCGCGCCGGCGATCGGATCGTGGGCGCGAACGAGATTGTGACGAACGAGGCCCACGAGCGGCTCGTGACGCTGCATCAGGAGCTGCTCCGCCGCGGCGCCGCGACGACGTACTCGATCCGCGGCGTCATCGGCCCGCTGCTCCGCGACTCGTTGATCATCGCGATCTTTTGGGTGCTGCTGGTGTTCTATCGTCGCGAGACCTACCGCGAGCAGCGCCAGGTCGCGCTGATTGGCGGGCTGTTCACTGTGTTGCTCGCGCAGGCGGGGCTCGTCGCGCGGTTTTATCCGGCGCACCCCGAAGTCATCTTCATGCCGTTCCTCGCGATGATGATGACGGTGCTGTTCAACGGCCGGGTCTCGATGATTGCCGCGATGATCCTCGCCGTTGTGATCGGACAGCAACCGGTGCTGCACGACGTCCCCGCGACGTTCCTCTGCGTCGTCGGCGGCGTGACCGCGGCCCTCTCCGTGAAGACGCTGCGCAGCCGCAGCAACTTCTACGCGCCGGTGCTGATCATCGCGGCGGGATACACTGCCGGTGCCCTGGCGCTCGGGCTGTCGAGCGGCTGGCCGGTCGGGGAAATCGCACTCCGCGGCCTCGGAGGTGCGCTGAACGGTCTGGTGTCGGCGGGACTCACCTTCTTCCTGTTGCCGGTCGCCGAGGCGATCACGCACATCACGACCGACCTGACCCTGCTGGAGTTGTCCGATCCCAGCCGTCCGCTGTTGCGCCGCCTGTCGCTCGAGGCGCCGGGGACCTACGCCCACAGCGTGGCGATGGCGAACCTCGTCGAGGCGGCCTGTAACCGCATCGGCGCGAACGGACTGTTGGGGCGCGTGGGCTGCTACTACCACGACATCGGAAAGGTCAAGAATCCGCTGTACTTCGTGGAGAACCAGATCCCGGGCAACAATCCCCACGACCGGCTGAAGCCGCTGCAATCGGCGCAGATCATCAAGGCACACGTCACCGATGGCCTCGCGCTCGCTCGAGACGCCCAGCTTCCCGATTCGGTTGCTGCGTTCATCCCCGAGCATCACGGGACGACGGAGATCACCTACTTCCTCGACAAGGCGAAGAAGTCCGACGGCGGCCAGGCGCGCAATCCGGAGGACTTCACCTATCCGGGTCCGAAGCCGCGGTCGATGGAGACGGCGATTTCGATGATCGCCGACTCGGTCGAAGCGGCGCTGCGCGTCCTCGAGGACCTGACCCCGCAGAAGATCGAGGAAGCGATCGACCACATCGTGCGCACCAAGGTCAACGCGGGCCAGCTCGATGAAGCCCCGCTCACGCTGCAGCAGATGGAGCAGGTCAAGGCCGCGTTCCTCAGGGTCTTGAGCGGGATGTATCACAATCGCATCGATTACCCGGAGTCCAGTGGCGGCATCAGTGCGGCCTGGCACCCGGCGACCGCGCGCTGAGGACCTGATGCGCGTCGCCGAGCGGGTGATGGCGTGGGAGCGCGCGCCCGCGGGGTCGCACGTCGAGATCACGCTGTTGCCGGCCGCGGCCATGCGCCGCGCCAACCGTCGCGCCACCGGCCGCCGCGGCCTGACCGACGTGATCGCGTACTCGCTGCCCCAGCCTGACGGGCGACTCCTGGGTGACGTCTACATCTCTCCCGACGCGGCGGCCGGTGGAACGTACAACGGTGCCGGACTGCGCGAAGAGCTCATCCGGTTGGCCGTCCACGGCACGCTGCACGTCTTGGGATACGATCATCCCGACGGTGCGGGGCGGACCCGCTCGCGGATGTGGCAGCTGCAGGAGCGCTACGTCAAAAGACTCCTCCGCTAATGCTGACCGAAGCCGCGTTGCGCCTGATCGGGCTGGTTGTCGCCGTCAGCGCGGGCGTCTGGGCCGCGCTGCTCGCCCTGGCCGAAGAAGCCGCGGTGGGCGAGGCGCTGCACACCCTGGGTGATGCCCCACCGATCGCCGCCGAGCGGCGCGTGCCGCTGCATCGCGCACTGCACGTGGCACGCCTGGCGTTGCTCGTGTTGGGTGCCGTCGCCACAGCCAACGCGGTGGCGTGGTGGACCAGACCTTGGGCGGAAGCGCTCGTCACCCTGGTCATCGGGACACTGCTCCTTTTCATCGTGGGCGACGCCTTGCCGCGCAGTGTGGCCCGCATTGCCCCGGAGCTGTCCGACGCCGCGCTCCCGCTCGCGCGCCGCACGCTCGCGCCGTTCGGCCCGCTGCTCTGGCTGCTCGCGTGGGCCGATCGCGGCTTGCACGCCCTGGTCCACACGCCGCGCCCACTGCAACCCGATCTTGGCGTCGCGCAGCGTGACATGCTCCTCGGCGTCTTCACCATGGCCGACACAACGGTGGACGAGGTCATGACCCCGCGCCTGGATATGAAAGGCGTTGACGTCTCGGCGTCCACGGAAGAAGTCCTCGAGGCCTTCCGGCAAAGCCAGCACTCCCGGCTGCCGGTCCTCGACGGCTCACCCGACAACGTCGGCGGCGTGGTGTTCGCGAAGGACCTCGTGCCCATTGCGATGGGACTCGCGGAATCGGGCACGCGCTGGCACACGCTCATGCGGCCAGCGGCGTTCGTTCCCGAGACCAAGACGCTCGACAATCAGCTCCGCGACTTTCAGGGAACGCCCGCCCACATCGCGATCGTCGTCGACGAGTTCGGCGGAACCTCGGGATTGATCACCCGCGAAGACATTCTCGAGGAAATCGTCGGCGAGATCCGCGATGAGCATGATACGGAGACGACGCCGGCGATTCGCCAGGACGGGACCCGGCTCTGGGTGGATGGGCGCACCAGTCTCGACGACCTGTCGGCGGCGCTGGGCACCACGATCGCTCATGCCGAAGTCTCGACGGTCGGTGGGCTCGTGTACTCGGTCCTCGGACGCGTTCCGCGGCCCGGGGACGAGCTGACGCTGGACGGCTACCGCGTGGTCGTAGAGCGCGTCGAGCAGCGCCGCGTGACCCAAGTGTCGTTCGAAAAGCGATGAGCGTCGCACTCGCGGTCTTGCTGGTCGGTCTCGTGTTGGCCGGCGTGTCGGCGGCGATCGGTGTCGCGGCGGCCACCGTGAGCCAGCATGAGCTGACGCGCTGGGTGGCGTACAAGCTGCGTGGCTCGGCGGCCACGGTGAACGTGCTGCAAAACCCGGGGCAGACGCTCGCCACATCCAACATGCTGACGACGGTCGGCGTGCTCCTCGCGGCCGGCGCGATTCCCGCCCTGCTGGCTGCCACCACGCCAACCTTCCTCGGGATCTTCACGATCGCGGTCGGCGTGCCGTTGTTCATCAGCGCCGCGTACCTGGTACCGCGCGTCCTGGGGAGGCGCTGGGCCGAACCGCTGGTGGGACATGCCGTGCCGCTCATGGAGCGCTTCGGGACGGTGTTGTCGCCGTTCATCCCACGGCGCGAGGGATCGACGCGCACCACGCTCGCCGCGCTGCTGACGAGCGCCGATACCGACGCCCTGGCGACGACCGATGAGATGGCGGTGGTCTCCGGCGTGCTCGCGTTCGCCGATCGTCCGGTGCGCGAGCTGATGACGCCGCGGACCGCGATCGTCGCGTTTCCCGAAGGCATCCTGACCGCCGAGGCGGCGCATGTACTGCAGCAATCGGGGTACAGCCGCTATCCCGTGCATCGGGGATCGCTGGATGAGGTGGTCGGCGTCGCGCACACGCTCGACTTGCTCGGCCGCCAGCCGGAGGATCCAATCCTGGTACGGCCGCCGCTGACGGCCCCGGGCACGATGCGGGCGGCCGACTTGATGCTCGAAATGCAGCGGGGGGGGCAACACCTCGCGGTCGTACTGGATGAATTCGGCGGGACCGCGGGACTCGTCACGTTCGAGGACCTGCTCAACGATCTCGTCAGCGAGCTGTTCGAGCCGTCGTCGTCCACCCCTGACACGACCCGGGTGGTCGAAGTCGAGGGCAGCACGCCGACGTCCGAGCTCGCCGAAAAGCTCGGCCTGCCGCTGGGCAGCGGTGCGCAAAGTGTCGGCGGACTGCTGATCCAGGCGCTGGGCCGCATTCCTCGCCCCGGCGAGCGGTTCACGTACAAGGGTCTCGAATTCGACATCCTGGCCGCCAGCGCGACCCGCGTCGAGCGCGTGGCCGTGCGTCCCGGTCCGGTGCGGACGATCGCGCTGGGCGGAAGCGGGACGTCGTGACCACACCCGAAGCCCCCGACCTGAGGCTCGACGAGCTCAAGGAGCTCGCCGAGCAAGACGATCTCCACCCGTTCCTGCTGCGCGTGCGTCACGTCCATCCGTCTGATCTGGCCGACATCCTGTCGGCCCTGGAAGAACCCACCCGCGTCCGCGTGATCTCCGAGCTGCCCCTCGACGTCGCCTCGAGCGCCCTCGCGGAGATGGAAGCGGCCGAACACCCGGAAGAGATGCTGCTCGCGGTCGGACCGGAGTACGCAGCCGAGCTGGTCGAGGAGATGCCGACGGACGATGCCGCCGACCTCGTCGCCGAGCTCTCACCCCGCCAGCGCGAGGCGGTGCTCGCCGAGGTCAGCGATCGCGCCGAGGTCGAGCGGTTGCTCAAGTATCCGGAGGACTCGGCCGGCGGGTTGATGACCACCAACGTCGTCAGCGTGCGGGACGACGCGACCGTCGCCGAAGCCATCGAGGCGATTCGTCAGCAGAGCGATGAGGACGAGAGCCAGTTGTACCAGGTGTACGCCGTGGATGCGCACGGCCACTTACGCGGCATCGTGCCGATCGCGCGGCTGATCGTGACGTCTCCGGAGCGTCTGGTGCGCGACGTCATGGAGCAGCCCGCGGTCCAGGTGCAGCCGGAACAGGACCAGGAAGAGGTCGCCCGGCTCATGGCGCGCTACAACGTCGCCGCCGTCCCCGTCGTCGACGCAAACGTCCGGCTGCTGGGGCGCATCACGTTTGACGACGTCGTCGACGTGGTGGAAGCGGAGACCACCGAGGACCTCCTGAAGTTCGGCGGTATGGAGGCGCTCGACGCGCCCTACCTGAAGGTCGCGTTCGGCCGCATGGTCCGAAAACGGGCCGGGTGGCTGGCGGCGCTGTTCCTCGGCGAAATGCTGACGGCCACGGCGATGGCGTTTTTCGAGGAGGAGATCGCCAAAGCGGTCATCCTCGCCCTGTTCGTGCCACTCATCATCTCGAGCGGCGGCAACTCCGGCTCGCAGGCCTCGACGCTCGTCATCCGCGCCATGGCTCTCGGCGAAGTAACGTTGCGCGACTGGTGGCGGGTCATCCGGCGCGAGATCGCGACCGGCGTGGTGCTGGGCCTCGTGCTGGGCGCGATCGGCTTTCTCCGGATCACCTTATGGCACGCGATCACCGGGATCTATGGGGAGCATTACCTGCTTATCGCTTTCACCGTGTTCGGCAGCCTGATCGGCGTCGTGACGTTCGGAACGATGGCGGGATCCCTGTTACCGTTTGTCCTGCGCCGGCTGGGATTCGACCCCGCCAGCGCGTCGGCGCCGTTCGTGGCGACGCTGGTAGACGTCACCGGTCTGGTGATTTACTTCACCGTGGCAAGCCTGGTGCTGCGCGGAACCCTCCTATGACGGCTATGCCGCCGTTATCCTTAGGGCATATGCGAGTCGACGCGGTCCTCGAAGGGTTGGCGCGTGGCGACACGGCAGCGCTCGCTCGTGCGATCAGTCTGGTCGAGAACCAGCGCGAAGGCTTCGAGCGCGTGTTGGGGGCCCTACATAAGAAGATTGGCAAGGGAAACACCCATCGCATCGGCATCACCGGGCCACCGGGCGCGGGGAAGAGTACCCTCACCGAGCAGCTGGTCCGCGCCTATCGCGAGCGCGGTCACAAGGTGGCCGTCATCGCCGTCGATCCCACCAGCCCCTTTACCGGCGGCGCGCTGCTCGGCGACCGGATTCGCATGGAGTCGGTGAGCCTCGACCCCGGCGTGTTCATTCGATCGATGGCCACACGCGGCGCGCAGGGCGGTCTCGCGACGACCACCGAAGAGGTCGCGGATGTGCTCGAGGCATTCGGATTCGACCGCATCCTGATCGAGACCGTCGGCGTCGGCCAAACCGAGCTCGACGTCGCGGCAACCGCCGAAACCACCGTGCTCGTGCTCGTGCCCGAATCGGGGGATGGCGTCCAAACGCTGAAGGCCGGCGTCATGGAGATCGCCGAGCTCTATGTGATCAACAAGAGCGATCGGCCGGGCGCGGATACGCTGAAGCAGGAAGTCGAAGTCATGCTCGGGATCCGGAGGGGCAATGCGTTCGCCCACATCACACCGCACCACAACCCCAGGGCGGCAACGGGCGGCAAAGGGCGGCAAATGGCTGACCAGGATGGATGGGAGGCTCCGGTGCTCACCACCGTCGCGTCAAAGGGGGAGGGGATCAGTGACCTGGTGGCCGCCCTCGACCGCCACCACGCCTACCTCGCCTCCAGCGGAAAGCTCGACGAGCGGCGGAAACGCAGGCTTGCGGCGCGCACGCGCGCGGTCGTGAATCGGGCGATTCGCCAATGGGTATGGGATGAGACACAGGCCGAAGATTTGCTCGCCCGGCGGCTCGACGATGTCGCCGCGGGCACGCGGAGCCCCTACGAGGTTGCCGCCGAAGTTCTGGAGCAAGTGAGGAACGGCAAATGACCATCCAAAAGAAACCGGTTTACACCGCCGCCGATCTCAATGGCTTCGATGCGGAACGCCAGCTCGGGCGCCCCGGCGAGTATCCGTTCACTCGCGGCATTCATCCGACGATGTACCGCGGCAAGCTCTGGACGATGCGGCAATTCGCCGGCTTCGGCAGCGCGGCCGATACCAACCAACGCTACAAGTTCCTGCTCGAGCACGGACAGACCGGCCTGTCGGTTGCGTTCGATTTCCCAACCTTGATGGGCTACGACTCCGATCATCCCCGATCCGAGGGTGAAGTCGGGAAATGCGGCGTCGCCATTTCCTCGCTGGCGGACATGGAGACGCTGTTCGACGGCATCCCACTCGACCAGGTCTCGACGTCCATGACGATCAACGGCCCAGCAGCGATTCTGTTCTGCTTCTACGTTGCCGCCGCCGAGCAGCAGGGCGTCCCGATCGCGAAGCTGCGCGGCACGGTGCAGAACGACATCCTCAAGGAGTACATGGCCCAGCATGCGTGGGTCTATCCGGTCGAGCCCGCACTCAAAGTCATCGTCGACATGTTCGAGTGGGGCGCCAAGCACACGCCGCTGTGGAACACGATTTCGATCTCCGGCTATCACATCCGCGAGGCAGGCGCGACGGCCGCTCAGGAGCTCGCGTTCACGCTCGCCAACGGGTTCACCTATGTCGAGCGAGGGGTGGCTCGCGGTCTCGATATCGACAGCTTCGCCGCGCGCCTCTCCTTCTTCTGGGACATCCACAACGACTTCTTCGAGGAAATCGCCAAGCTGCGCGCCGCGCGGCGGATTTGGGCGCGGCACATGCGCGAGCGTTACAAGGCGAGGCAGGCGCGCTCGTGGATGATGCGCTTTCACAGCCAGACGGCCGGCGTCACTCTGACGGCGCAACAGCCGCTGAACAACGTCGTCCGCGTCGCCTACCAAGCCCTGGCCGCTGTGCTCGGCGGCACACAATCGCTCCACACGAATTCCCTCGATGAGACGCTGGCCCTACCGACCGAGCAGTCGGTGCAGGTGGCGCTGCGGACGCAGCAGATCCTGGCGCACGAGACGGGCGTCGCCCAGGTGATCGACCCGCTGGGCGGGTCCTACTACATCGAGGCCCTCACCGACCAGCTCGAGCGTGAAGCCGAAGCGTTGTTCGCCGAGATCAGCTCGATCGGCGGCGTCGTTCGGGGGATCGAGAGCGGCTGGTTCCAGCGGCAGATTGCCCAGTCGGCGGCGGCGTTCCAGCGTCAAGTCGAGCTGGGAGAGAAGGTCATCGTCGGCGTCAACGAGTTTCTGTCCGACGACGATCACCCGGTCGAAATCTTGAAGGTCTCCAATGACGCGGAAGAGCAGCAGCGCCGCCGTCTCGCGCAGGTGCGGGCGGGTCGGGACAATGCCCTAGTCGAGCGCCGGCTCGAGGCCCTGCGCCAGGCGGCCGAGGCCGATCAGAACGTGATGCCAGCGATGCTGGACTGCGCGCGTGCGTACGCCACCCTTTACGAAATTCGCCATGCGCTGGAACGCGTGTGGGGAGCATACCGTGAACCGGTCTTCTTTTAGCCGATGAGCACCCTCTCTTCTCCCCCAACCACGACGGTCGTGAGCGAGCAGGACGTCCACGCCGCGGTCCAGCGGTTAGCGGCGATCGAGCCGGGCCCATACTGGGTGCTGACGTGCTACCTCAAGCTCGAGCCTCGTGACCGGACTCGCGGCAAGTACCTCATCAAGATGAAGAATCGCGTCAAGGAGACCGCCGCGGCGCTCTCCCGCCAGAATCTCGGACACGCCGACCGTGAGGCGATCGCGGCCGACTTGCAGCGGGTACTAGAGTATCTCGAGGAGCCGAATCATCTGCCGAGGACGCGAGCCATCGCGATCTTCGCGTCACAAGGGCTCGACTTGTTCGAGACGCTGCCGCTGCCCCACGTGCATCGGTCCCGCCTGGCCGTCGAGCACGAGCCGCTGGTGCGCGAGCTCGTCGCGCTTGATGAAGAGTTCGGAACGATCCTGGTGGTGGTGTACGACCGCACCGCAGCCCGATTCTTCGAGGTCACCGCGTACGACTCCGTGGAGCTCACCGACCTCCCGGCCATGGACGCCTCGCGCGCGAGCAAATTCCATGGCTCACAGCAGCGACAGGTGATGGCGCGCGCCGGCACGCCATCCGGCAGCGCGGGCGAGCACAACTATCACATGCGCATTCGCACCGAGAAACAGCGGTTCTATGCACAGATCGCCGACCGCATTTTCAATATTCATCGTGTGCGCCCGCTCGCGGGCCTGCTCGTTGGCGGAGTCGGCGTGGAGGCCGGGGCCGTCATCCCGCACCTCCACACCTACCTGCACGATCTCGTCATGGGCGTCGTGAAGCTCAATCCGAAGACAACGACCAAGGCGGAGGTGCGCGATGCGGCGCTGGCGCTGCGCGAGGAGCGGGAACGGGCCTGGGAGCGTGCCCATGCGGAGGCGCTGAAGGACGGGGTCCCGGAAGGATGGGCGGTCAACGGCGTCGATCCCACACTCAAGGCGCTGGCGCGCGGGCAGGTGCGCACCCTCCTCGCCGACGGCCAGGATGACGATCCCCGGATCGACGACGCGGTCGAAGAAGCGCTGCGACAGCGCTCCCAGGTGGACGTCCTGTACGACGAGAACGCGCGCCGGGCAGTCGAAGGCATGGCGGCGCTGCTGCGCTTCCGCCGCGGATGACCGCTCGCCGTCGACCGATTCGGATCCTGGTTGCGAAGCCGGGCCTCGATGGGCACGATCGCGGCGCGAAGGTCGTAGCAGCGGCGCTGCGCGACTCGGGGATGGAAGTCATCTACACCGGTTTGCATCAGACGCCGGAGATGATCGCGCAGGCCGCGATCCAGGAGGATGTCGACGTCGTCGGCCTGTCCATTCTGTCCGGCGCGCACATGACGCTGTTCCCGCGCGTCCGGAAGCTGCTCGACGCCGCCGGCCGGCAGGACGTGCTGCTGACCGGCGGTGGCATTATTCCCCCTGAGGACATGAGCGCGCTGGAATCGCAGGGCACAGGCAAGCTGTTTGGCCCCGGCACGCCAACGGCCGATCTCATCAAGTACATCCAGGAGTGGGCGGCGGAGCACGTCGCCGCGTGAGTCGCCTCAAGACGCTCAGCGACGAATACCAGACGCTCCGCGCGCGCCTCGAGCAGGGCGGCGGCGCGGAGCGCATCAAGCGCCAGCACGACCAAGGAAAGCTGACCGCGCGCGAGCGCGTCACGGCGCTACTCGACAAAGACGGCCCCTGGGTCGAGATCGGACTGCTGGTCGCCTGGGATCAGTACGACGGCCAGGCGCCGGCGGCCGGCGTCGTGACCGGTCTGGGCCGTATCAGTGGGCGCCCGGTGGTGGTCGTCGCGAATGACGCGACAGTGAAAGCGGGATCGTGGTGGCCCGAGACGATCAAGAAGATCCTCCGAGCCCAGGAGATCGCGATGCGCCAGCGTGTCCCGATCATCTACCTGGTCGACTCGGCGGGCGTAAACCTCCCGTACCAAGGGGGGGTCTTCCCGGGTCAGTATGGTGCGGCCCGGATCTTCTATTACAACTCGATCATGCGCCGCTATCTCAAAGTGCCGCAGATCGCGGCCGTCATGGGTCCGTGTATCGCGGGAGGGGCGTATTTGCCGGCGCTGTCGGACGTGATCTTCATGGTAGAAGGCACTTCGTTCATGGGACTGGGCGGGCCGAATCTCGTCAAAGGCGCGACGGGGCAGGTAGTCGATGCCGAGACGCTGGGCGGTGCCACGACCCACACCGCGGTCAGTGCCGTCGCCCATTACCGCGCCAAGGACGACAAGGACTGTCTGGTCCGCATCCGCGAGTACGTGACCCGCCTTCCCCACACCCCACATCCCACGCCTCCGGGGGGGGCGCGCGACCCGAAACGCGACCCTACCGAGCTGTACGATATTCTGCCCGTCGATCATCGCATGAGTTACGACGTGCGGGCGGTGTTCGACTGCCTCCTCGACGCGGGCCGGCTCGATGAGTTCCAGCCCGAGGTCGCGCCCGAGATGATCTGCGGGCACGGCGCCATCGAGGGGCGGCCGGTCGCGCTCATCGCGAATTCACGCGGGGTGATCAAGGGCAAGAAGAAGAATGAAGCGCCGCGGATCGGCGGCATCATCTACACGGAAAGCGCTGAAAAGGTGGCGTACTTCATCGAGAATGCCGACCGCGAGCGCGTGCCGCTGCTCTTCATTCAGGACGTGTCGGGATTCATGGTCGGGACCGAGGCGGAGCACACCGGAATCATCCGGGCCGGCGCGCGGTTCGTCGAGGCGATGGCGACGGCGACGGTACCGAAGCTGGTTCTCACCGTCAATCACGCGTCCGGCGCCGGGTACTATGCGATGGCGGGGCAGGGGTTCGATCCCGATTTCATCGTCTCGTGGCCGACCGGCCGCATGGGCGTGATGGAAGGCGAGTCCGCGGTCCAGGCCGTGTATGGCGGTGAGGCCGCGAAACCGGACAACGCGGCGGCCGTCGACGCGATGCGCGCCGATTACGAGCATCAGCTCGACGCGACATTCGCCGGGGCGCGCGGGTTTGTCGATGCGATTCTGACGCCCGAGGCGACGCGCGATACGCTCGCGTTTCTCCTCGAG
>Ga0066710_100003910_pt1 | contig 12934 bp, 13 predicted proteins | sample GraSoiAngelo_159_FD_79666 | JGI IMG/M metagenome (GOLD analysis project Ga0066710, IMG submission 79666) | Grasslands soil microbial communities from the Angelo Coastal Reserve, California, USA - 14_1009_16_40cm | ecosystem: Environmental > Terrestrial > Soil > Grasslands | place: USA...
CTCGTCCATGTTCGCGATCACGCGGTGGGCGACGGCGGACGTGTCGAGTCCATCGCTCACGCACGGCATCCAACGAGTCATCGGCATTCAGCCTCGACGGGGCCCGGACGCCGAGGACGCAGGCGGCAGTCCAGCGCGCTGCCGCTCGCGCGACAACAGCCATTGCTGCGGCAGGGCAGCGATGTTTTGCACCGCGTAGTAGAGATTGAGGCCGGATGCAAAGTTGAGGAACATGACCGTGAACATCGCCGGCATCATGTAAGTCATCATCTTCGTTTGGGGGTTTTGCGGCGCCGAGCGCATGCCGATCCACGAGAGCACGAACATCGAGACGCCCATCACCAGCGGGGTGATGTAGTACGGGTCTCTGAGCGAGATGTCCGGCAGCCAGAGAAACTGTACGCCGCGAAACTCGATCGTATTCTGAAACACGAAATAGAGCGCGAAGAGCACCGGCATCGGAAGAAGCATCGGCATACAGCCCATAAGCGGACTCAATGGACTCATGCCGTGCGCCTGATAGAGTTTCACCAGCGCCTCGCGCTGCTTGTCCGGGTCGGTCTTGTAGCGCTTTTGGACTTCGGCCAGCTCGGGCTGCAGGCGTTGCATCTGAATGCTGGTCCGCATAGCCCGCTGGTTCAGAGGCCAGAGGAGAAGCCGCACGGCGACGCCAAAGATCACGAGTACCCATCCGTAATTCACGCCGGAGGTGCGCCTCATCCAGAGCAGCACCCGCATCACGATCGTCGCGAAGGGCTGCACCACACCGTGCAGCCAACCGGCATACGGGTTGACGTTCTCGAGGTCGTCGTCGAGAGCATGCAGCTCCTCCCAGGCCTGTGGGCCGACGTACAGATTGAAGGCGAACGAGCCGTTGGTGAGCGGCTGGACTGCCGTGGCCGCGGCCCGATCGCCGACGCGCGAGCGGCGAGGGTCGCCACGCATCGCGAGCGCTGTGAACGCGTTGCCACCGGCTGCGCCGCGAACGGGAATGAGCGCAAGCAGAAAATACTTGTTGCGCACCGCGACCCACGTGATGGTTCCGGTGTCGAGCCGCGCCGTTGCCGTGTCCAGTTTGCCGAGCGAAATGCTCGTTACGTCACGCTGTCTGATCTTGAATGTGTACGCCAGATGCCGTGCATCGTCGAGCGTGTCTGCCTCACCGGAGCGGAGCTGCTGCGGCAGGTCAATCAGTAGCGTCGCTCCTGGCGGCGCCCCGGTCACGGAGCCTTGAACAGCCGTCACGTAGCCATCTGCCAGAGCCGTGTAGTTGATCGATACGACCGGCACGCTGCTCGTGAATGTCGCCGCGCCGGCGCTCTGGCGAACCGCGAAGGCTACAGTGTCCAGGCTAACGGTGTCGGCGCCAACCGCGAGCCGATAGTGGAGTAACGCGCCGTCGCGTTGCCGGATGACCATGGTATCGCGAACTCCCGGCCGCAGATCGCGATACGTGTTGAGTCGCACAGCGAGCGGCGTCGCGCCGAACGACAGCAGAGTGTATCGCGTGACGCGTGTTGACACGACTGCCGTCTCGGCCGCAGCCCACGGTCGCACCGGTGACGTCGCGGTTGGGCGCTGCGCGACAGCGGCCGTGGTGCTTTCCGACCGCACCTCCGGAGCCGGCGCCGCGGCCGTGCTCGGCTCAGGCGTGGCGCGCTTCGTCGTGTCGGCCGGCGTGCGTGTCGCGCGACGGGAGCTCGGGAAAAGCATAGGCGTGACGACGATTACGATCGCCATCAGGACGAGCGCGAGAAGGGTGCGTTTATCCATGCACGCCGCGCCAAGTGCGAGTGGCGGCGCTACGGGACCGGATCATAGCCGCCGGGTCGAAATGGGTGACAACGCGCGATACGGCGCAGGGCAAGCCAACCGCCACGGAACACGCCGTATCTTTGCAGCGCTTCGATCGCGTAGGCTGAGCAACTTGGATAATAGCGGCATGAGGCCGGCAGCAGCGGAGAAATCGCCACTTGGTAACCGCGAACCAATAGTACCAACGCGCCGCGCATCAAGCGGAGACTCCGCGGTCGCCACCGAAGCCCTCACGCACTATACAGATGTCGGCGCGAAGCGCCTCCATTGAGGCCGTGTATGCTTCTCGACGCGCGCGTATCACCAGGTCTACGGACATGCGCTCGCGGAGGAACGGCAGCAACTCCTGACGGGTGAGCTCGCGCAGTCGACGCTTCAGTCGGTTGCGCTCGACCGCGTTACGCTGGTGAAGCGGCACCACGATGCCAACGCGGGGATGTGGAAGAGGGGACGTGACCATCCGGATGTCGAGATGCGCGGTCCGGATTCGCCTCCCCTCGCGTAGCGCTACTTGCAGATCGGAGGCCCGCGTCATCCGGTGGTAACGCGGGAATCCGTAGCGGCGGTTATGCCCCGGCGTACTTGCTCGGCAGTTTGACCGTGAGGGTCTTTCGACCCTTCTTGCGGCGACGACTGAGAACCGCGCGTCCCCATTTCGTTTCCATGCGCGCGCGAAACCCGTGGGTTTTGATGCGCCGCTTGTTACGAGGACGATAGGTGGGCTTGCCCATTGGTGACTCCGAAACGAAACGAATGTATGTGCGGCGACGAGTGCTAAAACTATCGGGCACACGAGGATGGAGCAAGACATTGATGGCGCATCGCGGCCGCCGTGTTGATTTTTCCACACGGCCGGTCTAGCTTCGGTCCCCCTCGCCGTCGCTGTTCACTTCCGCGAAATGACGCTCACTGCCCATGAAGCTTGGGGCCGGCTGCTCGACCGCGCCCGCCAGGAACTCCCAGAGCAGACGTTCAAGACGTGGCTAGAGCCGACTGAAGCACTTTCGCTCGAGGGCCACACCATCTACGTGGGCGCGCCGGACCAGTTTGCCGCCGATTGGAACGAGTCCAAACACTCCGAGTTGCTCTCGGCGCTCGCGCCCGTCGCGATAGGCCATCCGATCGCCGTTGTCTTCAAGGTCACCGAGGAGCGGCGTGCCCGGCCGCAGATGGATTTTTTTGTGGCGCCGCCACCGCAGCGCCACCCGCCAGCCGCGCCACACAATACCGGTAGCACGTCGCCCCCACTCAGCAATCGCTACACGTTCGACTACTTCGTCATCGGCAAATCGAACGAGCTGGCCGCTGCGGCGGCGCACGCCGTCGCGCAAGCACCTGGCAAGGTCTACAACCCGCTGTTCATCTACGGCGATACGGGCCTTGGCAAGACGCATCTGATGCAAGCGATTGCCCATGAGATCATCGAGCGGCACGCGCAGACTCGCATCACGTTCATCGGCACGGAACAGTTCACCAACGAGCTGGTCGCCGCCATTCAGAATCGGACGACGGCCGACTTTCGCCGGCGGTTCCGCGAAACCGATCTGCTGCTCGTGGACGATGTGCATTTTCTGAAAGGCAAGGAAGCAATGCAGGAGGAGTTCTTCCATACCTTCAACGCGTTGTATGAGGGCGGCCGCCAGATCGTGCTCACGAGCGACCGCCCGCCGTCCGAGATTCCTGGTCTAGAGGCGCGCCTGGTAAGCCGCTTCCAGTGGGGAATGGTCGCCGACATCGAGTTGCCAGATCTCGAGCACCGAATCGCGATTCTGCGTCAGAAGGCGCAACTCGATCATCTCGAGCTGACGATCCCCGAAGACGTCGTTCGGTTCATCGGTGAGAACATTCGCTCCAGCGTGCGCGAGTTGGAGGGCTCTATTATCAAGCTCCTCGCCTACGCATCGCTCAAACACCGCGAGATTACCGTCGACGTCGCACGTGACGCGCTTCGCGACAAGCTGAGAACCACTGACGGCGGACCACCGGCGGGCCCCACGCTTAATACCTATGCAATCCAGCAAGCGGTTGCGAAGGAGTGGGGAGTCACGACGGAAGGTCTTCGGTCCAAGACCCGCACGAAGAACCTCACCGTTCCGCGACAGGTCGCGATGTACTTGATGCGCGAGCTCCTGAGCATGCAGCTCGTCGAGATCGGAAGCGCCTTCGGCGGGAGGGATCACTCCACGGTCATCCACAGCCTCGAGCGCGTCGCGACCATGCGGCGTGAGGAGCCGAGCTTCGCGCAGCGGCTGGCGAAGCTGCAAACGACGTTGGAAAGCCTGCGCGATTGAACAAACTGTGCGCAGTTGTCCACACGCCTGCGAATGCTGTTGCGCCGTGAGCGGTGATTGTCTGGATAACTGGCTTTGCCAACAAGTCTTCCACAGTTCCCGGTATAGTCGAACCGCTTGATTCGATGTAAGTTCCAGCGATTTTCCACGACCTCAACAGCCGCTACTACGGCTACTAGATTAGAGGTCTTAAAGAGCTCTAGTACCTTCCGCGCCGTTTTGCACATCACAGGAGCCGCGATGCGGTTTACGATCTCCCGGGAAAAGTTGCAGGAAGGTCTGGCCGCCGTGACTGCGAGTATTCCATCGAAGACAACCCTTCCGGTACTCGCCAACATCCTCGTCGAGGCTACCGACAAGGGCATTCGGCTGTCTGGTACGGACCTCGACATTGCCGTGACGACCGAGGTTACGGCCGACGTGGAAGCCGCCGGCGCCATCACGATCCCGGCGAAGAAGCTGAGCGAGATCGCCCGCGAGCTCCCCCCGGCGCCCGTGCGAATGGCTGCAGTCGGTGAACAACGAGTGACTCTCGAGTGCGGCCGGTCGCAGTTCAAAATCCTGGGTCTTCCACGCGACGAGTTTCCGACGTTTCCGAGCGTCCGCTTCAATGAGAGCTGGAGGATTCGCTCCGGCGATCTCCAGAAGCTGATTTCTCACACCTCCTTCGCCGTATCGACCGAGGAAAGTCGGCCCATTCTCAACGGGGTGTTGTGGGAGCTGCGTCCCGACATGATGCGCATGGTCGCGACGAACGGTCATCGCCTTGCCAAAATGGAGATGGCGATCAAGTCGGCGGGTGCGCCGGCCAGCGACTTGATTGTTCCACCGAAGGCGCTCGACCAGGTCCGCCGACTGTTTCCGGAGGACGAGCAGCTTGAGGTCGCCCGCGGCGACAACCACCTTGGCTTTCGTTCACCATTTACTGCCGTATTCACTCGGCTCATCGAAGGCCCGTACCCGAACTACGACCAGGTCATTCCGCGCGACAACAACCGCGTTGCGATCGCCGACCGGGCAGCGCTCGCCGGCGCATTGCGCCGCATGTCCATCATCGCTTCCGACCAAACCCACCGCATCCGCCTCTCGTTCAACGCCGGCATGCTCAAGTTTAGCGTGCAAACCCCGGATCTAGGCGAAGCACAGGATGAAGTGGCCGTGCGGTACACCGGCGACGCGCTCGACATCGGATTCAACGCGAACTATCTACTCGAGATCTTGCGCTACATTCCGACCGACGAAGTTCGTCTGACTTTTAAGGCGCCCGAACGCGCCGCGACGCTCGAGCCCGAGGGATGGGCGGATCCGGCGTCGTATCTCTGTCTCGTCATGCCGCTGCGCTTGCTCGACTGAGCGTCGCGACCTGCGCAGGAGGCCGGTCGTCGTGAACAGCTTCGTCACGCTCGTGCACGGGATCGGGCTCGCTTACGCGGCCGGGCTCAACCTTTATGCTGCCGTTGCAGTCACTGGTCTGGCCGTTCGGTTCGGCTGGGTCAGCGGCGTGCCGAGCACGATTTCGAGTTTTGGAAGCTGGTGGGTTATCGCAATGGCTACTGCGATCTATCTCGTCGAGTTCACGGCGACGCTCATACCCGGTGTGGCGTCGGCCTGGGAGACAGTCCACAGCCTCATCCGTCCTCCGGCTGCAGCCATCCTCGCTGCCGCGACAGCCTGGCACGCGGACCCCGCTATCGTGCTCGTCGCGGCCTTGCTCGGTGGAGCGCTGGCGATCACGACGCACACCGCGAAGCTGGGTATGCGCTACGCGATCGATGCGTCACCCGAGCCGGTGACGAACGCCGTCGCGAACATGACCGAGCTGGGACTGGTGTCCGCGGTGTCGGTCGCCATATGGCATCATCCGATGATCACGCTTGCTGCGGCTCTCGTTGTTCTGGTCGCGCTCGTTATGATGGTCCGCCTGATTTGGCGGGCCCTTCAGCAGGTCTTCTCAGGACGGTGGATGCCCGCACCGGGGTTGATGCAAGCGCCGCGGGCGTCCGAGCCTCATACTTCCGCCGAAGACAAGCTCTAAGCGAGCGGCTCGGACGCATTAGCAAAAACCGGACAGGAGGAGAATCTCTCTCTGTCCGGTTGATGATGCTCGCGCTACCGACCTGTAAGCCGGGTTCTGTCGGACGGGGGTCCGTCCTGGCGGTCATTCCTCTCGGAGCGCAGTCACCTGCGCCCTCTAGCAGCCTACCCGCAGTGTCTTTGTCGAGGTGGGCCCCTCTCACTGCCTATTTGGCCTTGCTCCCGCTGGGGTTTACCCTGCCGCGTCTGTTGCCAGACGCGCGGTGGGCTCTTACCCCACCTTTTCACCCTTGCCCGACCACGACCTCGCTACAGCTCGGCGTGATCGTCGGCGGTATCGCTTTCTGTGGCACTTTCCGTCGCCGTCGACTCACGTCGCCGACGCCCAGGTGTTACCTGGCAGCGCACCCAATGGAGCCCGGACTTTCCTCGATTGCCGTTCGAAACGACGATCGCGACCACCCGGTCGGCAACACGAACAGCTGAAAGATAACGCGTCGTTGACGGACGCGTGACCCTACATCGATAGGTTCCCGCTGCTCTCCTGCCCACAGTCCGACGCCTTCGGCAAATCTCCAAGCTGGAGCGAGTTTCCATGACCGACGCCGCGAAGCCCAAGCCTCTTCTTCCCGTAGCCACGATGTTGACGCCCGGCGAGCGCATCCATGTCGATGCGGCCGGCGAGGGATGGTACTACGCGCTGCATCGTGACTCTGTCGCCGAGCTCGTTCAGGATATAAAGAGCAAACGTGTTACTGCCGTTGTGGTGTCAGTCGCGCGCTGCGACCACCGCGCCCGAGCGGGCGTGGCCGCAATGGTGCGAGAATTTCCGCGCATCCCCGCCGTCGCGCTCTTGACGCACGTTGACCGCGTCACGCCGCAGATCATGCTGTCGCTGGGTTCCACCGGTCTGCGCCAACTCGTCGACGTTCGTGAGTCGGACGGTTGGAGCGAGCTGCGTAACTATCTGCTGGCGAATCACGGACATGACATTCAGCGATACGCGCTCAGCCAGCTTGCAACAGATCTCAGCACCGTGCCGAACGATTGCTGGCGTTTTTTCGAGGCACTGTTCCTCGCTTCGGCGCACATCGGGACCATACGCGCGCTGGCGATGCACCTGGGCGTTCTTCCAAGTACGCTGATGAGCCGATTCTTTCGGGCGCAGCTGCCGGCACCCAAAAAGTATTTGGCCATCGCACGCCTCGTCCGCGCAGCCCGCCTCTTCGAAAACCCCGGCTTCTCGGTGGCAAACGTGGCCAATCACCTCGACTATTCATCACCGCAGAGTTTCGGACGGCACGTCCGGACGCTCATGCGTATCACGGCTGTTGAGTTTCGCGAGCAATATGATGGCGAGGGTATGCTCCAGCATTTTCGGGAAACGCTCGTCCTCCCGTACGTGGCATCCTTGCGCCGTCTTCAGCCGCTTAGCCCTTCGTGGGGCTCGCGCTACCCGCGAGCGGGCATTCAATAAAACCGGTCCGCGCGAGATGCCGCGCTCGGGCCGCGGCGGTCAAGCGGTTGTGACGAAAGGCAGGATTTCCGCGGCCCGCGCGAGTGCGGTGACCTCCAGCCCGGCGGCTTCGAGCGCATCGCGACCACCCTCTTCGCGGTCCACGAGAGCGAGCACGCCACGTACCGTTCCTCCAGCTTGCCGGATGGCCTCCGCGGCTCTCAATGCCGAGCCGCCGCTGGTAATCACGTCCTCCACGATCACTACTGAATCGCCGCGACGGAACGGCCCCTCGATCAATTTCACGGTGCCGTGCGTCTTGGCCTTCTTACGAACCGTGAATGCGCGCAGCGGCTCCCCCGTCCCGGCGCTGGCGTAGCTGATTGCGTAGGCGATCGGGTCTGCTCCTAGCGTGAGCCCGCCGATGGCATCCACGGACCACCGCGCGTCACGCAGTGCCTGAAGCCCCAGTGCGCCGATGAGTACGAGGCCGTCGGGGCTCATTGTGGTGAGGCGCGCGTCGATGTATAACGAAGACTGGCGCCCGGATGCGAGCGTGAAGGCGCCGACTTTGACGGAGCGCAACGCCAAGAGCTTCAGCAGATCACTTCGCTGCGGCATGGCGAGACGGCCGGGCGGAACGCTGGATGAGGTGCTCAACAACCTGCGGGTGCAGAAACAAATATGGTTCGATCGTCACTCGCGCGCTTTTCCGCTGGAAAGTTCTCCGCTCTTCTAGGCATCATTCTCCTGCTGATGCTCGGCGAGCTGCTGGTCGCCGACCAGGCGCTGAGAGCTCCGTCGGCCGGGCCTCGCCTGCGCATCGCGGTTTGGTCAATCGGGCTCATCGCGATCGCGCTGCTGTGTGTCGCCTTCATTCGCGCACGCCGACAGGCCATGCGAATGACCGAGCGCTCGGCGGAACTAGAGCGTCTGTACAGCGAGGTGGCGCGTGCGAACACGGCGAAAAGTGAGTTTCTGGCGAACATCTCGCACGAATTGCGGACGCCACTCAACGCCATCGTCGGATTCGTCGAACTGCTGAAGGACGGCGTCTACGGTGAGCTCTCGCCACGACAGGTGCCGCCGGTCGACCGAATTGCCGCCTCGGCGTCGCATCTGCGTCATCTCGTCGATCAGGTTCTCGATATCGCGAAAATCGCGGCCGGTCGGCTGGAGGTGCATTCGGAAACGCTCGCGCTCCGCTCGTTCGTCCTCAACATCGCGAGCGAGCTAGAGTCCCTCGTCAATGAGCGCGGGCTGAGCTTTTCGATTGCCGTGGGCGCATCACTCCCGCGCATACGCACGGACCCCACTCATCTACGCCAGATCCTCGTCAACCTGATTGGCAACGCGGTGAAGTATACGCCCTCAGGTGGTATCGCCGTGCGGGCGCGCCTCGTCAGTGAGGATGTGGGAGCGAGCGAAGGCCGCCCGCTGCGCGCGCGTCACCTCACGCCAGTCGATCCAGTACTCGCTGCCCGCGCGCCGGATCCGCGGCGTTCCTGGATTGCCTTGCAAGTGGTGGACACCGGCATCGGCATCGCGCCCGCGGATCAAGCGAGAATCTTCGAGGAGTTCGAGCAGGTGAACGCTGGTCCGCGAGGCAAGTCCATGCAGCGCGGTACTGGACTTGGTCTGGCAATTTCGCGACGGCTTGCTCGCCTACTAGGCGGCGATCTCGCGGTCGAAAGTCAGCTCGGCAGGGGGTCGACTTTTACCGTTTGGCTTCCCGTTCACCCATCAGAGATGGAGCCGGCTGTGACCACGGCCGTCGCCGCTGAAGAGACGGCTGTCTGACCATCGGATCAGACCCTTCGGAAACGCGCCGTCAGCTTCGACAGGAAACTCTGCTTCTCCTCTTCCTTTGGGTTTGACGCGGCGTCGCGGAATTCGGCGGCGAAGGCCAGCACGTCGGAGTACCGCTGCGCCGGATTCTTGCTAAGGCCGCGCATCACGACGGCTTCTAGCGCGGGCGCGAACCGTAGCCCGGGCTTCGCTTGGTTCAGCGGAATCGGCGGTTGCGACAGGAGCTGAGAGAACATCTCTCTCGGCGTCTTCGCGGCGAAGGGTAGACACCCAGTGAGCAGGAAGTACCCAATCGTCGCCAAGCTATACTGATCGGCGAGCGGACCGACCAGCTCTCCCGATAACGCCTCGGGCGCGACGTACATCAGCGTCCCAACAAAGAATCCTGCGCGCGTCAACCGCTCTTCAGGCGCCAGATCCGTGTCCGCAGCGATGCCGAAGTCGAGCAGCTTCACCTGTCGCGTCGCGGAATCGTACATCACGTTGTCTGGCTTGAGATCGCGATGAACGATTCCTACGGAGTGTGCCGCGTGAACCGCGTCCGCGATTTGCGCCACGATCGTCGCAACTTCGTCGACTGACAGGGGGCCCTGACGCTTGGCGTATTTTTCGAGGATCTCCCCGGCCGCCCATTCGATGGCGAGGAAATGCATTCCGGGGCCTGCCTCACCGATCTCGATCGTTTGGACGACGTTAGGGTGTTGCACCCGCTCGCCATAGCGCGCCTCGCGCAGAAATCGCGCAACGGCGGTGCGGTCCTGGCGCAGCTTCTCGCGCAATACCTTGACAGCCACGGTCCCGTGAGCGGCATGCTGCGCTCGGAATACCGCCGAGGTGCCCCCCTCGCCGACCTCGCTCTGCAGCGAATACCCGGCGATCGTTTGACCAACCAAGTTCTCTCGTGGCACGCGGCGAACCTAATCGTCACGTAGGAGTGTGGCAAGCGACGCGATGCGGCGATACACTTCGCGCGTGCGCCATCGTTCGATTGTTCTTTCCAATCGCTTGCCCCTGCGATGGGCCGACTGGCGGCTGTTGTTCAGCCTCGGTGTGGCGACTCTCTCGCCCGCCGCTGGCTGTTTTCATCGGCCATCCCGGGCGCTTCCCGCCGACGGACCCGTTGCCCTGGTGGTGACGCCAGAGACGATCAACGCCGCCGACGTTTATCGCCGCGCCGGGTTCCTCGCCGCGACGGGCGACATCCGATTTGTCGGTGCGCCGCGATTTCTGGCGGGCGCCGACCCTGAGAACACGGTCGTCGTCATCGCCTTTTCGTTTCCGAACCGAGATCTCACCTTCTCGCGTGACGGAGATCAGTACCGCGCCGCCTACGACGTGAGTTACGACGTTCGCAGCGGTACGAGTACGGTTCAGCACCGGTCCGGACGGTCAGAGGTGCGCGTTGGAAGCTTCCGCGAGACGACCCGCAGCGAAGAGAGCGTCATCGCGCAGCAGGTCCTCGTTCTCGCGCCGGGCGCGTACACGCTCGAGATCACGGCGCGAGACGCTGGCGGGACGAGTGTCGGCCGCGTGATCGCACCCCTCGCTGTGCCGCCTTTCAGGAACGACGGGACATTGTCGGTGACGCCGGTTTATCAGGTAGCGCCGCGTGACGCGAGAAGCGCAGCATCGCGGCTTCTGGTGAACCCGCGCGCGACCGTAGTCTTCGGTCGCGACTCGCTGCTTCAGCTGTATGTCGAAAGCTACGGCATCGAAGCGCCGGCCGCGGCTGAAGTGGAAGTCTCAACGCCGGGCGGTGGCGCGCTCTACCTGGACACTGTCCCGCTGTCCAATGCGGGAAGCGACGTGCATTCGGCGATCGCACGCTTGCCGGCCGCGCGTATTGGACTCGGCCTCCTCAGCGTAACCGTGAGCCCGCACGGCCGCGACGGCTCGTCTATCCGTCTGCCCATCGTCGTCCGCCCCGGCGACGAGCTGGCGGTCGCATCCTTCGCGGAGATGCTGCAGTACCTGCGGTTCTTCGTATCGCCGGAACGACTTCGAGCACTGCGAGACACAGCACCGGAGGCACGCGGTTTACTCTGGGCCACCCTCCTGCGCGACACGGACGCGCTTGCGGCAACACCGGAAAACGAGGCGATGCGGGATTACCTCCGACGGGTGCAAACCGCCAATACACAGTTTCGCGAGGACAACATGCCGGGTTGGCTCACGGATCGCGGCAAGACATTCAGCGCCTTTGGCCAACCCGATCACGTCAGCGAACCAAGTGCCGGCGGCGGGAATGGCCGTGGAGTGACGCTCATCTGGGATTATCGCGACAAACACCTTCAACTCGTCTTTGTCGATCAAACCGGCGTGGGTCACTTTCGGCTGACGCCGTCGAGCCAATTGGCTTTCGACGCCGCCTTCAAGCGTCTAACGTCGTGCACGCCCTGTCGATAGCTGTCATGATCGCGGCTCGTCCTTTCTTGACAAACCGGGCCGTTATTCCTATATAGGGCCCGCAAGTCGGATGGGCTTGCCCGGCACCGCAGTGCGGGATCGATTCACCCCGTAGGAGGCAGCTCGCATGGCCAGAGGGAAGGTGAAGTGGTTCAACGATGCCAAGGGCTACGGCTTCATTGAGCAGGACAGCGGCGAGGACGTGTTCGTGCACTTCTCCGCGATCAGCATGGATGGTTTCAAGACGCTCGCGGAGGGCCAGGAAGTCGAGTTCGAGATCAAGACCGGAGAGAAGGGTCTTCACGCCGCGAACGTGGTCCGCGTCTGACCGCTCGCGTCTCCACGAGTACAGCGCTGCATCCGCCTGCCGACACCGGCAGGCGGTGCCGTTTTGAGGACATGACGCCTGTGCCCCCCCCGTAGAGGGCGAGGACACGCGGCGCCGAGGTTAGAGTACAAGGGCGGAACATTTCGCCCCATTCTCCCACTCGGCTCGCCTTCCGGAACTTCATTGCACGCGTGACGTCGCCCCCCGCGCCTCCTCCGCCCCCGCGCCTCTTTCTGGTGGACGGCTACGCGCTGATCTATCGCGCGTTTTTCGCCCTCATTGCGCGCCCCCTGACCACCAGCCGCGGTGAAAACACGTCTGCCGCATGGGGCACAGTCAACTTCCTGCAGCGGTTGTTGCAAACCCATCATCCGGACTACCTCGGATGGGTGCACGATTCCGGTCTGTCGTTTCGCCACGAGCGCTACCCGAGCTACAAAGCGACACGCGAGAAGCTCACGGACGAGCTGCAGTCCGATTTCGACCGTGGCATGGAGCGCATCTGCGCCATCCTCGAAGCCTATCACGTCCCAATCCTCACCCTGCCGGGTTATGAAGCCGACGACGTGATCGGGACGTTGGCTAAGCAGGGCGTCGAAACTGGCGTCAACGTGATCGTCGTTTCCGGGGACAAAGATTTTCAACAGCTCGTACGACCGGGCGTCTGGCTGCTCAACCCAGGACGCGGCGGACCGGCAAACGTCGAGGAGCAGTGGGTCGGTGTTGAAAATGGTGGTGAACGGCTCGGCGTGCCGCCGGCGTTAGTCACGGATTATCTCGCCCTCGTCGGCGATA
>Ga0066710_100003911_pt1 | contig 12934 bp, 9 predicted proteins | sample GraSoiAngelo_159_FD_79666 | JGI IMG/M metagenome (GOLD analysis project Ga0066710, IMG submission 79666) | Grasslands soil microbial communities from the Angelo Coastal Reserve, California, USA - 14_1009_16_40cm | ecosystem: Environmental > Terrestrial > Soil > Grasslands | place: USA...
CGCTGCGCGAGGCGCTGTGGTGCGACGCCTTCCCTCCTCGCTGCGCTCGTCGGTCCAGGCGCCGCCGCGCCCCGCTGCGCTCATGCGACCAGCGCCTTCTCGTAGAGTTCGCGGTAGCGGTCCAGCATGGTGCCGAGCCGGAACAAGGTGCGCGCCCGGGTGCGGGCCGTGGTGCCCAGTTCCCGCCGCAGCCGCTGGTCGGTCAGCAGTGCCGCGCCGGCGGCGGCCAGTCGCGCGGGGTCGCGGGGCGGCACGACCTGCGCGCCGATGCCGACGGTCGCGGCCAGGCCGCCGCTGTCGGTGCAGACCGTGGCCCGGCCGCAGAGCATCGCCTCGATCAGGGGGTACGGCATCGCCGGGTGGGTACCGGAGATCGCCAGCGCGGTCGCCTTGGCGAACAGGGCGCGGTACCCGGTGACCGGCCCGCTGAAGCTGACCCCGTCCAGTCGGGCCCCGCCGTCCGGCGCCGAACCGATCACGAGCAGCCGGACGTCCGGCACCGATCGCCGGATGATCCCGAACGCCTGCAGCGCGATCGGCAGCTCGGTGGGCTCGCCGAGCCAGGCCAGTACCGGCTGGTCCGGCTCCTCACGCAGCGGCGGGTGGTCGTGCGGGTCGACGCCGGGCGGGATGACGGTGATCCGGGCCCGGTCGGCGCGGTGGTGCAGCGCCCACCGGCACATCCGTTCGCTCGGTGGCGCGATCGCGGCCGCCTCGGCGTACCCGAGCCGGATCACCGCCTGCAGGAACCGCACCAGCACCGCCCGTACCGCGGGTTCCGCGGCGTACCGGTCGAGCAGCGGATCGGCGAGGTACACGTCGTGTTCGGTGAGCACGTACGGGGTACCCCGGCGCCAGCGCGCCGCGATCGACGCGAGCACCGACCGTCCACTGTGGACGCAGTGGACGAGGTCGGCCTCGGGTACCGGCGCCGCCAGCGCCCGGACCACCGACTCCAGTGCGGCCGCGGCGAGCCCGGCGTCGTGCAGGGTCGGCCGGGGCAGCCGCGGGTCGGTGGTGGCCCGCCAGGCGTCGAGCAGCACGGCGGCCAGCGGTACCCCGCCCAGCGGGTGGGTACCGTCGGCGGCCAGCCCGGTCAGCCGGCGCATCGCGGAGCGGAACATCGCCGCGCTGTGCTCGCTGTCGTCCAGCATCCCCCGGCAGAGCAGGACGGCCGCGTGGGTGGCCAGCCGGCCGTGCTGGCGGATCTCCACCGGCCGGGTGGGCCCGACCACCGGCCCGGCCAACGCGACCGTGCTCATCCCGGCCACGTTGGACGGCACCGGGTACCGCGGCGCCGGCTCGCCGTCGACGAAGCCGACCAGCCGGAAGGCGTGCTCGGTCAGCCCGCGGACCAGCCGGTGGCACCAGGTGCCGACCGCGCCCGGACCGTACGGGTAGGAGCCATCGTTGACCAGAGCGATCCGCACCGCCTCACCCCGTCAAGCGCAACGAGGCAGCGTGGGGAAAGAGGACGGCTTGTCGGGTTATCGACCGGACTCGCCCAAAGGATCCGGTGAGTTGCCGTGGCCCACCGGCCCGGCCGGCCGCCAGGGCAGGAGGACTGCGAGGTTTCTCACTAGCCGCCCGGATGATGGCGTGCTAAGTGAGGTCGGCGCCGACCGTACCCGTGTCCGCGGTTTCCGGGCAACGCCCGGTTCCGCCCGCCGGCCAGGGCGTTTTCGCCGGTCGGGTAGGGTCCCTCGGGAGGGTGACCGAGCCAGAGTTGAGTCTTGTTGACTCAATGTCCGGCTTGACGAACTGCTCCGAACGGCACACTATAGAGAAGTCGCCAATCGCGCCCGACCCTGTTCCGCGTCTGAATTTGGACAGTGGCCTGCAGGCTCGCGATGGCTGGCCGTTCCGGCGGCGCATATCAAGGAGAAGATATGGCGAAGGCCCTCTTCGGCCACGTAGGTAGCGCGCCCGACCGGCGTCTGCTTGACGAGGTCACCCAGCTGCGTGCCAAGGTACGTTCGCTCGAGTTCGAGGTCACTCGGCTGCGCGCCGAGAATGATCGGCTGGCCGCCGCGGCCCACGCCGACGAGCTGCTCCGGCTGCCCGAGCCGGCGCTGACCTGACCGCAGCGGCACCGGTCGTTCCGGTGTCCGTTGGTACCCCTGACACGCTCCCGTAAACCGAAGCGCGCCGATACCCCTCACCCGGGGTTCGGCGCGCATCTCTTTGTCCCGGGGTACCCTGCCGATGGACGAGCCCCACGAGACGCAGGAGTTATGTGCACCTCAAGAGCCTGACGGCCAAGGGATTCAAGTCCTTCGCCTCCGCCACGACGCTCAGGCTGGAGCCGGGGATCACCTGTGTGGTGGGCCCCAACGGCTCCGGCAAGTCCAACGTTGTCGACGCGATCGCCTGGGTACTCGGCGAGCAGGGCGCCAAGGCACTGCGCGGCGGCAAGATGGAGGACGTCATCTTCGCCGGAACCGCCGGCCGCCCTCCGCTGGGCCGTGCCGAGGTCACGCTGACCATCGACAACCACGACGGCGCGCTGCCCATCGAGTACTCCGAGGTCTCGATCACCCGCCGGATGTACCGTTCCGGCGAGAGCGAATACGAGATCAACGGCGACTCCTGCCGGCTGCTCGACATCCAGGAACTGCTCTCCGACTCCGGGATCGGCCGGGAGATGCACGTGATCGTCGGGCAGGGCCAGCTCGACGCGGTACTGCACGCCAAGCCCGAGGACCGGCGCGCGTTCATCGAGGAGGCGGCCGGCGTCCTCAAGCACCGCAAGCGCAAGGAGAAGGCGCTGCGCAAGCTCGACGCGATGCAGGTCAACCTGAACCGGCTCACCGATCTGACCACCGAGCTGCGCCGCCAGCTCAAGCCGCTGGGCCGGCAGGCCGAGGTGGCCCGGCGCGCCGCGGGTATCCAGTCAGACCTGCGCGACGCCCGGCTCCGGCTGCTCGCCGACGACCTGGCGACCCTGCGGGAGACCCTGGACAAGGAGATCGCCGACGAGTCGGCCCTGCGCACCCGGCGCGAAGAGGTCGAGCGGGACCTGGGTACCGTCCAGGCCCGGCTGGCCCAGCTGGAGACCGCGCACGCGCTGGACGCGCCGGTCCTCGCGAAGGCGCAGGAGACCTGGTACCAGCTGTCCGCGCTGCAGGAACGGTTCCGCTCGACCGAGCAGCTGGCCAGCGAGCGGCTGCGTCACCTGTCCGCGACGGGCGACGACGAGCGCCCCGGCCGCGACCCCGACCAGCTGGCCGCCGAGGCGGACAAGGTACGCGCCCAGGAGACCGCGCTGCGCGACGCGCTGCAGGCCGACCAGGCGCACCTGGCCGAGGCGGTGGCCCGCCGGCAGGGCCTGGAACGGCAGCTCGCCGAGGCGGAGAAGGCGCTCGTCGAGGCGGTCAAGTCGATCGCCGAGCGGCGCGAGGGCCTGGCCAAGCTGGCCGGGCAGGTCGACGCCGCGCGCAGCCGGGCCGCGGCCGCCGAGGAGGAGATCGAGCGGCACGAGATCGCCACCACCGAGGCCCGGGAACGGGCGGAGGTTGCCGAGGCCGCGTACGAGACCGCGCGCGCCGAGTCCGAGGGGCTCGACGAGGAGGACGCCGAGCTGGTCGAGCGGCACACCGCGGCGCTGCGCGCGGCCGAGGTGGCGCAGGCGCGCGAGAAGGAGCTGGCCGACGCCGAACGGCAGGCCGAGATGGAGGCCTCCGAGTGGGGTGCCCGCGAGGAGGCGCTGGCGCTCGGGCTGCGGCGCAAGGACGGCGCCGGTACCCTGCTGGCCGCGGGCGATCGGGTCCCCGGGCTGCTGGGTAGCGTCGCGGCGCTGCTCGCGGTCGATCCCGGGTACGAGGCGGCGCTGGCCGCCGCGCTGGGCGCGCTGGCCGACGCCGTGGCGGTGTCCACTGTGGACGATGTGACGGCCGCGGTGCAGCTGCTGAAGGTGCAGGACGCCGGCCGGGCGACCCTGTTCGTCGCCTCGCCCGGCGCGCGGGTGGCCAGGCCGGCGCTGCCGGCGGGTACCCGCTGGGCGCTGGACGTGGTGCGCTGCGCCGACAGCGTCCGGCCCGCTCTCGAACGGGCGCTGGGGGACATGGCGCTCGCCGACGACCTGCAGCACGCCCGCGAGCTCGTCGCGGCCCACCCCGACCTGCGCGCCGTCACGCCGGACGGCGACGTCGTGGGCACCTGGGCAGCCGCCGGCGGGTCGACCAAGGCGCAGAGCTACATCGAGGTACAGGCGGCGGTGGACGAGGCCCGGCAGCGCCGCACCGAGGCGGCCACCCGGCTGGAGGAGCTGCGCGCCCGGCTGGACGGTGCCCGCGCCGAGCTGGCCGCCCGCGAGCAGGAGGTGGCCACCGCCGCCGAGACCCGCCGCCAGGCCGACGGGCAGCGCAACTCCGCCGCCCGGCGGCTGGCCGAGCTGGGCGCCGCCGCGAAGTCGGCGCGGGCCGAGGCCGACCGGCTGGCCGCCGCCTGGGCGAACGCGGAGGCCGGCCGGGACCGGACCGTGGTCGGGCTGACCGGCCTGGAGGAGCAGCTGCGCGCCGCCGAGGCCACGCCGATCGAGGACGACCCGGACAGCGCGGAGCGGGACCGCCTGGCCGCGCTGGTGCCGCAGGCCCGGCAGAACGAGATGGAGGTGCGGCTGGCCGTCCGCACGGCGGAGGAGCGGGTGGGTGCCCTGGCCGGCCGCGCGGACGCGCTGGCCCGGCAGGCCGCCGCCGAGCGGGCCGCGCGGGAACGCGCCGCCGCCCGGCGGGCCGCCCGGGCCCGCGGCGCGGGGATCGCCGGCGCGGTCGCCGCCGGGGCGCGGATCGCGCTGGAGCGCATCGCCGTCTCGCTGGCGACGGCCGCCGCGCAGCGCGACGAGGTCGCCGCCGCCCGGTCCGCGCGGGAGGCGGAGCTTTCGGAGGTACGGGGAGCCGCCGGCCGGCTCGCGGCAGACCTGGACCGGCTGACCTCGGAGGTACACCGCGACGAGGTGGCCCGTGCCGAGCAGCGGCTGCGCATCGAGCAGCTGGAGGCCAAGGCCGCCGAGGACTTCGGGGTGGACGTCGACACGCTGCTGGCCGAGTACGGGCCGGGCGTCGACGTACCCCCGACCGCGGCTGAGATCGCCGCCGCCGAGGCGGCGAACAAGCCGGCGCCGCAGCCGGTACCGTTCGACCGCGCCATGCAGGAGAAGCGCGCCGCCAAGGCCGAGCGCGACCTGAACCTGCTCGGCAAGGTGAACCCGCTGGCGCTGGAGGAGTTCGCCGCGCTGGAGGAACGGTACAAGTTCCTGTCCGACCAGCTCGAAGACCTCAAGGCGACCCGGCGTGACCTGCTCACCGTGGTCAAGGACGTGGACGACCGGATCCTGGAGGTCTTCGAGTCGGCATACCGGGACACCGCGCGCGAGTTCGAACAGGTCTTCGCCACGCTGTTCCCCGGCGGCGAGGGCCGGCTGATCCTCACCGACCCGGAGGACATGCTGGGTACCGGTGTCGACGTCGAGGCCCGCCCGCCCGGCAAGAAGATCAAGCGGCTGTCGCTGCTGTCCGGCGGCGAGCGCTCGCTGACCGCGGTCGCGCTGCTGTGTGCGATCTTCCGCGCCCGGCCCAGCCCGTTCTACATCATGGACGAGGTCGAGGCGGCGCTGGACGACGTGAACCTCGGCCGGCTGCTGCTGCTCATGCGGGAACTGCAGGAGAAGAGCCAGCTGATCATCATCACCCACCAGAAGCGGACGATGGAGATCGCCGACGCGCTGTACGGCGTCACGATGCGCAACGGTGTCACCGAGGTGATCAGCCAGCGGCTCGGTACGGACGGGGAAGCCGACGCCGCGTAGCGGGCCTGCGCCGGGTCAGTCGCCGGTGGTGCCGTCGATGGCCTCCCGGATCATGTCGGCGTGCCCGTTGTGCCGGGCGTACTCCTCGATCATGTGCACGTAGATCCAGCGCAGCGAGATCTTGTGGCCGCGCCGGCCGAGGAAGGTCTCGTCGAGCCCGCGCCCGGCGACCCATTCGCGCGAGCGCGCACACTGCCGCTCGAACGCGGCGTAGTCGGCGGCTGCGTCGGCGTCGTCGACGTCCTCGAAGTCGGCTTCGGGCCGCTGCTCGCTGGAGTACGGGACCGGCTCCTGGTTGCCGACGAACCGGCCGAACCAGACGTGCTCGACCTCGGTCATGTGCCGTACCAGGCCGAGCAGCGTCAGCGTCGACGGTGCGCTGGCACGCTGCTTGAGCTGGGTGTCGTCGAGTCCGGCGCACTTCCACAGCAGCGTGGACCGGTGGAAGTCGAGCCAGGACTCCAGCATCTCGCGTTCGCCGGCCTGGAACGGCGGTTCGGGACGGGAAACCTCGGGTGCGATCATCCGCCTACCGTACCGATCCACGTGAATGGCGCACGGGGTTTGGCTGGCGGTCGTGCGGATGTCTGACAGGATTTCCCCATGCAGTGGTACGGGTACCTCCTGATCGTCCTGGCCGTGCTGGTCCTCGCCGGGCTGGTGCTGGTGGCGCCGCGGCTGCGTCGCCGCGCGCTGCCCCCGGCACCGCCGGCCCCGGAGCGGATCCCGGAGGCCGCGCCCCAGGTGCCGGTCACCCCGGTCGAGGAGGCGCCACCGGTCGCGGAGGCGCCCACGGCGCAGGCGCCGGTGCTGGAGCGGCCGGAGCCGACCGCCGGCCGCCTGGTCCGGCTGCGCGCGCGGCTGGCCCGGTCGCAGAACGCGCTGGGCCGCGGCCTTCTGGCGGTACTGGCCCGGGACCGCCTCGACGAGGACGCCTGGGACGAGGTCGAGGAGACGCTGATCAGCGCCGACGTCGGCGTCGAACCGACCCGGGAGATCGTCGAGCGGCTGCGCGAACGCACCCGGGTGCTGGGTACCCGCAGCGCCGCCGAACTGCGCACGCTGCTGACCGAGGAGCTGGTAGGGGCGCTGGACCCGAAGCTGGACCGGTCGCTGTCGGCCACGCCGACCGACGGCAAGCCGGCCGTCCTGCTGGTCGTCGGCGTCAACGGCTCCGGCAAGACCACCACCTGCGGGAAGATCGCACGGGTACTGATCGCCGACGGGCACACCGTCGTCCTCGGCGCCGCCGACACGTTCCGGGCGGCCGCCGCCGAGCAGCTCACCACCTGGGCCAGCCGGGTCGGCGCCGAGGTGGTCCGGGGCCGGGAGGGCGGCGACCCGGCCGCGGTGGCCTTCGACGCGGTGCGGCGCGGTGCCGAGGCCGGCGTGGACACGGTACTGATCGACACGGCGGGACGGCTGCAGAACAAGGTCGGTCTGATGGACGAGCTGGGCAAGGTCAAGCGGGTGGTGGAGAAGCACGGCCCGATCGACGAGACCCTGCTGATCCTCGACGCCACCACCGGCCAGAACGGCCTTGAGCAGGCCCGGGTGTTCACCGAGGTGTGCGACGTGACCGGCGTGGTGCTGACCAAGCTGGACGGTACGGCCAAGGGCGGGATCGTCATCGCGGTACAGCGCCGACTGGGCATTCCGGTCAAGCTGGTCGGCCTGGGCGAGGGACCGGATGACCTCGCGCCGTTCGATCCTGGCCAGTTCGTCGACGCGTTGCTTGGCTCGGACGCGTAGCCTCGGATCCCCGGGAGGGCAACGCGTGACGCAACAGGAGATCCCGCTGATCGGCGGGAACACCAGCACAGTGGTACGGGTCGGGGACACCGTCCGGCGCAACGTCGGGCCGTGGACCCCGGCCGTACACGCGTTGCTCCGGCACCTGGAGTACATCGGGTTCACCGGCGCCCCGCGCGTGCTCGGCCTCGACGAGCGGGGCCGGGAGGTGCTGTCGTACCTGGAGGGCGAGTGCGGTTCATACCCGCTCGGCCCCGACTGGGTCACCGACGACGCGCTGGTCGCCGTGGCCACGATGCTCCGGATGTACCACGACGCGCAGTTCGGCTTCCGGCCGCCGCCCGGCGCGGTGTGGCGCTCCTTCGGGCCGCCGCCGCCGGACACCGAGGTGATCTGCCACCACGACGCGGCGCCGCACAACGTGATCTGGCGGCCGGACAGCACCCTGGCGCTGATCGACTTCGACCTCGCCTCACCCGGTGCGCGGATCTACGACGTCGCCTACGCGGCGTGGACGTGGGTACCGCTGTTCTCCGACCGGGACTCCTACACGCTGGGCTGGCACCACCCGAACCGGCCGCGCCGGCTGCGCCTTTTCGCCGACGCGTACGGCCTGGTCACCCGCGACCGGCACCGGCTGGTCCGGACCATCCGCAAGCGGATCGTCGACCACATCGAGGGCATCCGCCGGATGGCCGCCGCCGGCGATCCTGCCTTCGTGCGCATCGTGCACAAAGGGCATCTTCGCCGCCCGGTCCGCGATCTCCGGCTCATCGACTACGAGCGGCACGTTCTCGAGTACGCGCTCCGCTGATTCTTCACACGCCTGAAACATTGCGTCACACGGTGGAAACCGCGCAGAGACCATGGGTGAAACAGCCAGCGGCGAGAGTTCCGCGAAACCGGCGCTGGGCGACGCTGCCGCCGCCGGAGGGAGGTAACAACGACTAGGAGGGCAGCGTGCTCGCCGCTCAATATCTCGCAGACGCACCGAAGCTCGATACCGGCAACACCGCGTGGTTGCTGGCGTCGAGCGCGCTGGTGCTGATCATGACGCCGGGGCTGGCACTGTTCTACGGCGGCCTGAACCGCGCCAAGAGCGTGCTGAACATGATGATGATGAGCTTCTCGTGTATCGGGCTCATCTCGGTGCTCTGGCTCCTCTACGGCTTCAGCCTCTCGTTCGGTACCAACTCCGACAGCGGGACGAACGACTGGATCGGCAGCTTCAGCCAGTACCTCGGGACGAAGACGTTCATCTCGGAGATCTGGGGCGTGACCGACGCGGCACCGAACGGGATCGGCATCCCCACGTACGTGATCCTCGCTTTCCAGATGATGTTCGCGATCATCACGGTGGCGCTGATCAGCGGCGGGATCTCGGACCGGGCCAAGTTCGGCGGCTGGGTGCTGTTCGCGTGCGGCTGGTTCACGCTGGTGTACGTCCCGGTCGCGCACTGGATCTGGGGCGGCGGCTTCATCGCCGCCAAACTGCACGCGCTGGACTTCGCCGGCGGTACCGCGGTGCACATCAACGCAGGTTCCGCGGCGCTGGCGCTGGCACTGGTACTCGGCAAGCGGGTCGGCTGGCCGAAGGACGGCTTCCGGCCGCACAACGTGCCGATGGTGGCCCTCGGCGCCGGCCTGCTGTGGTTCGGCTGGTTCGGGTTCAACGCCGGTTCGGAGCTGACCGCCGATCCGATCACCGCGGTGGCGTTCGTCAACACGCAGTGCGCCACCGCGGCCGCGCTGCTGGGCTGGGTCATCGTCGAGTGGATCAGGGGCCGGCCCACCATGGTCGGTGCCTCGTCGGGTGCGGTCGCCGGCCTGGTCGCCATCACCCCCGCCTGTGGCTACATCGCACCCTTCGCCTCCGTCCTCCTCGGCCTCGTGGCCGGCGCGGTGTGTGCCCTGGCGGTGAGCCTGAAGTACCGGTTCGGCTTCGACGACTCCCTCGACGTGGTCGGCGTCCACTTCGTCGGCGGGTGGATCGGTTCGCTGTGGATCGGTCTGTTCGCCACCAGCACGGTCGCCTCTCCCGCGGTACTCGGCGCGGGCCTCGCGCACAACGGCCTGTTCACCGGTGGCGGTCTCGGGCAGCTGGGCCGGCAGGCGCTGTGCAGCGGTATCGTCTCGGTCTACTCGTTCACCCTGGCGTACGTGCTCGGTTGGGTGATCCAGAAGACCATCGGGTTCCGGGCCAGCACCGAGGCCGAGGTCGACGGCATCGACGTCGCCGAGCACGCGGAGAGCGGGTACGACCTGTCGTCCGCGGGCGGCGGCGGTACGGGCGCGTTCGCCCTGGCGGGGGTCGGCAAGCCGACCAGCACCCAGGCAGCGGCTGGTACACCGGCGCCGGCCGATGCGCCGGACGCCGCGAAGGTCGCCGGATAACGTCGTCTGATGGAGGGACTGAGCATGAAGCTGGTGACCGCGGTCATCAAGCCGTACCAGCTCGACGGGGTCAAGGAGGCGCTGCACGCGCTCGGCGTGGCCGGCCTGACCGTCAGCGAGGTACAGGGCTACGGCCGGCAGAAGGGCCACACCGAGGTGTACCGGGGCGCCGAGTACACCGTGGAGTTCCTGCCCAAGATCCGCGTCGAGGTGGTGACCGACGAGATCGACGTCGAGAAGATCGTGGACGCGATCGTGACCGCCGCCCGTACCGGAAAGATCGGCGACGGCAAGGTCTGGGTCACGCAGGTGGAAGAGGTGATCCGGGTCCGTACCGGCGAACGCGGGTTGGACGCGCTCTGAGCAGTCGTCCGGCCCTCGACGAGAAACGCATCGGCGCCGCCGCACGCGAACAGCGTGCGGCGGCGCTCGACGCTTGGCTGGCCGGCCTGGTGCCGCCGGTACCGGGGGTGGCCCTCGTCGCCGTCGGCGGGCTGGGCCGGCAGGAGTGCGCCCCGTACGGCGACGTGGATCTCGTCCTGCTGCACTCCGGACACGAGGACGTCGGGCACCTCGCCGAGGCGGTCTGGTACCCCGTCTGGGACGCCCGGATCGGCCTGGACCACTCGGTGCGTACCGTGCCGGAAGCGCTCGCGGTGGCCGGCGAGGACGTGAAGGTCGCGCTGGGCCTGCTCGACCTGCGGTACATCGCGGGGGACGAGGCCCTCGCCGGCCAGCTGCGCGCGGCAGCGGTCGACCAGTGGCGACGCCGCGCCGCCACCGCCCTGCCGGCCCTGCACGAGGTGGTGACCGCGCGCTGGGAGGCGCACGGGGAGCTGGCGTTCCTCCTGGAAGGCGACGTGAAGGAGGCCCGCGGCGGGCTGCGCGACGTGAGCGTGCTGCGGGCGGTCGGGATGGCCGGGGTGGCGGACGCCGGGCGGCCGCAGGTCCGGGCGGCGCACGTGCGACTGCTCGACGTGCGCGACGCGCTGCACGTGGCCACCGGCCGGCGGGTCGACCGGCTCGTCGCCCAGGAGCGCGACCAGGTCGCCGGGCTGCTCGAACTGGCCGACGGCGACGCCCTGCTGCGCCGGGTCGCCCAGGACGCCCGCACGGTGGCGTACGCGATCGACGACGCGTGGCGGGCCGTCGACCGGTGGAGGTCCGGCCCGCACCCGGGAGGGCGGCGGCCGATCGGGCGCGACGTGGTCGCGCAGGACGGGGAGGCGGTACTCGCCCGTGCGGCCGTCGGTCCCCGGCCGGATCCCAGCCTGGCGCTGCGGGTGGCCGGTGCGGCCGCCGCGGAGCGGCTGCCGATCGCCCGGGCCACCCTGGAGTGGCTGGCCGCGTTCTGCCCGCCGCCGCCGGTACCGTGGCCCTCCGTCGCCCGCGAGGCGCTGCTCACCCTGCTCGGTGCCGGGCCGGCGCTGATCCCGGTCTGGGAGGCGTGCGACCGGTACGGGCTGGTGGGCGGGTGGATCCCGGAGTGGATCCGGGTACGCGGGCTGCCGCAGTACAACCCGGTGCACCGGTACACCGTGGACCGGCACCTGGTGCAGGCGGCGGCGGAGGCGGCGAAGTACGCGCGCGAGGTGGCCCGGCCGGACCTGCTGGTGCTCGCGTCGTTCCTGCACGACGTCGGCAAGGGGCTGCCCGGGGACCACAGCGAGACCGGTGCGCCGGTGGCGTCGGCGATCGCGGCGTGCATCGGGCTGCCCGGGCCGGATGTGGCACTCGTGGGCAAGCTGGTCCGGTACCACCTGCTGCTGCCGGACGTGGCGACCCGGCGGGACCTCGCCGACCCGGTGACGATCCGCGGCGTGGCCGCGGCGGTCGGCGACGTGACCACGCTCGACCTGCTGTACGGGCTGACCCGGGCGGACGCCGCCGCGACCGGGCCGGGTGCCTGGTCGGCATGGAAGGGGCGGCTGGTCGCCGAGCTGGTCGACCGGGTACGCCGGACGCTGGACACCGGCGAGGTGCCGCCCGCGCCGGTACCGGATGCGGCGCTCGTGGCCGGGCCGCTGCCCGCGGTACACGTGGCGGGGGAGCGGGTGGCGGTGGCCGCGACCGACCGGCGCGGCCTGCTCGCCGCGGTGGCCGGGTGCCTGGCCCTGCACCGCCTGGACGTGGTCACCGCGGACATCTCCACCGTGGACGGGCGGGCGCTCGCGCAGCTGCGGGTGCAGACCCGCTACGGCGCGCTGCCGGACGGCCCGGCCCTGGCCGCGGACCTGCGCCGGGCCGCGCTCGGCCAGCTGCCGTCGCGGCTGGAGCGGCACGTGCGCCCGCGCGGCGGCGCGGCGGCCCGGGTGGTCTGGCACCACGAGGCGGCCACCGACGCCGCGGTACTGGAACTGCGCGCGGCCGACGCGCCCGGCCTGCTGTACCGGGTGGCCCGCGCGCTGGAGGAGAACGGCGCGGACGTGCGGGCCGCCCGGATCTCCACCCTCGGCGGTGACGTGGTGGACGCGTTCTACCTGGTCGGACCCTGGTCGGACCCGACGGTACGGGCGGAGATCGCGGCCGCGGTGCTGGCCGCGGCCGGCTGAGCCAGCCGGATACGCTTGTTGGCGTGTTCGATACCCTCAGCGACCGCCTCAACGGCATCTTCAGCAGGCTGCGCGGCAAAGGCCGACTCACCGACGCCGACATCGACGCCACCGCCCGGGAGATCCGCCTGGCGCTGCTGGAGGCCGACGTCGCGCTGCCGGTGGTCAAGGCGTTCATCGCGGCGCTGAAGGAGCGTGCCCGGGGGGCCGACGTACACCAGGCGCTCAACCCGGCCCAGCAGGTCATCAAGATCGTGCACGAGGAGCTGGTGGCCATCCTCGGCGGGGAGACCCGCCGGCTGCGGTTCGCCAAGCAGCCGCCGACCGTGATCATGCTGGCCGGCCTGCAGGGTTCCGGTAAGACGACGCTGGCCGGCAAGCTCGCCCGGTGGCTGAAGGGGCAGGGGCACCAGCCGATGCTCGTCGCCGC
>Ga0066710_100003914_pt1 | contig 12934 bp, 16 predicted proteins | sample GraSoiAngelo_159_FD_79666 | JGI IMG/M metagenome (GOLD analysis project Ga0066710, IMG submission 79666) | Grasslands soil microbial communities from the Angelo Coastal Reserve, California, USA - 14_1009_16_40cm | ecosystem: Environmental > Terrestrial > Soil > Grasslands | place: USA...
CCGGTATTTCTCGTACGCCTTCCGGAAGGCCGGATAGTTGGTCTGCCGCGCGTACTGGATGGCGGTCAGGTTGGCCATGTCCACGCCCCGGGCCTTTAGCTCGAGGAAGATCGTCGCCTGGCTCGGGATCATGCGGACGACGACGCGGGAAAGGTAGGGCGCGCCGCCGTAGTAGTCGGGATTCGCGACCAGGACGACCTTCTCCCCCGCCTTCCACTCGCGGAACCTGTACGGCCCGTTGCCGACCGGAGCCCGGTTCTGCGGCGCGTCCCGCAACGTCCCGTGGTCGACGTACGGCGCGAGCAGGTGCTTGGGCAGCATCCACATGCCCCAGCTCTCGAGCGCGGTCGCGTGGGGCCGCTTGTACGTGATCCGGATCGTATACGGGTCCACGACCTGCGCGCCCTTGACGACGAGGAAATCCTCCTTGTACGCGGTCGGGGTCTTGGGATGGATCATCGCCTCGTAGGTGAACCGGACGTCGTCCGCGGTGAACGGCTTGCCGTCGTGCCACTTGGCGTCCCTCCGCAGATGGAACGTGAGGTTCAGGCAGTCCTTGCTGAACTCCCACGACTCGGCGAGGTCGCCGACGAGGTTCAGCTCCCGATCCCGCTTGACGAGCCCCGTATAGATGAGGCTGCCGATCTCGTGGGACGCGCCGTCGCTCGTGATGTTGGGAATGAAGCTCGAGACGTCGCCGATCGAGGCTTCGATGAGCGTGTCCCCGCGCACCGGCGGCTCGCCGCCGATCTGAAGCGGCTCGTCGGACTTGCCTTCGACGCCGGGCCCGCAGCCCGCGAGCGCCGCGCAGCAGAGCGCCGCGAGCAGGACGGGGGCGAGCGCGATTGCCGGGTTCCCTCGCATCGCCACTACTTCGTGGCGGGCGTACCGGGCTGTCCGCCGGGCGCCGGCGACGGGGCGGGCGCGGCGGCGCCGGCCGGCCGTGCCGGCTCCCTGACCACGGACCCCGCACGCTCGCCGCCGAGCAGGGTGAGGCCGAACGAGGTCAGCATGAAGACGACGGCGACGACGCCCGTGATCTTGCCGAGCAGCGTCGGTGTCCCCATCGACCCGAACACCGCCTGGGTGCCGCCGCCCCCGAACGCCGAGCCGATGTCGGCGCCCTTGCCGGCCTGGAGCAGCACGATCCCGATGATGGCGAACCCGAGCAGGACGTGAAGGATGACGAGCATGGTGTACATTACGAATCCCCTCTCAGCACGGTGACGCCTTTGTGCGTCGCCTTCTTGACGATCGTCACGAATCCCTGGGCGTTCAGGCTGGCGCCGCCGACGAGTGCGCCGTCGATGTCGGGCTCCGCGGTCAGCGCGCCCGCGTTGTCCGGCTTGACGCTGCCGCCGTAGAGTACCCGGACGCGCTGCGCGACCTCTTTCGACGCGACCTCCGCCAGCCGGCCGCGCAGGTAGGCCTGGACTTCCGCGGCCTGCGCGGGTGTCGCGTTCACCCCGGTGCCAATCGCCCAGACCGGTTCGTAGGCGAGGATGCACGCGCCGATGGCCGCGTTCCGGAGGCCCGCCAGTCCGGCCCGGAGCTGGCCCTCGACGGTCGCGAACGTGAGCCCCTGCCGCCGCTCCTCGGCGGTTTCGCCGACGCAGAGGATCGGCGTCATCCCCGCCGCGAGGACGGCGTGCATCTTCCGGTTGATGGGCTCGTCACTCTCCCCGAATTCCTTCCTCCGTTCGGAGTGGCCGAGAACCACGTACCGGCAGCCCAGCTCGACCAGCATCGCGGGCGAAATCTCGCCCGTGAACGCGCCGGCCGACTCCCAGTGGCAGTTCTGCGCGCCGAGCGCGATCGGACTCCCCGACAGCAGCTCGCCCACGACGTGGAGCGCGGTGAAGGGCGGGCACAGGACCACCTCGACGCCCCGGGGGCGCCGGAGCCCGTCGAGCACTCCGGCCGTGAGGCCGCGCGCTCCGGCCAGCGTACCGTTCATCTTCCAGTTGGCGACGACCAGCGGAGTGCGCATCACGCGTCCGTGAGGGCCTCGACGCCGGGAAGCTTCCGGCCCTCGAGAAACTCGAGGAACGCGCCGCCCCCCGTCGAGAGGAATCCGACGCGGTCGGCGACGCCCGCGCGCTGCACGGCGGCGATCGTGTCCCCGCCGCCCACGACGGAGAAGCCGTGCATCCCCGCGACCGCCGTCGCGACTCCGAGGGTTCCCTCGGCAAACGGCCACCTCTCGAACACGCCCATGGGCCCGTTCCAGACCACCGTGCGGGCCGAGCGGACGAGGTCGCCGAACTGCTGCGCCGTCGTCGGCCCGATGTCGAGCGCCATCAGCCCGGAGGGAATCTCCCGGATGCCCACGGCGTAACCGCGCGCGCTGTCGAGGCCCTCGGCGACGACGGCATCCACCGGGAGCGCGATCCGGACGGACCGCCGGCGGCCTTCCGCGAGCGTCCGCCGCGCCGCCTCGACGAGGTTCGGCTCGACCAGCGAGCGTCCGACGTCGTGGCCGACCGCGCGCAGGAACGTGAACGCCATCGCCCCGCCGATCGCGAGCGCGTCGACCCGGGTCAGGAGCTGCTCAACCAGCGCGAGCTTGTCCGATACCTTGGCGCCGCCGAGGATCGCGAGGAGCGGCCGCTCGGGGTGCTCGAGCAGCCGCCCGAGCTCGGCCAGCTCGCGTTCCATCAGCAGGCCCGCGGCGGCCGGCTGGAGGAAGCGCGTGATCGCGTCGATCGACGCCTGCGCCCGATGCGCCGCCGCGAAGGCGTCGTTGACATAGCAGTCGGCGAGCCGCGCGAGCGACCGCGCAAACTCGGGATCATTGGCCTCTTCCTCGGGATGGAAGCGCAGGTTCTCGAGCAGCATCACCTGCCCGAGGGCGAGCGCCTGCGCCCGCGCTTCCGTGACCGCGCCGACGCAGTCCGGCGCGAGCGGGACCGACATCGAAAGCAGCTCCCCGAGCCGGGCCGCGACCGGTGCCAGCGAGTACTGCGGGTCCGGCCGCCCCCTGGGCCGGCCGAGGTGCGAGGCGAGGACGATCGACGCACCGGCGTCGAGGCAGTAGCGGATCGTGGGCAGCACGGCCCGGAGCCGCGTGTCGTCCGCGACCGTGCCGGTATCGATCGGCACATTGAAGTCGGCGCGGAGGAAGACGCGTTTCCCAGCGAGCGCGAGCTGCCTGACGCTGAGCTTCGGCACCGACCCGATCAGAGCGACTTCGACATGAAACGGATCAGATCGCGGACCCGGCACGAATAGCCCCACTCGTTGTCGTACCACGCCAGCACCTTGACCAGGCTGCCATCGATCAGCGCCGTGGACGGCAAGTCCACGATCGAGGAGTGAGGGTTGCCGTTGAAGTCGCTCGACACCAGCTCTTCGTCGGTCACGTCGAGAATCCCGCGCAGCCGCCCGGCCGCCGCCTCTCTGAACGCGTCGTTGACCGCCTGCACCGTCGCGGGTTTCTCCAGCTCGGCGACCAGGTCGACGACCGATACGTTGAGCGTCGGCACGCGGATCGAGATGCCGTCGAGCCGCCCCTTGAGCTTCGGCATCACCAGGCCGACCGCCGTCGCGGCACCGGTGGTCGTCGGGATCATGCTCACCGCAGCGGCCCGGGCCCGGCGAAGGTCTTTGTGCGGGAAGTCGTGCACGGGCTGATCGTTCGTGTACGAGTGCACCGTCGACGCGAAGCCGCGCCTGATCCCGAACTTGTCGTCGAGGACCCTGGCGGTCGTCGCCAGACAGTTCGTCGTGCACGAGGCGTTGGAGATGATTCGGTGCCGGGCCGGCTCATAGGTGTGCTCGTTCACGCCGAGCACGATCGTGACGTCCGGGTCCTTCGCCGGCGCCGAGATGATCACCTTCTTCGCCCCCGCCTGGAGGTGCTTGGACGCGGTCGCGGTATCCCGGAAGACGCCGGTGGACTCGACGACGATGTCGACCCCGAGCTCCTTCCACGGCAGGGCCGCCGGATCCTTGATCGAGCACACGCGGATCTCGCGGCCCTTGACGAAGATCGCCTCGCCCTTGGCGGCGACCTCGGCGTTGAGCGTGCCGTGCACGGAATCGTACTTCAGCAGGTGGGCGAGCGTTTTTGCGTTCGCGAGGTCGTTGACACCGACGACCTCGATCTCGGGCGCCTCGAGCGCCGCGCGGAAGAACACACGCCCGATTCGTCCGAATCCGTTGACACCGACTCGAATGGCCATGGCGGGAACTCCTCAACGACCCTTGGGCGATTATATGACCGTTCAGGTCACGCGGGCAACCGTCAGCGCGCCCACCGTGAGGGCCCCGGCGTCGATCAGCACGCGCGCGCATTCCGACAGTGTCGCGCCGGTCGTGAGCACGTCGTCGACCAGCAGCACATGACGTCCGGCGAGCCCGGCGCGGTCGCGCACCGCGAACGCGCCGCGCACGTTCGTGCGCCGCTCCACGCCGCTGAGGTCGGCCTGCGCCCGCGTGGACCGCACGCGGCAGAGGACCCGGGTCGCGACAGGCGCGCCGAGGCGCCGGGCCACCCGGCCCGCGAGCAGCGCCGCCTGGTTGAAGCCCCGCTCGCGCTCGCGCCCGCGATGGAGCGGCACGGGCACGACGAGGTGGGGCGCCAGCGGAAGCCCCAGCGCGCACGCATCGTGGAGCAGGTCCCCGAGCGGCGCCGCGAGCGCGGTCTTGCCGGAGAACTTGAACGCGTGCAGTGCCTCGCGGACGGCTCCGCCGTAGAGCGTCGCGGACCGACCGTACGTGAACGCGGGCCGGTGCCGCCGGCAGGCGCCGCAGAGATCGGCCGGCGCGTGGCCGTCGAGCCTGGCGCCCGCCGCGTCCAGGATCCAGAACGGTCGGCCGCAGAGCGCGCACCAGGGAGGCCCGAGCCGGACGATCGACCGCCAGCAGGCGTCGCACAGCGAGGGCCGGTCAGCCGCGCCCGGTTGGCCGCAGACCAGACACAGCGGCGGGAACAGCAGATCGAACGCCGCGCGGACTACGGTCGCAACGTGTTCCATCGACCGCACGCGGCGCATCGGTCCTGCCACATCGCCGCGACGGCCCCGCAGGCCGAGCAGCGATGCGGCGCCCCGAAGGCGTGGGCGAGCCGCAGACCGCGCCGGTACTCATCGAACGCCTCCCGCGTCTGCCCGCGGCGCTCGAAGATCGCGCCGAGGAACGCGTGCACCGCCGGCAGGTCGGGCGCCCGCGCCTCGATCTTCTCGAAGTGGTCGGCGGCCTCGTCGAGCATCTCGAGCTCGAAGAGAACCCGCCCGAGCGCGATCGCGAGCGCCCGATCGTCTGGCGCCCGCTCCAGCGCCTGCCGGTAGAGGGCGATCATCCGCGTCGGGCTCCCGTCGTCGCGGTACGCCCGCTCCAGGCGCGCGAGGATCGGCAGCGCCGGCGTCGCATCCGCCGCGCGCTCCCACACCCGCATCGCCTCGCGGCGATCGCCTGCCGCCTCGTACGCATCGCCGAGCGCGATCGTCGCCGGAATGAACCGGCGATCCGTGCGAACGGCGTCGCGGAACTGGGCGATGGCGTTCCTCGGCGCGCCGGCCGCCATCTGCGCCCGCCCGAGCTCATAGTGAATCACCGCGAGCCACTCGGTCTCGCGGAGACGCTCGCTGGGAGACACGAGCGCGATCAGCCGGTGCTCGGGCTCGATCGCGTCCTGCCACCGGCCGGATTCCACCGCGAGGTCGCGGAGACCGCGGAGCGCGGGCAGGTAATATCGGTTCCGTTCCAGCGCCTGCCCGTACAGGGATTGCGCGTCCGCGTACCGGCCGGCCCGTCGGGCGTCCTCTGCCATGGCCAGCAGGGCGGCGGCCCGGGGGTCGGCGGCGCCGGACTCAGCGCGCGGCGCGCCCAGGAGGCGGTTGACGGTCCCGAGCAGGGATGTGAGGGCGCGCAGGGTTCGGATCAGGCTCGGCATCGGACGGCGGAGACGGAACCTGGGAGGGTGCGAGCGTCGATCAGCGCCGGGGTCACCCGGTCGCCATCCGCTCCTCCTCCTCCGCGGCCCGCTGGCAGTTGATGCAGTAGCGGGCGAACGGCAGCGCCTCGAGGCGCTTGTCCGAGATGAGCTCGCTGCATCGCTCGCACGAGCCGGACGACTCCTCGTCGATCTTGTGGACCGCGCGTACGACCTCGCGCAGCAGCCGGCGGTGGCCGTTGCCCAGGTCGAAGATGAACTCGCGGTTGTAGGCGGTGTTCGCCTGATCCCCGAGGTCTTTGATCGAGTCGTCTTCCTGATCCTTGCCGTAGAGCGCGGTCCTGCCGACTTCTTCCACCAGCTGGCGCTGCTTGTCGACGAGGCGCTTTCTGAAATACGCGAGGCGATCCTTCTTCATTCGGGCCTCCACTCGTATCCTCACCCGCCCGCGACACCGTCGGCGTCGACCCATCCCCTGGCACGGATGCGGGCTTGCGGCGTATCTGGCAGACGTTCACCGTCGGTGGCCGTCGGTAGAGTCGTACGCTATCACGCATGTACGGGCGTTGCAATACCAGCGCTCACTCGGGCGAAGACCCGGCGCCTCACCGTTCGATGGACAGCAACGGTGCGTCGCCCCACAGCCGCTCGAGCGCGTAATAGACGCGCGTGTCTTCGAGGAAGACGTGCACGAGGACGGTGCCGTAATCGAGCAACACCCACCCGCTTTCCGGCACGCCCTCGGTGTGTCGCGGGCGCACGCCTTGGGACCTGAGCTCGTCGCGGATCGCATCGGCGATCGTCTGGATGAGGGTCGTGGACCCGCCGCTGCAGACGAGGAAGTAGTCGGCGATGCCCGACACGCCCTGCACGTCGAGCACGACGAGGTCCAGCGCCCTCTTGTCGAGCGCGACCCGCGCTGCGTGGCGGACCTGCGCCTCGCCGGCCGGCGCCGTCATGCCGGGCGCGAGCCCGACGCGAGGGAAGACCCGGGTCGGTCGAGTCGAGCCATCACTCGCGGGACGTCAACCGTGATAGAGCCGCTGCGCGTGGATGTACGCGATCACGGAGTCGGGCATGCGATACGCGAGGGAGCGCCCCTCACGGGCGCGCCGGCGCAGGTCCGACGCCGAGATCGGCAGCGACGTCGCGTGAACCACGAGCACCCCGTCGGCCGCGAGGGGATCACTCGCACGGACGAATCGTCCCTGCCCGATCTCGCGCAGCACTTTCAGCGCCTGCACGCTGTCCGGATCGAACGTGCTGCCCGCGCGGGGCACCACGACGAAGCGGGCCAGCCGCGCGATGCGGGTCGCGTCCTTCCAGCTCAGGAGATCGAGGAACGTCTCGGAGCCGACGAGGAGGAAGAGCTCATCATCGGACGCCGCCCGCAGCTCCGCGACGGTGTCGACCGTGTACGAGGGGCCCGGCCGCCGCAGCTCGACGTCGGACACGACGAAGGCCGGGTTGCCCGCCGTCGCGAGCGCGACCATCGCATAGCGGTCGTGCGCCGGCGCCAGGTGAAGCGGCGACTTGTGCGGGGGAAAAGACGCGGGGATGAAGATCACCCGGCTGAGCCCGAGGGCCTCACGCACCTCGTCGGCCAGCAGCAGGTGTCCGTAGTGAATCGGATTGAACGACCCGCCGAAGACCGCGACCCGAGCCAAGCGCCGCTACTCCCGCACCTGCCCGTCGCCCTGCACGACGAACTTGATCGTCGTCAGCTCCTCGAGGCCGACCGGGCCGCGCGCGTGGAGCCGCGACGTCGAGATACCCATCTCCGCGCCCATGCCGAACTGGTTACCGTCGACCAGCCGGGTCGACGCGTTGACGAGCACGGCGGCGGCGTCGACCTCACGCGTGAACTGCCGGGCCTGGCGCAGATCGCGTGTCACGATCGCCTCGGCGAGCCCCGAGCCGTGCCGCCGGATGTGCCCGATCGCCTCGGCGAGGTCGTCGACGACCTTCACCGCGAGGATGAGGTCGAGGTACTCCGTGTCCCAGTCCTCGTCCCCGGCCGGGCGCGCCGAGGGAACCAGCGCGCGCGTGCGGGGGCAGCCGCGAAGCTCGACGCCGGCGGCGCCGAGGCGAGCCGCGACGGCGGGAAGGAACGCGGGAGCGACGTCGCGATGCACGAGCAGGGTCTCGACGGCGTTGCAGACCCCCGGCCGCTGCGTCTTGGCGTTGTCCACCAGGTCGGCGGCCATCCCGAGATCCGCGGACGCGTCGACGAAGATGTGCACGAGTCCCTTGTCGTGCTTCAGGACCGGGACACGGGAGCGCTCTGCGACCATCCGGACGAACTCTTCCCCGCCCCGGGGGATGATCAGATCGAGGTGGCGCGGCAGATCCAGCAACGCGGCGACCGCCGCCCGGTCGGGGTTCTCGATGAACTGGATCGCGTCGGCGGGCGCGCCGACCTTCTCGAGGGACTTCGCCAGCACGGCGGCGATCTTCGAGTTGGACTCGATGGCTTCGCTGCCGCCGCGGAGCACCACGGCGTTGCCGGACTTCAGGCAGAGGCCGGCCGCGTCGGCCGTGACGTTCGGACGCGACTCGTAGACGAAACCGACCACGCCGAGCGGGACCCGAACACGCGAGATCTCGATCCCGTTCGGCCGGCGCCAGGTATCGAGCGTCTTGCCCACCGGATCGGGTAGCGCGGCGATCTGCCGGAGCGCCTGCGCCATCTCCTCGACGCGCGCGTCGGTGAGTGTCAGGCGGTCGAGGAACGCCCGCGGGTGCCCGCGCGTGCGCGCGCGCTTGAGATCGGCCCGGTTGGCCTCGAGGAGCTGCGGCGTCTTCTCCTCGAGCCCGCGGGCCATCTGGAGCAGGGCCTCGTTCTTCAGCCGCGTGGGGCAGAGCGCCAGCTCGGTGGCCGCCGCGCGCGCGGCCCTCGCCTTTCCCTCGACCAGCTCTCGAATGCTCATCCGCCGTTCACAAGACGACCAGGTTGTCGCGGTGGACGACTTCGTCGAAGCTCTTATATCCTAGCAGGATCTCGATCTCTGTGGTCTTGGCGCGCCGGATCTTCCTGAGCTCGTGGGCGTCGAAATTGACGAGCCCGCGCGCGAACTCTTTGCCGTCGGCGGCCGCGCACAGCGCCACCACCTCGCCCGCCTCGAATTCGCCCTCGACGTCGACGACGCCCGATGGGAGCAGGCTCTTGCCCCGATCCGTCAACGCCTGCCGCGCGCCGGCGTCCACGAGGAGCCGGCCCTGCGGCGGGACCGCGAACGCGATCCAGCGCTTTCGCGCCGCCAGGCGGTCGCCGCGCGGCGGGAAGTAGGTGCCCACCGGCTCGCCCTCCAGCAGGCGCGCGAGCGTGCCCGGCTCGCGACCGCTCGCGATGACCATCGGCACTCCCGACGCGGCCGCTTTCTGCGCCGCCTGGAGCTTCGTCGCCATCCCGCCGACCGCGACCCGGTCCGGCTCGGACCAGACGAGCCGCTCGATCTCGGGGGTGACGGCTTCCACCGTGTCGAGCTTCCTGGCCTGCGCGTCCCTCCGCGGGTCCCCCGTGTAGAGCCCCTCGACGTCAGTGAGGAGAACCAGCAGGTCCGCATCGATCAGCTGCGCCACGAGCGCGCTCAGGTTGTCGTTGTCGCCGAACTTGATCTCTTCGACCGCCACGGTGTCGTTCTCGTTGATGATCGGCAGGACGCCGTAGCGAAGGAGCGTCGTGAGCGTGTTCCGAGCGTTGAGATAGCGCGCGCGGGCGCTGATGTCGGCCTGCGTCAACAGGACCTGGGCAACGGTGCGCCCGTGGCGCGCGAACGCGCTCTCGTAGTGCTGCATCAGGGCCGACTGCCCGACCGCCGCCGCGGCCTGCTTTTCCGGGATCGACCGCGGGCGCTCGCGGAGGCCGAGGCGCGCCATCCCGGCGACGACCGCGCCCGACGACACGAGCGCCACCTCGCGGCCCTGCCGCATCACCGCCGACAGCTCGTCCGCGAGCGCGTTGATGCGGCCAGCATCGAGCCCTGACTCGCGCGCCGTGATCAGGCCGCTGCCGACCTTCACGACGAGCCGGGACGTCCGCTTCAGCTTGCGGCCACTGCCCACGTGCGCCCTGCGAGGTGCTCGTCGATGGTCCGGACCAGCTCGGAGACGCCATCGCCGGTCGCGGCCGAGATCACGACGAGCGGGAGGTCCCGGCGCCTGCACAGCTCCCGGACCTCGGCGAGCCGCTCCGCCGCGTCCGGCAGGTCGATCTTGTTCGCGACGACGATCTGGAGCCGATTCGCGAGCGCCGGGGAATACGCCCGCAGCTCGGCGTGGATCGCGTCGAAGTCGTCCACGGGCGCCCGCCCCGTGCCCGGATCGAGATCCAGCAGGTGTACCAGCACCTGCGTGCGTTCGACGTGCCGGAGGAATTGATGACCGAGCCCCTTCCCGAGCGCCGCTCCGGGGATGAGGCCCGGGAGGTCCGCGATGACGAACGTGCGGTCGCCGGACGCGCGGACGATGCCCAGGACCGGCTCGAGCGTCGTGAACGGGTAGTCGGCGATCCTGGGCTTCGCGGCGGACATGCGCGACACGAGCGTGGACTTCCCCGCGTTCGGAAAGCCGATCACGCCGACGTCGGCCAGCAGCTTCAGCTCGAGGTGGATCCAGCGCCCCTCACCCGGGCGCCCGAGATCGGCGCGGCGCGGAGCGCGGTTGGTGGAGGTGGCGAATCGCGCGTTGCCCCGCCCGCCCCGCGGCCCCGTGACGACGCGCAGGCGCTGCCCGTGCTGGATAAGATCGCCGAGCGGATCGCGCGTGTCCCGCTCCGAGACCACGGTGCCGACCGGGACTTTCAGCACCAGGTCCGCACCTGCCGCGCCGTGCTTGTTCGCGCCTTTGCCGTGCAGGCCCCGCTCGGCTTGGTAGTGCCGTTTGTAGTGGTAGTCGAGCAGCGTATTCAGCGCGCGATCGGCCTCGAGCCACACGCTCCCGCCGGTGCCGCCGTCGCCGCCATCGGGACCGCCGCGCGGGACGTATTTCTCGCGCCGAAAGCTTATGCAGCCCGCGCCCCCGTCACCGGCCTTGACGAAGATATCAATCTCGTCGATGAACATCAGAGGAGCGCGCGACCGTCCGGCGAAATCAGGCGGGACTGGCGGCGATGCTCACGTAGCGCGAGTCGCCTCGTCGCTCGAACTTCACGTACCCGTCGATCTTCGCGAAGAGCGTGTCGTCGGATCCGCGGCCGACGTTCAGGCCCGGCTTGAACGGGGTGCCGCGCTGGCGGACGAGGATGCTGCCACCGGTGACGAACTGGCCGGCGAAGCGCTTGACCCCGAGCATCTGAGGATTTGAATCGCGGCCGTTGCGGGAGCTTCCGACGCCTTTCTTGTGGGCCATTGCGCCTACACCTCTATCTTGGTGATACGAACCGTCGTCGCGACCTGGCGGTGGCCACGGGTGCGACGGTAGTTTTTCCGGCGCTTGAACTTGACGACGGTGATCTTGCGCCCTTTGAGGTCGCCGATGACCTCGCCCGTCACCTTGGCCCGGCGGAGATCGGCGGGAGCGACGGTCATGTCGCCGTCCGTCCGCACCAGCAGCACGGAGGTAAACTCCACCTGAGCGCCCTTGCCGGCCGCCGGCAGCTTCTCGACCGAGATCACCTGGCCGGGCGACACCCGGTACTGCTTCCCTCCGGTCCTGATGACAGCTTCCACGTCCCCTCAACCTCGCAAAACGCGAATGACAACGAAGGCCTATATGACCATAAACGGAGAGCCGCCGTCAATCGATCCCTCGCGCGGGGGGCGATGCACCGCGCCCAGCCGTCGACCGAACCATTTCAGCAGGAGGCTGCCGAAGGCGCAGATCTGCAGGTCTGCCGTTGGGCGATAGTCGGCGTCGGCCATCCCCAGCGGGAAGTACGGCGCCAGATGCGCCTGCATCATGATCTCGGTCGCTCCTCGGCCGGTGACATGTAGTTGTTCAGGCGCTGCCGGAGGAACAGGCGCGACCGATGCACGCGCGATTTCACGGCCGGCAGGCTGATGCCGAGGGCTTCGGCGATCTCCGGGTTCGACAGCCCCTCCATGTCGTGCATCACGAAGGCCGTGCGGTAGTCGGGCGGCAGCGTCTCGATCGCGTTCTCCAGTACCTCGCGCAGTTCGCCCTGGAGCGTGTGCTCGTCCACTCGCTGCGACCAGTCATCCATCGGCTCGAAGTGGCGTCCGTCGTCGTCGATCGCGGGCATGACCTGGTCCCACGCGATCTCGTTCTGTCGCGCCTTGCGGGACCGTAGCTTCTGGTACGCCGCGTTCGCGGTGATCCGGTAGAGCCAGCTGCCGAACGCCGCCTCGCCCTTGAACATATGGATCTTGCGCGCCGCCGTCCAGAGCGCGTCCTGGGCGACCTCCTCGGCGTCCGCGGGCTGCCCCGTGATGCGGACGGCGAGACGGTAGACGCGATCGCCGAACGTGTGCACGAGGGACTCCGCGGCCCCCGGCTCGTCGGTCCGCAGCGCGTGCACCAGGGCGGCGTCCGGATCGACCCGGGTGCCCGAGATCGTCGTCATCGTCCGCTCCGGTCATAGAGCGACAGATACCGCTTCAGCTCGGCCATGCACTGCTCCATCACTCCGATGTCCTTGCTCAGCTTCGTCATCAGGATCGCGCCCTCGAGCGACGCTACGAGGAACTGGGCGGCCGCGGCCGGTATGCAACCCGGGGAGACCTCGTCACGGGCCCGCCCTTCAGAGAGCGCCTGGGTGAGCCGGGCTCGCCAGAGCGTGAAGATCTCCGCCAACCGCGCGCGGAACCCCTCATGGACGTCGGAGAGCTCCGAGGCGAGGTTGCCCATCGGGCAGCCCCCCACGCAATTGCAGTCCCGTTGCGCCTGGAGGAACCGGTCGAGGAAGCAGCGGATCTGCGACAGCCGGTTGGCGTCGGGATCCGAGAAGCATGGATCGAGCGTCCGCTCGACGAACGAACGGACCACCCGGTCGATGATCGCGTAGCCCAGGTCTTCCTTGCTCTTGAAGTAGTAATAGAAGTTGCCCTTGCCGACCGCGCTCTCCCGCAGAACGTCGTC
>Ga0066710_100003915_pt1 | contig 12933 bp, 9 predicted proteins | sample GraSoiAngelo_159_FD_79666 | JGI IMG/M metagenome (GOLD analysis project Ga0066710, IMG submission 79666) | Grasslands soil microbial communities from the Angelo Coastal Reserve, California, USA - 14_1009_16_40cm | ecosystem: Environmental > Terrestrial > Soil > Grasslands | place: USA...
CGGGCGCCGGGAGCCCGCCCACGACCGGCCGGAATATCCGCGTGCCTCACGAAACCCGTCAAGCAATCCGACCTGCTCGACGCGATCCTCACGTCGCTGCACGGACTCCCCTCCCCCGGGGCACGGGCCTCGCGCGCTGCTCCCGGGCCCGCTAGCCGCCAGGCGCGCCTCCGGATCCTCGTGGCTGAGGACAATGTCGTCAACCAGAAGCTGCTCGTCAGTCTTCTGAAGAAGCGAGGACATTGGGTCGAGGTGGCGGACAACGGCCGAAAAGCGATGACCGCCGCGGCGGAGCGTCCGTTCGACCTGGTCTTGATGGACCTCCAGATGCCGGTGATGGGCGGCTTCGAGGCGACCGCCGCCATCCGGGGCCGCGAGCAGTCCGTGGGCGGCCACGTCCGGATCGTCGCGGTCACCGCCCACGCCCTGGAGGGCGAGCGTGAGCGGTGCCTCGCGGCGGGAATGGATGGTTACCTCTCGAAGCCCGTTCGGGCGCAAACCCTGTATGAATTGATCGAGGACTTGGGCCGCCCACATCCGGGAACCTCTCCCGAAGCCTCCGGAAGTCGATCCTCGGGTGCGGATCTCGACGAGATTGCGCTTCTCGCCGGGGTGGGAGGCGACCGGAGGCTCCTCCGGGAGCTGGTGGATCTTTTCCTCGTCGATTCCCCGAAACTGCTGGCGAAAATAGCGCGGGCCGTCAAAGGCAGGGACGCCGCGACTCTGGCCCGGGCGGCGCACACTCTCAAGGGGTCCGCCGGGATGTTCTCCCGCAAGGGCGTCTTCCGATCGGCGCAGACCCTCGAAGGCATGGGACGCGATGGTCAGTGGGCCGGCGCAGGGGAGGCCCTCGCCTCATTGAAGCGGGACGCCTCGGCGCTCGAACGCGCCCTGACCTCGCTAAGGAACCGGGTGGGCCGGGGAAAAGCCGGCCCCGGACGCCGCCCCGGTCCGCCCGGCAGGGCGAAATAGGCCAATGGGCCGGTTCCTCCTTCTCCCCTCCTCGTGTCGAAGGTCTGGACGCCGACCCAGGGCAGAATAGGTGGATCTTTGACGGTCGGAGGACAAGCCCCGAGGCCCTCCCCGAGGGGCGCCACCCCATCCACGGACCGGAGCAATCGCCGCCATCCTATTGACCCGGTGAAGGCTGAACCTATATTTACCGTCATGCCGAAGATCGGGCGCTACGAGATCCAGGGGGAGATCGGCCGGGGTGCCATGGGCATCGTTTACCTTGCCCGCGACCCCCGACTGCAGAGGGACGTCGCCGTTAAGACCTATTCCTTGCCCGACGGGCTTCCCGACGACCTGGTCCGTGAGTTCCAGCAGCGGTTTCTCCGTGAAGCCCAGGCCGCCGCCTGCCTCTCCCATCCGGGCATCGTGACCATCTACGACGCGGACGAGGATTCTCGTCTCGGCCTTCCCTTCATCGCCATGGAGTACGTTCCGGGACAGAGCCTCCGGCAGCTCCTGGAGGTGGGAGACCGACTCCAGCCCCGGTGGGTCTTCAGGATAGCGGGAGTTCTGGCGGACGCCCTCCACCGGGCACATGAGGCCGGGATCATCCACCGCGACATCAAGCCGGCGAACATCCTTCTGCGCGCTCCCGACGGCGCCGCCAAGATCGCCGATTTCGGCGTCGCGCGCCTTTCCACCTCCGAGCTCACCCAGTCGGGAGCGTCCCTGGGCTCCCCCGCCTACATGTCGCCCGAGCAGATCCGAGGGGGGGCGCTGGATGGGCGAAGCGACCTGTTCTCGCTCGCGATAATTCTTTACGAGGCGCTCTGCGGAAAGCGCCCCTTCACCGGCGAGGACCTCCCCTCGCTCGTGTACTCCATCGCTCATGAATCGCCCGTGCCGATCACCCGCCGCGTCCGAGGCCTGCCCGCGGGGCTCAACCGCTTCTTCGAGATCGCCCTGGCCAAGGAGCCCGGGGATCGCTTTCCCGACGGCTCGAACTTCCGACAGGCATTCGAAGCGGCCGGCAGCCAAAAGCGCCCGATCCGGGAGGACGGCACCGCGGCGGCAGCGGAGAGCGGCAGGGCCGTACCGTCGCCGGATCCCGAACCGACCGGGAAAACCGTAGCCGGAAGCGGCTCGTCGAAGACCCGGTCCGCCAAGAAAAAAAGACGCGGCAGGTTCCTCGGTCTCAAGTTCGCGGCCGCGGCGGTGCTCTTGCTGGCGCCCGTCGTCTTCTGGCTGTTTTGGCTCGGGAGACCGGCCCATCTCAGGCTCGACGGCAAGAGCAGCCTCGAATCGGGAAGACTGAGCCTGTCGGTGGACGGCCGGGAGGTCTACGGACGTCGCTTCTCCTCCCCTAACACCGGAAAGGGCGCCTTGAACAAGCTGCTCGGAAGGGACCACGAGAGCTTCGAAGGCTGGATCCCGATCGCACCGGGACGACACGAGGTCGTGGCGGAGGTTTTCCCGGAGGATGGGAACCCCGGAACCCGGGGCTCCGTCGCCGTCGACCTCAAAGCGGGAGAGACGCGGACGCTCCGGCTGGTGGCGGGCCGTTCGTTCGGCGCCCCGGTCTCTCTGAGAGTGAACTAGTCGCACGAAGACACGCTCCGTCGGGAGGGCAGCCGACGCGGGCCCCAGATTACGGGAGGCAACGATGGGCGACAAGAAATCCGATTTCGCGGCCAGCACGAATTTCGATCCCACCCTCGGCAGGCCTCGTCTCAAGGAGGGCCTAATCTCGGGCGACACCGGCATTTTCCTCAGGATCGAGGAAGGCCCCGGGGCCGGCAGGGTGTTCACCCTTTCCTCCGGCGGCGTCTATCTCATCGGAAGGGACGGAGCCGACGTCGTCCTCGATGACGAGAAGGTTTCCCGGAAGCACGCGGAGATCGGGCTGTATGGTCCGGAAGCCTTCATCGTGCGGGACTTGGCCAGCACCAACGGCACGCGGCTCAATGGAAAGCGAATCAGCGACAAAGCCAAGCTCTCCCATTGGGATTTGATCCGTGTCGGCGATACATCACTCCGATTCGCCGTGATCGAAGGGTCTGTCGCGGTCGGCTGACCCGGTCCGTCCCGCGGCAGACCGTGCAGGGGGTGGCCGATCGCCGGCGTCACCATCTACCCCGCGGAGACCTCCGCCCCGGAGGGACGCATTTCCGCGGCCGGTGCGCATCCCCGTCCCGTTGACAGCTTCTCGGAGAAACCCACTCCGAGGTGGTGTACTCTATCCGGCTCATGGGCGCTCCTGAATCCCCAAGGTTGCAGGCGATCTTCCGGGTCATCGTCGCGGCGCGCTGGTGGGTCGTCGCGGCGTACGCTCTCCTGCTGCCCCTCGGAATCCTTCTGGCGCTCAACGTGCCGAGCGACAACTCGATCGCGCGCCTCATCGTCGAAAGCGATCCGGATTTCAGAAGCACGCAGGCCTTCCAGCGGCTCTTCCCCGAGGGGGAAACGGTGGTCCTGCTGGCGGAGGCGTCGGATCCTCTCGCGCCCGGCGTGATCGAGATCGTCGCGAAGATCGAGAGTCGCCTCGCGGGGATTCGCCGCGTGGAGCCCTTCTCGGCCCTCACCCTGTACGCCCGGGTTCATCCCGAGACTCTGGGAACGCCGGACCCGGCGGCGTTCAGCCGCTTCGTGACCGGCACTGAGCTTTTCCGGAAGCAAGGCCTGTTGGGAGCGGACTTTCTCGGCATCATACTCGACCTCAAGGTCCGCGACGCCCGGGAGAGGAACCAGGCCCTGGCCGACGTGGACCGGGCGCTGGCGCCCTTCGAAGCCGCTCCGGCGCCTCTCCGGGCCATTCGAAGGGTGGGCGGTCCCTACGTCGACGCCTACCTGGAGGCCGAGACGGCGCGGGCCAGCCGCAAGTACTTTCCCCTTTTCGGGCTGTTCATCATCGGGATGAATCTCCTCCTCTACCGGTCGGTCAGGACTCTCGCCGCGTTCCTCCTGACGCTGGCCGCGAGCGTGTCCCTGAGTGTGGGGTTCGCCCGCGTCGCGGGCTTCGCCTTCACCATCGTTTCCTCCATCGTCCCGGTGACCCTCCTGATCACGGGAACCGCGTCTCTGGTTTACATCCATTCCCGCTTCGTCGAGCACACCGGCGAACGGACGGTCGATGAACACCAGGTCTTTTCACTCGCCAACAAGTTCGTGGCCACCACCGCCTCGATCTTCGCGGCGGCCACCGGGTTCGCGGCGCTCGCAGTCTCTCGGATCCGACCCATCCGTGAGATGGGGCTCTGGGTCGCGGCGGGCCTTGTGCTGACGTGGATCGTGGTGTTCACCCTCTTCCCGGCGTTGCAGAAGGTTCTGGCCACCCCGGTCCTCCGCCGGCGCACCACCGCGGGCCGCACGCTGCTGCGGCTGATCGACGCGCTCCCGGGGTTCTCGTTTCGCTGGCGATGGGTCATCCTGCCGGCCTCCCTGCTTCTCATGCTCGCGGGGGTTCTGGCGGTGACCGGAGTTCCCGGTCGACTCGCCCCCCTGCGCCTCGAGACCGACTCCCTGGACTACATCGACAAGAACCTCCCGCTCTACCGGGACACCCGCCACTTCGAGCGTGCCATCTCGGGCCTGTCCGTCCTTCAGATCTGGGTGACGACCGCAGAAGGCGCAGCACTCCAGCCGGAGGTCCTGCGGGGCCTCGAGGGATTCGCGCGCGACCTGGAGACCGACCCGCGGGTGGGCTCGGTGGTCGGCCCGACCACCACGCTTCGCTGGCTGTCCTACGTGGCGGGCCAGGGGGATCGACTTCCCGACGACTCGGCGACCTGGTCTGCGCTCGCCGCCCGGCTGGACCAGCTGCTCCTGCAGGAACCGGCGCTGCGCGCCTATGTGGATGTCGGGTCCCTGGCACACTCGCGGATGACCGTCGTCTACCGGGGGCGGGACTTCGAGCGGCTCGAGGAGCTCAAGGCGTTCGTGGCAAACAAATGGGCGGAGGCGGTCGCCCGGAACCCAGCCCTCGCGAAATGCCGGATGCGGGTCGTGGGGCAGGGGCTCCTGCAGGCCAAGATCGCCCAATACCTCGTCCCGACGCTGACGCAGAGCTTCCTCCTCACGGCGGCGATCATCTTCGTCGCCTTCCTCCTGGTGTTCCGCAGTGGAGCGGCGCGGTTGATGGCGATGATTCCTTCCCTGTTCGCCATCCTGGTCATGTTTCTCGTGATGCGGGTGACCGGCATCCCGTTGAACATGGCGACGATCCTGATCGCCTCCACGGTGCTGGGCGCCTCGGAGAACGACCAGATCCATTTCTTCTACCACTTCCAGGAAAAGCGAAACGGAGAGAGCACGGAGCAGGCCCTGCGTCACGCCCTGCTCGTCGCTGGGCGCGCCATCGTGTTCGCGACACTCATCAACGCCGGCGGCTTCCTGGCCCTGGCGCTCTCCGGTCTCCCTCCCATGCGCCAGTTCGGAATCGTCTCGGCCAGCGCCTTCCTCCTTTCGATGGCGGCGAGCTTCACGGCCCTGCCGGCGGCCCTCTGGATCTTTTTCCGAGAGGCCCCGGACCGGCTGGGGTAAACTTGGCGTGCGCTATTCCGGCCTCTTGGCCGTATCGTGATGCCTGATTCCCGACGGGAGGAATGATGATGTCCGAAGCCGCTGGAGAGACGCGGGGCTGGGCCGGTCATCCGCCCGGGCTCTCGACCCTCTTCTTCACCGAGATGTGGGAGCGGTTCAGCTATTACGGGATGCGCGCTCTGCTGATCCTCTACATGACCGCCCCTCTCGCCGCGGGGGGGCTCGCGTTCGATACACCGAGGGCGGCTTCCATCTACGGCTGGTACACCTTCGGCGTCTATGCGGCGTCCATCCCCGGCGGCTGGGTCGCCGACCGGCTTCTCGGGCAGTACCACAGCGTGCTTCTGGGCGGCATCATCATCGCCCTCGGGCATTTCAGCCTCGCGTTTCGCTCGCTTCCCTTCTTCTTCCTGGGGCTGCTCCTCATCGTGTGCGGGACCGGGCTCCTGAAGCCCAACATCAGCACGATGGTGGGCTCCCTCTACCGCCCCGAGGACGCCCGGCGCGACGCCGGATTTTCCATCTTCTACATGGGGATCAACATCGGCGCGACCGTGGCGCCGCTGGTGGTGGGCACTCTCGGGCAGCGCTTCGACTGGCACATTGGGTTCGGCGCCGCCGGGATCGGGATGACTTTCGGCCTCGTCCAGTACGTCCTGGGCAGGAATCGACTGAGACCGGCTCTGGAGCGACTCCAAGCGGCGTCAGCCCCGGCCGGACCGGGGAAGTCGGCGGCACCACGGCGGCCGTTCGTGGCGGCGGAGTGGAAGCATATTGCCGCGATCGGAGTGTTTTTCGCGTTTTCCGTGCTCTTCTGGGGCGCCTACGAGCAGGCGGGGTCGAGCCTTAACCTCTTCGCCGATCGGTTCACCCGACTCTCCGCCTTCGGCTTCAAGCTGGAGTCGAGCTGGTTCCAGTCGCTCCCCGCGGTCTTCGTGATTCTTCTCGCGCCGGCGTTCGCGTGGCTTTGGGTCCGCCTGGGCCGGCGCGAGCCTTCCAGCCCCGCCAAATTCTCCCTCGGCCTCCTCTTCGTCTCCCTCAGCTTTCTGTTGCTCATCCCCGCGTCGGCCATCGCGCAGGGACAGGGGATCCGGGTCAGCCCCGCCTGGCTGTTCGGCGTCTACTTGCTCCAGGTGATGGGGGAGCTGTGCCTTAGTCCCGTTGGCTTGAGCGTGGTGACGAAACTCGCCCCTCCGCGAATCGTCGGCTCGATGATGGGCATCTGGTTCCTGTCCCTGGCGTTCGGGAACAAGCTCGGCGGCTGGGTCGCAGGATTTTTCACCGCCGTTCCCCTGCCCCAGCTGTTCGGAATGGTTTTCGGCGTCGCCGGCGGGGCCGCTCTGATCCTCGTGCTGCTCGTCAAGCCGGTCCGGCGGCTGATGGGAGGCGTCCACTGAAATCTTGCGGCCGAGCCAGCCGGTCGGAAGGGCCGATGACGAGCGCCTTCGATCCAGGCCTGGATGCGTTCCGATCGTGACGATGCCGAGGCCGATTCTTCCACCGCGACTCCCTTGACGTAACGGGGATATTCTACTACGCTGGCTCCGTCGTAGCCTTCGATGGACAGTCCCAACCGCAGGCCACGCATGGCGTCGAGGAGGGCCCCCGGAAGTCACCGTCACTCCGTGCAGGGGCCTGGAAAACCGGACGGTCCTGTCAGAACGTCGCGAGGGGAAAGGGGATAGGCTCGATGACCGTAGGCAAGGTGAAATGGTTCAACGCGGAGAAAGGGTTCGGTTTCATCACCCCGGATGACGGCTCCAAGGATGTGTTCGTGCACCACTCCGCCGTCACCGGGCAGGATTCCAGGGGCCTGACCGAGGGCCAGAGCGTCGAATTCGAAATCGTCCAGGGCCAGAAGGGACCCGCGGCGAAATCCGTCCGTCCCATCTGAAGGCCGTTCGGTCATCCACGGTCCCTGTCAGGCTCATTCGAGGGGCCACCACACCCTTTCCGGGAAGAAAGCGAGATGGGCAAAAAACTATTCGTAGGCAATCTCTCCTTCGACGCTTCGGACGCGGACCTGAAGCAGTTGTTCTCCACGGTCGGGACCTGCGTGAGCGCCACGATTCTCACGGATCGCATGACCGGGCGTTCCCGGGGCTTCGGTTTCGTGGAAATGAGTTCGGACGACGAGGCGCGGCGCGCCATCGCCCAGCTCAACGGCAGCGAGCTACAGGGGCGGAAGATCGGCGTCAGTGAGGCGCGCGAACGAGGCGAACAGGGTCCCCCGCGGAACGTCGGAGCCCCGCGCTCTTTCGGGCCCGATCTTCCACCCTCGCGCCCGCGCTTCCGAAGGGAGGGAGGCAGCCGTCGCGGCTTGCGCGGGCGGAAGCGGAGCCTCTGATCCCTGCTCTCTAGCCCCGCATTACCGCCGCCATTCGCGGGAAAGGGTGACATGGGGAAAAAGTCGAGACCCACCTTCAAAAAGCGCCAGAAGGAACTGGCACGGCAGCAGAAGCAGCAGAACAAGCAGGCGCTGCGGCGAACGAAGAGCGAACGGCGGGGCAGCGAATCTCCACGGACCGGCGACGAGGACCCCGACATCGGCGGCATCCGGCCGGGTCCCCAGCCCTTGCCGGTGGAGTGGCACAACCCTCCGGACACAGACCGCCCCGAGGACTCCTCCGAGGAGGGCTCGTAGCGTCCGGTCCCGCCCGGTGGCGCGGGCGATTCCCCTCCGGGCGTAGGCTCTCCGACCGCGCTGCCCCGCGGCTAGGTGATGGCCCTGGCCTAGACCGGTTCCGAGAGCCTCGGCGCCGAGGCGGGCTGTAGCCCAGCAACTCCCGGCTCCGGCTCCTCCATCTCGCCCGTTGTCATCCCCTCCAAACCGACGGGTTCAGTCCCTTTCCTTCGGATGGCGTGCGCCGTCTTGATCATCCCGTAGCGGCTCACCAGGTAGTTGCGCGCGAAGTGCGAGACCGCGCTGGGAAGATCGGACGCGGACCCTCGGTAGCGCCTGAGGATGCCGGTCAGCGAGTACGCCTCGCGGAGAAAATGGTAATACCCCTCCTGAAGCTGATCGACCGTCATCCCCTTGGGGCGGACCAGGACATGGGCGCCGTCGAACAGAGGCCAGTTGTAGTCCATGGCCACGTCCGACGACTCCGGACAGCGGGCCCAGGGTAGAAAATCGTCGCCCGCCACCGCGTCCTTGAACGTCCCCGTCCCGGGATAAGGCTGAATGATGTTGGCCACCACGAGATCGATCCCGGTGTCATAGATGAACTCGAGGGTTCGATCGAAACTGGAGGGATCGTCCCCGTCCAGCCCGAACACGAATGCCCCCATGACCTGGATGCCGGCGTCGTGGACCCGCTTCACCATTTCGCTCATGGATCGCGTGTCGTTCGACCATTTATCGAGGCCGTCGATCGCGGTCTGACTGACCGACTCGATTCCCAGGAAGAGGTGGCGACAGCCGCTCTCGTGAGCCAGTCGGAGGAGATCCGGCTTCTTGGCGAGGTCAATGGTCAGCTCCGCCGCCCAGGGACGTCCGAGGGGTCGGATCGCCTCGCAGAGGGCCTTGAAGGATCCCGCCGCGTTGTAGAGGTTGTCATCCCAGAAGAAGAACTGCTCGCTGAAGCCCGGGCCCATCCGGGAGATCAGCCGCCGGCCGTAGCGCGGCCCGATGAAGGGCATCTTGACGAGGGTCTTGAGGATCGTATTGTAGAGGCCCGGTTCAATCTCGTCGATGGTTTCCGGCGTGACTCTCGGGCCCTGGCCTCCGATCTCCTCGACGACGTCGGCGACGTCGCGGTTGCGAACGGTGGGGCCGTTTGTCAGGAAGACGGCGCAGAAGTGGCAGTCCAGCTTGCAGCCTCGCGCGAAGGTCGTGGAGGCGACGATCTGTTGCGGCCTGCGTCTCAGCCCCTCCCAGATCCCCACGTCCAGGACCAGCGTTCCCCGATCACGGATCCGATCGAAGGTCGCCCGGTAGACCGGCTGAACGGGGCGCTCCTCCTTGAGATCGTTGAGCAGCGCCGACGCCGCCCACTCTCCTTCTCCCACGACCGCCGCGTCCAGGTGTCCCCGGCGCGTTCCCTCATCGGGAACCGCCGAGGCATGAGCACCGCCGAAGGCCACGGTGAGCTTCCTGCCAACCGCGGCATAAGCGGCCCGGGCCTCGCGCGCACGGCGGTACGCCTCCCGCGCCGAATTCGTGTACGCCGTGATGAAGAGTACGTCCTGATCCCCGCGTCGCAGGTCGACCTTGTCGTTCAGGATCGTCTCAAAGGAGGTCGGCCCCTCGATCTTGTCGTGTTGCACCACGACCTGCGTCGTGTCCGTCAGCACTTCATTTTTTCGCAGGAAGCCAATCAAGTAGGGGAAACCGATTCCGGGGCTCCTGAAGAACGGTCCGATCGCGTGCTCGAGGCGCCCCAGGAGGCCCTTCTTCCGGATCGGCTCGTCAACGACGTAGGAATCGCGCGGGGTGAGGCAGATGAGATTGCCGATGGTCGCCATTCATGCCTACCTTTGGAAGTAGTTCGCCAGGACCAAAAATCCGTCAAACTATATTCTGCGAGGTGCGCGAAAGCAACAGGATCGTTCTTGAGATCGCGGCGAACGCCCGGGTGCAAGCGGGACGGCCGGGCGGACTGCCTGGATCGAGTGGGCGACGAGTGGTGCTGCGCACGGAATTCATCTCTGAAGGACGTGGACCCGCGCCGAGCGGCCGGGGTGATTTCCACCGATCAACGCGGAGGGTGAAACCAGGCGTTGAGGTCGAAGCGGTAGGAGAACTCCAGCGCGAAGGCATGGCCGTTGGCTCCGCCACCACCGGGGTCGTCCCGGCCGATCTCCACCCGATGGCTGGCCTTCACCAGCAAACGAGGGTTGATTCGGAAGCCTACCCCCGTCTCCAGATCGTGGATCCTCGCCTTCACCGCGGCCCACCGGGTGCCCCAGATCCACATCGCGTCGGGGGCGTTTCCCTGCTCCCACCGCATCGCGGCATACCAGCGCGGGGAGAACGTGTATTTCGGTTCCAGGTACCAGACCCGGCCTCGTGCAATTCCCGCGGCGGGAACCTCCAGATGGCTCTGGGTGAGTTCCCCATTCAGCTCAAAGTGCCCGAGGCCGTACTGTAAATCCCCTCCGACGACCTTCTCGTTGTAATCCTCGAGATTTTTCCCCGGCAGGAGCCATGTCGTCGCGTCGGGACTAAGATAGGCCCCCCTTGTGAAGTAGGCGCCCAGTCTGAACCCGGTGACGGGGGTCACGCCCGCGGCCAGGGCCGGCCGCGCGGAAGAACGGGGATCCGTCAGGTAGGTCTGCCGGGTCAACGGCCCGTCCAGGACCGCAACCATGTAGTCGAAGCGCGACACCGCCCCGTTGAGCTGGATTCCCAGTGGATAGGAGAGGTAATAACTCAGCGGGCTTCCGATGAGGGGGTTATCGCTGGAGAAATAGCGCCGGGCGAAATTGCCGTAGGGGAGGCTGAGCTTGCCGGCCTGCAGGACGAGCCGGCGGGGCTCGGCGAAGGAATAGCGAAGGTAGGCCTGATCCAGCTCCACCTGAGTTTCCCCTTCCTCGGAGGCCCGGCCACCCTCCAGGCGACCCAGGGCGAACCCCTGGAACCGATCCGTGAAGGATCCGGCCGCCCAAAGCCGGAGTCGCCCCAGCGGCGCCATGTCTCCTTCGGCGCGGGTCAGAAACCCCGATTCGAAGTCGGTGTTCCAGAGCTCGGCGTCGGCCAGCCCCTGGACCCAGACGCGGTCCTCGGCGACGCCGGGGTGCGACGTCAGGGCGAAGAGGGTGGCCATGAAAACGAGAACGCGGAGGGAAGACACACCTCCGAGCCCTCCACGGCGGCTGGTTCGACGGCCCAGGTCAGGCCGCGGGCTTGAGAGCTGCCAGGGTCTCTCGAAGGAGCGCGACATAGTCATCCACCGAAAAGGGTTTCTTGAGGCAGGACCGACTCGACTTGGTGAGAAAAGCCTGAGTGTCCTCGCTGGCGGTGTCTCCCGTCACGAAAATGAACCTCCGCGCACTGGTCGGGCGGTTCAGCTCCACCCACCGGAAAAAGTCTTGTCCGGAGACCTCTCCGGGCATCTTGAGGTCGGAGACGATCAGGTCGAAATCCCGGCGCTGCACGCACTCGATGGCTTCGCGGCCGGTGCGGGCCCCCACCGCGGAAGCACCCAAGGAGCACAGGATCGCCAGCTGCAGCTCCAGGATGCTGGGCTCATCCTCGACCACCAGCACCGTGGCGGAGAGCGAGGACGGGGCGAGGGGCGTGAGCGGGGTCGGCGTGGAGTTCTCTCGCCGGACCGCCTTCACGGCCGCGATCGGCAGTCGCACGGTGAACCGGGCGCCCCCTTCGTCGCGGTTTTCGGCGGTCACGTGGCCCCCGTGGTTCTGGACGATGGTATGGCTGATGCTCAGGCCCAGTCCGGTTCCCTTCCCGACCTCCTTGGTGGTGTAGAAGGGATCGAAGACCTTCTTGGAGTCCGCCAAGCCGGGCCCGCCGTCCTCGAACACCACCAACGCTTGATCCCCTTCGCGTCCCGTCCGGATGGTCAGGACCGGATCCCGCGCCTTCTCCTTGAGCGCGTCGTAGGCGTTGTTGAGGAGGTTCAGAAAGACCTGCTGCAACTCCAGCTCGTTGGCGTCCACCACGAGCGACCCCGCGGGGAGCTCGAGACGGAGCTCGAGACCCGCCGTCGCAAAGTCGTGGCGACGGAGTGCGGCCGTCTCCTTCAGGAGCGAGTGGAGGTCGGCCGGGGCGCGCTTCCCCGTGTCCTTGTGGGCGACCCTCAGGAGGTTTCTCACGAGTCCGATCATGCGCTGGGATTCCCGCTGGACCCTCTCCAGGCGCTCCCGCGGGGATCCCTGGATCTCCGGCGAGCGAAGGAGCATGTCGACGTACCCGACGACGCCGGTGAGGGGGTTGTTGATCTCGTGGGCGGCTCCCGAGAGCATCCGTCCCAGGGAGGCGAGCTTTTCCGATTCCTTGAGACGCTCCACTCGGACCAGCTCTTCCCGCGCGTGCAGGACAAGCTGCTTTTCCCGTTCCTGCAGGGAGTCCATCAGATGGTTGTAGGCTTGGTTGAGGATCCGGATCTCGGCGCTCCCCTCCGATTCATCGAAGCGCCTCGAGTGATCGTTGGCCTCCGCCACCGAGTGCATGAAGGCAACGAAGCGCTCGAAGGGCCGGAGAATGGAGCGGGAGACGCCCCAGGCGGCCAGTCCGGCCAGAAGCAGGGCGAACGCGCCGCAAATCGTGAGAGCGAGAAGCAGCGAACGGGTGGCCGAGGCCGCGGCGCGGGTCAGCGACTGCAGCAGGACCAGCGTGGCGGCTTCTCCCTCCCCATCCGACCCCAGCGGAAGCGCGGTGGCGACATACTCCTCGGAGCCGACCCGGAGAAGGACGGGGGAGGTGCTGCCCTGCCGCGGAATTGCGAGCAGCGCCTTCGGAGGGACCGCGGCCCAATC
>Ga0066710_100003917_pt1 | contig 12932 bp, 11 predicted proteins | sample GraSoiAngelo_159_FD_79666 | JGI IMG/M metagenome (GOLD analysis project Ga0066710, IMG submission 79666) | Grasslands soil microbial communities from the Angelo Coastal Reserve, California, USA - 14_1009_16_40cm | ecosystem: Environmental > Terrestrial > Soil > Grasslands | place: USA...
ATGGCGTCACGGGATCATGTCTCTGCTCAAGTAATCCTGCAACGGGCACGGACTGTGCCTTCAAGCGCCAACGTAGGTGAGGGAATGCCATGCGTAGCTTGAGAAGCTCCTCCCTTCAGGGAGGGGAGTATGTCACGGAAATAAACAGCGCAGCGGAATGATCCTGGGCTTGCCCGTTTGCGGCCAGCCAATGGAGAAACAGAAATAACGCGCTGCCGCAGAAGGCGCTCGAAAGGCGCAGCGCCAAACGCCGGCTGATCTTGGGGCCGCTGCTGGGCTCGAACATAGCTGGTCTCCTGGAAATCTGCCATCCATCGAATGGATGCTTCGTTAGGCTCGCTAGAGTAGAACAAATAGCTTGGCCTCGCGGTTTCACCGTGGCACCAGCAGGGCAAAGGCCTCGTCAGTAGCAAGGCTTGGTTTAGAAACTCTGACCCAAAATGCGTTTTCCTGCATCCCATGCATGAGGTCAGTATGAAGCTCGCGGGCTTGCCGGAACAGTCACGCGCCCGGACGTCCGCGATGTTGTTATCCAGGAAAAGTGCGACCATAGCCTGAAACTTTCAGCCGAGGCCGTCCAACCATGCCACGAGTCCAGACTAGCGAAGACCGCCGGCTCGAAGAAGCGCGCCTCCGAAAAAAGCATTGGAAGCGCTGGGGGCCCTATCTTTCCGAGCGGCAGTGGGGAACAGTCCGCGAGGATTACAGTCCCGGCGGCACGGCCTGGGAGTTTTTTCCGCATGACCACGCTCGCTCCCGCGCCTACCGCTGGGGGGAAGACGGCATCGGCGGCATCTCCGACCGTCACCAGATGATCTGTTTCGGGCTGGCGTTATGGAACGGGCGAGACCCCATTTTGAAAGAGCGCCTCTTTGGCCTCACCGGGAATCAGGGCAATCACGGCGAGGACGTGAAGGAGTATTACTTCTACCTCGATTCAACTCCCACGCACAGCTACATGCGCATGCTTTACAAGTATCCGCAGTCCGAATTTCCGTATGCATCTCTCGTTGAAGAAAATCGCCGGCGCGGCCGGGGCGAACCGGAATTCGAATTGCTCGATGCCGGAGCATTTTCCGGCAATCGCTACTTCGATATTTTCGTGGAATACGCAAAAGCCGACGTAGAAGACATCTTAATTCGAATCACCGCGGTGAATCGCGGGCCAGAAGCCGCCACCTTGCACATTCTTCCGCAACTTTGGTTTCGCAATACCTGGTCCTGGGGCAAGGATTTGCGGCGGCCGGTCGCGCGAAAAGCAACCGGCACGCCCGGAAGCACGTGCGTCGAATTGCACCACTGGCAATACGGGAAGCGCTGGCTGCTGTCGGCAGGGCAGCCCGAATTGTTATTCACGGAAAACGAAACCAACATCGCGCGTCTCTTCGGCGGAAAAAATCGCTCACCCTTCGTGAAAGACGCCTTCCACGAATATGTGATTTACGGCAACAAAGCGGCGGTCAATCCTCAACAAATGGGAACGAAGGTTGCCCCCTATTACCTGCTGGAACTTAATCCCGGTCAGCCCACCACGCTCAAGCTGCGACTCACCGATATCGAGCCGCTTGGCGGGATGGATCTCAACTCCGGAAAAGTCGGCATCCTGGCCTCGCCTGGACAGGCCGAGCGCGCCGAAGGCCTTCCCGGCACCAACGACTTTGGCGCTAGATTCGACGGCCTGCTCGTGACGCGCGAAAAGGAAGCCGAAGAGTTTTACGCCACAAGAATTCCTCTAGAGCTCTCTGACGATGCCAAAGCCGTCATGCGGCAATCCTTTTCTGGAATGCTCTGGTCGAAACAGTTTTATCACTACGACGTGCGCACCTGGCTCGAAGGTGATCCCGCCGCCCCCCCGCCTCCACCAGAGCGCTGGAACGGCCGCAACAAGGATTGGACGCATCTTTACAATGACGACATTATGTCCATGCCGGACAAATGGGAGTATCCCTGGTATGCGGCATGGGATCTGGCGTTTCATGCGATTCCGCTCGCGCTCATCGATCCCGATTTTGCCAAGGAACAACTCATCCTTCTTTTGCGAGAATGGTATATGCACCCCAACGGTCAATTGCCCGCCTACGAGTGGGCCTTCAGCGATGTGAATCCGCCCGTTCATGCCTGGGCGGCCTGGCGCGTCTACAAAATCGAGCGGCGCGTGCGTGGCGTTGCCGATCGCGGATTCCTGGAAAAAGTTTTTCACAAGCTGCTCCTCAATTTCACCTGGTGGGTGAACCGCAAGGATCCGGACGGCGCAAATATTTTTCAAGGTGGATTCCTCGGCCTCGACAACATCGGAGTCTTTGACCGTTCCGCGCCTCTTCCCACCGGCGGGCACCTCGAGCAATCCGACGGCACGAGTTGGATGGGCATGTATTGCCTGAACATGCTGGCGATCGCACTTGAGCTTGCGAAAGAAGATCCTGCTTATGAAGACGTCGCCAGCAAATTCTTCGAGCATTTTGTTTATATCGCCCGGGCCATGAACGATTTCGGCGCTGGCGGAATGTCCCTTTGGGACGACGCCGACGGCTTTTACTATGACGTATTAAAACTCCCTAACGGCGAAGAGCATTTCCTGAAAATCCGCTCGATGGTCGGATTGATCCCGCTTTTCGCCGTCGAGACCCTCGAGCCCGAAATCGTCGATTGCCTCCCCGGCTTCAAGCGCCGCATGCAATGGTTTATCGACAATCATCCGGACGTGCCCGAACATATTGAAATGACGCAGCGCTCCGCGCGCGGCGTGCGCCGGCTCCTCTCCCTCGTGAACCGCAAACAGCTCAAGCGTGTGCTCGGCCGCATGCTGGACGAGACGGAATTTCTCTCACCTTACGGCGTGCGCGCCCTTTCGCGTTTTCACAAGGATCATCCCTACGAAGTTCACGTGAACGGAAATGTGAACCGCGTCGGCTACGAACCGGCGGAATCCACGACCGGCCTCTTCGGCGGAAATTCGAACTGGCGCGGGCCAATCTGGTTTCCGGTCAACTATCTCCTGGTCGAGTCTCTCCAAAAATATCATCACTACTACGGCGAAGACTTCAAAGTGGAGTGCCCCACGCATTCCTCCGCCGAATGCGACCTCTGGCAGGTGGCCGCCGAAATTTCCCGGCGGCTCACCCATATTTTCTTGCGGGGACAGGACGGGAGGCGCCCAGTGGCAGGAGGGTTGGAACTCTTTCAAAGCGATCCGCACTGGAAGGACCTCATTCTTTTTCACGAATATTTTCATGGCGACAATGGCGCCGGCATCGGCGCCAGCCATCAAACCGGCTGGACCGGCCTCGTCGCAAAACTAATTGAGCAAAGCGGTGAATGACATGTCGCCCTTCCTGATTCGGGAGGCAACTCTCGTGGACGAAACCGAACTCCTTCCGAGGATGCGCAAATTGGCGGAACAAGAGCCGGGAACCATCCCATTTGATGAACCAGCGGTTCGCGTGGCCTTCCGGAGATTCCTGTCGCTTCCCGCCTTTGGGAAAGTTTGGGTTCTTGGTGAGGAGTCGAAACCGGTCGGTTATATTGTCCTGAGGCTGGGCTTCAGCTTTGAGTTGCACGGCCACGATGCGTTCATCGACGAATTGTACGTTGACGCCGCACGCCGGCGCCGCGGATTTGGCCGCCAGGCGGTGGAGTCTGTCGAGAGGAAAGCGCGCGAAATGGGCGTCAGCGCCCTTCATCTGGAAGTCGACGACGGCAACGCCCCGGCGTTGGAACTCTATCGGCGCGCCGGATACCAAGATCACCATCGATTCTTGATGACCAAATGGCTGCGAGACTCAATGACCGGAGAGGTGCGCTGATGGATGCGAAATTCGAGGGGAGAGTGATTCTGGTAGCCGGCGGCACGGGTGGATTGGGGCGCGCCGTGACTCTGGCATTCCTTGAGGAAGGCGCCAAGGTCGTCGTTACCTTTCGTGCGCCGGAAGAATTCGATGCTTTGAAGAGTGCGGCGGGAACAAACGGCTCAAGATTGGACGGGCACACGGTGGATGTCACGGATGAAGCTGCGGTGCGCCAGTTGATCGAGAAAATCGTGGGGAAGTATCGCCGGTTGGACGCCATGATCAACACCGTGGGTGGTTACGCCGGCGGCACGAAGCTGTGGGAGCTGGAGACGAAAGTTTTCGAACAGATGCTGGCCCTGAATCTGCGTTCGGGGTATGCGCTATCGCGTGCCGCGGTAAGAGCGATGTTGAAAGAGGGGCATGGCGCCATCGTAAACGTGGCGTCGAAAGCGGCGGTTGATCACGCCGGTGGCGCGGCCGCTTACGCGGCTTCAAAATCCGCCGCGGTGGCGCTCGTGGATTCGCTGGCCGCGGACTTGAAGGGCAGCGGCGTTCGAGTGAATACCATTCTCCCGAGCATCATCGATACCGAGGCCAACCGCAAGGCCATGCCGAAAGCGGATTTTGCGAAGTGGCCGAAGCCCGAGGACATCGCGCGCGTCATCCTGTTCTTGTGCAGCGACGATGCCAGAGTCATTCATGGCGCCGCTATTCCGGTGTATGGCGATAGCTGAAACTTTCGTTCAAGAAATGAATCCGCATTAGGCGGCCCGGGATTGCCGGGCCGGGTGCAATCCTTTACGGCCAAGGAGCGGCAGGTGCCGGAACAGGCGGAAATCCAGTTTGGCCGCGAGGTTTGCGGCGACCTCGCCGCTGCGGAATCGCGCGAGTGGCTGGTCACCAATGGAATTGGCGGATACGCTTCCGGAACCATCGCGGGGAGCCAGACTCGCCGCTACCACGGACTGCTGGTCGCCGCACTGCAGCCGCCCGTGGGCCGCACCCAGCTTGTTTCGGCTATCGACGAAATCGCGCACTATGCCGGAGCAGATTTCTCTCTCGCCACCCATCGATGGGCCAGCGGCGCCGTCGATCCGCAAGGCTTTCTACTCCTCGAGGATTTTCACCTGAAAGGCGCGACTCCGGTGTGGACCTTCGCGCTGGCTGATGCGCTTCTGGAAAAGCGCGTCTGGATGGGCCAGGGCGAAAACACCACCTACATTCAGTACACTCTCGTGCGGGGAAGCAGTGCCCTCGAAATGGAACTGAAAGCCCTTGTGAATTATCGCGACTTCCATTCCTTGACCCATGCCGGCGACTGGCGCATGAATATCCGACCGGCAGAGAATGGCGTAAGGGTGCTGGCATTCGACGGCGCCACGCCATTTTATCTGAAGAGCCGTGCCGCTACCTGCGAGCTACGCCACGAGTGGTACCGCGGTTGCTATCTGGGCGAAGAAACCGAGCGAGGTCTCGATGATCGTGAAGATCGCCTCTTGGCCGCGCTGTTCCGCGCAAAACTGCCAATCGGTTCCAGTGTCGTGTTTGTCGCGAGCACGGAAGCAAACGCTTTGCTGGACGGAGAAACCGCCCGCGCGGCGCGCGCCAATTACGAAGTGCAACTGTTCCACGACTGGCAAGCGAAAAACGAAACCCTGGCCGAAGAAGCACCCCCGTGGCTTTGGCAGCTCATCCTCGCCGCCGACCAGTTCATCGTAAAACGCAGCCTTCCCCTAGAGCCGGACGGCCGCAGCATCATTGCCGGTTATCACTGGTTTGGCGACTGGGGCCGCGACACCATGATTGCGTTGCCGGGCCTGACGCTCGCCACCGGCCGTGCCGGTGTTTCCAGGCAGATCCTTCTCGCTTTTTCTCGGTACGTGGACGGCGGCATGCTCCCCAACAATTTCCCTGATGCTGGGGGCAAACCGGAATACAACACCGTCGATGCGGCGCTCTGGTATTTCGAATCCATCCGGCAATATTTCCGAGCGACGCAAGATGCCGTGACACTCGAAAAGCTTTTTCCGATTCTCGCCAGCATGGTCGATCTGCACATCACCGGCACCCGCTACAACATCCATGTGGACGCAGGCGATGGGCTTCTTTACGCGGGTGGTCCCGGCGTTCAGCTCACCTGGATGGATGCAAAAATCGGGGACTGGGTCGTGACGCCGCGAACGGGAAAGCCCGTGGAGATTAACGCCCTGTGGATCAACGCGCTCGAAACGATGGCCGGATTTGCAAGGTCGCTCGCGAAACCGGGTGATGCTTACGAAAAACTCGCCGCCAAAGCAAAGCAGAGTTTTCAGAAATTCTGGAACGCGGACCGCAATTGCTGCTTCGACGTCATCGATTCGCCCGGCGTCGGGAATGATGCGTTACTTAGGCCCAACCAGATTTTTGCCGTGTCCTTGGCGGTAAGCCCGCTTACGCCCGAGCAACAAAAGGCGGTTGTCGATGTTTGCGCACGGCGCCTTTTGACCTCCCATGGATTGCGGAGTCTCGCGCCGGGCGAAGTTGGATATACCGGCCACTACGGCGGCAGCCCCAGCGATCGCGATGCCGCCTATCATCAAGGCACCGTCTGGGGCTGGCTGCTCGGCCCGTTCGCGCTCGCACACGACCGCGTCTACCGCGACCGCGAAGCGGCCATCGGCTTCCTCGAGCCGCTCGGCCGCCAGATTTACGCGAGCGGTCTCGGCACGCTCAGCGAAATTTTCGATGGCGATGCCCCCTTCAGGCCACGCGGCTCGATCGCGCAGGCATGGACCGTCGCTGAAGTCTTGCGGGCTTGGAAGGAATTAGCCGACGGAAAAAAGCCTGGAGCCAGCTAGAAGTATTTGATATCGCTGCATTTGAACAGCTATGCCCGAGATTGCAATTCGTACAGTTCGATGAGCACCTTACCCCCATCCGGAGATGCGACCAGGAAAAAATTGACTCGCGTGCCATCCGCACCGGCACGAGTTGCGGGATAGACGGGAGCGAGCGAGAATTTTTCCCTTAGGATTTGCGTAGCGCGGTCGACATTGGCACAGTGATATTCCACCTGCTGTACGCCCGCTCCAAACTTGGCCAGGTATTTTGCGATGGCCCCCGAACCACCTGGCTCGCGCGTGGTGAGAATGTCGAGCGAAATCCCCTCGGCAAAATGAAGCTCGAATTCCTCGGCATCCTGATCCGCTGGCACGTCGGCAAGTCTAGGCGTGCCATTGGCAATGCGAATATGCCCAAAGGTATCGCGTTCGACGGCGAGCCCGACCGTTATGGTGGGATTCGGTCCCAGTAGCAGCGCGGAGAGTTCGCTCTCGGCCCACCAGCCCGAAATGGCCGATCCTGCAGTTGCACGGCCCCAGCGGTAGATTTCACGCGCGGCCGCGAGCCTCTTGGATCGATCGGCAGAGGAGAGCTCCGCAATGGATTGCGCGAGAGGGCTGGACATGGAAGCGTCAGGAATTGTAGCTTGTGGGCGGCACGAAAAGAAGCCGAAGCCACACCGCCATCCTCGCAAGACGCAACGAAATCACCTGCGCCGCATCTGAGGAATATGCCAAAGCCAGTTTTATTAACAGTGGATGACGACCCGGAGGTTTTGCGGGCCATTGAGCGCGATTTGCGCAGCCGCTACGCGGATCGCTACCGCATCATGCGCGCGAATTCCGGAAGCGCCGGCCTGGCCACTCTGCGCGAACTGAAAGCGCGTAACAATCCCGTGGCCCTGTTGCTTGCAGATCAACGCATGCCCCAAATGGACGGCGTCAATTTTCTTTCTGAAGCCATGGAGATGCATCCGCTCGCCAAGCGCGCCCTGCTCACCGCTTATGCGGACACCAACGCCGCCATCGATGCCATCAACGAGGCCCGCGTGCACTACTACCTGATGAAGCCGTGGGATCCGCCCGAGGAAAAACTGTTTCCTGCTCTCGACGACCTGCTGCACGATTGGAGCGCGACGTTTCGTCCACCCTACGAAGGCATTCGCGTTCTTGGCACGCGCTGGTCGAATCGATCCTACGAACTGCGCGAATTCCTCGCACGAAATCAGGTGCCCTATCAATGGATTGACGTGGAATTGACGCAGAGCGACACGGAAGTACGCGGGTTGATTGACTCACTGGGGCCCGAGGCGGAGAAACTTCCCTTGATGCTGTTTCCCGACGGCACGCGCCTTCCGGAACCGCCTTTGCCCGCGGTAGCGGACAAAATCGGCCTGCGTACGCATGCCCAAACCAACTTCTACGATCTTGCCATCGTCGGCGGAGGCCCCGCGGGTCTGGCCGCCGCGGTGTATGGCGCGAGCGAAGGCTTGCGCACGGTGATCATCGAACGCGAAGCGCCGGGCGGGCAGGCCGGACTTAGTTCTCGAATTGAGAACTATCTCGGCTTTCCTTCCGGACTCACTGGCCTGGACCTGGCGCGGCGTGCCGTAGCGCAAGCGCGGCGATTCGGCGTGGAGATCCTCGCCCCGCAGGAAGCCGTTGGTCTCCGTGTGGAGGGCCCCTATCGGTTTTTGAAGCTTGCGGACGGTTCAGAAATTTCCTGCAACGCGCTGCTTTTGGCCATGGGCGTTCAGTGGAGAACCTTGGACGTTCCTGGGATTGCGCCATTGCAAGGAGCGGGTGTTTATTACGGCGGAGGGACCTCTGAAGCAATGGCCTGCAAGGGCGAAACGGTGTACATCATTGGAGGTGCGAATTCCGCCGGACAAGCGGCGATGCACTTTTCGAAGTTTGCGGAGAAAGTGGTGATGCTGGTGCGTGGAGTGTCGCTTGCCGCGACGATGTCACACTACTTGATCGAGCAAATCGAAAAAATATCGAACATCGAGGTGTGGACGCAGACAACCGTGGTCGAGGTGGAGGGAGAATCGCGGCTCACTGGAATTGCCGTCGAGTGCGCTACGTCGGGAGAAAGAAAGAAGCTCCCGGCCACCAGCTTGTTCATTTTCATTGGCGCGCAGCCGCGGACAGAATGGCTTGGTGAGGCCATTGATCGCGACGAGCGCGGCTTCATTCTTTCCGGCCCGGACTTGTTGCGCGCCGGGAAGAGGCCCGCGTCGTGGACGCTGGATCGCGACCCGGGATTGCTCGAAACGAATGTGCCGGGAATATTTGTTGTGGGCGATGTGCGCCACGGATCCGTGAAGCGTGTGGCTTCCGGCGTGGGAGAGGGCGCGGTCGTCGTGCAGTTCATGCATCAATATTTGGCGAAGGTCCAATGAGCGAAGCAGTGGATCAAACACGACTGGAAGCGCTGGTTGGGGAATTAAGGAAGGTAGCGCCGTTCGCCGACCAACCGCAAGCGGACCTGGAGTGGTTTGTTTCGCAAACGCAGGAAGCCCGTTTCGAAGTCGGTGGACTCATAATCAAGGAAGGGGCTCCTGCGGACACCATGCTGGTGGTGCTCGCGGGTGAATTCCGGGCCCGGCGCGAGAGCGGCCCGCAAGACGGCCCAGTTTTTACCGTGCGTGCCGGGGAAGTCACAGGCGTTCTGCCTTTTTCCAGAATGAAAACCGTTGGTGTGACTGGGCGTGCCGTACTTCCGACGCGGGTCCTGGCATTTCCCAGCGCTCAATTTCCCGAGCTCTTTCAGCGCATGCCCGAGCTTTCCCAACGCCTCGTGGGATTGCTGACCGATCGCGTTCGAAACGTCACCAGGGAAGAGCAGCAGAGAGAAAAGCTGGCGGCGCTCGGAAAATTGTCAGCCGGCCTCGCGCACGAACTCAACAACCCTTCCGCCGCGGCGCGGCGTTCGGCGGCTGCGCTGCGCGTTTGCCTGGAACGCATGCGTGTTGCGGCCCGCAGTTCGCGCCTGGGGCCGGAAGATTGTGGCCTGCTGGCGCAGCGGGAAGAGGAGATTCGCTCGGCGCTCAAGCCCGCTGAGAATAAAGATGAATTCGCCCGCGTCGAGCGCGAAGAAGCAATTCAATCCTGGCTGGAAAGGCGCGGCGTTGCCGATGCCTGGAAACTCGCGCCGCTTCTGGCTGACGCAAACCTAACAGACGCGCAATTGGACAGTTTTGCAGGCGCTGCTGGTGCTTCGCTTGGCCCCGAGCTTACGCGCTTCGGAACACTCCTTGAAATGGAGCGCATCGCAGCGGAATTGGAACAAAGCACCGCGCGAATTTCGGATCTCATCAAAGCGATCAAAGAATATTCCTACATGGACCAGGCGCCGCTCCAGGAAGTGGACGTCAAGAGCAGCCTGGAAACGACGCTCATCATCATGCATCACAAGCTGAAACGCGGCATCTTGGTCACGCGCGAATTTGCTCCCGACTTGCCGAAGGTAATGGCCTACGGGAGCGAATTGAATCAGGTCTGGACCAACCTCATCGACAATGCTATCGACGCCATGAAGGAAAAGGGCAAGCTTCTCGTGCGCGCCGTGCGCGAAAATGAGTACGTGCTCGTGGAGATCGCCGACGACGGGCCGGGAATTCCGCCCGAGGTGCAGTCGCGCATCTTCGAACCTTTTTTTACGACCAAAGGCGTGGGGGAAGGTACCGGGCTTGGCTTGGACGTGGTGCATCGCATCGTAAGAAAAATGCGCGGGCTGGTCACCGTAAAATCCGTTCCCGGGGATACGCGGTTCCAGGTGCGAATTCCGATTCAAGCTGCAATGTGATTCTGCGGGAGACAACCATGGCCGAAAAATGTACGCACCTCGATCAAATTAAGCGCGTAAAGCCAAAGACCAAGGGCTGCGAAGAGTGTCTGAAGATGGGCGATGGCTGGGTGCATCTTCGCCTGTGCTTGAGCTGCGGCCACGTGGGTTGCTGCGATTCCTCCAAGAACAAACACGCCACAAGACATTTTCACGCCACCAAGCACCCGATTGTGCGGTCCGAGGAGCCAGGCGAAAACTGGATGTGGTGTTACGTCGACGAGCTGATGTTCGAAGAAGAATGAATTTTATCTTTTTTTCTTTGCGGGAATCAGAAGCGACGCCAGCAGGGCGATCAGCAGCACGCCTCCCACAACGCCAAGCGACACAACCACCGGAATTTGCCGCCACCGCTCGCCGATCATTTTTCCGCCGATAAAAACGAGAACAACCGCCAGCCCCTCATCCAGAAAACGCAAGCGGTCGATGACTCCCGCCAGCAGGAAATACAGCGCTCGGAGCCCGAGAATCGCGAGCACGTTCGAGGTGTACACAATGAACGGATCCTCGGTAATGCCGAAGACCGCTGGGATGGAGTCGACGGCCAGCGTGACGTCGGTGATTTCCACGACAAGCAAGACGAGAAACAGCGGCGTAGCGAACAGCTTGCCCCCGTTGCGCACAAAAAAATGTTCGCCGTGATAGTCATGGCTGACGCGAAGGTGACGGCTGGCGAAGCGGAAGATTTTGCTTTGTTCCGGGTGGATTTCTCCCCGATGAACGAAGAGCATGCGCACGCCGGCATAGACGAGAAACCCTCCGAGCACGTACATGATCCAGGAAAAATGCTCGATCAATTCCGCCCCCAGCGCGATCATCACGCCGCGCATGACCAGCGCGCCGACCACGCCCCATTCGAGGAGGCGATGCTGCAGGCGGTCATCCACGGCAAACGCGCGAAAGATCACCAGGAAGAGAAACAGATTGTCAACGCTGAGGGCTTTTTCGATCAGGTAGCCGGTAAAGAATTCGAGGGCCGGCTGGGGGCCGCGGAAATAGAACACTCCAAACCCAAAGAGGACGGAGACTGCGATCCAGCCGAAACTGGCGAGGGCGGCTTCGCGAATTCCGATTTTGTGCGGGAGGCGGTGGAAAACGCGCAGGTCCAGCGCGATCGCAATGACGATGAAGAGATTGAAGGCAATCCAGTAAAGGGGCGTGCCCATCGTGGCGCTCGGTGGCCTAGGGAGTGGAGCTGCGCGCGTCGATGGAGTTCAAATTCGACAGTTCGATGCGAATGGTTTTGCCGCGTTCAATTTTTACGGGAACATCCCAACGCACGCGCATGTCTCCGGCGTCGGCGTCCAGATTGAGCGAGCTGATCCAATAGTCGCCGGGAATAACACCAGAGAGCGAGGCGCGCCCCTCGAGATCGCTGTCCGCCTTGGCGGCCAGGAATTTGAGCTGGGCCACCTCCGGAGCGACCCGCTGGACGCGCTTGCGGCGGTCGTTCTGGAGCGCGGCCCACTTACGCTGCGGATTGACGCCTTCCAGTTCGAGTTCGACACCGGAGACGGTCTCGGGATGCGAGCGGATGAATTTCCTTAGGCTGGCCAGATAATCTTGTTTTAGTTTCTGGTATTTCTCCGAATGTTCCGTCTTGTCCGCCTCCGTATATTTTGGTCTTGGCAGGCCGCTGGTCACGCCGCCGCTGTTCGAGCGCTGGTAGGCCAGCAAGAATTCCGGGATGTCGAGGATGTCATCCGGAGTAAGCAGCTTGTCGAATCCCGGCTCCGCGAGGTCAAGCGTATCATGACCCTTGAGCCAAGCGCGCAGCTCGGGAGAAACCTTGAGGCCATCGATAAACTGATCGCGCGGCGGTAGGGGGTCTTTCTCTTCTACTTCCTTGACGATTTCCGAGTAGCTTTTGGTGAGAATGTAAAACGTGAATTGGCGCACCGGCTCCGGGCGCGCCCCGGTCGGGGTGATGCGGGCGATGATTTCGAGTGCGCCGGCGTCCGTCTGCGCGCGCGCCGGGCTTACCAAGGAAAGGGCGCACCATGCGACGCCGAGGCTAAGAATGGCTATTTTTCTCATGGCGGAATCGTAGCAGATTGCGGCAAGGTGCGGCCCGGGAAGCGGAAACTTGTTTCGTTGCTGGCGAGAGGAAGAACCAGCAGCGCCGCCGCAAGGTGCGATGGAAAGGGTTTGCGGGTTATGCCGACGTCTGCATAATGCCGCCTTCCGAATTATGCCGAATTGAGTCTCGTGGCCAACCGTGTTTCCTCTCGATAGCTGGCTATCGCAGCCCAGGGATGCTTGATAAGTCGGCATAATCCCCGCCTGCTCATCCAATTGTAACTACTTCTTTTCTCAATGCTCGCAGACCTGTGATACGTTGGCCTGGCTATGCCAGAACAAGCCCCTATTTCGCTTTACGTAAAACTCAAATACTGGGAGGTCTATCACTTGAACGTTGTTCTCACGGCGACCGTCTTTCGTAAGGTCCTGTATATCTGGGGTTTCGTCGCTTTG
>Ga0066710_100003918_pt1 | contig 12930 bp, 7 predicted proteins | sample GraSoiAngelo_159_FD_79666 | JGI IMG/M metagenome (GOLD analysis project Ga0066710, IMG submission 79666) | Grasslands soil microbial communities from the Angelo Coastal Reserve, California, USA - 14_1009_16_40cm | ecosystem: Environmental > Terrestrial > Soil > Grasslands | place: USA...
AGTGGTAGCTGGCCCTTCCGATGCTCTGGTCGTAAAACGATGTTGGGCTGTAGGGGAAGGGACGCCGGCTGGCAGCCGTCGCAGCCGGTCCGGGCGTCACCGAGGTGTTTTTGACACCCCCGAGGTTCAACGGGCTGCTGTGAGGGCCGACGGAATTCAGCTCCAAGACCGTGTCCGCGGTCAGTTGGTGCTCAACCCCGAGATTCCAGTTGTCTGAATAAGGCATCTGAACGAGGGGGTCCATGTACCACTGAACGAACCCTGGGTTAAGAAAAGGCGATGGCGCCGGAATCACCACACCGGAGGAACCGAGGCTGAAGGGATCCTCTATCCTCGCGTTTATGAGGTTATTGTTGAAGTTATTTCCCAGGAGCTGGCCAACCCTCGGCCACTGGCCTTCGTAGTTCTGGGCGAGCTGAACCACTGAATTCCAGTTATCGTAGAACCTGCCGTACGAAGCTCGGACTACAGTCTTGGGATAGAGTCGGTAGGCAAACCCCAGACGTCCCTGCCAGTTGTCGTAGTTGTTGTGATAGATGGCATGGTTCTTGAAGGGGGTCACAACGACGTGCTCCGGGAGCGTGCCACCGGGAATACAAGGTTCGCCTCGCGTAGGGCTGCAAGGTGGCGGCACGGCGGCAAGAACGAAAGTCCCATCATTCAAGTTGAGGTCTCCCACAAAGATTTCTTCGTTTTTGAAGTCGCCATAGATGGGCCACAGGGTAACGTCATAACGGAACCCGATATTCACCGTCAGCTTGTCGGTGGCCTTCCACTGATCCTGGACGTAGAAGCCGTCAACCCAACCGCCGTGCATTGACTCCAGGACGTTCCGCTTTCCCCCGCTGTCGGGAAGGCCCAAGAGGAACGACGCCAGAGCGCTACCCGTCGTACCCGGACTTTTTGGGTCGGCTGTTGCTGGCGCACGGAATGCTTCCTGGATGCCGAAGATCGGCGAATTCGAATTGTTGGATGCGAAATTGGCGCCGAACTTGAGCGTATGCCGCCCGCGGACTTTGGTGAAATCACCCCCAAATTCCCAGATGTCGGAAATTCGAGTGTTCTGGACGTTGTTTCCTCCCCCGGGACCGCCATAGCCATCCATCTGTAAAAGGGGAGGGAAAGGCCCCTGCCCGGCCCGGAAATTGCCTATAAAGTTCCGTGAAAAACCTAATGAGATTAACTGCTCGGGCAAATTGGCCGGAGCAGAGTGGAATGCTATGAGGGTACTGTCTTGCCCCCAGTTCCGCCCGAAGTGCACGTCCAGAACGGCGGCTGGACCGAAGGTGTGGGTCTCGTGACCGGCAACATTGTACCGGTGCCGGAAGACCGTGCTGTCGATCCCGGTAAGGCTGCCGGGACTGCTATCAACTTGGTTGAAGGTTGAAAACCTTCCAAAAAGAGAATCCTTAGCGCGCAGTTGCTCGTCCAGTCGGAGACTGTATGTATCCTGATTGGTGATCGCGCGCGCGTCATTGATCGCATTAGTCCCCGAAACGCCGGTGTTCACCGGCGCCGGGAAGATTGACTTGGCATAGAGCAACGAGGACGCGTTGAGCATGCTGGACGGGATCTTGTTGCAAGGGGTACCAGGAGGCTGAGTCCCGGTCGATGAGGGTGTTAAAGGGTCCCCCGACGCATCGCACATGAAAGGATCCCTGATGAATTGCCCTGGGTTGAGAGGGTCAGGCCCCGTCGAAAACGGGTTAAAGATCTGCCTGTTGATACCGCTGAGATCGCCTCCGAGCTCTGTCGGGGTCGGTACCAGCGATAATGACTGGGCAAACCGGCTGTCGCGGTATCCTTCATAGCCGGCGAAGAAAAATGTCTTGTTCTTCCCGTTATACAGTCCTGGGATAGTAATGGGGCCTCCCGTGGTTGCGCCAAACTGGTTCTGCCTCAAGGGGTTGCGCTTGGCCGCGAAGAAGTTGCGGGCGTCAAACTTCTCATTCCTGAGAAACTCATAAACGGTCCCATGATATTCGTTTGTGCCTGGCTTAGTGACGACGTTGATGAGGCCGCCCATGGCTTGGCCAAACTCCGCCAGATCATTGTGGGACTGCACTTTGAATTCCTGAATACTGTCCAGGAGGGGCTCCACGTTGTAGTTGTCGATAAACGAGCCCGTGTTATTCAGTCCGTCCGTCCAGAAAAGGTTGCTGCGATTGCGCTGGCCGTGCACCGAGGGAAAAGTGAAGGTGCCGATCGCCCTGCCGGCGAAGCCGCCGCCGCCACCCCATTGACTTTGACCGACGTTGTACGGACTGACCCCCGGAGTGAGCTGCAATAACTGGGTAAAGTTCCGCCCGTTCAAAGGAAGGTCTTGGACCGAGCGAGTCGTGATGACCGTCCCAAGCTCCGCCGTGGACGCCTGGATGCTTGCTGAGGTGGCCTGCACCGTCACTTCCGTCGCGGAAGCGCCAACACTCAGAGCCATGTCAAAGGTAGCAGTCTGGTTCACGTACATTTCGAACTCGGGCTGGGTGGCCGTGCTGAAGCCTTCTTTCGTCACCTTGAGCGTATACCTTCCCGGGAGGACGTCCACAAAGACATAGCTTCCGGTTTCGTTCGTCACGGTGCTCCGTTCAACGCCGGTCAGGACGTTTCGCAACCTCACCGTCGCTTGAGGAATGACCGCTCCGCTGGGGTCAGTCACCGTGCCGTTGATTGCGGCGGTTGATTTCTGCGCTAGCGTTACTGAGGGGAGAATTAGCCATGCGCCGCTTAAAAGCAGCAACATGAAACCGACCGCGGATAGATTGAGCCCTTCACGGAACTTTCGGGAAGTCATTGCAGCTCCTCCTGCCCCTGAACGTTTTGGCGTACAAGACAGATTGTGACGTAGTTGCCCGTTTTGATTGTGTTTGAACCCTGAGACCCGACGCGCGCCCTTATAGCATCGTCGCCAAAGCTTGTCAAGAGGTTTTTTAAAATCCTTTCGATTATTCCATATGTTGAAACAAGAACCAAAGCCTCCCCATCTTCAATTCCACGCATTGCTGAGTTTTCGGCGGAAACTAAGGCGGATCGCACGATCTGGACGGCGGCAGAGGTCCAGATTATGAGAGTTTATTCCAAACCCTGGACAAACGGTCGATTCCGTTGTATAAATTCCGCGATGGCGGTTACCCAAGGGGAACCGAATTTTTTTGGCCTCCGCCGTACAGCGTCTGAAAAACGGAGCTGCTGTAAATGTCGAAACCCGTCGCCGTAGGCGTTCTCACCAAGGTCTTGAAGGTTTTTGACTTCCTCCAACATTCCCCCGCAGGATTGAGTTTGAAACAGATTAGTGACCAGGCCGGGCTCAGTAAGAGCACGGCGTACCGGTTTCTTGCTCACCTGGAAAGAGAAGGGTATCTGATTCGAGACGAGGGGGGCCTGTACACCTTTGGGATAAAGTTCTTGCAGTTGGCGGCGACATCAAACCACCATCCGTCGCTTCGAGAGGTGGCTCGGCCTTGCCTCCGGGAGCTTCTCAAGGTTACCGGAGAGTCCGTCAATCTCGCCGTCTTAGACGGCGAGATGGTCGTCTACATCGATGTTCTCGAGAGTTCCCATGAGTTCCGCCTAGTCTCGACAATTGGTCAGCGCCGTCCCCTGTATTCTACAGCTCTGGGCAAAACGTTGGCTGCCTTTCTTCGAGATGAAGAAAGGGAGACCGTTTTGAGCTCGCTCAACTTTCAGTCATTCACGCCGCATACGCTAACGAACCTTGCGCAACTCCGTGAAGAGCTGGAGGGCGTGCGTCGTCAGGGTTACGCCGTGGACAATGAAGAGAGCGTGCTCGGCGCCCGCTGCGTCGCGGCTCCGGTTCTCCGTGACAATCAAGAGGCGCTGGCGGCGATCAGCATCGCGGGCCCGGCCACAAGAATTAGTCCAGATAGAGTCCCCCTGTTTGCGACCACGGTTAAGGAAGCTGCTCGAAAGATTTCGCTCCAGATCAGCTTTCCGGAACCGCATCGTGACTCGGCAGCATAGCCACGCACCCTCCGAGCCCGGATTATTGCGGACTTGCTCGTAATCTCTCGCCCCTAAGCCGTCGCCGATCATGAATCACTGAAAAGGGGCGTCAACTTGGCGTTCACAGCCGCGTCCAAACCGCGGTCAGCTTCAACGCGACGGTTCAGGAAATCTCAGCCTCTGGCACTCGTCTTTCCGGTCCATCGACTTCGGCCTTGACATGACCTGCGACAAGAGACTATGAACAGGCGGATCATTGGAGCGGCACATGAAAATCACCTCCATCGAAATACGCGCTTGCCGGAATAAGCGCGCGGCAATGTCCGACTCCGAGATGCGCGCCGGCATTGTTTCCCCTTCCTGTGCCCTCCACCGCTGTTTTGTCGTGCAACAACAGAACGACGTTGGGCTTGATGCGCGCCCTCAGTCAACTCGGAGTAAAATGTCCCGAGCAGGTGAGCGTGGTCGGGTTTGACGATTTCGATTGGACCGAAATGTTTACGCCCAAGCTCACCACTGTGGTTCAATCCAGTTACGAAATCGGCAAGCGGGCGGTAGAAATGCTACTGCGAAGAATAGGGCCCGAGGGCGGTAGGCTAGAGGCTGGCGAAGAAACCCGCGTGGTCTTGAAAGCCCATCTCTGCGTTCGTGAGTCAACCGCTCCGCCTTCAACCTGACCCACCTGCTTATTGATTTTCGATTTGCTGTATAGGCGAAGCCGCCGCGGCGGAGGACTTGTCTACATTGTCGATAATACCTTCCAGCGATAGAGACTTGTTGGAGATCTCCGCCTTTCGCAGGTCGACCTGAGCGGCCTCACCCGAAGCTCGGCTTTACCTCAGCGGGGGGCTGCCTCACGGATTTTTTTCAGAAGCAGACGGCTTGGGACGTCTTGGGGGAAGAATTGAAGCGCCTTTTGAAGCGCTTCGGTTGCTTCATCGCGCCTGTTGAGGGAGAGATAGTTCTCCGCCAACAATCGATAAAGCTGAGCGTCGTAAGGCATCCGACTAAGGCCTCGCCGCAGGACATCAACCGCCTCGGAGGCCCGTCCGGAACGGGCGAGCAGACTAGCCAGGGCCTGATAGTCGCTTGAAGATGTGGACCCTAGGTCGATTGCGCGAGCCAGATAGCGGATCGCCGCGGATGTTCCCTCGGGCGTACCTTCTTGCTGTGCTTCGAGCGCCAGCGCTTCCAGAACCATAAGATTGTTGGATTCGGTTGCGGCGGCCTGCTTCAAGAACGTCATGTAACGCTGCCTGTATTCCGGGTGGGAGTTTACCAGTTCGCCGTAGGCCTCAAGAAGGGTCAAGGCAGGGGGAGAGATGTTTCCCTTGGCGGGGACTCGATTCAAGTGAACCAAGTCGGGGAGGGCCGATGTCGACATGTGAAACGCAACTTCGGGATACGGTTCTTCCTCTTCGGCAACGATGCGGTGATTGGTGAGTGCTGAATGCGCGATCTTCTTCACGTCCCGCTTCGGCATATGGCAGCCCGCGCAATCATTGGCTGGGGTCTTGCGAAGACGAAGCTCGAGCGGCACCGCGCAGCTCTTCTCTGTATGGCAGCTCAGGCATTTCTTTCGGTAGTACGCCGGAGCCTCTCGTTTCGAGGGCTGAATATGTGGATCGTGGCAGGTCAGGCAACTGAGCCGGCCACCGCTCGACTGGTAACACTTGCTCAATACCATGGAAAAGTTGTGCGCCAGGAGATCCGGCCGAGAGGGTGATTCCCGCTTGAGGGGAACGAGGAAAATCGCCTGCGTGTCGTCCAGAGGAGTCCCGGGGCGGAAATCGAAATAACCTTTGCCCGGCTGAAGCACCCTTGTGTCTCCACCCTCATGACAGTACATGCAGATGTTGTCTGCGAGCCACGAGGGAAGCTTGGCGGGATTTACGATCGATCGGTCGGGATCACCGGAAAGAGGTTCTCCGCTGATTCGCTCTTTGACGTGCAATTCGCCTGGCCCGTGGCAGTTTTCACAGCCAATCGCAAGTTCTCGAAAGGGAGGGTCGCGGTAAAGGCCGTTTCCGTTTGTCGAGGGCTGCGCCCGCCCACTGTGACAGGTAATGCAGCCGGGCAGGATGGGCCGGCTAAAGCCGTAGTCGCGAAACTCGTAACCGGGAGAGAGGCCCCAACTATTGATTTTCGTGTAGAAGGACACTGGGGCCTCGAACAGGTAGTTCCCACGACGGACAACGCAGGTGAAGCCGTTCGCCCCCGACCCGACGATCCATTCGATTTTTTGAGTGTCCCTGAAGATTTCTTTCCCATCTGGGTCTGTCTGGAACTCGCTTTGGTATAGGTCGGCTCCCTGGCGATAGATCTGGAAATGGCGGTCAAGGGCCTTCTCGAAGAACGCAGCCGAAGGGGGGATTCTTTCTAACAGCGACGGCGTCACCTGAGACATGGAGCGGCCCATGCCGGTCTTGAGATATTCGGTATAGATATCTCGGTGACACCCGGCGCAGACTTGCCCCCCCGTGTAACCCACGCCCGGGGCAGCGTTCCGGTAAGAGACTCCTGGCTTGTCTAACCCGGCGGGCACTGGTCTCGAATGGCTGGCAAGAGCGCATTGCGGTCGGAATATACCTCCCAGCAGCGCCAAAATCACCCACGTGCGAAATTGGAAAATTGAGGATTGAAAGTTGAAGTTCGAAAATCGAAGTTCGAGCTGTGCCGAGTTTCTATTTTCAGATTTTGAGTTTCGGCACATATTGTCAGGTGAAAGGACGAGCCATCCTTATTACTTTCGGACTTCCATTTTTGTTCCCCAAACCACGAGTTTCTGGTTCACCCATTGCGCATCTTTATTCGAATGGCAAAGAAGGCAGGCGTTGGGGCTCTCCTCCTGCCCGAATCGCAGGGTCATGTCCGCGTTCGGAATATCATCGATACGATGTGTTCTTGCCCGAAACAGCAGGGCTTCCATGATTCGCGGCATGTGGCAAGAGACGCAGCGGCTACCGTCAGATTCATACAGATGACGGGTGTGTTGTTGAAGGGGCGACTTGTCCTTAAACTGAACGTGACACTGCAAGCACATCTGATCAGGTTGGTGGCGGAACTTCAACGAGGCGGGGTTCGAGGAGGCATCCGCGGGGTGCGGGTCATGACAGTGCCCGCAAGTCACCTGCCCCTTTTTGAAACACGCTGACCGGATCAGCGACTCCACGATAAAAGTGGTTTGCCGAAATCGGCCGTCCTTATAAAAACCCTTCAGTGAGAACTCCCCGTACGGGCGGCTCTTGCTCCGCTGAAAGAAGATTCCGTTTTCTCGGGAGTAGTTGAGCTCACCGTGGGCGCCCGGCTTTCGTACGGCCGACTGCAAGTGACACTGGGCACAGATCGAATTGAAATCCTTGGCACTTATCTTGCTGAATTCAACGGGCGGGTCAAGGGGCGGCTTGACGTAGAGCTCGCCTTTCATGATGGTCGCCACGTGCCGAGCGGAAGGGCCATGGCACATTTCGCAGTCGATCCCGCCCTCACGGAATTCAAGGCCGTCGAGTTCAAAGCCACCGCCTTTTGTATTTCGCAACTGACTGGTGTGGCAAACAGCGCAATTGAGCTGGTAACTTGTCGACGCGTCTAAGCTGTACCAAGAGCGCAGATCGGCTCTCGGGCTTCCGGGTGGGTCGATGATTTTCCAGAAATTGACCCACTTCTTGTGCAGCGCGGTGTACTGGACCGGGAAGACGTGGATTCGGCCGTTCGGCAATCGCGCTGCGTAGGCCTGCTGCCATTTGGAACCGATCGTGTAATCAACGGGGTAGGAGTGCCACTCCCCATCCGACTGCCGGATTTCAAAGTAATGGCGCCCCCGGCGGAGGACCATGCGCGCAAAGAGCAACCTGTCTTTGCCCGGCAGGACCTCCAGTTTGTCGCCCTGGAACGTCACCGCGTCGCCTTCGTAGAATTCATTCTGGCTCTCGAAATCGCCAATCACGTTTTCCGGCCGGTAAGGACGAAACATCCTGGCCATGCCGGTCTGGGACCAGGCGCGATAGATGTCGACGTGGCACAGCCGGCAGGCTTCCGAGCCCGCATACTCGGAAAGAGGCTTCGCGGGAGCAGTGCTCTCTGGTCGTTGAGGCGGGAAAGACGGTCCACTCCCTGCTTTTAGCCTTTCCACAAAAGCCTCGAAACTAATCCTGGGATTCGGCGGTGACATCTCGTAGATTTTCTGCAATTGGGCGCGCGCCTTGGATTCGATGGCGCCATCTTCCCGCCCGGTTGCGGCGGCGAAGTTGCTTGCAGCCGCGTCCGCTTGTCCCAAGGCTAAATTCGTGAGGCCCAGGAGATAGGCAATTTCTGGGTCGGCTGAGTCCAAGGCCCTCGCCCGGACGAGGAATTCTTGAGCTTGTTCCAATGGACTTAGCCGGCTCTGACCCGGAGGAATTTGGAGAGCTTCCATGAGAGCCGCGCGGCCCAACGCGAAGTTGCTGGAGGCTTTCAAGTGGCGCTCGAGGTCCGGCCATTCCCGCGCAGGAATTGAGATCGGAGCTTCGAATCGCTCCAAGGACTCGAGCGCAACGCGTGCACTTTCTTTGGCCATGGCGGTCAGGCCCTGACGCGCTTTGACGTTAGCAATAGGGACCAGCAGCAGCGGATTTTCAGGAAGCAGCGCGAGCGAGGCTGTGGCGTACTGCAAGGCGCGTTCGTAATCTTCCAGGTCAATCGAGCCCTTGGCTGCGATTTCATAAATCTGGGCCAGAAAGGCTGACCGCGGGTAAGCGGCCAAGAAGGCTTCCGCGAGTCTTACCCTCTCGCGGGCGTCGCGTTGCTTATGAAGGGCTAGAAAAGCCTTGCGCTCGCCAGGGTCCAGGATCTGGTCGGCGACCGTAAACGCACTCCTGCTGTGAGCAGTAATGACCGTGTCGAATTCCTGGCACGCGGTCGGATTTGGAAGCGCCAGGAACGCGAGACACGCGAGCAAAACCGCGAGGAATCGGTAGACCATACCCATTACTACGAACCAGCACCAGGTTTTTCTACCCGGCACGACTTTAGCATTCAAGCGTTGGCCCCATCAAGCAGCCAATCTTTAATAGAAACTGCTCCACATCATCCTTGCGTTCCTCAGGGAAGCAGGTATATAAGTCTCCACTCGTTCGTTGCGATACCCTTCTCGAATCCATCGGGAGCGTGCCGCATGAATCGACGACAATTTTCCAGACTTACCACCCTGGGATTGGCCGCCGCGGCCCTGCCGCCCGCCGGTGTGCCGGTCTCCGCCCAACCCCCGGTCTCCGCGTTAACGAATGAGAAAACCAATCCACGGCGTGGCGCGTGGTTTAAGGAGGCTCGGTTTGGCATGTTCATTCACTTCGGCCTCTACGCCTTGCTAGGGCGAAGCGAGTGGGCGATGTTCCTGGAAGAGATCCCGGTCGGCGAATACGAGAGGCTTAAGGATCGCTTCAACCCCACGGAGTTTAATGCCAAAGAGTGGGTCCAAATTGCCGAGGATGCGGGCCAGCGCTATATCACCATCACTTCCAAACATCATGAAGGCTTCTCAATGTTCAACACGAAGCTTTCTAATTACTCCATCATGCACACTCCGTTCGGCCGTGATTTGTGCGGAGAACTGGCAGAGGAGTGCCATCGGCGCGGCATGATCATCAGCTTCTACTTCTCGCTCATGGACTGGCATCACCCCGCTTACCAGCAGAGCCTTAAGCCTCGCACACCGGTCTCGCCGGAGTTCATTGAATTCATGCTTGGACAGGTGCGGGAGCTATGCACTAATTACGGTAAGCTGGGAGCAATATGGTTCGACGGGGGCTGGGACCATACCCCTGAACAGTGGCAGGCTGAAAAATTGATGGCGATGATCGCCAAACTGCAACCTGACACGCTGATTAACAACCGCACCGGGCTCCCGGGTGATTTCTCCACGCCTGAGGAAGCCTTGGGCGAGCCGAACAAACCGGGCCGGCTCTGGGAGAATTGCATGACCATCAATGACAACTGGGGATACGATTCGGGGGATGGGCGTTATAAGAGCCCTGGGGAGATTGTTCATCTCCTGGTCAAAGCGGTGGCTGGTGGCGGCAACCTGCTTCTCAATGTCAGCCCGCTGCCCATAGGCAAAATCGATCCTCAGGAAGCTGCCAACCTGCGCGACGCTGGTAAGTGGCTGAAGCGCAATGGAGAATCAATCTATGGCGCAGATGTTTTCCGGCCGATTTACTACGACAAGACTTTTACCACCGCCAAGGGCGATAAGGTTTACCTGCATATGCTGGATTGGCCTCCTGGGGTCGGGTGCGATATCTGGCAAATAAATCTGCAAAGCGCCAGGAAGGCTTATTTTCTCGAGACAGGCCAACCCGTCGAGTTCACCCGCTCTCACGCCTTGGGCTTGCGGCTCGTGACACGTAATCCCAACCCGCTCCCTTCCCCTGACACGGTAGTGGTCTTTGAAGGCGCCGAGCCGCTGAAACAACTGGAAATCTGACAGGAAATTGAAGAAGTCTTTTCACGACCGGAAAGAGGGTAGATACAAGGGCGGAAGCTGGACACCCTCGCATGGCCACCTGGACGGACCTCGCCCGGTCAGGCATCGGGTCGGCTAGCCTGGCCTGGTCGGCATCGGAAAAATAACGACCAGGGCTCCCGCCGAGAGGCCCGGATAAAGTCGAGCGAAGCAGAACAAGAGCGAGCCTCACGCCGAACCAGTTTGATTTGGATCAAGTTCACCAGCGCTCATTCCTCAAAACGAACTGCAACCACCGAGCACTCAGGTCCCCAGGATGATTTTGAAGGTGTATGCGTAATCGCACGGCTTCTTGCTTGGCACCCGAACGGTCAAGTAATCCTCCGCCTGCGTCCAATCCAGTCTCTCATCAACTCCGAGCAACCGTACATCGGAGACTTTCCCAGCAGACGAATCCGACTTCGAGCTCAGCGATTTGATCTTCAGGTCCTGGCCAGGCCAGTCCAGGCAAATCGCATAGAGCACCCCGTCTCGTGTGGTAAAACGGATGTCCTGCCCCGTGAAAGCCTGGCTTTCCCTTTCGCCAAAATATCCACCTGAAAGCTTGGTCGGGCCTTCTCCATAGATTTTCCAGGGCCGGGTACCGTAAATCGCCTCCCGGTTCACTTCGAGCCACTGGCCAATTCCGAGAAGAACTCTTTCAGCTTCTTCAGGGATGGTGCCGTCGGGCCTGGGGCCCACGTTGAGCAGCAAGCATCCATTCTTGCTGACGATATCGACCATCTCATCCACCAGTTGATCGGCCGACTTGTAGCTCTCGTCCTGGATGTAGCCCCAGGATTTCCAGCCAACGGAGGTGTCGGTCTGCCAGAAGTGCGAGCGGATCTCGTCGAGCAGGCCGCGCTCGATATCCAGGACGGCCACATCTTCAGGGTACGCTTCATGCTTGTAGTTGATCGCCACACCGCGTCCTCATTCCTCCGCCTTGTTGTAGTAATACGCGGCGAACCGTTTCCGGTAAGGTTCCCACTCCGGGCCCTCAAAGCAGAAATCAAACCACATCAAATCGGGCTGATATTTGTCAACGATCTCGGTGGTCCTTGCATACCAGTCGTCCAAGTGCTCCTTGGGGGCAGTCTGGCGCAATTCTCCCGGCTTGTTGCTGATGAGGGGCGTTGGGGCATGAGGCTTGCCATAAAGGCCGGAATATTTAGGATTCGAAGTATCAAAATCCTTGTCGTAGGCGTAGTAAGACCAGTTAAAGGCTCGGTGGGAAGAAACTCCCAAATGCAACCCTTGCTTGCGCACCGCCCGGCCCAGCTCGCCTACAACGTCCCGGCGCGGGCCCATTTTCACGGCGTTCCATTCCGTGCGGCTACAGTCGTACATGGGAAAGCCATCGTGGTGCTCGCCGACGGGAACGACGTATTTCGCGCCCGCCTTCCTGAACAACTCAGCCCAGTGATCAGGATTCCATTTCTCCGCCGTGAACTTCGGGATGAAGTCCTTGTACCCGAATATCGACTGGGGGCCGAAATGCTTCAGGTGATAATCAAAAACTCGACTATCCCTGATGTAAATATTTCGTGGATACCATTCGTTATCGTAGGCGGGCACCGCGTAAATACCCCAATGGAGGAAGATTCCGAACTTGGCGTCCAGGTACCAGTCTGGCACTCGATACTGCTTTAAGGAATCCCAGGTCGGTTTATACTTTCCTGGAAAAGTTCCAGTCTCCCCCGTCACCAGCTCCTTCGGTCGGGAAGAAGCGTAAACCGAAGTCGCCAAGCTGACTCCCGCCAGGGAGGCTGTCTTCATGAACTCCCTGCGCGAATAATCCTGTTTCATGGAATCTCTCCTTCCTGGCCCAATTCATTACAGATAACAATCCAACACGTTCCTTTAACCAAACGTTTCTTCCAATTCGTCATAGGCTGCATCGAGGCGGCCTCCGGCCTGGAGCTATTCCACGACGCCCGCTACTCGACGCCAGTCAGCTTGAAAACATAGGCCTCAGGCAGAGCCAAGTCGGAAATAGAAAGCGGCGGCACTTCGATGCGCAGCTTCCCATCGGCGTGGCGCCATTTCAGGGGTGCGTTGCGGCCGAGAAATGTGATTGCGGTCCTGGCAGTGGGCCGGGGAGCGCTAAGCACCAATTCCTGACCAGGCCATTTTTCCGCGATGGCGTAAACACTCGTGCTCTTGCTCGTATATCCGACATCACCCTCGGAGGTTTCCCGCCATGGATGCGTCCCGTAAATTGCCTCGCCGTTCACCTTGAGCCACGCGCCGATTTGTAACAGCCGCTCTTGCATAATCACTGGAATGAGACCGTCTGCGGTGGGTCCGATATCCAAGAGGAGGTTGCCGCCTTTCGAGACCGTGTCCACCAACAGGTGAACAAGCTCGTTTGCCGATTTGTAGTCCAATGGCCCTTCCACTCGATTGTAGCCAAACGATTTCCCAATGCCCTGGTCTTCTTCCCACTTGTGGGCAGCGCCCAGCTTGACTCCGGGTGGCATAAATCTGGC
>Ga0066710_100003920_pt1 | contig 12928 bp, 9 predicted proteins | sample GraSoiAngelo_159_FD_79666 | JGI IMG/M metagenome (GOLD analysis project Ga0066710, IMG submission 79666) | Grasslands soil microbial communities from the Angelo Coastal Reserve, California, USA - 14_1009_16_40cm | ecosystem: Environmental > Terrestrial > Soil > Grasslands | place: USA...
ATCGACAAAGTGTACAGGCTGGTGCCGTGAGCGTGCGGGTACTCGCGCTCGATTCCACAACTGAGTTCGGCAGCCTTGCGGTCGTTGAAGACGGCCTCGTGATCGAGGAAGTTCCGCTCCACTCGCCCGACGGATTTTCGCACATCCTGTTCGATCAGATCGAGTCGCTTTTGAAACGCCGCGGCATCCGTCTCGCCGGGTTCGACGGATTCGCCGCGGCATCGGGACCAGGATCATTCACGGGCGTGCGCGTTGGACTCACGGCGGTGAAGGGACTGGCGGAGGCGACTGGACGGAAAGCGGCGGCGGTATCGAATCTGCAAGCGCTAGCCTGGTTCGGAAGCCACGCCCTGCGGGCCGCGGTTCTGGATGCGCGCCGCGGCGAGGTTTACGGAGCAATCTACGACGCGGCGCTCCGGCCGGTGCGGGAAGAGGTTGTGATGAAGTTTCCGGACTGGGTCGCGACAGTGCCGGAAGGCGATCTCGAAATCATCACCAATGGGTTCCCGATCGCCGCCGGGCTGGTCAAGGCGCCCATTACGCAGGCCCCGCGCGCGCTGGCAGGAGCAGTCGGAACGATCGCGATCGCGCGGTTCGTGAAGGGGTTGGCGAGCGATCCTGCGGAGATCGACGCCAACTACGTCAGGCGCTCGGATGCGGAGTTGATGTGGAAGGACCGCTAGCGTTGCAGGACTTCTCGAGTCCAACGAAAAAGCCAGGGCGGTGTCCTATGTCCGTCATAAGGTTTGCATTTCGCCCGTGCGCTCCGTGCTGAGTGCAACTTGACGATCATCGGTGAGGACCGCTATACTCGACTGGTCCGGGGATGAGTCATTCTCCCTGTCTCCTGCTTACAGCACGAGTGGACGTCCCGGGGCGCGCGCTTTTGGGCGTGCCATCACCAATGCGAGGTTAACTAAGTGGCGAAACAAAGCACACAGCACAAACTAGACCGCGTGCGGCCCCCGCGCGTGCACGTGACCTACGACGTCGAGGTCGGCGACGCGATTGAATTGAAAGAACTCCCGTTCGTGATGGGGGTCCTGGGAGATTTCTCGGGCCAGCCCGTCGACCCGCTGCCTCGCTTGAGGGACCGGAAATTTGTCGAGGTCAACCCGGATAATTTCGACAGCGTGCTGGAGGGCATGAAGCCTCATCTCGCATTCTCCGTCGAGAACAAGCTCGCCGAAGATGCGAACGCGCCACAGCTCAAGGTCGACCTGCATTTCAAGAGCATGGACGACTTCGAGCCCGAACACGTCGCCAGGCAAGTGAAGCCGCTTCGCGAGCTGCTGGATCTGCGCACCAAGTTGAGCGATCTGCGCGGCAGCTTGCAGGGCAACGACAAGTTGGAGGAGTTGCTGCTCGACGCCGTCGGCGACAAGGGCAAGCTGGACAAGTTGAAGAACGAGTTGGACAAGCCGCAAGGAGGCGCCAATGGCTGACGCAAAGCAGAGCGCAGGGCCGCAAGCTACTGAGCAGGTGCTCGAAAAGAGCCTGCTCGACCAGATCGTCGAAGAAGGACGTTTGGCCAAGGATGCCGGCGCGAAGGAGCGCGGCAAAGATTTGGTAAAAGAGTTCGTCGCGCAGGTTCTCGAGGGTTCGATGACGGTCACGCGCGACGCCGAGACGATGATCAACGCGCGCATCGCGCAGATCGATCACCTGCTCTCGATCCAGCTAAACGAGATTCTGCACCATCCTTCGTTCCAGAAACTGGAGGGAACCTGGCGCGGCCTGAAATACATGCTGGATCAAAGCGAGACCAGCGATCAGCTTAAGATCAAGGTCCTGAACGTGTCGAAGAAGGACCTGCTGCGCGATCTGCAGCGCGCCCCCGAGTTCGACCAGAGCGCACTGTTCAAGAAGGTGTACGAGGAGGAGTTTGGTATTTTCGGCGGCGCGCCGTTTGCGGCCATGATCGGGGACTACGAGTTCGGCAGGGGCCCGGAGGACATCGAGCTGCTCGAGCGCATCTCACAGACCGCCGCGGCGGCGCATGCGCCTTTCCTCTCCGCAGCGAACCCCGATTTCTTCAATCTCGACAGCTACGCTCAACTCGACGCGCCGCGTGACCTGGCCAAGGTGTTCGACACGACGGAATACGCGAAGTGGAAGTCGTTCCGCCAGAGCGAGGATTCGCGCTATGTGGGCCTCACCTGCCCGCGTGTTCTGATACGCCTGCCTTACGGGAAGAATACCAAGCAGGTGGAAGCGTTCAATTACGAAGAGAACGTCGACGGCACGGACCACTCCAAGTATCTGTGGAGCAACGCGGCCTACGCGCTCGGCGCGCGGCTGACCAATGCGTTCGCGCTCTACGGCTGGTGCGCCGCCATCCGCGGCGTGGAAGGCGGCGGCCTGGTGGAAGGGCTTCCCGTCCACAATTTCTACACCGACGAAGGCGATGTCGCGATGAAGTGCCCCACGGAGGTGCCCATCACGGACCGTCGCGAGAAGGAATTGGCTGACCAGGGTTTCATTCCGCTGGTGCACTGCAAGGGCACCGACTACGCGGCGTTCTTCAGCGTGCAGAGCACGCAAAAGGGAAAGGTTTACGACAAGGATGCCGCTACCGCCAACGCACGGCTGTCCACGCAATTACCCTACATTTTCGCCGTGTCGCGATTCGCGCATTATCTGAAAGCAATGATGCGCGACAAGCTTGGCAGCTTCATGTCCCGGGCGGATTGCGAGCGCTGGCTTAACCAGTGGATCTCGAACTACGTGACGCCCGACGATACCGCGTCGCCTTCGGTTAAGGCCCAGCACCCGCTGCGCGAGGCCAAGATCGAAGTGGCGGAAGTTCCGGGCAAACCCGGCGTCTATCGTGCGACCGCATTCCTGCGCCCGCATTTCCAACTCGACGAGTTGAGCGTGTCGCTGCGCCTGGTGGCCGAGCTTCCGGCCAGCGCACGCAAATGATCCGGTTTTATCAAGCATTGCGCGTATAGAGACAAGGAGCTATACAAAACATGGCAGCAGTTGATTATTTTCTAAAACTCGACGGAATTGAAGGCGAAAGCCAGGATGCCAAGCACAAGGGCGAGATCGATCTGGAATCCTGGTCCTGGGGGGAGACCCAGACCGGCACGATGCACGCCGGCGGTGGTGGCGGCGCCGGCAAAGTGCAGATGCAGGATTTCCATTTCGTGATGAAGGTCAACAAATCCAGCCCGAAATTAATGCTGGCGTGCGCCAGCGGCGAGCACATCAAGAGTGCGACTCTCACGTGCCGCAAGGCGGGCAAGGAACAGCAGGAGTTCTATAAAATCACTTTCAGCGACGTGCTCGTGTCGTCCTTCCAGACCGGTGGATCCGGACAGGGGGACATCCTTCCGACAGAGCAAATCTCGCTCAACTTCGCCAAGGTCGAATGGGAGTATAAACCTCAAAAGCCCGACGGAACCTTGGACGGCCCGATCAAGTCCGGCTGGAATATGAAAACCAATACGAAGGTTTAGCTCCAGGCTCGCATGGGCGCAAAGGAGATCTTTCAGATCGGAAAACTCAATGAAGCGGGGCAGGCGCTGGGCGCGGAGGTGCGGGACAACCCCATCGACGCCCGGCGCCGGACTTTTTTGTTCGAGCTGCTGTGTTTTCAGGGCGAGTACGACCGCGCGGAGAAACACCTGCACGTGCTCGCCGGCGGTAGCCCCGATGCGCAAATGGGCGCCGTGCTTTACTTCTCCGCGCTTCACGCCGAGCGGGTCCGCCACGATCTGTTCGCGAAGAAGGACTACCCCTCGGTGCCGGCTTCCGGCGGCGGGCGCGGCGGTACGCTCAACGGCAAAGCGTTCGAGTCGTTCGAGGACGCGGACCCGCGCGTTCGCCCTCGCCTGGAACTATTCGCGGCCGGCGCGTATTTGTGGATTCCACTCGAACATGTGGAGTCGATCGAGATTCAAGCACCCAAGCGCCTGCGTGATACGCTTTGGGCTCCGGTGCTGGTGCGCACCGGTCCTGCATTTCGCGGCACGGAACTGGGAGAGGTTTTGCTTCCCGTGCTTGCGCCGTTTTCTTCAAAACACGCCGACGACAATGTCCGGCTCGGGCGCACCACCGAGTGGCAAGAGGCCGATGGAATGACGGTTCCGTTCGGCCAGAGAATATTCTCGGTGGACGGCGAAGACGTGCCATTGCTGGAGATCCGCAAGATCGAATTCGCGGCCGCGGCCGCCGGTGTCCCCGGACCGTGATGCGCGATCATGCCTCTCCGCGACGACCTGCTTAATCCGATCGAAGGCGAAAACCCCAGCGGGGCGAATCTCCGTTACGCTCCGGTCTTCGACAAGATCAAGGACGCGCGCCGCGAGGAAGGCGAAGGACCGCTCGGCGAGCTGCCGCGGGACCGTAAGACCGCGGACTTCAAGACTGTAGTCAAGCTTGCCGGCGAAACGCTGGCCACCAAGACCAAGGACCTGCAACTCGGCGCGTGGCTCACCGAGGCGATGCTCCACCAGGAAGGATTTTCGGGCCTAGGGCAGGGACTGGAACTTCTGCGCGGGCTTGTCGAAAACTTCTGGGACACGTTGTACCCGGAGATGGAAGACGGCGACCTGGAGCTTCGCGCGGCGCCGCTCGAATGGCTGGGCACGCGGATTGACGATCCGCTGCGCAAAGTGCCCATGACTCGCAGCGGGCTCGGATACTACAAGTACAAAGAGTCGCGCGCGGTGGGTTATGAAGAGGACGCCGCGCAGAGCGAGCAGAAGCGCGCGGCCCGTGAGGCTGCTGTCGCCGAAGGCAAGCTGACGGCGGAGGAGTTCGACAAAGACTCCGCCTCAACATCGACGGCCCAGTACGAAGCGTGGGTCGCCGCACTTGACGGCTGTCTCCAGTCGATCGAGTCGCTCAACGCTCTTTGCGAGGAAAAGTTTGGCAACTATGCTCCGACGTTCGCTCCGTTAAGGGCGTCGATCGAAGAAATCCGGCATGCCACTAATCAGATTCTTCAAAAGAGGCTGGATCGGGAGGGCCGCCGGCCCGTGGAAGAGCCGGAGCCAGAGGCGGATCCGGAGCCTGAAGTAGTTCCAGTCGAAGAGACGGTATCCGGCGATGGCGCTGCAGCCGCCGCTCCTGCCCGCCGCAAGCTGGCTGCCATCAGCCTCGAGCCCGAAAGCCTCGACGACGTGACGGCGCGGCTGGGGGCCGTGGCGCGCTTCCTGCGCCAGCAAGATCCAACTAACCCCAGCCCGTACCTGATGCTGCGGGGCTATCGCTGGGGCGAGCTTCGCGGAGGCGGTGAGACGCCCGACCCGGCGATGCTGGTGCCCCCTTCTACCGAAGTCCGGCAAAGCATCAAGCGCCTGTCGCTCGAAGCCAACTGGGGCGAGTTGCTTGAAATCGCCGAGACTGCCATGGCGCAGCCCTGCGGACGCGCCTGGCTCGATTTGCAGCGCTACGTGGTGCGGGCGGCCCAGGAGTACGGATATCTGAACATCGCCGCAGCGGTCCGAAGCGAACTACGCGGCCTGCTCGCCGACCTGCCCCGTCTTCCTGAATGGACGCTGATGGACGACACACCAACAGCAAACGCCGAGACGCAGGCCTGGCTGAAGGAATTCACGGCCCCGCCCGCAGCCTCTCAGCCGTCCCATCCGGTGATGCCCGAGATGACAGAAGATTCAGCGCCGGAGCAGGTTCCGCCGGGCGAGCCTGCGCCTCCCGATACCTACACGCTGGCGCTCGACGCTGCGCGATCCGGCCGCGCGGCTGACGCGATTCAGATTCTCGCCGACGAGATTCCGCGCCAGCAGTCCGGCCGGGGCCGCTTTCAGCGCAAGCTGCAACTGGCGCAGATCTGCATGATGACCGGTCATGAAGCCCTCGCACAGCCGATCCTCGAAGAACTGGCGCGTTCAATCGATGAGCACCGGCTCGAGAACTGGGAGGCTTCCGATGTCGTTGCCCACCCGCTTGCGCTGCTGTACCGGTGTCTCAATAAGCTGCACGGCGACGCCGAAGTCAAACAGAAACTGTACGCGCGCATCTCCCGTCTCGATCCGGTGCAGGCGCTGGAGTGCGCGCGCTGATCCCATGCCCAGGCCGGATGCCGATCTTAATGTCACACTCTCGCTGGTCGACCGGTTGATCGACCGTGATCCGCACGCGGCGGCTGACGCCTCGACCACGCGTGCTCAGAGTGTGCGGCAATTAAAGGCCGCGCTGCGCCGGGATCTTGAATGGCTGCTAAATACGCGGCGGAACCCCGAGGCCGTGCCTGGTTCGAGCAGCGAGTTGTCGCGGTCTCTCTACAACTACGGCTTGCCGGATTTTTCTTCGCTCAGCATCAGTTCGCCCAAGGATCGAGGCAGATTGCTCGTGGAGCTGGAGAATACAGTCGCCATCTTCGAGCCCCGTCTCAAGGACGTCAAGGTCACGATGATTGAGACGCCCGGCGTCCACAATCGCATTCTGCATTTCCAGATCGAGGGAATGCTGCAGATGGATCCTTCCCCGGAGCAGGTCTCCTTCGACACGGTTCTGCAACTCTCGAGCGGCGAGTATCAGATCCGGGGAGAGCGCAGTGCGTGACGAGCTGCTCCTTTATTACGAACGCGAGTTGAACTATCTGCGCCAGTTGGGCGCGGAGTTCGCCGAAAAATACCCCAAGATCGCCGGGCGCTTGATTCTGGAACCGGACAAGTGCGAGGATCCGCACGTCGAGCGCCTGCTCGAGGCTTTCGCATTCCTCGCCGGGCGCGTCCATCTCAAGATTGACGACGAATTTCCGGAGATCACCGAGGCGCTGCTCAGCATTCTGTATCCGCACTACGTCCGCCCAATTCCGTCGATGTCGATCGTGGAGATGCATTTGGATGCCGAGCAGGGGGGCATGGCGTCCCCGCAAAAGGTTGCTCGCGGCTCGGTGCTCAACTCGCGGCCGGTTGCCGGTGTGCCGTGCCAATTTCGGACCTGCTTCGATACAACGGTCTGGCCGCTTCGCGTGACCCAGGGCGACTGGACTTCGCCCGACCGCTTGTCGCCACCGGTGAAATCGATGGAGGCCGCGGCGGCCATTCGCATCGAAATCCAGGCGCCGCAGGACGTCCTTCTATCGCAACTCGGTCTCGACACCCTACGGCTGCATCTGGCGGGCGAGGCTAATATCGCCCACACTCTCTACGAGTTGCTCTGCGCCAACACCGTGCAGATCCTGGTGCGCGATCCCACTCCTAACTCTCGGGTGCGCCCGCTCACACTACGGCCGGAGAATCTCCGGCCCGCCGGCTTCGATGAAGGCGAGGCGATGCTGCCCTATCCGCGCCGGAGTTTCCCTGGATACAGGTTGTTACAGGAGTACTTCGCGTTTCCGGACAAGTTCTTTTTCATCGAGGTGACGGGCCTCGCGGAAGCGTGGCCGCTGGGATTCAAGAACCGCTTTGAGATTGCGGTTTTGCTCGCTCCCTTCGAGCAGAGCGAGCGCCGCCAGGTCCTGGAACTCGGCGTTTCGGCCAAGACATTCCGGATCAACTCCACCCCGATCGTTAACCTCTTCAAACTGACAGCCGAACCGATATTGCTGGATCAGCGCCGCTACGAATACCCGGTGATCCCGGATGTGCGGCGTCCCCAGGCAACCGAAGTGTTTTCGGTGGACGAAGTGGTAAGCATCAATCCGCAGTCGAACGAAGTATTGCATTTCGAGCCGTTCTATTCTTACCGGCACGCGACGCTTCGCGACAAGAAGCAAACCTTCTGGCTGGCGCACCGGCGCCCCTCGGCGAAGGCCAATGATGAGGGCACGGAAATCTCGCTGTCTCTGGTCGATCTTTCGGCGCGGCCGGTGCGGCCCGACGCGGATACACTCACTCTCCGGACGACGTGCACCAATCGCGACCTGCCGTCGCGGCTGCCGTTCGGAAACGAGGCGGGCGACTTTGAGCTCGAAAGCGGCGCCGCGATCAAGCGCATCGTAGCACTGCGAAAACCTACCAATGCGGTGAGGCCGCCGGCGGGGAAGGCCGCGCTGTGGCGGCTGATCTCGCACCTGTCGCTCAACTATCTCTCGCTGGTTGATGAAGGCCGTGAGGCATTCCAGGAGATCCTCAAGCTTTACAACTTCACGGGATCGGCGTATTCGGAAAAACAGATCGAAGCCATCATGAACCTCTCGAGCAGCCGCCACTTCGCGCGTCTGGTCTCGGAGAACGGCATCACCTTCGCCCGTGGCACGCGCGTCGAGATGGAGTTCGATGAGGACCAGTTTGCCGGAGGCGGCGTGTTCCTGTTCGCCAGCGTGATCGAGCGTTTTCTGGGCGAGTACGTATCGCTCAACAGCTTCAGCCAGTTGGTGGCGCGCACGCGGCAGAGAAAGGAGGTTCTGAAGGAATGGCCACCGCGAGCCGGCCAGACGATATTACTCTAGGGCGATATTCGGCAGTCGCGCGGCTGTTGCGGGAAATTCCGCAGGAATTCGACTTTTTCCAGGCCGTGCGTCTCCTGGAGCGCGTGTTTCCCACGCGCGCCCCGGTAGGCCGCTTCGTCAGCCCCGGCAAGGAAGTCGCGCGTTTCTCCGCTCATGCCTCATTTCCGTTTCCTGCTAGCCAGATCCAGCGCATCGATTGGCCCCCGGACGGCGGTGAAGCGTCGCCGTGCGTGGTCATCAACTTCATGGGTTTGGCTGGGCCTCTGGGGGTGCTGCCGCTCTATTACACCGAGCTTATCGTGGAACGGATGCGCCACCGGGATTACGCGCTCCAAAGGTTTTTCGACATCTTCAATCACCGGATGATCTCGCTGTTTTACCAGGCGTGGGAAAAGTACCGCTTTACGATCGCCTATGAGCGCGGCGAGCGCGACCGCTTCTCGCACCACCTCATGGACTTGATCGGCTTGGGCACGAAGCGGCTGGAAAACCACCTCGTCGTGCGCGACGATTCGCTGTTGTTTTACGCGGGAATCTTATCGCTCCATCCGCGTTCCGCAGCGGCTTTGCAACGCGTTTTGTGGGACTATTTCGGCGTCCCGGTGGAGATCGAGCAGTTCGTCGGGGCCTGGCATCGTCTGGAGGAACCGGATCTGTGCCGCTTTGATCGAGGCACCAGCGAGTCGGAACAACTGGGCGGCGGCGCCATCGTCGGAGACGAGATTTGGAACCAGCAATCGGGCGTTTGCATCAAGCTTGGGCCGCTGGGGCTCAACGAGTACCTGGATTTTCTTCCCTCGGGGACGGCATTCCAGCCGTTGCGGTCGCTGGCGAAGTTCGTAGCGCGCGGGGAAATCGACTTCCAGGTGCAACTGATCTTGAAAAAGGACGAAGTGCCGCCGTGCGAGCTTGGGAGCTCGGAAGCGGCTGCCCCGCGTCTCGGCTGGACCTCGTGGGCCAAAACACAGCCGTCGCGGGAAGACGCGGATGATACAATCTTTGGGATCTAGCCGCGGAGTAGGAAGTGGTGAACGGGATGTCGCTCATGCACGCACCTACTACCCAATTCCAACAATTGAGGCTTTATGAGCGTAAATCTAAAAGGTTTAATCGGCAAACTTAACGACACTACACGCGCCGCGCTGGAAGGGGCCGCCGGATTGTGCCTCGCGCGCACGCATTACGACATCGAGATTGAGCACTTCTTGACGAAGCTGCTGGATGCCAGCGGCAGCGACGCGGCGAAGATCTTCCACCAGTTCAGCGTGGACACGTCGCGCCTGCAGAAGGAGCTCGAACGGAGCCTGGACAAGCTCAAGAGCGGCAATGCCCGGACGCCTTCCATGAGCCCGTCGGTGCTGAAGATGATGAGCGAGGCATGGACTATCGGCTCGCTCGATTTCGGCGCGTCGCGGATTCGAAGCGGCCACGCCATTCTCGCTTTGACCAGTAACGATGAGCTCGCGCGGATGACCCGCGATGTCAGCAAAGAGCTACATAAAATCCAGCCCGAGCTGCTGCGCAAGGATTTTCTGTCGATGGTGGAAGGCTCGCACGAAGACGTCTCGGCGGCGGCCGCGGCCGCTCCGGGAGCGGAAGCAGGACCCGCGGTGCGCCGCGGCGGCAAGACTCCGAACCTTGACCAGTTCACGGTCAACCTTACCGAAAATGCGCGCAAGGGCAAAGTGGATCCGGTTCTCGGCCGCGACTTCGAAATTCGCCAGGTGGTCGATATCCTGATGCGCCGACGCCAGAACAATCCCATCCTGACGGGCGAGGCCGGCGTCGGCAAAACAGCTGTCGTCGAAGGATTCGCGCTTCGCATCGCGCACGGCGACGTCCCGCCGCCGCTCAAGAACGTGGAAGTGCGGACGCTCGATCTCGCGCTACTGCAAGCCGGTGCAGGCATAAAGGGGGAATTCGAGAACCGCCTCAAGGGCCTCATCGAGGAAGTGAAGTCCTCACCCACTCCGATTATTTTGTTCATCGATGAGGCTCACACGATGATTGGCGCGGGCGGCCAGGCTGGCCAGAACGACGCTGCGAACCTGCTCAAGCCGGCGCTGGCCAGAGGCGAAATGCGCACCATCGCCGCAACAACCTGGAGCGAATACAAAAAGTACTTCGAGAAGGATCCCGCCCTTGCCCGCCGCTTCCAGGTGGTGAAAGTCGAGGAGCCGGACGAGCAGAAATGCATGGTGATGATGCGAGGACTGGTCGCTTCGCTTGAAAAACACCACGGCGTGAGAATCCTGGATGAGGGTGTGGCCGCAGCCGTGCGCTTCTCGCATCGCTATCTGGCTGGCCGCCAGTTGCCCGACAAGGCCGTCAGCGTGCTGGATACCGCCTGCGCGCGGCTTGCTCTGGGGCAGAACTCGATTCCGGCGGCGATCGAAGACGGGACCCGCGAAATCGACGATCTTGCCGTGCAGGTGCGCGTCCTCGAGCGCGAAACTGCGGTCGGCGTCGATCACCGCGAGCGGATCGAGGCCATTGCCAAGCGGAAGTCGGATGCAGAATCGCGCCTGAGGTCGCTCAATGAGCGTTTTCAGAAGGAGCGCGATCTGGTGATGAAAATTCGCGATCTTCGCGGCAAACTCGAAGGCGAACCCGCGCCGGCGTCGGCTGGCGGCGGGGAAGGGCAGGCCGCTGCGCCCGCGCTCGACCGGGAAACACTACGCAGAGAGCTTGAGGCGGCGAACATCGAGCTCGACCTGCTGCAAGGCGAAGCGCCGCTCATGCGCGTTTGCGTGGATAGCCAGACCATCGGGGAAGTGATTTCCGCCTGGACCGGCATCCCGGTCGGAAAGATGCTCAAGGACGAGATCTCGACCGCGCTGACGCTCGAGCAACATCTGGCCGCACGTGTGATCGGCCAGAATCACGCGCTCCACCAGATCGCCCAGCGCATCCGCACCTCACGCGCCAGTCTTGAGGATCCGAATAAGCCCGTTGGTGTGTTCCTGCTGGTTGGTCCGAGCGGCGTCGGAAAAACCGAGACTGCGCTCACACTCGCCGACCTGATGTATGGCGGCGAGCGAAACATGGTCACCATAAACATGAGCGAGTTTCAGGAAGCCCACACCGTCTCGACGCTCAAGGGCTCGCCTCCAGGCTACGTCGGCTATGGCGAAGGCGGCGTTCTGACGGAGGCCGTGCGGCGCCGGCCGTATTCGGTCGTGCTGCTAGATGAGGTCGAGAAAGCGCATTCCGATGTGCTGGAGCTTTTCTTCCAGGTGTTTGACAAGGGGATGATGGAGGATGGCGAGGGCCGCGAAATTGATTTCAAGAACACGATCATCATCCTGACCTCGAACGCCGGGACGGATACGCTCATGAAGCTGACTGCCGATCCGGAGACAATGCCCGGACCCGAGGGGTTGGTCAAGGCGCTGAAACCGGAACTGGACAAGGTCTTCAAACCGGCGTTCCTGGGACGCCTTGTGATAATTCCTTTCTTCCCGGTTCGTGATGAAGCGCTCAAGAAAATCATTCAACTCAAGCTGGGGAAGATCCAGCGAAGATTATTCGAAAACCATCGCGTTACGCTCAACTACGACCAACCGCTCGTGGACGAAGTGGCGCGGCGCTGCACCGAGGTGGAAAGCGGAGCGCGCAACGTCGACAATATCCTGACCAATACGCTTCTGCCCCAGATTTCGCGGCAACTGCTGGCGGGCATGGCCGAGGGTCACAAAATCACATCCATCAACGTGAGCGTCGGACCCGATTCGTCCTTCGTTTACGCGTAATCAAACGAGGACAGGATGCCCTATCGCGAAGCTGACCGATACCTCTATCTCACGACGCCGCTCGGCGAAGATAAGCTGCTGCTTGCAGGTTTCAGCGGCAGTGAGGGGCTCAGCCGGCTTTTCACCTTTCATCTCGATCTTCGAGCCGCGAACGCGACCACCATCGATTTCGAGAAGCTGATCGGCCAGAAGGTTAGTTTCGGCATCCAGGGGGCGGAATCGAGCCAGGAGCCGCGGCATTTTCACGGCATTGTCATCGAGCTTTCGCAAAACGAGCGCGGTTCGGAGTTCACGGATTACCACATGACGGTGGTTCCGGAAGTCTGGAAATTTACGCAGAAGTTTCGCAGCCGGATTTTCCAGCATATGACCGTTCCGGACATCCTGAAAAAGGTCTTCGACGGCCCCGCCAAAGTCACTTACCAGATTCAGGGTGAGTTCCACGAGCGTGAATACTGCACGCAGTACCAGGAAAGCGATTTCGCCTTCGCCTCGCGCCTGATGGAAGAAGAAGGGATCTACTACTTTTTCAAGTTTACGAGGGGCGCGCACGAACTGGTGCTGGCGAACACGCCCGAATCACACCCTGACATACCCGGCGAGTCGAGGCTGATTTACGAGGTGATCGAGGGCGGCACCCGGGACGAAGAGCGGATCAGCCAGTGGCAGAAAGCGCAGATGTGGGGCCCAGGCAAGTACACGATCTGGGACCACCACTTCGAGTTGGCGCACAAGCACCTCGATGCGGACCAGACCGTCATTGACACCGTGCAGGTGGGACGTGTGCAGCACAAGCTGAAGCTCG
>Ga0066710_100003921_pt1 | contig 12926 bp, 10 predicted proteins | sample GraSoiAngelo_159_FD_79666 | JGI IMG/M metagenome (GOLD analysis project Ga0066710, IMG submission 79666) | Grasslands soil microbial communities from the Angelo Coastal Reserve, California, USA - 14_1009_16_40cm | ecosystem: Environmental > Terrestrial > Soil > Grasslands | place: USA...
ATGCCAACGAGTGTCGTCAGACGAACGTCAGCGGCTCGACGTGCGCCTCGCCGCGCGCGAACCGCGCGAGGTCGAGCGCGGTGGCGTCCATCGTGACGGCGCGGCCGTGCACGAGCATCTCGGCCATGAGCTGCCCGGCGATCGGGCCGTGCATGAAGCCGTGGCCGCTGAAGCCGGCGATGACGTGCAGTCCCGCGACGCCGGGGACGGCGCTGACGATCCCGGTCTGGTCCGGGGTCATTTCATAGAGGCCGGCCCACGCGCGCATGAGCTCGGCGTCGGCCAGCGCCGGCGCGCGGTGAATCGCGCGCTCGATTGCCCCGGGCTCGAGGCTCCGATCGATCTCGGTGCTGAAGCTGTCGGGCTCGTTCGGGCGCCCGTGACCGAGCAGCAGCCCGAGGCCCTCTCGGCGCAGGGAGAAGTTTCGGTGCGGATCGATGACGAACGGGGTGGCCGCGGGGATTCGCTCCGCGGGAAAGGGTGCGGTCATGAACTTGTGACGCCGGTGCGGACGGACGGGGATGTCGACGTTGGCGAGCTTGCCCACGACCCCCGACCAGGCTCCCGTCGCGATGACGACGGCCGACGCCTCGAAGGTCCCGGCCGCGGTGGTGACGCCGCGCACCCGGTCGCCGTCGCGGAGGAACCCATGAACCTCGTGCTGCTGCTTGATCACCACGCCGAGATCGCGCGCGCGGGCGGCGATCGCGGTCGCGCAGAGGTACGGGTCGGCGTAGCCGTCGCGCGGCGTGTACGTTGCGCCGAGGAGATCGTCGGTGTTGAGATAGGGGCAGAGCGCGCGTATCGCCGCCGGTTCGAGCAGCTCGGCGGCGACCCCGAGGCTCCGCTGGAGCGCGACGCTGCGCCGCGCGGTGGCCAGCTCGTCTTCCGTCGCGATCAGGATGAGGTACCCGTGCTGGCGGAAGTGGGGATCGACGCCGAACTCGTCACGAAAACGCTCGTAGGTGACGATGCTGTGCGTCGTCAGCTCGATGCCGAGACGGTTCGCGTACTGATGGCGGATGCCGCCGCTGGCGAGGGCCGTCGAGCCGGAGCACACGGTGTCGCGCTCGAGGACGGTCACGCGCCCCGCGCCGAGCCGCGCCAGGTGGTACGCCGTGCTGACGCCCATGATGCCGGCGCCGACGATCACGATCTCTGCGGTTTCCGTCATCTCATCCCCCAGGAATCGCCTCGAGCCTCAGCGAGAGCCCAGACGACCCGAGCGCCTCGACGGCGCGTCCTCCAGTTCGATCCCGAACACCGCCGAAAGCCGATCGTCGGCGATGCGCTTGCCCGCCGCCTGGCGCGCGCGCGACACCGCGCCGGCGGTGGCCGAGCTGAGCAGCTCCGTCTGGTCCACCTGGCGTAGGACGAAGAACAGCTCCGGCCTGGCGTCGAGACGGATGCCCACTCCGTAGAGGACCGCGGCGAGGTGCTTGCACACGCCGGCCCGGTCCGGGCACGAGCAGTCGAGCGTCATCTCGCGCGGCTGCGGGAACAGCCCGTCTTTCGCGTGGGTCAGCACGGCCAGCACGTCGTCGGACAGCTCGCCGCGCAGCAGGCCGACGAGCGAGCCGATCCGGCCGGTGCAACGATCGATCACGCGACGCCAGCGCGACTTCGCCAGGGGAGCGATGCCGATCGTCACGCGATACAGCTCGCCGCCGGCCACGTAGGCCTCGACCCGGCCCCCCGCGATCGCCAGGTCCAGAACCGCGCCGTTCCGGAGGTAGGCGCGCCCGCGCGGCAGGCGATTGGCTAGGTCGGCGTAACGCTCGAGATTGTCGGCCCACGCCTGGCCCCAGAACGTCGTGGTGAGCCGCCGCTTGCGGTGCGCGATCACGACCGGCTCGGCCGGGCGCTTGCTCTTCTTCAGCAGCTTCGCCAGCGCCCGGGCGCCGTTCGCCCTCTTTTCCGCCACGGAAACGTAGGGCGGGTAGTAGTCCCATCCGCCGCCGCCGTACCACGCCATCACGCTTCCTTATCTCATGCCTCGGCCGTGGCGCGTCGGAGGTCTAGCGCGACCATGGTCATCAGCTCCGCGTCGCTCATCTCGGTCAGCAGCGTCTCGCCGCCACCCTGGAGCACTCCGCGCACCATTGCCTGCTTGTCCTGGATGAGCCGGTCGATGCGTTCCTCGACGGTGCCACGGCATACGAGCTTGTGCACGAGGACATTCTTGTGCTGGCCGATGCGGTAGGCGCGGTCGGTCGCCTGATCCTCGACCGCGGGGTTCCACCAGCGGTCGAAGTGCACCACGTGCGAGGCCGCGGTGAGGTTCAGGCCGCTTCCACCCGCCTTCACGGACAGCACGAAGAACGGCACCGTCGCGTCCTCCTGGAAGCGTTTTACGAGCCCGCCGCGAGCCCGGACCGGTGTGCTGCCGTGGAGCACGAGCCCGGGCCGGCCGAACAGACCCGTCAGGAACGTGGCCAGTGGCTCGGTGGCCTCGCGGAATTGCGTGAACACCAGCACCTTTTCCTGCTTCGCCGCCACCGCTTCGACGATCTCGCGTAGCCGCGCGAGCTTGCCGCTCCCGGCCTCGTCCCAGATCCCTTCGCCCAGCCAGTGCGCCGGGTGATTACAAATCTGCTTGAAGCGCATGAGATAGGCCAGCACCAGGCCGCGCCGCTCGATGCCCTGCGTGAGGCCTGTGATGGCGCGCTCGAGCTCGTCGACCGTCTTCTGATAGAGCGCGGCCTGCGGGCCGGAGAGCAGGCAGAACGCCTTCACCTCGGTCTTGTCGGGAAGGTCGGCCACGACGGAGCGGTCGGTCTTGAGCCGGCGCAGGAGATAGGGCTGGATCAGGCGGCGCAGTGGCGCGTAGCTCTCGTCCGGGCGGTCGGCCAGCCGCTTGGCGAACGCCGAGAACTCGCGCGCCGAGCCCAGCAGGCCCGGGTCGAGGAAGTCGTAGATCGACCAGAGATCGCCCAGACGGTTCTCGACGGGCGTGCCGGTGAGCGCGATCCGGGCGCGCGCCTTCAGCGCCTTGACCGCCTGCGTCTGCCGCGCCCCGGGATTCTTGATCGCCTGCGCCTCGTCGAGAATCGCGAGCGACCACTCACGCGCCCGCAGCGCCTCGACGCGCGCCAGCGTCCCGTAGGTGGTGATGACGAGATCGGTGGAGCCGAGATCGGCGCCGGCCAGCTCGGCCAGCTCGCGCGTGGGCATTGCGGAGGGATGGGCCACGAGCGTCGTCAGCGACGGCGCGAAGCGCTCGATCTCGGCCTGCCAGTTGGCGAGGAGCGACGCCGGCGCCACGAGCAGATGCGGAGGCTCGCCAGCCCGCGCGCGCCGCTTGTGCAGGAGCAAGAGGCCGAGCACCTGGATGGTCTTGCCGAGCCCCATGTCGTCCGCCAGGCAGACGCCGAGCCGCAGCGACGAGGCGAAGGCGAGCCACGACACGCCCGCCTTCTGATAGGGCCTCAGCGTGCCGCGAAAGTCGGCGCCCGGGTCGGCCGCCGCGAGCCCCGCCGGCCCGCGCAGCCCCTCGAGCGTGTGCGCGAGCCAGGCGCCGGCCTCGACGCGTGACCAGCCCTCGCCCGCCGCGAGCGCGGCGGCGACATCCTCCGTGCGCGCGGCGCCGGCGAGCAGTCTCATGCCCTCGAGGAACGAGAGCCCGCCTTCCTCGGCCTCACGCCGCACACGCTCCCAGTGGGCCAGCACCTCGCGCAGCCGCTCGCGGTCCAGCTCGACCCATTGCCCGCGCAGCCGCACCAGCCCGCTCGACGACGCCATTAGCTGGCGCACCTCGGCGGCCGTCAGCTTCTCGTCACCCAGCGCGACCGCGACCGAGAAGTCGAGCAGCGCGTCCATGCCGACCGCGCTAGGCTTTTTCTCGCCCACGCGTACGGCAACCTCGGGCCGCGGCGGGCGCCGCGGGCGCCACCAGTCGGGGACGCGCACGACCAGCCCGGCCGCCTCGAAGGCCGGGATCGCGCGCAGGAAGCGATGCGCCTCGGCGGGCGTCCAGGCCATCGCCTGGTAGATTTCGCCGGAATCGATCAGCTCGGCCAGCCACTCGCTCTGCTCCGCCGCACGCTGGAGTGGCACGAGCAGATGGAGCAGCGCCTGCCGGTCGCCGCGTGCGGAGGATTCCTCGAGCGCGCGCGCGAGCGGACGATGCTGCACCTTGCCGCCGGCGCCCGCGCGCGCCGCGTAGGTGGCGAGGAAGGCGAACGGGTGCTCCTCGTCGCCGCGATTCTCGGCCAGGTGCAGGCACACCTTGCCGACGACGTGCCACGAGGGATGATGCGCGCGCAGCCAGTCCCCGACCGAACCGCGGTGCGTGCGGATCTCGTCGGCTAACGCGCGGTTGAGTTCGGCCCAGCGCGCGGCGACCCAGTCGGCGTCCACGTACTCGCCGCCGTCCATGGGCGGGACGGCGCTGGCCAACCGCACGCGCTCGTCCGCGGGGCAGTTGACCTCGACCCGCTCGTGCCGCTCCTCGAGATCGGGCAGGGCGCAGAGCCGTGTCACGAATGCGCGGCCGAGGTCGCGCAGGAACGCGAGCGGTGGGGCAAGCGGCGTGTCGAGCTCGGTCGCACCGAGGTCGAGCAGCGCGTGCCCGGGCCCACGCCCGAAGGCGCGAGCGACGCGGGCACGGGCCGCGACGGACAGACCGTCGCTCGCTTCGTCGTCGTCGGGTGTCGTGTCCGCGAGCAGCGCGCCCGACGGCAGGATGGCAACGCGCATCGGTGGCAATCTAAGCGCCGGGCTCGATCGGCGCAACGACGACCGTTGGCGGGTTCGCCGTCTCCAGCCGGCCGTCGATGACAGCCTTCATGGCACGTACGGTGCCACAAAAAGATCGAATCCAGCGACGCAGGCTTTCTCGGACGTCGACGCAAGGCTCCGCGGTATCATCCGGTCGCCATGTCTCTGAGCGCCTCGACTATACGCGCCGATGAGAAGAGTTGCCGCCGCCGACCTCCTGTGCAGGTGGGAAGCGATGGTGGTGGGAAGCGATGAAAGGAGTCGCGCCATGTGGATGAAGCAAGCACTGTGGCTGGGCGTGGCGGCGGTCGCGATCGCCGTGATCTGGACCGGCTCGGTGGTCAAGCTGAGCGCCCAACAAGCGGGCGGAACGGTGCAGATCGACGGCGACGATATCGGCGGAGTCGTCACGGGGCCGAACGGGCCCGAGGCCGGCGTGTGGGTGATTGCGGAAACCACCGACCTTCCCACCAGGTTCGCCCGGATCGTGGTCACGGATGACCGGGGCCGGTACGTGGTGCCCGATCTGCCGAAGGCCAAATACAAAGTGTGGGTGCGGGGCTACGGCCTCGTCGATTCACCGAAGGTCGACGGCGAGCCCGGCAAGCAGTTGAGTCTCCGGGCGGCGCCAGCGCCGGATGCGGCCGCGGCGGCGCAATATTATCCGGCGATCTACTGGTACTCGATGCTCAAGATCCCGGACGCGAGCGAATTCGGCGGCAAGAGCAACATCCCTGCGAACATCACCCAGAGCGACTGGCTGACCGTCGTGAAGAACAGATCCTGCGTCGGCTGCCATCAGCTGGGCCAGCTCGCGACCCGTACGATTCCCGCGGCGCTCGGCCAGTTCGAATCATCGGAGAAGGCGTGGATCCGCCGCGTGCAGTCGGGACAGGCCGCGCCGCTGATGCTCACTCCGTTGACCGGAGTCCTGGGCGGCGTACCGTTCAAGTACTTCGGCGATTGGACCGACCGCATCGCCAGGGGTGAGCTGCCGCACAGCAAGCCGGCGCGGCCGCAAGGCGTCGAGCGCAACATCGTCGTCACCACCTGGGAGTGGGGGGACCCGAAGAAATATCTCCACGACCTGATCGCCTCGGATCGGCGCTATCCGACGGTCAACGCCGGGGGCCCGCTCTACGGCTCGCCCGAATACGCCACGGACGACTACCCGATCCTCGATCCCAAGACGCACACCGTCACGAGCTTCAGAGGTTCCGTGCGCGATGCCGACACGCCGGAGGCGCTCGGACCCGGACACGCGGCGATCGAGAAACCGATGGCGCCGTCGCCCTACTGGGGCGAGGAGAAGATCTGGGACACCAAGGCCAACAACCACAACGGCATGTTCGACAGGAAGGGCAGGGTCTGGTTCGCGGCGGCGGTGCGCGGCCCCAACAACCCGGACTTCTGCAAGAAGGGCTCGGATCATACCTCGGCCAAGCTGTTTCCGCTGGAGCGGACGAACCGCGCGCTCACGTTCCTCGATCCGAAGACGAAGAAGTACACGTTCGTCGACACCTGCTTCCAGACGCATCACCTGCAGTTCGGCTACGACGCCAACGACACCTTGTGGACCAGCGGCGGCGGTCCGGTGGTCGGCTGGGTCAACACCAAGATGTTCGACGAGACGGGCGATGCCGCCAAGTCGCAAGGCTGGACGGCGTTCGTCCTCGACACCAACGGCAACGGCAAGCGTGACGACTACGTGGAGCCCGACCAGCCGCTCGATCCGACCAAGGACAAGCGCATCGGCGGAGGCTTCTATGCCGTCATGCCGAGTCCGGTCGACGGCTCGATCTGGGGTTCTGTCGGGGTCTTCGGCGGCACCGCGGCGGTGGTACGGCTCGTCCCGGGGCCGAACCCGCCGGCGACCGCGCTTGCGGAAATCTACAACGTGCCGAAGCCCTATTTCGGCATCCGCGGCGCCGACATCGACAAGCAGGGTGTCGTGTGGGCGTCAATGGGGAGCGGCCATTTCGGTAGCTTCGACCGCCGCAAGTGCAAGGGGCCTCTCAATGGACCGAAGGCCACCGGCGATCACTGCCCGGAGGGCTGGACCTTCTACCAGTATCCTGGGCCCGGCTTCCAGGGCATCGGGGAGAACAGTGCCGAGTCGAGCTACTACACCTGGGTCGACCAGCACAACACGTTCGGGCTCGGCGAAGACGTGCCGCTGTCGACCGGCAACCTCAACGACGGCCTGATCGCGCTCAAGGACGGCAAGATGATCGTGCTGCGCGTCCCGTATCCGCTGGGCTTCTACGCCAAGGGGTTCGATGGGCGCATCGATGACCCCAACGCCGGCTGGAAGGGTCGCGGGTTGTGGACGACCAGCGGAGACAGGGCGCCGTGGCTCATGGAAGGCGGCAAGGGAAAGAAGCCCATCGCCGTGCACTTCCAGCTGCGCCCCGATCCGCTCGCGCATTGAGAGACCGTGGCGTGAACCAGTGAGACGCGGACCGAGGGAGGGTAGGACACCACTCGTCTCCTCCAGGCAGTTATGAGGCGACCGCTGACTCAAGGTCCGGGTCGTCTGTTCTATGGCTGGTGGATCGTGATCATCGGCTGCATCCAGGATGCCGTGAAGGGGGGGACGTTCAACACCGGGTTCACCCTGTACTTTCTGCCCATTCTCAACGAGCTGCACCTCAGCCGGGCTGCGACGTCTCTGCCCTTCTCCCTCGCCAGAGTCGAGGCCGCTCTGGGAGGCCCGATCGTGGGGTACCTCATCGATCGGTTCGATGTCCGGGTAATGCTGGTTGTCGGGACGATGTTAGCTGGGCTGGGATTTGTGCTGCTGTCCTTCACTCCCAGCTATGTCCTCTTTGTCCTCGTGTTCATGGGTCCCCTGACCGTAGGTTTTCAAGGCTTCAACCACGCCACGATGGCCTCGGTCAACCACTGGTTTCGGAGACAGCGCGGGCTCGCGATGTCCATCGTCCAGACCGGCCAGGCGATTGGCGGCGTGGTGATCTTTCCCCTGGTGGCCCTCGCCGTCTTGAAGCTGGGCTGGCGACCTGCCGCGTTCCTTTCCGGTCTCGTCGTGCTCATGCTGCTCCCCCTGGTGCTGCTCATCCGTGACTCGCCGGAGAGCATGGGGTTGTTGCCTGACGGCGAGCGTCCCACCGCGCACGATCCGTCAGCAGGTGCGGTCAGGCCCGAGCATCGGCCCGATGACATGCGAGAATTTACTGCCAGGGAAGCGTTACGGACGCGGGCCTTCTGGTTGCTCGCCGCCTTCCATGGCCTCCGCAATATTCCTTATAGCGGAGTATCCGTCCACCTGGTGCCCCTGCTGGTTTGGAAGGGGCTGGACGAGCCGATGGCGGCGTTTTTCGTGGGGCTGACGGCCTTCAGCACCGTCATCGTCCGGCCGCTGATGGGATGGCTCGGTGACTGGCGGTCGAAACAGAAGATCGGTGCCGTGGGCGTGCTCCTGGGCGCCCTCGGCCTCCTCGTGCTGACGTACAGTGACGGCGCGCTCTCGCACATGGTCTTGTTCGCCGTCTTGTTCGCGTGCGGCGAGGGGATCAACTCGGTGACGTGGGCGTTGGTCGGCGACTTGTTTGGTCGCAGGCACTTCGCCACGATCCGCGGCTGGATCGGGATGCTGCAAAGCATTGCTTCGATACCCGGCGCGGTGTTCACCGGCTGGATCTATGACCAGACGCAGAGCTACACGTATGCGCTGATCCCGTTCACCATCTCCTACAGTGTGGCGGCACTGGCCTTGTGGCGGCTTCCTCACCCCAAACGACTCGCACAACTCGAGGTCCGGCCGCGTCAAGCGCTTTCATGAGCAGGCAAGGCGCCCGCCGTAGCGGCCCGCGCTAACGATGCCGCGCACCCGCCCGCCATCACCCGGCGACTTTTCGCCGATTCGAAGATGATCGACTTCCTGACCTTTGCCGGGGTCGATCCGACCAGTCGAGGCCAGTGAGAATAGATCAGGCCTTCGCCGGCGGCCGCGCGGTCACGTGACCGCAGCGACCGCAGGTCCGGTGGGCTTCGGACCCGTAGAACTCCTCGTAGGCGCGCGACACCGGATCCTCGCGATAGTCGGCGACCTGCTTGACGCTCTCGTGGAGCTGAGCACCGCACTTGACGCAATACCACGTGAAGCGGTCGCGCTCGTCCGGCCGCCGCTTGCGCTCCAGGACGAGAACGAACGAATCGGGTGAGAACCGCGGCGAGTGTGGGGTGCCCGCCGGGCAATACACGATCTGGCCCTCGCGGACGACGGCGACCTTCTCGTCGCCTTCCGGCGTCCGGTAGTGGAGGTTCATATCGCCCTTGATCATGTACATGACCTCGTCGCTCGGGTCACTGTGGAACTCGCTGCGGAACTCGCGGCCTCGCGCGACGAAGGCGACGCTGTCGGGCGCCTGCCAGAGGACCGTATTGGGCCGGCCGGCGGCCCGAATGCTGCTCATGACCTGACCCAGATCGACCGCCTTCATCTCGTCCATTGCGCTTGTCCTTTCGAGCCCAACTGTTACGGCTGTCCCTTCAATTTCACGTCCTCCAGCGGCGCCGAGTACGCGAAGCTGCGGACCAGGTTGATGCCCGGCTCCTCCACGCGCGGGCCGACGCCCCAGATGAACGCCAGCTCGTAGATCGGGATGTGCGTCACCCGGTCGTGGAGGATCTGCTGGATCTGGTGGAGCAGCGCCTCGCGCTTCTTCACGTCGAGCTCGCGGACCTGACGCTGGAAGAGATCCTCGACCTCGGGGATGACGCCGGCCGTGTAGGCGCCACCCTTGCTGACGTACGCCTCGAGCCGCGTGGACGCGTTGCTGCCCGCGCCGCTGATGCCCACGATCACGTTCTTGAGCTTGCGGTCGCGCCAGGCCGTGGTCAGCGCCGCGCGCTCCATGGTCCGGACCTTCGTCCGGATCCCGACGGCCTGGAGGTACCCGGTCAGGGCCTCGCCCATCGCGACATATGGAGGCCACGGGTAGAGATCGCCGGCGTCGAAGCCGTTCCGATAGCCCGCGTCGGCGAGGAGCCGCCTGGCCTTCGGGGGGTCGAAGGGATCCGGCTCGAAGAACTTCGAGAACTCCAGGGCACCCGGGATCAAGGAACCGGTGGGCTTCGAGAAGCCGAGCGTCTCGGCCTGGTTGAGCGCCTGCCGATCGATGGCGTAGCTCGCGGCCTGGCGCACGCGCCGGTCGTGCCAGGGCGACTTCGGATCCCACTGATCGGGGAGATCGAGCCAGAAGACCGCGGGAGATTCCTTGCGCGAGACGAGCTTGAATCCGGGAGTGCGCTGGATGTCCTCGGCCACGGGACCCGTCAAGAGATAGGCGATGTCCACCTCGCCGTTCTTGAGCGCGGCGGCGCGCGTCGTCTCCTCCGTCAGGCTCCGGTAAACGAGCCGCTTGACGTTGGGGACCTTCCGCCAGTATCCCTCGAACGCTTCCATCACCAGCTCGATCCCGGGAGTGAAGCTCACGAACCTGTACGGCCCGGCGCCGATCGGCGCCTTCTTGAAGCCGTCCTCACCCACCTTCTCGACGTACGCCCTGGGCACGATCCAGCCGGCGCCGGTGGCCGTCGTGCCGTAGAACGCCATGAAGTCCGGCCACGGCTCCTTCAGGTGGAAGCGCACGCGGCCCGGGTCCACGGCCTGGACCTCGCGAACGCGCTCCTTCAGGATCTTCGCGCCCGAGCCCTTGTACCGCTCGAAGGAGAACTTCACGTCAGCGGCCGTGACCGGTTCCCCGTTGTGGAACTTCGCTCCCTTGCGGACGACGAACTCGTACGTGAGCCCGTCCTTCGACTGCGTGAACGACTCCGCGAGGCTCGGCGTGTAGAGGCCGGAGGGCATTGGCTTCACCAGCGCGTCATGGAGGGCGTAGATCACCATGAACGGCGTGGAGATTCCCTCGGTCTCGCCGGGGTCGAGCCAGCGGGAGGCCAGCGTGATGTGGACTCCCCAGGTCATGGTGCCTACAGGCGCGGCCGCGCGCCCCGGGGGCTGGGCAGTCACCGGGCTGGCGGCACCGAAACCCAGGACGAGCGCGACGGAGACGATGACGGCGCGCGACGTGCATGGCCTCATGGGTTCCTCCCAGTGGCGGGTGTCGAGGAAGCTCAGGTCTGGAGATCACCCACGGCCGCAGCGAGGGCCTCGAGCTCGGCGCGCCAGGAGGCAGGCGCGACAACAGGACGCACGACGAACTTGGAGAAGCCGACGGCGATGAAGTGCTCGATGAGCTCTCGCAACGCAGGGAGCCCCACCGGCGTGAGCTCGAGCGCTCGGGGCCGCCGGGCGGCCATCACGCGCGCCGTGGCGGGGTCGATGGGCGCTCCGGCGTAGCCGATGCTCATGCCGAAGTGCTCGCCGCTGATCGAGCGCCCGGCTTGGGCCGCCGCTTTTTCGATCACGACCCGTCCCGCGGCCGCTTCTTCAGGCGTGCACAGTGAAGGGAGCCACCCGTCGGACAAGCGACCGCAACGCTCGAGAGCGGCGGGCACCGTGCCGCCGAGCCACACTTCGAGCGGCTGCTGCACCGGCAGGGGCGAGAGCTTGACGTCATGGAAGCTGCCGGCGATGCCCTCGTGGCTCACCGTCTCGCCCGCCCACAGGCGCCGCAACAGCGGCAACGCCTCGTCGATAACTGCGCCGCGGCGCTTGGGATCGACGCCGATGGCATCGCGCTCCGGCGCGTAGGTGAGCCCGGGCACAAGCGTCACGAGCAGCCGTCCTCTGGACAGCACGTCCAGGCTCGCGAGCTGCTTGGCGAGCCGGAGCACGTGGCGTCCTGGCAACAGCATCGTGGTCCCGAGCTTCAACCGCGGATTGTTCGCGGCCGCCCAGGCGAGGCCCACGACGGGATCGAGCACGGGCGCGGTCAGCACCTCCGAGAGCCACAGGGAGTCGAACCCCAGGTCGTCGAGACCCCGGACGAGCTCGGCCAGCGCGTCCGGTGTCGACAAAGTGTTGCCGGCTCCTACGCCGATGCGGATCTTCATCGCTGGTCACGCTCCCTCCGCCACGTCATCACGACTGTTGCCACGATACGGCAACCGCGGCCGGGGCTCAACTTTCTACCAGAGGCGCTGGCTCGCCAGACGCGCGCCCTCCGAGAGCATGCGAAACTTCTCCCACATGATGCTCGGGTGCACCCGCGCGGTCGCGAGCCCTTGCGCGAAGCCGCAGTCGACGCCGGCGATGACGTTCTCGCGCCCGACGAGCCTCGCGTAGCGCATGATCAGTTCGGCGACCAGCGCGGGATGCTCGACGCAATTCGTCGTGTGGGCAATGACGCCCGGGATGAGGATCTTGCCGCTCGGGAACTTGATGGTCTCCCAGATGTGATACTCGTGCTCGTGGCGCGGGTTCGCCGCTTCGAGCGAGCGGGCGCCCGCCCTGATCTGGAGTATGACCGGGGCGATCTCCCGCAGCGGCGCGTCCGTCGTGTGGAGATCGTCGCGCACCTCGAAGCCCGTGAGGCGATCCGTGATGTACTGGGCGAAGCCGGATTTCGAGTACTTGCCGTCGCTCGGGACGGTCGATTCCGCACTCAGTCTGCATCCTCACGGCCTGGGCGGGCCAGGATGGCGCGCTCATCGTCGCTGAACGCGGAGCCGTCCTCTTTGCGCCGAAGAATCTCGACCATCTCCGGGGCTCCCGACGTGGGTCGTGAGGATGCGGCTCCGGCTGCGCTTCACTGATAGGTCACGCCCGGCAGCGGGTGGGCCACCGCCTCCTCGAGAGTCTTGGCCCGGCGCCATTGCTCCGCCGGCCGGCTCTTGCCATCCGGGCCGATCTGATCCATCGACGCATACAGCTCGATATTGAACCCGTCGGGATCCTTGAACTCGACTCCGGGATTACCTCCCGGGCCCCGCCGTCCTTCATAGACGATCGGCACGCCCCTGGCGTGGAGAAAGTCGCGAATCTTGAACAGCTCGGAGACGGTGCCGACCTCCAGGGCGCAGTGGTGAAAGCCGGGCTGCCCCTCTCGGGGCACTTCGTGGTGCGGCTCGGCCGGCACCAGGGCGACGGTGTGATGATCCGACGCGTTGCGGAGAAAGACCATGCCACGCTCGTTGCGGTCGGACACGTGGAACCCCATGATCTCCGTCCAGAACTTCGTGGTCCGCTCGATGTCGGTCACCGTAAACACGACGTGACCCAATTTCTTCACCTTGACCGGCGTCCCTACCGGAGACTGCGTCGCGGGGCCGTCCTGACG
>Ga0066710_100003922_pt1 | contig 12926 bp, 9 predicted proteins | sample GraSoiAngelo_159_FD_79666 | JGI IMG/M metagenome (GOLD analysis project Ga0066710, IMG submission 79666) | Grasslands soil microbial communities from the Angelo Coastal Reserve, California, USA - 14_1009_16_40cm | ecosystem: Environmental > Terrestrial > Soil > Grasslands | place: USA...
GGTAAAAGACCAGCTATCGGACGCTCAGAATCTTATCGGTGATCCGGCCGTCAAAGATCTTCTCTCATCTTCTTTTAGAGTCGTCTATCCCGATCTAGCGGCATAAACGCCTGAGGAGAGAAGGCAACGAGTGAAGAATCTCATCGGTACACTCCAAGAGACAAATCCTTCTTATGCCGATGTTCTAATAGCCGATAACGAGGGTAAGGTCATTGCTGCCAGCTCCAAAGTTCTCTTTCAAGAAGGAAAGAGTTTAAGGGAGATCGGCCTCAGCAAGCTAGAAAAAACCGAGGCTTTCTCTATCAGCCCAGTCTTTTTCTCGGTGCCAGCGCAACAACATGTCTTCATGGTGGTGAGTCCAATCCACGATGACAATGCCAATGTGGTGGGCTACGGGATCCTAGAAATAGAGCTAAGACCTATCCATCGACTGATCGAGGAACGCTCCGGTCTTGGCAACACCGGAGAGGTTATTATCATCGACCGTGACCGGCGGATGCTCACCCAGTCCCGCTTCAGCGAAGAATCGACGGTTCTCAAAAGTGTCCCGGACAATGAAGCCCTTCGCCTGGGGTTCCAAGAAAAGAACGGCGTAGCTGTCTCCAGGGATTACCGAGCGGTTGCTGTCGTGGGAATTCTTCAGCCGCTGGCCGAGATGGGGGCGGTTCTCATCGCCAAGATAGACGAGGCCGAAGGGTTTTCCTCCGTCATTAAGTTAAGAAATACGGTCTTCGGGATTATCGCTTTGACAGTGCTACTTGCCTTGTGGGCATCCCTAGCCATCGCTCGGAACATCTCTCAACCCATCCGTGAAGGGGTTGGTTTTGCGCACAGGGTTGCACAGGGGGATCTAACTGCCGCCCTTTCTACCCGGGAGACGTCAGAGATAGGCTTGCTCGCCAAGTCCTTGAACCAGATGGTGGTCGATCTCAACCAGATGGTATCGCGCATTACCGCCCTGGTCCACAACACAAGCAGCACAGCCAGCCAGATGTCGGCCACCGCCGAAGAACAAGAGCGTACTATCGCTTCGCAGGCTGCCTCGATTAACGAGGTCACCACCACCATTAACGAGCTGGCCCAATCCTCGAACCAGGTCGGACAAACCGCTGAACAAGTGACCGCCCAGTGGAAAGAAGCGCTGCAAGTCGTTGAAGATGGAAACAAAGCGGTCCAAAGAGGCGTGCAGGAGATGAACCTGATCAAGGTCAAGGCGGAGGGGATTGCACAAAACATTCTCAGCTTAAGCGAGCAGATCCAAAAAATCAGCTCTATCGTCCACACCGTTGCCAACATCGCCGAACAGACCAACATGCTCGCTCTAAACGCAGGCATAGAGGCTGCTCGGGCGGGGGAGCATGGGAGAGGCTTCGCCGTGGTGGCTACCGAGGTGCGCAAGCTCGCCGACCAGAGCCAGAAGGCCGCGGCACAGATCGGCTCCATCATACAAGAGATCCAAGCTGCCACCCACGGCACCATCCTGACCGTCGAGGAGGGGACCAAAGGAGTCGAAGCGGGAGTCAGGCACGTCCTTCAGGCCGGTGAAACACTCCAAAGCGTCACCTCTGCCATCAAGCGAACCGTGGAGACGGTGCAGGAGATCACCCTCGCCACCCGCCAGCAGGCTATCGGCGTGGATCAGGTCTCCGAGGCCATGCGCAACATCGACCAGGGCATGAAAGAAACCGTCATCGGGACACAACAGGCCAATGCCGCGGCCTCGCAATTGGTCACTCTGGGCCATTCCTTGCAAGGGCTGGTCAAGAAATTCCAGGTAGCAGAGGATAACCATTTCGAAGATCACCGGGAATAAAGGGAGCACGGATTGAAGGCAGGCGATCAGCAGTACCAACAGCTGTTTCAAATCTTCCAGGAGGAATGCAAAGAGCACATCCAGATGCTGAACGATGGTCTGCTGGCGCTCGAGCGCCAACCAAACGGGGGGCCTTCGGAGGATATCCTGCGCTCAGCCCATAGCCTCAAGGGCGCCTCACGGATGATGGGCTTTAAGACCATCGAGACCCTCAGCCACTATCTCGAGACCCTGCTCACTCAATTGATCCGCGGCGAAAAACAGGCCAGCCCACCGATCATGGACGCACTCTACAGGGATGTCGATGCGGTCTCTCGAGCCCTGAACGCCCTTGAACGGGGTGATGAACCTGAGAGCGTTGACGAGGTATTGAAACAGATTCAGATGATCGCGGAAGAAAAATCCTCTTCTGAGCCTTCCCCGACAAATCGCCCATCTGAGGGCAAGGAGGCAACCCAAGTTATCGCAGAAGCGCCTAAGCCATCGGTAAAAAGAGAAGAGTCAGGCGGTCTAACGACCATCCGCGTCCAGACCGATAAACTCGACAGCCTGATGAACCAGGTAGGGGAACTCCTCGTCTCTAAGATTGAGGCTCTGGAAAATCTTCGGCAAATGGAAGAGACCTTGGAACTCTTGGGGGAAGTGCGGAAAAAGCTCACAAGGGACACGAAACAAGGCCCGCTTCTGAATCGGCTGGACGCCTTGGGTGAGGAGCTTTACAATCCATTGCTGGGGTTGTCCGAGAGTACCCACCGACTAGAGCGGCTCGTCGATGAAATCCACGAAGGAGTTAAAGATCTCCGACTCCTCCCCCTCTCGACGATTCTTGAACCTTTTCCCAGAATGGTCCGTGATCTAGGTCGAGACCTAGGAAAAGATGTTGAGTTGATCTTGGAAGGGGCCTCGACCCGCCTTGACAAGAAGATCCTCGAGGAGCTCCGAGAGCCCTTGATCCATCTCGTGCGGAACTCGATCGATCACGGGGTGGAACCCCCCAAAGAGAGAGCGCAGAGAGGAAAACCTGGCAAGGGAAAGATCCTCATCGCTGCGCGACAGGAGGGAGGAAGGGTCCTGATCTCGGTTAGCGACGACGGAAGAGGGCTTGGTCGCCAAGAGATAGAGAAGACGGCGGTCCAGAGAGGGATCGCATCAACCGAGGAGATCTCACGTTGGCAAGATGAAGAGCTCTGGGAGTTAATTTTCCGCGCCGGCTTTTCTACCGCCCAGAATGTTACCGAAGTTTCGGGCCGAGGGGTAGGACTCGATGCGGTGCTTGCCAGAATAGAGCATCTCAAGGGCTCCCTCAGCACGGAGTCGAGGTTGGATAAGGGAGTGACCTTCACCCTTTCGCTTCCTCTCACCCTCAGTACGGCCCACGCCCTGCTCTTCCGGACCGGCGGTGACGTTTATTGTCTGCCCGCCGATGCCCTCGAGAAAACTCTGTTGCTTTCCCCGGATCAGATTAGCTCGGTAGAAGGGAAAAGCACGGTGGTCATCGAGGGAGTGCCTTTAGCCTTTGCCTGGATGGCAGAAATCCTCAATCTGCCCAAAGAGAGTGAGAACGGAACTATCCCGGCCCTCTTGCTCCGCACCCAAAGGGGAAGAGCTGTCCTTGGGGTAGAGGCTCTACTGGGCGAAGAGGAAATCGTCGTTAAGGGGCTCGGAAAGCTTTTGAGTCAGGTACCTCACGTCTCTGGGGGGACCATTCTTGGGAAAGGACAGATCGCGCTTATCCTTAACCCAAACGACCTCGTGCGTTCTCTTGCTCACCAGGGAGTTGCTCGTCATTCGCCGACGCCTTCTCTAAGCCCAAGTTCGCCGCCGAGACAAAAGAGGGTGCTGGTGGCGGAAGACTCCCTGACCACAAGAACACTGGAGAAGAATATTCTTGAAGCCGCCGGGTTCGACGTAACCACAGCCGTGGATGGAGAAGATGCCCTGATCAAACTGTACGAAAAGAGCTTTGACATCGTGATCTCGGATATTCAGATGCCGCGTATGGACGGCTTTGGTTTGATCGAAAGGCTTAAAAAAGAGTCGCGGTTCAAGGATATCCCGGTCATTCTGGTAACGTCCCTCCAGACGGAGGCGGACAAGAAACGGGGGATCGAAGCAGGTGCGGACGCCTATATCACTAAGGGTACCTTTGACCAGAAACATTTGTTGGACATCATCCAGCGTTTCGTTTGAAAAATAATGATTCGGGTTCTCATTGCCGAAGACTCTCCCTTAATCGCGATCATGATGCGGGAGTTGCTCAACCAGGATTCCGAGATCGAGGTCGTGGGCTGGGCAAAAAACGGCCAAGAGGCGGTCCAGCTTAGGAATTCACTGAACCCGGATGTGATCACGATGGATCTCAACATGCCGGTACTGGGAGGACTTCAGGCGATCGAGGCCATCGCCTCCACCCGTCCAGTGCCGATTCTCGCAGTGAGCCAGACGATCGAAAGTCGGGGCTCGCATATCGCTTTCGAGGCGCTGCGCAACGGCGCCACAGATATCATGGGGAAACCCAGTGGCTATGGCGATATAGGGTTCCGAAAGATCAAAGAGGAATTGATCTCCCGGTTGAAATTAGTGGCGCGCATCAAACCCAAGCGCCTTGTTAAAACATCGTTGGCGAATTTACCCCGGGCGGAACCCTTAAAGGAGCGGGCGCAGGGGGAAGGAGTGGTTGCTATCGGCGCCTCAACAGGAGGTCCGCCGGCATTGGCTATTGTCCTGAAGGGCCTCCCTCAGAATTTCCGTTTACCTATCGCGATCGTACAGCATATCGCCCCTGGATTCCTATCCAGTCTAGCTCACTGGCTTGAGGCACAATCCCACCTTCTAGTAAAGGTCGCCACGGGTAACGAGCCGCTTAAATCCGGAACCGTGTACCTAGCGCCCGACAACCATCACCTTAGGATCGGTCCCGACAGGAATATCCTTCTGAGCGATGGGCCGCCGATCCGGGGTCACCGTCCTTCAGCGGATGAGCTTATGGAATCCGCAGCTAGATCCTATGGCAAACAGGCGACAGGTGTCCTGCTCACGGGAATGGGGAGTGACGGGGCCGAGGGTCTCAAGAGAATCCGCGAGGCAGGAGGAAAGACCATCGTTCAAGATGAGGCCACTTCCATTGTCTTTGGCATGCCCAGGGAGGCCATTCTTCGTGGAGCCGCCGAGATCGTCAGCCCCTTGGAAAAGATCGCAGAAGAGATTGTGCAAGCGACCTCGTCCGAAGAAAAGGCGGAACGAAAATAAGATGGCCTCCAAAGCCAAAATTGTCGTCGTCGACGATAGCCGCACTCAAAGGAGCACCATCTCTCTAGCCCTCGAGCAAAAGGGGTATCAGGTCATCCAGGGATCCAATGGTTTGGACGCGATCAGCCTGGTTCATAGTGAGAACCCTGATTTGCTGGTCTCCGACATCATGATGCCTGAGCTGAAAGGTTATCAGGTCTGCCGTCTGCTTAAGAACGACCCGGCCACGGAGGATCTCCCGGTCATTCTACTCACGACCCTGGACCACCAAGAACACCGTTTTTGGGGCAAAGAAGCCGGGGCGGATAGTTACGTGTTGAAGGCCGCGGATTCCACCCCTTTGGAAAAGGAAGTGGCGCGCCTCCTTAAGGAAAAGAAAAGGCTACCGGAGGAAGAGAGAAGGCGCAAGAGCGGCCTACCCATTGGGCGGCAGGGTGCCCAAGGCCGGTTAACCGATCTCCTCGACCGCCTTCTCTTCGAGGCAACAATCGCCAACCGCATCCGCGAGGTTGGACGATTCAGTGGAAATCTCATCCGTTCTCTGGAGGGCTTCTTCGAATTCTTCCAGGAGCTTATCGATTATCAAATCGCGATTCTCTACGTGCGCACTGCCAACCAGCTACGCCTGATTTTACATCCACAGGGGAGTGTCCCAGCAGGCTTGCTGGAGACGGCAAAGAAGATGCTGTGGAATGAGGGGTTCTTAACTCCCACAGATACGGAAGCCGTTGAAGAACACATCCTCAACCCGGAATGTCTCAGTAAAGAAGAGCCCGCAAACGGGACGAACCTAGCGGTACTCTTCAGTCCCTTTCCCATGCTCCCCGAAGAAGGAGGCCTGGCAGTCTTCAACTCAAACCCGGCCCATTATACCGAGGAGACTAACCATACCCTCAAGATCGTTGCGCGGGAATTGGAGTCGATCCTGAAATTCAACCTCCAGGCCGAGGCCTTGGAGAAGCTTAAGGCGGACTTCACCGCGATGATGATTCACGATCTGCGCTCCCCGCTGACCGCCATTTTGTCGGCAGCCGCTCTGGTGGGAGACGGTCTGGTAGGGCCGGTCAGCGAAGAGCAGAAGAAGTGGCTAGTCAAGATGGAGGCAGGCACCCATAATCTGCTGGATCTTATCAATGACTTTCTGGATCTCTCCAAGATCGAAGCGGGACGCATTGAACTGGTGAAAGAAGAGATGGATCTTGTGCCACTGATCCAGAGTAGCCTCGACAATTATCTTATCTTGGCCCAGGACAAAAAGCTCTCGCTTCGCAGCAGCATAGCCCAAGGCCTGCTGCCAATTCAGGCCGACCCGCGCCGTTTAGATCAGGTCTTTAGCAATCTCTTGAGCAACGCTCTTAAGTTCACTCCGGAAGGGGGAGCGATAGAGGTGGGGGCTAGTGCAGAGAATGGGACAGAAGTGAAAGTTTGGGTCAAAGACAGTGGCGTAGGCATATCCGCTGAAGAGATCGGCCAGATCTTTGAGAAGTACCGTCAGAGCTCAAGCGGCAAGACATCGGACCAAAAGGGAACAGGCTTAGGACTTGTGATCTGCAAGATGATCGTCGAAACCCATGGAGGAAAGATCTGGGTCGAAAGCCAAGAAGGAAAGGGATCGACCTTCTTCTTTACTTTGCCTTCCTAATCCGTGAAGTTCTCCACTTCACGAGACCCCCCAAATCAGGAACGAATACCTGAAGAGAATCACAACGGGAGCAACTGATGAAACTGGAGCTTCCAATCTTAACCGGGAACACATGAGCGACGGGTCATAGGATTGGCCATTCTCAGGAGGCCACCTGTCATGAGCGGCGCGCAAAAACCACCGGCTGGTGCAGATCGGGCTATCAGCCTCTAGGAGAGGAGGCCAATGCCCTTCAGAACTGTGGGACTGCGTAAAATTTGATTCTCGATGAAAAAGACAAATTTCGGCGCGATCGCGAGCCGGTTGCGCCATTCATTACTTTTGTGAACGAGCTCGTCTGGCTGGGAAGAATCCAGCCCATAGCAATCGATCTCGTGCAGATAACTTTGAAATTTCGGCGGAATAACCGGCCATAGGCCAATGGATTTACAGAGGCTGGTAAGTTTGTTGTCTTGGGTCAAACTCCCGCCCTTCTCGACCATGATTGCCTTGACGGGCAACTCATGTGCCTTGTAAAAGTCCAGGCGCGACTTAACGGTCATCGAGTTAGTCCGCTCGAAGTCAGCTTTAACCGACTCCAAAGTGCTACGGGATATCTCGATAAACAAAGCTGCTTCTGAATTCATAGCCCGTTATTTCCAGTGCTGATCTTTTACACATCTATTATGCCAGAATCATGACAGAGAGAAAAGCTCTCCCCATCTCGCGCGCTTCTGTCGCTTTAGCAGCCTTCGCACCATTTTTATGGTAGTAACCACGGGACGATTTCGTAATCGTTCATATCCAAAATTGTACTTCGGCGGCCCATCGAATCACCCCTTGGGAGATAGAGGCACTTGAAATGTAATAGTTTTCGTCGCGGAACATGCTTCATACTTTTGGCATAAATCCTGCTTTACATTGTTGATATCAGAACGCCGAGCCTTGAAGCGCGATCATAGATCACTGCATGCGGTCCCATCCAACAAATCTCAACAACACGGAGGACAGAGAAATGAGCTATGCCGAGACGCTGCGTTCTATCGGAGAAGCTCTTGACGATCTCAGGGTTGAAACGTTTAAACTGTTGCGCGAGGGCAACGACTATCTAGTCCGAGCAAAGACCGAAACGATAGATGGCAAACACCGGAATCTCCAATCGACCGACCTGGAGAGATTTCGAGGTCGATATCCAGAGTTACGTTTTAGCCCCGAGGACTTAGCGCGGCTGGAGAGTGAGGGGCGGACAAAACGCCGGGAGCCGGAGGGGGTACCACAACCTAACAGTCTCACCAATATCCTCCGTGCGGTCGGCACCTACATGGATCTTAAAGGCAACAGTCTCCTTACAATCAGTAAGGAAGGAGCTCAATGGGTGGTGATTCGATATAAGTCAGACATTGGCGGTATCTGCACAGAAAAGGTGGAGATCTCCTCCTTATATGCTATGTTTGTCCGCCTGTACTCGAAAAGAGTCGAAGCGCCCGCTGGGGATCAAGGATCGAATCTTTAGGACAGCTAGATCCCTCTGAAGAAAAGGCCCTTACGGAGAGGCTCCTCGCCATCATCAAGGTCATCCTAAGCGCTCGGCAGGCGTCCGTCAGCACTTCCGGGGCGATACGTTAACTTTCACGACACCCGAAGTTTGGGATCTAGTGCGTCGCGTAAGGAATCGCCGAAGAGGTTGAAGGCGAAGACTGAAAGGCTAATGGCCAGGCCAGGATAAACCGCCATCCAGGGAGCGGTCTCAGCAAACTCCACCGCCGCTCCTTTGAGCATGAGACCCCATGCAGGTGTGGGCTCCGCCACGCCGAGACCGAGAAAGGAAAGCGAGGCTTCCAACAGGATTGCCTGACCGAGAAAAGCCGTAAGCATGATGAGAAAAGGCGCCATGACATTGGGCAGCATGTGCCGGAAAATAATCCTGGCGTGGCCAAAGCCCAGAGCCCGCGCCGCGTCTATAAATGGGGTCTGGCGTAGGGAGAGCCCGCTGCTGCGCACGACGAGAGCGCAGCGCGGCACCATCGGCACCATGATGGCCAGAATCACATTGACTGTCCCGGTGCCCAGGACCGCAACCACCACCAAAGCCAACACGATCAGAGGAAAAGAGAGCAGCAGATCCATAAAACGCTGAACGATAAGATCGACTTTCCCGCCAAAGTAGGCGCTGGCCACACCGATGATAGCGCCCAAGGTCGCGCCCACAAAGGACGACGAAAACCCCACCCACAGGGCGGTCCTCGCGCCGTAAATAATGCGTGACAGGACATCGCGGCCGAAGGAGTCGGTGCCGAACCAGTGTGCGGCACTCGGCGCCTGGAGCATAGCGGCGTAATCGGTCGTCAACGGGTCGTAAGGGGAGATGAGGCGCGCCAGAGTAGCTGCCAATAGCATGATGACGATGATGAGCGCTCCTGCAGCCCCGAGCGGGCGACGCCGCGTAAAGTGCAAGGCTACGCCTGCCCAGCCCTTCAGAAAAGAAAATCCGGAAAACGACTTTGTCGCGATGGCCGTCTCTCGTGCCATAGGCAGTCCCTGCTATTGATATCGGATGCGCGGATCCAACCAAGCGTTGATCAGATCGACGACAAAGTTGACGAAGATAAACACAAAGGAGGTCAGCAGCACCAGACTCTGTACCATGGTATAGTCCCGTTGGCTGATCGCTTCGACGAAGAGCTTGCCGATGCCGTTTAGATTGAAGACCTGCTCGGTGACCACCAATCCGCCGACCAGAAATGCGAACTCGAGCCCGATCACCGTAATGACGGGCAGGAGCGCGTTTTTAAGCGCATGGCGGACCAGAATCACTTTTTCCCAGAGCCCCTTGGCTCGCGCTGTCCGGATATAGTCCTCACGGAGAACTTCCAAGACCGCAGAGCGCGTCATCCGTGTCGCTACAGCGGAGTAGCGGTAACCCACCGCCAGGGCGGGCCAGACAAGCTGCATCAAATTTGCCTTTGGGTTTACCCAGAAGGAGGTGAAGGTCAGTGGGGGAAGCCACCTGAAGTAGATAATGAAGACGAGGATCATAAGGATGCCGAGCCAAAAGGAAGGAATGGCCAGCCCGGCAATCGAGAAGACCCGGACGAAATAGTCGACCCAGCTGTCCTGTCTGAGCGCGGCCAGAGTTCCGAGAGGGATCGAGATGAGGACGGCGACCAAAGTCGCCATCAGCGCGAGCTCAACACTCAGCTCCAAACGGATGGCGATCTCGTGCGTGATCGGCCTTCCCGTCCACATCGACTGGCCGAAGTCGAAGCGAACGATACCCCAGATCCAACTTAGAAACTGCTGCCAGAGCGGCTTATCCAGCCCCAACTGGGCTCGCTCGCGCTCGATCGCCTGCTTGGGGGCATAGGTCCCGGTGCCCGCGTACTTCAGCTCGACAATATCTCCAGGCAGCACTCGCAGGAGGAAAAAGACCAAGACCGCGACCCCGAGCAACGTCGGGATCATCAGGAGGACGCGCTTAAGGATGTACTGGCGCACGGATTGTACGGAGTTCTGAGTAAAGAGTTAATGGAGAAAACGAAGACTCGTTATTTGCTCGTTACTCATCACTCATTACTCGTTACTGTTTATTCCGCCAGCCAGACGTCTCTCAAGTCTTGGTTGACGTAATGACTCGGCGTAACCTTCCACCCCTTGACTTTGGCCCAATGCGGGACGATTCGCTGCCACCAAAGGACGTGAAACTGGTAGGCCTGCTCGTCCAAAACGCGCTTTTCAAACTGTCGCAGCAGCTTCAGCCGCTCTTTAGAATTCGTCGCTCGGCTCTGCTTGTCATAGAGATCGTCGAGCACGCTATCCTTATATCGCCCATAGTTGAGCGGGCTCTTATCGGCGCTGAGAAATTTTTGCAGTTGGAGATCGGGCTCATCCATGAAATCACAAGCAAAGTCAATGCCTGCATCATAGTTTCCCTGGCGCAAATCGTTGAAGTAAGGTCCCTCTTCTTGCTGGACGTGGTTGACGTTGAGACCAACTTGACGCCACTGGTCGATGAGGTAGACTCCTGTGACCTCATAGGGCTCTTTGACGTTGCGGTTCTTAAGCGTGAAGGAAAATCCCTCCGAAACCCCAGCCTCCTTAAGCAAGCGCTTCGCCTCTTTCCGGGCGGCCTCGATATTTTTCCCAAATCCTGCCAGCTTCGTGAGCTCGGCTTCCGGTGTCGCGAACTCCGAACCTGGACGGAAGACGCCCCCCACATACTTCATGAGCGAGATCTTCGAGAGCGCCTTGGATGCCCCCCAACGGTCGATGGCAAGGGTCAAGGCGCGGCGCACCCGTGGGTCACTGAACGGTTTTTTCTCGGTATTCATCGATACGGTCAGATTGCAAACCCATGGGCTTTCCTGCACGACCGCTTTATTCCCCAGGGTTTTTACAATGTCCTCTTGCGCCGCAGGGTTAAAACCGCGGAACTCAATGAGCGCCTGGCCGCTACGAACCGCGGCGACGCGCGGGGCCGTGTCCCGAATGAAAATAGCCCTATAGCCATCCAAATAAGGTCGGCCCTTCATGTAATAGTCCGGATTCTTCTTTCCAATCCAGTGGGATCCAGACACATGCTCCACGAAGATAAACGGTCCCGATCCCATGACATTTTTCTCATACCAGCGCGGGTCCTTGGCCAAGATCTCCGCCTTGTAGACGAAGTTCCAGGGAGAGGCCAAGTTAGCGACAAACGACGCCGATGGTTGCTTCAGGTGAAAAACCACCGTGTAGATATCTGGCGTCTCTATACTTTCCACCACGGCATAAGAACCTTGACGGGCGCTGGCCACGCCTTCCGGCGGAAAGATGATCTTGTCGTAGGTCGCCTTAACGTCCTTGGCCGTAAGTTCGCTCCCGTCGTGGAACTTAATCCCCCTACGGATCTTGAACGTGTAGGTCCGACCGTCTTTCGAGGCCGTCCAGCTCTCTGCCACATCTCCCACGATCTTCGGATAGCCTTGAGGATCGAAGCGCAGAAGAGTGCTGTAATGGGGCGCGACCGGGTGGAGCATGGCAAAAGTGGTTTCCCGGTGGCCATCCAAAGAGGGAGGCGTTCCACCCACGGCAAAGACCAATTCCCCTCCGGAACGGGGCGTCTCTTTCTCCGCGGCCTGAGTTGCCGGCGAACAAATGAGCATCATTAGGCCAAGGATGGCAGCTATGATTATCTTGGGGCTTGCTCTATCGGATATTTCCATTAAACACCTCCTGATTCTTTTGTCTGCGCTTGGCGGAAATAGGGCGTAGCTTATGGGCCTAAGACCTATTTCATCTCTCTTGGAACTGTCAAGAGCTTTGTGGCTTTGATAGCAAAGGCTGCAACTCCATGGGAGCGAGCACAGACCGGCCCGGAGCTTGCTCTGCGTGGGGTGAAAACGGATTAGACACGGCTGCAGGCTACCCAGTGGTCGGGTCTTATTTCCCTCAGTTGAGGGACAATCTGCCCGCACTCTTCGACGGCGATAGGACAGCGCGGATGAAAGACGCATCCGGAGGGCGGATTCATCGGGCTGGGAACTTCCCCCTTGAGCACCACCCGTTCCCGCTGGGCTTCAACGGCAGGATCGGGGACCGGCACAGCCGATAGGAGCGCTTGGGTATAGGGATGAAGTGGGCTCTCGTAAAGCTCCACACGATCGGCGATCTCCGCCACCCTCCCCAGGTACATAACGACGATACGGTCGCTGATGTGCCGCACCACCGAGAGATCGTGGGCGATGAAGAGATAGGTAAGAGAGAAACGCCCTTGTAATTCCTCAAGGAGGTTGATGATCTGCGCCTGAATCGAGACGTCCAAGGCGGAGACCGGCTCATCGCAGACGACAAACCTGGCCTCTAACGCAAGGGCGCGCGCAATACCCACCCGCTGTCTCTGGCCGCCGCTCAGCTCGTGAGGATAACGCTGAGCCATCAGCGGATTTAAACCGACCAAGGTTAGGAGCTCCTCAACGCGGTCCCGACACTCGCCCCGATCGCGTAGCAATCGATGGACCCAGATTGGCTCGCCGATGATCTGTCCGATAGTCATACGCGGGTTGAGAGAGCTATAGGGATCCTGAAAGACAATCTGCATGTGCCGCCGCAAGAGACGAAGCTCTGCATCCCCGAGCCGTGTCAAGTCTTGTCCTTCGAAAAGGATCTCCCCCTCCGTGACCCGTTCCAATTGGAGAATACAGCGGCCTGTCGTCGTCTTGCCACAGCCCGACTCGCCGACTAAGCCCAGGGTTTCGCCCCGGCGAA
>Ga0066710_100003923_pt1 | contig 12926 bp, 6 predicted proteins | sample GraSoiAngelo_159_FD_79666 | JGI IMG/M metagenome (GOLD analysis project Ga0066710, IMG submission 79666) | Grasslands soil microbial communities from the Angelo Coastal Reserve, California, USA - 14_1009_16_40cm | ecosystem: Environmental > Terrestrial > Soil > Grasslands | place: USA...
GACCGTTGCGCCCGCGATGGCCTGGTTCGTATTGGCGTCCGTGATGGTGCCGCGAATGGTCCCGGGGCTCAGGACGAGCGTGAAGTTCTGGTTAACGGTCCCGCCGGGTCCGACGGTCGCGGTCTGGCTCTGGCTTCCGTAACCGCCAGCGCTGGCGGTCACCGCGTAGGTTCCCTCCGTCACTCCGGTGAGGCTGTACTGGCCGCTGCCATTGGTCGTCGCGCTGCCGCCGCTATATGACACCGTGGCGCCACCGATCGCCTGGCCACTTCCCGTATCGGCCACCGTCCCGCTGATCGTCCCCGGATTCGGGATGAGCGCCAGGTTGACGGTCATCGCGGAGCCGGGCGCCACGGTCACCGCCTCCCTCTGCGTAGCGAAGCCCGCGGCGCTGCCGGTCACGGTATAGCTGCCTTCCGCCACGCCGGCGAACGCGAAATGACCGGCACCATCGGTGGTCGTAGTTCCTCCGCTGTACGACACGGAGGCAGCCCCAATCGGCTGACCGGTCACCTCGTCGGTGATGGTTCCCGAAATGCTGCCGGGATCGGGAACGAGGGCGAAGTCCTGCCGACGCGTGGTCCCGGGGGTGACCGAGACTGTCTGGCTCTGCCCGGCGTAGCCGCTCGCCGTCACGGTGGTCGCGTAGGTCCCTTCCTGGACGCCGGCGAGGGTATAGAGCCCGGTGCTGTCGGTGAGGACCGAGCCGCCGGAGAAGGAGACCGTCGCTCCGGAGATCGCCTGGTTCGTCCTCGTGTCCGTCACGGTCCCCGTGATCGCTCCTGGATTCGGTGTCAGCGCGAAATTCCCGATCGAGGTCCCACCCGGCAGGACCGCTATCGACTGCGTCTGTGTGGTGTAGTAGACGGCGCTCGCCGTCAGGCTGGTGGTCCCCTCCGGAACGCCCGCGAGCGTGTACTGGCCATGGGCATTGGTGGTCGCCGTGCCGCCGCCGTAGCTGATGGTGGCGCCGCCCAGCGGAAGATTGGTCGCGGCATCGGTCACGGTGCCCGTGATGGTCCCGGGGTCCGGCGGCAGCGCGAAGTTCAGTGTCGTCCCTCCGCCCGCTGCCATGGTCAGCGTCGAGCTCTGGCTGCCATAGCCGGTCGCGGCCGCCGTCACCGCGATCACGCCCTCCGGGACGTTGCTCAGGCTGTAGATGCCCTGGGCGTTGCTGGTGGTCGACCCACCTGAGAAGGACACGGTCGCGCCGCCGACCGGCTGGTTGGTCGACGCATCCGTCACCGTCCCCCAGACGGTCCCCGGATTGGGGACCAGGGCGAAGTTCTGGGTCACGGTGGCGCCGGCCCCGACCGAGACGGTCTCGCTCTGACCGGCGTAGTTCGCCGCCGCTGCCGTGACCGCGTAACTGCCCTCGCCGACGTTCGTCACGGTGTATTGACCCTGGGCGTTGGTGGAGGTGGAGCCGCCGCTATAGCTCACGGTGGCCCCGGAGATGGGCTGCCCGCTGGTAGCGTCGGTCACGGTTCCGCTGATGGTTGCGGGGTTGGGAGCTAGCCCGAAGTTCTGGGTCACGCTGGCCCCCGCGCCAACCGTGGCAGTCTGGCTCTGGCTGCCGTAGTTCGGCGTGCTCGCCGTCAGGGTGAAGGTGCCTTGCGCGACATTCGAGAACGTGTACCTTCCCTGCGCATTGCTGGTGGTCGAGCCCGCCACATAGGTCACTGCGACGCCGCTGAGGGGAGCGTTCGTGACGGCATCCGCCACGATCCCGCTTATGGTGCCCGGGTTCGGTGTCAGCGTGAAGTTCTGGGTCGCGGTGCCACCTGCCGCCACGGTCACCGATTGGTTCTGGATGGCGTATCCGGAAGCGCTCGCCGTCAGCGCGTACGTCCCCGCCGCGACGTTCGCAAGGCTGTACTGGCCGGCCGAATTGGCCGTGCTACTGCCTCCGCTGTAGGACACCGTCGCGCCGGCGATCGCCAGTCCGGTGCTCGCGTCGGACACCTGGCCGGTGATGGATCCGAGCGCCGCATTGAGGGCGAAGTTCTGGGAGGTCGTGTTGCCGGCGCTCACGGTGACGCTCTGGCTCGAGCTGGCGTATCCGGTGGTACTGGCGGTCACGGTGTAGGTGCCCGCGTCCAGGCCGGTCAGGCTGTACTGCCCGCTTCCATTGGTGCTCGTGCTCCCGCTCGAGCCAGCCGACGTGTAGATCACCTGGGCGGCGCTGATCGGCTGGTTTGTGGCCGCGTCGGTGACGATCCCGGCGATGGTCCCAGGCGCGACGCTCAGCGCGAAGTTCCCGGTGGCGGTGTTGCCCGCCGCCACCGACACCGTCGCGCTCTGGCTGGTGTAGCCGCCGGCGGCGGCGGTGACGGCGTAGCTACCGGGGGCGACCGAGCTCAGCGTATACCGGCCGTTCGGGCTTGTGGTCGTGCTCCCGCCGCTGTAGCCGACCGTCGCCCCACTGATCGGCTGGCCGCTGGACGCATCGGTCACGGTGCCGCTGATCGCGGTGGGCCCCAGCCCGATCCGGGCGGTCGACGCCACGACGTCATCGAACACGACGTCGTAGGTGAGGCCGCTGTTGAGTTCGCCCATGCGAATCTCGTTGACCGCTGCGGTACCGAGGTTGGTGGTCTGGTTCAGCGCGCCGAGGTACGTCCCATCCAGCCAGACCTCCGTCGTGCTCGAGGTCCCGTTGATCGCGACGTGGAGCTCGCCGACATGCCAGCTTCCGCGGCTGATCAGCGGACCAAACCAGCTCAACCCGGCGATATCGTTCGTCAGCAGCAGTTGCCCGGTACCGGTCACGTACAGGCGGGCGATCGAGGAGACGGATGAATTCTGGACGCCGAAGAGTGTGAAGGCACTGCTCTGCGACTTGATGTTGAAGTAGACGCGGTAATAGACACTTGTGTAGGAGCTGGCCAAGATCTTGTAGGCGTGGGTCTGACCACGCGTGGTGTTGCCTTCGGCCGCATACACGCCCGCATGCACGCTTCCGGTCTGGGCGATCAGCCCGATCGGACCGGTCCAGCTGTTGAGCGACCCGCTTTCGAGACCATCGCTGAAGATCGGGGTGGGCGCCGTCCCCGGGTTCAGGGCGAAGTTCACCGTGGCGGCGCTCCCTGCAGTTACCGCGGCCGTCTGGCTCTGGCTCACATAGCCGGTTGGGCTGGTGGTGACGGTGTAGGTGCCGGGGGCGACGTTGGTCAGCGTGAACTGACCGGCAGCGTTCGTCGTCGTGCTTCCGCCACTGTAAGAAACGACAGCCCCGGCGAGGTTCCTGGTGACGGCGGCGTCGGTGACGGTCCCCCCGATGCTTCCCCGAGCCAGCGAGCAGAGGAAGCGCAGCGTCGCGGTCGTTCCGCTGGTCACGGTCACGTTCTGGTTCTGACTGACATAGCCCGCTGGGCTCGCGGTGACCGTGTAGGTCCCGGGTGTTGCCCCCGCGAGGGTGAACGCGCCTGATGGGTCGCTGGCGGTGCTGCCGCCCGTGTATGAGACCGGGGCGCCGCTGATTGGCTGGCTGCTGGTCGCATCGAGGACCGTGCCGCTCACGGGCGGTGGATAGATGAAGTTCTGCGTGGTCGTGCTCGCCCCGCCCACCGTGACCGTGGCCCGCTGCGAGCTGTACCCGGTCGCGCCCGCCGCGACGGTGAGGGTGGTGGCGGGCAGGCCGGAAACCGAGTACTGGCCGGCGGCGTTCGCGGTGGTGGTGCCATTCACCGGGCCGCTGGGACCGCTTCCGGTGTAGGAAACACTGGCGCCCCCAATCGGGTGCCCGGCCGCCACATCGGTCACCGCGCCGGTGAGGGTGCCGCTCCCCTGGCAGGCAAGGCTGCCACTATCGAAGACCGTGCCGTCCACCTCGACGAACTGAAAGCCCACCGCCGACGGCGTCAGCGAAAGTTTGAGGGCGCCGTACTCGCCGCCGACGCTGGTGATGACGCGAGGGTCCGAGCTGGTGATCTGGTCGGAGTGATGACCGCCGGTCCCGGCAACGATCTCGGCCATGCCGGTGGTCGACGGCGTGCCGCTCGCATCCATCGGCTTCCAGCGCTCGTAGTTGTGCTCGTGTCCGTTGAGGACCAGGGTGGCGTGGGCGTTGGCGAGCGGCCTCCACAGCGCCTGTTGGCTCGGGTCGCCGGCGCCGGAGAGCGCATAGAGCGGCTGATGCCAATAGGCGATGATGCAGGCCCCAGCGTGCGCGGCGAGGTCGTTGTTGAGCCAGGTCTGCTGGTCGCTGGACGACAGGTTGCCGTTGAGCGAGATGAAGTGCCAGCCGGCGGTGTCGAAGCTGTAGTAGGTGGGCAGGTTGTTCCAGTACCATTCATAGGCGGCGTTGGTGCCTAGGCCGTAATTGGCCCATTCATGGTTGCCCGGCGTCGGGCTGGTGATGCTGCGCAGGGCGCCGTAGATCGGGTCGTACCAGTCCTGAAATTCCTCGTAAGCACCCTGCTCATAGACGTCCCCCAGGTAGAGGAAGAGATTGGGCGACATGGCCGTGACCTGGCTGGCGACCTGGCTTGAAGCCGTATCGCCACCCGCGCCGTCGCCCAGCGCGACGACGATCTTCGGCTGACCCGGCGGCGGTGTGGTGCCGGTGGCGATCGTCGGGCTATTGGTGTTGATCGGCGGGCTGGTGACCCCGTTGGAGAGAATGACGCTCTCCGTCGTCGGCTGCGCGGAAGACGTGGATCCGTCCGACAGCGCGGCGTAGGCGCCGAGGGTATGAGCGCCGTCGACCCAGTGGGCGGTGTGCCACGTGAAGGAGAACACCGACTGGGGGTCGGTCAACAGGCCGGACCCATCCAGGAGGAAGGTCAGGGTTAGCACGCTGGCGGTGCCGGCTGTTACGGTGGCCGTCGCCGTCACCGTGGTGGGGCCGCTGACGGTGGCGCCTGCGGCTGGCGCCGTCAGGCAGACCTGCACGGTGTTCGGTCCAGCGCTGCTGGTAGTGCAGGTCGGCCCGCTCGCCTCGCCGGGTGGCGCCTGGCTCAGGGCAGAGACAAACGCCAGCACCAGGGCCAGGACCGCCCTGGACAGCCGCGGCAACCGGGTCACATCGGCGCCGTTAGGGCTTCCGCTCCGATCTCGATTAGATGCTCCCCCAGCAAAGCGGCGTCGTGGCGGGCCAGGTCTCCCTGAATCGTGAGCCGTTCCTGGCGCACCCGCGACACCAGGCGAGTGGTTTGCTCCACGTCTGGCCGGATCGGTCGAGCACCGGTCGCGGCGTAGGCTTCCAGCTGCCGGGTCGTAAACGCGGGCTCATTGGCCAGCACGACGTCGATCACCCCGGGCGCCAGCTCGGTGAGCTGCGCGACTTCGTGCGAGGTCGTCGCCGGGCTCCCGTCGTTCTCCCCGGTCATCACTTTGGTGACCGCCACCGTCGGCGCGTGACTGCGGGAGAGACCCTCGATGACGCCCGGAATACCGAGCACCGGCCGGATCTCTTCCTCGAAGTGCCCGGGTGCGATCACCGTCAGGTCGGCGTCGCCGATGGCTTTCGCCGCGCTCGGGCTGAGCTGCCCGTCCCCAGCACCCGTGCTGGCTCCGTCGCGGGCGACCATCACGCGACCCGCGGCGCCCAGCAGCATGGACGCTTCGTCGAGTGCCCCTTGTGTCGATTGGTGCATCTCGCAGAGCGCCTCGAGGAGCAGGGTCCCGAAGCGGGCACCATAAAATTGAGCCCGTTCGAGCCGGTGCTCGAGAAGGTCGCGCAGAACAACAACCTCGCGTCCGCGGGCCGCCAGGGCCAGCAGACACAGACTGGCGTCATCGCGCGGGAGAGCGCCCAGTTCGTCCTGTCGGTACGGCCCGGTCGATGTCAGCCCGGCGATCAATGCCGTCAGACTTGAGGTTCGGTCGCGCAACCCTTTCAGGGTGGTGTAGAGGCCTGTCCCGCCACCGATCACGACGATTCGCATGTTGAGGAGATGGGGCAGGATATCCAGCCGGTGGCCGAGCTCGAAGCCGGTGGCGATCCCTCGACGGCCCAGGACGTGCGGGAGACCAAGGCGGGCGTGGCGGGTGACGACCAGTTCGGTCCCGGTCGCATGCTCGCTGAGCGTCCATCGATAGCGGCGCAGATTCCCGTCGAGTTTGAGCACGAACTCGCGAACCGAGGCTCGGGAAGCGCGCAGGACGATCACGCTTCCAAAAGGACTGGCCAGATCGACACACCGGTGCAGCGCCTGCTCCAGCGACGCCCCCGACAGGCTGATCCGCCGGCCGTGGATGGTGGGTTGGGCTACGGCCACCGCGACGCCCCTACCCCCGCCGCCGTCATGCGGTCCCCTGCGAGCTCGCCGGGATGATGCCCCGGTTTCGGCCCCCTCTTGCCGTCACCAGTGCCAGCGATTCGCGAACGAAACGGGGGTCCGCGACATAGAGCGCGACCAGCCCGCTGAGGCTGCCCGTGATAATGCCGACCACCAGCCGCATCGCCTCGGGGCCCGGCAGGATGACACGTACCATCCCGGCACCGAACGCCACCGCGACTCCGACCGCCACGCTGGGACCGATCGCGGCCAGCAGCCGCATGAACGGGATACCAAGAATCCGCGAGGCGACCGCTTGCATAAAGATCGCCAGCGGAAGGGCGACGGCGGCCTGCGCCCACGACACCCCATTGATGCCGAAAGCCGTGGCGGCGACCAGGGCGGGCGCAACCGCGGCAAGTCGGACCAGGGAAAGCGTAGTCAGCAGCCCGGGACGGCCGATCGCGCGAAAGACGTCATTCGGACCGACGCCCAGCGATCGGAAGGCGGCGTAGAGCGCCAGCGCCTCCAGTGGAACGATGGCGCCTTCCCAGCGTGGTCCGAAGAGGACGTGGACCACCATCGGCGCGAGGACCGCCAACTCGACCCCGGCGGCCACCCCGAAGACCGCCTGGAGCCGCAGCCCGAAGAGGTATCCACGCTGGACCCGACCGGGCTGGTCGCTGGCCAGCCGATAGAGGGGAAAGGCGACCACGGAGAGCACGCTGAAGAGGTTGATGATCAGCAGCTCCGGGATTCGAAAGCCCAGCGTGTAGAGACCCAGCGCCTGCGCGCCCAGGATCCGGCCGACAATCAGGTAATCAACGTTGAAGACCAGGGTGAGCAGGAATGTGCTGGCGGCAGCCGGGAGCCCATAAATCAGGAGCGGCGAAAGCGTCGCGCGCCTAATGCGCCAGAAGTCGGGACTCAACCGGAAATCGACCAGAGCCCACACGACCGCGGTCCAGATCAGGCTTCCCGCGAGGTAGCCATAAATGATGGCCCATGGACCGAGCCCCAGGAGCGCCAGCGCAATCGAGATCAGGCCCTGGACCGCCGAGCGGTAGACGTCTGCCTTGAGGCGCGATCGGAATCTCAGCCCCTTGCGGAGCAGTGCATCGGGGACCTGTCCGCTGGCCCGGAGCACGAGTGAGATCGACAGCACCTGGAACATCGCGGTGACCTCCGGGTGCCCGAAGAACGCCGCCGCCTGGGGCGCCAGGACGATGGCGATGCCGGCAAACAGCAGTGACACGGCCAGGCACACGACCACGGCCGCATCGCTGCGCCGCTGACCGCTGGGGAAAAAGACCAGGGCCTGCGCGACCCCGAGGTCGGTCACGACGTCGGCATAGGTGATGAAGACCAGAGCCAGCCCGACCAGCCCGAAGTCCCTCGGGAGCAGCAGGCGGGCCAGGATGATGGTGGAGACGAGGATCAGCAGCTTGCCGAGCACGAACGACGCCGTCTGCCAGATCACCCCGCTGACGGCAGCCTCGCCGAGCGGGGCGCCGCTAGCGGATCCGCTCCGCTCCGGCGTGATGAGCTGCGGTGCCTTCATCGAGGTGAACCCGCGGCCGAACCCGAGAGGCGAAAACGCCGTCCGATCACGCGTCCCAGTCCGTGCCAGAAGCCGATCCCCCAGCCCAGGTGCATGGCGCCGAACGCCGCCGGGATCCAGAGCCGCGCCTCCACGTCGTGGAGATGGCGGGCGGTGAGGAGCGTGGCCGCCCCGAGAGCAAGGAGGTAGGCAATGCTCGTCAGGGCCAGCGGCCAAAGAGACCACGGGCTCACCGCCGCGCCAAAGGAGAGGGCAGCAACCAGCAGTGGCGCGGCCAGGTGGCGCGGCCTGAGGGAGGCTGGGTGCATCCAGGCAACCACAGCCTTGCCGGCGCCGTAGCGCCGATACTGGGAAAAGAGATCACCCACCGACTGCCGGCAATGCCAGGCGATCGTGAGCTGCGGGTCGAATAGCAGGCGGTGGCCATCCTTCCGGAGGCGATAGTCGAGCTCGAAGTCCTGGTTGACGCGGAGTCCTTCATCCCAGCCGCCCACTCGGCGAAGGAGCGACGTGGGGTAGGCGCCAAACGGAATATGCTCCACCGTCTGGAGCCGGGTTCCGTGGTGGTAGGTTGAGTTGCCGACACCGAACGGCGACGCCATCGCCGCCGCGATCGCCTGTCCGGCCGCGCTCCGGCCGACGCCGTCCTTGCGCCCGCCGACTCCGCCCCACTGCCCGCTCCTGAGATGGCCGACGATCCGGCTGAGATAACCCGGCGGGATGGTGGCGTGCCCATCGACCCGAATGAACCAGCGACCGCGCGCGGCTCGCAGCGCCAGGTTGAGCGACCGGGGGATGATGCCATCCGGGTTGTGGATCAGCTGAACGCGCGGATCCTCGAGCGCAAACTCGATGACCACCCGGACCGTCGCATCGGTGGATGCTCCATCGACGACGATCACCTGCAGGTTGCGTTCGTCCTGTTGGAGAACGGACGTCAGGCAGGCTGCGATGAAGTGCTCTTCGTTTCGCACCGGGATGACGACGGTGATCATCTCGCGGTCGGAGAGCATGGTTCGCTCGGCGTCGATCGCCGTGGACGGGCGGGTTCCGGTGATCATCGACCAAGGGCTCCACGGAGGATCTCTTTGGCAGTTCGCACGATGATCACCAGGTCCATCCAGAGCGACCAGTGCTCGATGTAGTAGTTGTCCAGGCGCACGCGGTCCGCGATCGACGTGTCGCCGCGTAGACCGTGGACCTGGGCCCAACCGGTGATCCCGACATCGGACCGGTGCCGCCGCTGATAGGTCGGCAGCTCGGCTCCGAAGCGGCTGACGAAGTGAGGCCGCTCCGGCCGGGGCCCGATCACGGACATTTCACCCTTGAGCACGTTGATGAGCTGCGGCAGCTCATCGATGCTGCAGTTCCGAAGAATTTTGCCAACCCACGTCACGCGGTTGTCCCTGAGCACGGACCAGGTCGTATCGGAGTCGCCATTGACGTACATGGTTCGAAACTTCAGAACGTGGAACGACCGGCCGCCCCGGCCGACACGCTCCTGCCGGAAGAAAATCGGCCCCGGACTCGACAACCGGACCGCGAGGGCCGCCAGCGCGAAGAGCGGTCCCGTCAGGACGAGGCAGAGGCCCGCGACGGCGACGTCGATGAACCGCTTCACCACTGGGGAGCCGGCATGGAGCGGGGCTCGACGGACGTGCACCAGTGCAAGCCCGAGGACGTCCTCACCGGCCTTCTCCGGGAGGAGGCCCGAGCCGGCAAACGGTGGAATGACATAGGTGTCGACCGGAAGCCGCTGGCAGAGCTCGAAAGCCTGACCGAGGTCGGCGGTTGCACCCCTGTCGAGCGCGACGACGACCCGGCTGATCGCGAATTCCTGGATCGTTCGCTCCAGAGCGGCGTAATCACCAACGACCGGCGCCAAATCGGTTACTGACTCGCCGCCGGCCGAGGTCAGGAACCCGACCGGGGTCATCCCGAACTCGGGGTGACGGCTGATGGACTCGACGAGCTCGACCGCGGCTGCGCTCTCACCGACCACAAGAACGCGCTCCCGGATCAATCCGCGCCGGCGGGCGTTGCGGATGACGGCGTATGAGGCGGCCCGTCCGAGCGTGACCAGGGCAATGGCGACTGCGCTCATCCAGGCGAAGCGCGAGAGAGACAGCATGCGGGTGTCGAATGGCGCGAACACGAGGAGCGAGATGGCCAGCCGCCCGGCAAGACCCGGGACATCGTCGGCGACGCGAAGATTGAGGCGCCGGTGCGGAGCACTGTCACCGTTCAGGACGAACAAGGCGAGCGCCAGCCAGGCGAGGCTGAGCGGATTGAGCGCCCCCAGCAGGCCCAGGGCCGCAAGAAGCCCGATCCCATCGCCGACAAGCGGCAAGGCGTGTACCAGGGGTGGCCGAGACAGCCGGTCGGCCCCGGCATTGAGACCATCTTCGATGCCACGGACAGTGCGAAGAGTAGCCGCGACGGGGTCCATCGGGTCGGCGGCGGCCAGCCGGTGACCAACCGTGACTCGACCCTCGCCCATGCGCCTCCTCTCCTCCGAACAGATCTGGCTTCAGTCTGGCTCTGGAGCCAACCTGTATTCGCCGCAGTGGCTGACAGAATAACAATGCGTCACTATTTGTCAAGGACGCTATACGTCTCTGCGTCCAACTCCGGGCCGCTCAGAAAACCCGACGGTAAGTGGCAATTACGGGACGATTTCGATGTTTTCGACTATCGGCAGCCGTTCAATTCGTCTCCTGGCAATTCCAAGGAAACCAAACGGACGGCGCGTACTTAATGTGCCTTCATGGCGAAGAAACTCTTAGTCCCAGAGTGCGGCCCAAGGCCACGCGACGGATGTAAGCGCCACTTACCGATCTGGGTTCGTACTATCCGGCCCGTCGGGGAGCGCAGCGGTTAGCGGTGGCCGGCCGCTTTGCGCGTGTCGAACGCCTCGCGATAACGGCGCGCCGCTTCCTGGTGATCCCCGCTGGCTTCCAGGATTCGGGCGTAGTCATACGCCACCCGAGTCCGATCTACGGCGCTCTTCGTCTCGTCCGCAATCTTCAAAGCCTTTTCGAAGTGCACTCGGGCGTCGCCAATTCGTCCGGCCGCGTGGGCCAGGCGCCCCTCGACCCGTTCAATCGACACGAGGGCGACCGGATCCTTCGACGAGGACGCCGCCCTGACGGCAATCGTCAGGCGGCTCGTAGCTTTGTCCAGGTCACCGCGCTCGAGTGCCGCCTCGGCCGCGCCGGCCAGCAAGTGGGGAAGCAACTCCGTATCCCCCACTCCGCGCAGTTGCTCCGCTCCTTCCACGAACAGTGCCTCGGCTGCGCCCGCATCCCCCTGCTCGAGAAGGATGCAGGCCATGTTGTTGCGAAGCTGCGCGCTCATCCGGATATCCTGGAGCGTCTCGTACAGGCGGAGGCTGCGCTGCGCATAGGTCAGGGCTCGGTCGGGTTGGCCGGCCTTCTGAAATGACATCGCGAGTCCCTCGTACATTCCCGCGAGTCCCTGCATATCGACCACACCTTCGGCCGTCTGGATGGCTGCCTGGTAGGCGGAAATCGCCTCCCGGGGATGGCCGCCGACGTAATGGACGTTAGCGCGATGTCCCAGCACCCGAGCCTTCAGGAGCGGATCGCTGACCGAACCCGACTCATAGGTCGTAAACGCCTTGTCGAACCAGCGCGCCGCTTCCGCCAGCCGCCGCAGGAGGTAATGAGCGCTGCCCATTCGGTCATACAGCTCGACCAGCAATGGGTTCCAACGCCTGGCCTCACTGATCGCGATCGCGCGCTGCAGGATCGCCATCGAATCATCGGCCGCCCCCTGCCGCATGAGCGCCTCCGCGTGAATGAGATCGATGCGAACCCGGATTTCCTCGGGAAGATTTTGGCGTTCCAACAGGTTGGCGATCAATCGACCCGCTTGCGGTCCGTCTCCGCGCCGCAGGGAGGTTTCTGCCTCGGTCAGTGCCAGCTCGATTGCGGTTGCGGAAAGCTCATCATCCTGAAGGAAGTACTCGAGCGGTCGATTGAGCCGCTTCGCGATGATCTGGAGATTGCGAACGGACGGCCGCGCTGTCCCCAGCTCGATCTGATTGAGAAATGCCCGGCTGAAATCCTTGCCGGCCAGCACCGAAAGACTGATGCCCAATTGCTGCCGGGCCTTTCGAATGCGCGCCCCCATCAACTTTGCCGCCCGTTGGCTGGGAGTGGCGCCGGGGACCGGCTTTACCAGCCCTTTGGTAAGCGATCGAGGATCGGATTTTTGGATGTGGCCGTTCTTGACCACGATGTCGTCAACAGTCGCCTTCCCGCTCGTCATTGATGTCCTTCGGTCGTGAGAGTCAGCTCAGGCTGCTATCGGTCGTCCACGCGTCGGTAAATGTGTCGCCATCCATGGGTCCCATGGGGTTCGGCCACGTTTCGGCCGTCCGGTTAGATGGCGCCGCCGGGTTGGCGTTCAGGGCAAGTACGGCGATCGGGATCGCGGCGAGCACGAGTACACAACTGACGAAACGGCGCACAGATATCCCTCCCATTGATCCGCCTACCAGAAACCTGTCCGAGTGTATCAAGAATTTCGAAACTATCAACCCCTGGAGCCGGCCCGCGCCGTTAACTCGCCCCAGACCTGCTCTCCTTCAGCGCACCGAGCTCTCGGGCCAAACGGTCGTTTTCCTGCATCAAAGCAACGAGCCGAGACTCGTCTCCTGACACGCGCGCCGCCCGTAGCTCCGCCACCAACGCCTTTAACCGTCGCTGGGAGGCATTTATTCGCAAGGTCTGAAGACACTGCTCGAGCGACTGCCGGAGTGCGGCTTCGGACCCGCTCTCGAGCTCAGGGTAGCGGGTCATCGCGACCGCCGAAATCAGCCCCTGCTCGTCTGGCGCGAACTCGGAAAGCCGGTCAATCGGCTCCGCCGTTGCGTCGGTTTCAACCATGCGTTGCAGGCTCTCGAACACTCCCTCATAGGCCGGAGTCGAGAAGACGACCCCCTGCAGCTCGGTGGCGACCTCGGGGACCAGGTCGGGGCGCGCGATCAACAACCCCAGCAGATAGCCTTCGTCTTTTCGAGGGTTCCCCTGCGCCCCGCGGACATCTCCCTCCCCCCTTGTGGGGGATGGTTGGGGTGGCCGGTAACCTCGGGGGGAAAGGGCGGGGACCCCCGA